>Ga0208825_1000020_pt1 | contig 180059 bp, 171 predicted proteins | sample AD_UKC113_MetaG_FD_184450 | JGI IMG/M metagenome (GOLD analysis project Ga0208825, IMG submission 184450) | Active sludge microbial communities of municipal wastewater-treating anaerobic digesters from Hong Kong - AD_UKC113_MetaG (SPAdes)... | ecosystem: Engineered > Bioreactor > Anaerobic >...
AAAGGTTCTATGCTGTTAGAACTTTCTACTCTTTTGATGATTTCTCTAAACAATTAAGTATATACAATAAAAGAGACTACAATAATTTTCCTATGAGACCTTTATTATGGCGCTCACCTAAACAAGTTTTAGATGATTTTTTTAGCTCCAGTGTGTAACATATGTTTGACAAACCTACATATTATTAAAAACTTCCAAGAAAATACCAAAGATAATAAATCATAAGAGATGGTCCCTCAAGGAGGATTTGTAAAATAATTTGTTGATTATTGTCATAGCATAAGTTATAATTATGTTAATTAAATATGAAACTGCATCAATATAATGTGGATAATATGGTTCCATAGTTTCTACCAAACAACCGTAAATTGTTTGACTATTGATACTATTATTCTATTGGTGCGAGTAGTTTTATACTGTTCGCATTTTTACTTTCTTGGTGCAGAGTTTTAAAATAGGAGGAAGCTAATGAAAAAACTATTGAGCATCATTTTAGTGCTGATGCTGGCACTGACACTTATGACATCATGCGGGAATAATGAACAGAAACAACCCGTATCTGAGGGGCCGAAAGCCTCGGGAGAAGGAATTTTTCCCGCAATTGCCAAGGAAGATATTAAGGTTGGAGTAATCCATATTGGGAATCCTGCCGACGGTTCAGGTTATTCCTATGCACATGATCAGGGAATAATAGCAATGCAGAAAGCCTTAGGCCTTAGCGACAGCCAGATAATCCGTAAAAACAATGTCAATGACACGGATCCTACGGCAACCGAAGCAGCAATGCTTGAATGTATTGAAGAAGGGGCCAACATCATTTTTGGAACAAGCTGGGGCTACATGGATACCATGGAAGCATTGGCCGAAGAATATCCTGATGTGATATTCTCCCACGGCTCCGGATATAAAAGCAACGGAAAAAACTTTAATAATTATTTTGGAAGAATCTATCAGGCAAGGTATCTTACGGGTATTGCAGCCGGCTTAAAAACAAAAACCAATAAGCTGGGATATGTGGCAGCAATGGGCAAGGACAATTCAGAGGTAACGGGAGGATTGAATGCATTTGCCATGGGAGTATATTCCGTTAACCCTGATGCAAAGGTATATGTGAAGGTTACAAACAGCTGGTATTCACCTGAAGAAGAAACAAATGCGGCAAAAGCATTGATTGCCGAGGGCTGTGATGTAATAGCCCAGCACTGCGACACTCCCAACCCTCAATTGGAAGCTGAGAAGGCAGGAGTTTTCGGTATAGGCTATAATTCGGATATGTCCAAGGATGCTCCAAAGGCAACCATAACATCTGCTGTATGGAATTGGGGAGCTTATTATACATGGGCTGTTGAACAAGTTATAAACGGTACATGGAAGTGTGAAAACTACTTCGGCGGAATGAAGGAAGGCATGATTGATATTTCACCATTGAACGAAAGCATTGCCGCAGAAGGGACTGCCGAAAAAATCGAAGAGGCCAGAAAGGCCATAATGGATGGCAGCTTCAACGTGTTTGACGGAGTAATTGAAACAAATGACGGCTCAAAGGTTGGAGAAGAAGGAAAAACACTTGATGACGCAACCATCACAGGCGGAATTAACTGGTACTTTAAGACTGTTGTAGAAAAATAATTCACGGGGGTTGGTTGTTACCAACCCCGCATTTTTGTCATCATGAGGACTTTAGCCCGAGTTCCTTCACTGCGTTCGGGATGACAAACAATATTAATGAGATACTATACTTAGGTTGATATTAGGATATTAAACAGGAGAATATGTTGAGAACAAATGATACAAATTATGCGATAGAACTTAAGGGAATTACTAAAACCTTTGGCAAGGTAATTGCCAACGAAAATGTCAGCCTTGGCATAAAATACGGTGAAATTCTTGCCCTGCTTGGAGAAAACGGATCCGGCAAGACTACCCTGATGAATATTTTATCGGGTATTTACTATGCAGATGAGGGTTCCATTTACATTGACGGGAAAGAAGCATTCATAACAAATCCCCATGAAGCGATAAAATTAGGTATTGGAATGATTCACCAGCATTTTAGGTTGGTTGAAGTATTCAGTGCCATGGATAATATTCTTATGGGTACAAGGGGAAGATACTCAAAAACCGGTGCCTTAAAAGAAAAAATCCTGGAAATGAGCAAAAAATTCGGTTTGGAAATAGAACCTGACAAGAAAGTTTACAATATGTCCGTAAGCGAAAAACAAACCGTTGAAATAATGAAGGTTCTCTACAGGGGGGCCAGGATATTGATTTTAGATGAGCCTACATCGGTTCTGACACCCCAGGAAACGGCAAAACTGTTTGCAATACTTCGCAGGATGAAAGACCAGGGGAATGCAATAATCATCATCACTCATAAACTCCATGAGGTCCTGACCATAAGCGACAGGGTTGCAATACTTCGAAAAGGCAAGGTAGTTGATACGGTGAGGACGAAAGACACCAATGAGAGACAGCTTGCCGAGCTTATGGTGGGAAGACCCGTCAGCCTTGAAATAAACAGACCTGAAACGACCAACAAAAAAACCGTTTTAAATGTTGTAGACCTTTCCGTGGTTAATCAAGACGGAACAAGAGGCCTGAACAATGTGAGCTTTAAGTTAAAAAGCGGAGAAATACTTGGTGTTGCGGGAGTGGCAGGCAGCGGGCAGAGAGAATTGTGCGAAACAATTGCAGGATTAATGGAAGCTAAAACCGGCGCAATTCTATACAAGAAAGAAAACATTTTGGGGAAAAGTCCCGATGAAATCATAAATTTAGGTATAAGCATGTCCTTTGTGCCTGAGGACAGATTAGGCATGGGTTTGGTCGGCTCCATGGACATGGTGGACAATATGCTGCTTAAATCATATAAAAAGAATAAGGGCTTTATAATCGACAAGAAACCATCCAGGAAGCTGGCTGAAGAATTGGTTGAAAAACTTGGCATCATTACTCCCGGTGTTGAAACTCCGGTAAGAATGTTGTCCGGAGGAAATGTTCAGAAGGTCCTTTTGGGAAGGGAAATCGAATCAGAGCCCAATGTGCTAATTACAGCATATCCGGTTAGGGGTCTTGATATAAATTCATCCTATGTAATTTATGACTTATTGAATGAACAAAAGAAAAAGAATGTTGCTATACTTTTTATAGGGGAGGATTTGGATGTTCTTTTGGAACTGTCCGACAGAATCCTGGTTTTATGCCACGGGGAAGTAATGGGAATCGTGGATGCAAAAAATACCAGCAAGGAAGAAATAGGACTCATGATGGCAGGAAAAAAGATGGAAGGAGTTGACTCGGATGAATAAGAAAAGTTATCTGCCTTTTATCAGGATCGTAAAAATATCCGAGCGCTCCGGAAAAGACACCATAAAAATCAGGCTGGTCGCTTTTGCTTTAGCCCTTGCGGCAGGCGGCCTGTTCACCTTGTTTTTGGGATATAATCCCCTGGAATTATACGGGACCATTATATCAGGAGCCTTTCGAAGCAAGATGGCCTTTCAGGCAACAATCAGGTTTATGGTGCCCTTGCTCATGTCATCCTTGGGAGTGGTCCTGGCCTTTAAAATGAAATTTTGGAATATAGGAGCTGAAGGGCAGATAATTGCAGGTGCCGTATGTGCTTCATATTTTGCCCTCTTTCATGATACATGGCCCCACTTTTTATTATTGCTTGTCATGTTTATAGCAGGAGCCCTGGGGGGAGGTCTGTGGGGCTTGATACCGGCCTATTTTAAATCAAAATTTGACACCAATGAAACACTCTTTACCTTGATGCTCAATTATATTGCCTTGCACGTTATCACCTACTTAAGAGATGGTCCCTGGAAGGACCCGGGCTCCTCCGGATTCCCCAAGATAGCCCGGTTTGCTCCCAATGCCCAGCTTGATAAGGTCCTTGGAGTTCACTTCGGATGGATAATAGCTTTGCTTCTTGTCGTCCTTGTATTCATATATCTTAAGTATACCAAACACGGATACGAAATAAGCGTGGTGGGTGAAAGCAAGTCCACTGCCAGGTATGCAGGCATGAATGTCAAAAAAATCATCCTCCGGACCATGTTTATAAGTGGAAGCATCTGCGGGATTACGGGAATGATCCAGGCAGCCGGTTCCGACATGACCCTGGCATCTTCCGTAGCAGGGGGCGTGGGTTTTACTGCCATAATAGTTTCCTGGCTGGCATACTTGAATCCTTTCGGAATACTCCTGGTTTCATTCTTGTTCAGCATTCTTGAGAAGGGGAGCAGTGTAATGCAATCAACCTATGGATTGTCAACCTATTTCGCAAGCGTCCTTCAGGGAATAATCCTGTTTTTCATTTTAGGATGCGAGTTTTTCATAAGGTATAAATTTGTACTGGGCAGGAAAGGAGGCAGATGATATGTTCATTAAATTTTTAAGTGCGGCAGTATTTGCAGGGACTCCCCTCCTGTTTGGAACTACGGGTGAAATAATGAATGAAAAAGCAGGTCATCTGAACCTTGGAGTTGAAGGAATGATGGCCATGGGTGCATGTGCGGGTTTCATGGCAGGGTTCTTTTATGATAGTATTATTATTGCCCTTTTGGCAGCTTTTTTGGCAGGCATGCTGGGTGCGTTGATATATGCCCTATTAACCATAACCTTTATGGCAAATCAAAATGTCACCGGTTTGACCCTTTCAATTTTTGGTGTGGGCATATGTAATTTTGTAGGGGAATTCATGCTGCTGAACTCTCCTTCAAACACCTTGAAGCTTCCCGAGCATATAACCGCCCAAATAAGCAATTTGAACATCCCGGGCTTGAGCACCGTTCCGGTTTTTGGACCCTTGCTCTTCCAATATAATATTTTTGTTTACTTAGCCGCCTTGATTGCCCTAATTTGCGGTATTTACTATAATCATACAAAGACAGGCCTCAATGTCAGGGCAATCGGAGAAAACCCCGGGGCAGCTGATGCTGCAGGAATAAAGGTGACCAAATTAAAATATATCAACCTCCTTGTGGGTGGAGGCATATGCGGCCTGGGAGGGGCATACTGCTCCATGATTATTAACGGCGGCGTATGGATGAACAATCCCGTAAACGGCCAGGGATGGATAGCCGTTGCTCTTGTTATATTTGCCTCATGGAAGCCCTACAGGGCAATTTTTGGCTCATTTATATTTGGAGCCTTCTCCATATTGAAATATTATTTTCCAAAAACAATCATAAGCCTTCCCAATGCCTTTTACGACATGCTTCCCTTTATTATTACTGCCCTGGTATTAGTAATTACTTCAATCAGAAAATCAAAAGAAAACCAACAACCTGCAAGCTGCGGGGTAAATTATTACAGAGAAGAAAGATAGATTGCCCAGGCCCCGGGAAGATACCCAGGGGCTTCTTTTATTGGTATAATTAGGGTTCATAATGCATAATACTTGGTTAAAATCAAAAACTACATGAAGAGGAAGCTTATATGAGAAGAATCGTATTATTTATAATCATATTAATGCTGTTATTGATTGGCTGCTCCGCATTTTCCAGGGTATCCGAAATTGAAGCCATAAATTTGCAAACCGGCGACAAGGTGGTAATTTCAAAAGAAAGCAAGGACGCGGATGTAATTTTATATGCGGTGAACAAGAAGGAAAAATCCAATAAAGATGTATCTTCCCTGCCCAATTACGAAATCAGGCTTAAAAAAGAAAATAATCAAGAAGAAGTCATTAACCTTTACTTTGATTTGGACGACCAAACCGCCTACCTGAAAAAGGGCGAGGATCTGTATAAGGTAAGAGATAAGGCAGCAAAAGACTTGTTGTTAAGGGATGTTTTTTCCTATGTTTATGTTTCCGCAATGTATGATTCATATATCGAATTGAATGGGGAAAAACTCAGGCCTGATACGGAATATAACTGGACCTGTAAAAATATTGGAGGCCGATTTGTAAACAACCAGGGGATAACAGAAGGAAACCCTGAAGATAATAAGATTTCCATATCGCCAAATGATACCCTGGACATAAAGCATGAAAAGAAGCCTGATACGCAAACTATAAGGATCTATAACCAGGAGAACCTGATAAATACGGGGAAAGATCTTCAGGACCTCATCAGTAATCTGAATAGGGACGGCCAATACCTTATAGAATGTGAAAGCCAGTGGCATTATAAAGAAGACTCATCCGCCTATGGCAAAAAGACGATAAAATTCACCGCTTTTGTTGACGTACCTGCAGATATTGAGATAATCACAAAAGAAAACTATCCCGGCAATATTTTGTTGATTTCCATAGAAAACTTGAATGCCGATGAAAGTGTAAGCTTAACTACGGATGCCGTTAAAACAGGCAATGATATTTATGCCTACAAGGATAAACACTACTACATGATACCCATAGACCTCTATACCCAGCCTGGTGAGTATAAGGTAAGGGCCCTTGTAAATGAAGGGAGAGAAAATGAGTACACATTGGAAAAAACTCTGACCATATCGCAAAGAAGTTTTAAAACCCAATACCTTACGGTCAGTGAGGAAATGAATGAAACCCACAATGACAATGCTGCAATTTATGAATTTGCCCAGCTTGTAAAGCCCGCAAGAACCGTTTCGGCGAAAGAAAAGCTCTGGGAGGGCAAGTTTATAATGCCAGTCGAAGGGGAACTGACAACGGATTTTGCTGAAATAAGATATGTTAACAACGAACCCTCATCATCAAGACATTCAGGTCTTGATTTAGCTGCTCCAAAAGGTACTCCCGTTTTGGCTCCCAATAAGGGTATTGTTACCTTTGCCATGGAGGGACTTCTGTCTCCAGGCAATACGATTGTTATAGATCATGGAATGGGGCTTTTCACTTCTTACTACCACCTGGATACCATTAATGTGGAAAAAGGAGATGAGGTTAAAAAGGGAGACATAATCGGAACCGTCGGTTCCACAGGATTTTCAACCGGGCCTCATTTGCATTATGCGGTGAGTATATACAATACCTATGTAAATCCTTATCAAACCTTAAGCGGGATAATTGATTAAAATTGTTTGATATACTTTGTTTTGTGGTATATTATTGATATAAAGCACAAGGAGGTTTCAATGGAATATGTAGGATATGCCTGGCTTGGATTAATGGTTGCCTGTGTAATTATAGAAGCTCTGACCGTGAGTTTGACAACCATATGGTTTGCTGCCGGTGCTCTTGTTGCCTGGCTGGTTTATTTGACCGGTTTGGGAATTGAAATACAAATAGTGGTATTCTTGTTGGTTTCCATAGTATGTCTCATATTTACCAGACCACTGGCCATGAAAAAATTTAAGGTGGGTAGTATCAAGACCAATGCCGAATCCTTGATAGGGCGGTCTTTTAAGGTGGAATCAACAATTGACAATATTAATAACACCGGGACGGTGAAGGTCAACGGACAAATTTGGTCTGCCAGGTCCCTCGATGACCAGGTGATTGAAAAGGATGAAATTGTTGTTGTAAGGGAAATTGTAGGCGTTAAGCTCATAGTTGAAAGAAAATAAGGAGGAAATATGGAGTATTTGGGATTTATCATACTGTTAGCATTGGTAGTAGCATTGCTGGCAGCAAATATCAGGATAGTACCACAGGCCCATGCCTATGTTATAGAGCGTTTGGGAGCGTATCAGGCAACATGGAGCGTGGGAGTACATGTGAAGGTTCCCTTGATTGACAGAATTGTTAAGAAAATATCTCTTAAGGAGCAGGTTATCGATTTTCCGCCCCAGCCTGTCATTACTAAAGATAATGTAACCATGCAGATAGATACGGTTATATTCTTTCAGATTACCGACCCTAAGTATTACACTTACGGAGTTGAAAGACCCATATCGGCAATTGACTATTTGACTCAAACCACATTAAGAAATATTATCGGTGATTTGGAGCTTGATGAAACCTTGACTTCAAGAGAAGTAATAAATACAAAAATGCGGGTGATTTTAGACGAGGCTACCGACCCCTGGGGTATAAAGATTAATCGTGTTGAAGTTAAGAACATATTGCCGCCAAAAGAAATCCAAAACGCAATGGAAAAACAAATGAAGGCAGAGAGGGAAAAAAGAGAAGCCATTCTTATAGCTGAGGGACAAAAAAGTTCTGCCATCTTAGTTGCTCAAGGAAACAGGGAATCCATGATTCTCCAGGCGGAAGCAGAAAAACAATCGGCAATTTTAAGGGCGGAGGCTAAAAAAGAGGCTTCCATTAGGGAGGCAGAAGGTGAAGCTGAAGCAATTTTAAACATTCAAAGGGCAACTGCCGAAGGCTTGAGGATGATTAAAGAAGTTGGACTTAACAAGGAAGTGTTGACATTAAAGAGTTTTGAATCCTTCGAAAAGGCTGCCAACGGTCAGGCGACAAAAATAATTATTCCTTCGGACATCCAGGGGCTTGCGGGACTATCAAAAGCTTTAACGGAAACAATTAAGGAAGAATAATAAATCGGGACACGGCAGTGTCCCCTGTTTTTTATCTGAATATGTCCTTTGAAAAAGTAATTTTGCCCCGGGTTTGAATAAACTTGTCAGCCATGATGCACTGGACGACCAATATAACCCCTAAGGCGGCAATAATATCACCTATGCTTACAACAAACCAGTTTCCTATGGGAATTATATTGCCTAAATAACTGAGGCTTGCTGTTTCCGAAGAGGTAAAAAACAAAAGTTTGCCTTTGTTCAGCAGGTCAACTGCTTCCTGACCGTATATAAGCCCTGCGGCCTGGGGAGACAGGGGAAATTTAAATTTATTGGCGAAGAAGGACAAGAGGTTTAAACCAAGACCAATCAGGGGAATAAACATGTACCTTATGCTTAAGTTTGCTATCAGGAACAAGCCCGTTAAAACCATGGAGCCTATAAGAAAGGTGGAATACAGGAATGATTCATAGTCATAAAGACCTAAATTTATGATGATTATGCCCAAGTAAAACAAAGCTGAAATATAAATCAAGGGTTTGAAAGTGAAATTGACGTAGGCCAGCCTGCTTATCTTTCCTCTCCTTATGTAGCCGACTATAATCCCAAAAATTAAGGCTTCAAGAAACATATTTGCCTCCGTTTCATAGACTTATTTTAATATTACAATATATATCGGATTATGGCAACCAAAATTGACAAAAAAAAGGAATTCTTTCACATAATAATTAATTCTTGATAATTATTATAGTTTTTTTTCTTACCTATAGTAAAGTCAGCGTCAATAAATGAATATTGACGGGTTAAAATATCTATGTTATTATTCACTTAATTATTTGATTCAGGAGGTTTTATACTTTGTTGGAAGAAGGCTCTTTATGGGGTCCGCTTATTTTACAGGTTATATTATTATTTGTTAACGCTGTTTTTGCATCCGCTGAGATTGCGGTAATATCAATGAATGACAACAGAATAGCAAAACTTACCCTTGAGGGTGACAAGCGTGCTATCAGGCTTACCAAACTTACGGAAGATTCATCCCAATTTCTTTCCATTATCCAAATCGCCATAACTTTAGCATCCCTTTTGGGAGGTGCTTTTGCTGCAGAAAATTTTGCAAGCAGGCTCACCAACCTTTTAATCAATTTAGGATTGAACATACCCTATTCGGTTTTAAATCCCATATCGGTAGTATTGATAACAGTTTTGCTGGCATATATAACACTTGTAACAGGCGAACTTGTTCCCAAGAGAGTGGCAATGAGAAATGCGGAAAAGTTAGCCTTGTCCTTGTCGGGACTTTTATATGTTATTGCAAAGCTATTTGCTCCCCTGGTATGGCTTTTAACGGTGTCAACAAACAGTGTATTGCGGCTGTTAGGCATAGACCCTGATGCTGTTGATGATGAGGTTACGGAGGAAGATATCCGGATGATGGTTGATGTGGGAAGTGAAAAGGGCTCTATAAATGAAAGCGAAAAGGAAATGATTCAAAATGTTTTTGAATTTAACAATAAAACAGCCGAAGAAGTAATGACTCACCGGACTGAAGCAGTAATTCTGTGGCTTGATGAAACCGAAGATGAATGGGATGAAAAAATATCCCAGACCAGGCACTCAAAGTATCCCGTTTGTGACGGAAGTGCCGACAACGTTGTTGGCGTCCTGCATGTTAAGGATTATTTCAGACTGGAAGACAGAAGCAGAGAAAATATAATGAAAAATATCATAAAACCCGCTTATTTTGTTCCTGAAACCGTGAGGACCGATGTGCTCTTTCAAAACATGAAAAAGACCAGGAATCATTTTGCCGTTGTTTTTGATGAATATGGAGGAATGAGCGGTATCATCACCATGAATGACTTATTGGAGCAAATAGTAGGTGATATAGACGATGATATCTCAAGCCCGGAGGAAGCGGAGATTGTAAAAATTGGTGAAAATGCCTGGAAAATTAAAGGTTCGGCCTATTTGGACGATGTTTCCAAGGAATTGCAGGTAAGTTTGCCCGATGAAGATTTCGATACCTTTGGCGGCCTGGTCTTCGGTATCCTGGGAATAATTCCCGAGGACGGAAGCACATTGGAATTGGAGGAATTCGGGCTTAGGATAGCAGTTGAAGAAATTAAGGGCAGAAGGCTTGAAACAGCAACAGTATACAAAAAAACTGACAAAGGTAATGAAGCGAAAAATTGAATTCTTGTATACTGAGAAGGAGGAAATATGGATTATTTAGTAGGCAGATTATTGTTTTTGCCAGGAATATTGCTTGGAATATCCGTACATGAATTTGCACATGGCTTGGCTGCAGACAGATTAGGCGATAATACCCCCAGGTTACAAGGGAGGCTGTCTTTAAATCCCCTCAGGCATTTAGACCCCCTTGGTTTTTTGTGTTTGCTGGTATTTGGCTTCGGATGGGCTAAGCCTGTTATGATAAACCCCAGAAACTTTAAAAACCCCCTGCGGGATGACGCAATCGTGTCGCTGGCAGGTCCCGTGTCTAATTTTTTTGTTGCTTTTTTGTTTACGGCATTTATGAAATTAGCGGATGTGTTTTTGCCTGTAACCCTCTTGAATCAGGTTATATTTGAAGTTTTAAGGTCTACCGTTCAAATAAACCTGGTCCTTACGGTATTCAACCTTATACCCGTACCTCCCCTGGACGGACACCATATACTGGGCAGCCTGGGTGGACCTAAGGTTTGGAATTTCTATTACACATACAGGGAGCACCTGAGATTTATCTTGCTACTTTTGATTGTATTCAGAAAAATAGGAAGAATAATAGGCCCCATTATCAATGTCCTCTACAGATTTTTGATTTCTGTATTTTTTTAGGTGAAGTATGAAAAGCAAAAAAGAATTGAGAAAAAAGATACTGGGCATCAGGAATAAGATGCCTAAGGAAGATGTGGAAAACAACAGCAGGATTATAATGAATAAAATAATTGGCTTAAAAACCTATAAACAAAGCAAGGTTATTTTTGTTTACATGGATTTCAAAAATGAAGTGATGACGTCAGATTTGATTAAGCATATGCTGGCTGAAAAGAAAAGGGTTGTCATACCCTATACGGATATTGTAAACACTCTTGTAATTCCTTCCGAGATTACGGAGGAAGCTGATTTAAAGCTCAGTCCCTTCGGTTATAATGAGCCAAAAAAAATCATGCCGGTTGATGTGGAAGAAATTGATCTGGTTTTGGTTCCCGGAGTTGTTTTTGATAAGAATTTAAACAGGATAGGGTTTGGTAAAGGCTACTATGACAGGATATTGAAAAATTTAAAACCAGGGGCAAAAAAAATAGGTCTTGCTCATGACTTTCAGGTTCTTGATGAAATACCCGCAGAGGACCACGATATAAAAATGGATATGATAATTACAGAATCATCTAGCTATGGTGATGACATAAACTTTTAACACCCCGAAATTAAGCAAAGTTTTGGCGCACTCGTCGGCAGTAGAGCCTGTTGTGTACACATCGTCAACCAGCAGGACCCTGCTTTTTTTTATCTTTTCGTTCTTATGAGGAGATTTGATTGCAAAGGCCCCTTTCAGGTTTTCTCTCCTGTCCTCCTTGCCCTGCTGGCTTTGCTTGATGGTTTTTTTTGTCCTTTTCAGGGCGTCCACATAGGGAATAAGTAAGGATTTACTAATATACTCCGCCAGCAATTGGGCTTGATTGTAGCCCCTGGTGCGCATCTTGGACCTGTGGAGGGGTACAGAAGTTATATAGTCAAAGTTGGTGTAGTCATTTTCTTTCATGAACCTTAATAGACAGCTTCCGAAGAGTTTATAAAAATAGGGCTTATTATAGTATTTAAAGCTGTAGATACCGTCTTTTACCAAACCTTCATATGAAAAGGGAGACCTGACTGTTTCAAAACTTTTTTCATGTTCGATACAGTCCGGGCAGAGACAAGGAGAGGCTGCATAGTCAATTGGTTTGGAACATTTGCTGCATAAGGGAGGCTGGAGCCTTTTAAGCTTTTTTTCGCAATCCCGGCAAATATATTTATCATTTATAGATTCATCATAAGTATTGCAAATATAGCAGGTATTTTTTTCGGGATATAAAAGTTCCAAAAATGATTCAATATATTCTTTCATTTCACAATCCTTCCACAGCAGCCCTCAGCCTGTGGTCAAGTGCCGAGAAACGCTTATCGATTCTGTTGTTTTCAATCATTTCTTCCAGGTATTTTTCCTGACCCACCAATACCACTAATTCTTTTGCTCTTGTTATGGCAGTATAGAGCAGATTTCTCGTAAGAAGCATGGGGGGTCCCCAGACCACCGGCATGATTACGACCGGAAACTCGCTTCCCTGGCTTTTGTGAACCGTTGTGGCATAGGCAAGGATTAATTCATCAAGCTGGCTGAAAGAATATACAACTTCTTTTTCATCATCGAACAAGACATGCATCTCCTGCTCAATTTCATCAATAAATAATATACTTCCAATATCCCCGTTATATATTCCTTCTCCCCTGACCAGGCTGTTATCCGTGTGCTTCCATTCCGCCTGATAGTTGTTTTTTACCTGCATCACCTTGTCTCCCATACGGAAGGTGTACTTACCGAAGGTTTTTTCCTTTTTAAACCTGGAAGGAGGGTTAACCGCTGCCTGTATTTTCTTATTCAGCTCCATAACACCGGTATCTCCCTTCTTCATGGGAGAAAGCACCTGGATATCTTTTACGGGAGTAAAACCATACTTGGAAGGCAAGCGGTTTGTATAGAGGTCAACTATCAGGTCAGCGATTTTACTCATATTATTTTCTCTTATGAAATAAAAGTCAGAATCCTTTTTGTTCAACATTGGCATCATTCCCTTGTTTACAGCATGAGCGTTTTGGATTATCATGCTTCCCTGGGACTGCCTGAAGATCATGTCAAGTTTTATAGTTTTTATGGTATTGGAGTTGATTATATCAGCCAAAACATTTCCGGCTCCCACGGAAGGCAACTGGTCCACGTCTCCCACCATAATAAGCTTTGTCCCCCTTTTCAAGGCTTTGAGCAAATTATTCATCAGGAGTATGTCCACCATGGACATTTCATCAACAATTACAGCATGGCAGTCCAGGGGAGAATTTTCATTCTTATTGAATATTAAGTTGCTGTCATCTTCCCCGTATGCATATTCCAGGAGCCGGTGGATGGTTTTTGCCTCTTTTCCAGTTGATTCGGTTATGCGCTTGGCTGCTCTTCCCGTTGGAGCGCACAGGAGTACCTTTTTGTTCATTCTTTCAAAGATTTTTATTATTGATAAGATTATGGTGGTTTTTCCGGTTCCGGGTCCTCCCGTTATTACCGTAACACCATTCATTACGGCCTGTACCACGGCTTCCTTCTGCATGTCAGTCAAGGCAATTGTCTTGTCTTCATCGGATTCCAAATACTTCAATACTTCTTCTTCTGAAATGTCCGGGGCAAGGCTTGCTAATTTTATCAAGTTTTTACATACATTCACTTCGGCATTATGATAGGGCAGGTAATAGACCACCGGTTCGGAGTCAAGGGTTTCGATATGGATTTTATCTGTAAAAGCCATGTTTCTTATTTCATCTTCTATGTTTTCAGTTGAAGTTTCAAGAAGGTCTGCGGCTGTTTTTACCAATGACTTGTATGGAGCATAGGTGTGGCCTCTGAGAGCATATTCCATTAATACATATTTAACTCCCGACGCTATCCTGTAGGGGGAATCTTTCTCCACCCCCAGGGAAGCTGCTATTTTATCGGCTAATTTAAAACCTATTCCGTATATTTCTTCAGCTAACCTGTAGGGATTTTCCCTTATTACGTTTATGGTATTTTTGCCGTATTCCTTGTAAATCCTGATGCTGAAATTGGTACTGATGTTGTGGCTTTGCAAAAACATCATGATTTCTTTAACATCAGCCTGTTCCTGAAAGCTTTTTGCTATCATCTGGGCTTTTTTTTCGCCGATTCCTTCTATTTCAGTCAGTCTTTCCGGGGTTTTTTGAATAATGTTAAAGGTTTCTTCCTTAAAGGCTTCAACTATTTTTCTGGCTGTATGCTTGCCGACACCCTTTATTAAGCCTGAGGATAGGTAGTTTTCTATCTGTTCCAGACCCGTAGGAAGGATGGTATTATACATGTCAACCTGAAACTGGTCACCGTATTTGGGATGATAAACTCTTTTTCCGAACACCTCAATGATTTCGCCTGAAATATCCCTGGCGAAAATGCCTGTCAGGGTTATTACTTCATCTTCCGTTTCCAGCAAAGCCACTGTGTATCCGTTTTCATCGTTCCTGAAAATAGTTTCAATTATTGAGCCTTTAAGCCTTTCCATCAGATTCTCCCCATCAGATGTGAGATAAAATAATATAAACAAAATGTTATGATAAAATTATACCATAAAAATATTTCTTAGGTAGAAGAAGTTGTCATATATGCTTGCTAAAACAATAAAATATTAAGCGAACCATTTGCCGGACACTGTAGGGGGTGTCCAAAAGGTTAGTGTATTCTTTAATAAACCATAAATTCTTATTATAAAATAGCATTTTTCTCTTTAAAAGAACAATAAACTGTGATAAACTGAATTTCAGCATTATGAGAGAATTTATGCGGGATATTAGGAAAATCCCCGAGTTTATTATATATTTGCAGGAAAGGGAGAACATGTCAAAGGAAAATTTTATTAAAGGTGCTGCAATACTTAGTATTGCAGGTCTCTTTGTAAAAATATTGGGGGCTGTATACAGGATACCCCTGACAAATCTGATAGGTACGGAGGGTATTGGCCATTACCAGCCGGCTTACAATATATACAATCTTTTGTTGGTTGTGTCCTTATCCGGATTCCCCACGGCAATTGCCAAGATGGTTTCTGAAAGAAGGGCCCTCAACAATTACCAGGGGGCATACCAGGTTTATAAGATAGCAAGATGGGGTTTGTTTTTAATAGGACTTATTTCATCTATTTTTGTTCTTTTATTTGCACGTAATTTGGTTACCTTTCTAGGTTTCCCCGGTTCATATTATTCCATGCTGTCTTTGGTTCCTGCCTTGTTTGCGGTACCCCTATTATCCGTCTACAGGGGATTTTTCCAAGGAATGCAAAATATGACTCCAATAGCTATGTCCCAGCTCATTGAGCAAATTTTCAGGGTTGCCGTAGGTTTGTACCTGGCATATGCCCTTGTGGATACAGGGCTGGAAGAGGCAGCTGCTGGAGCTACCTTCGGTGCATCAGCAGGTGGAATTGCAGCTCTTATACTTATATATGTAATGTTTTTCTTTAGCAGGAAAAAGGTTAGGGAAGAAATCCATTTATCCAGGAATAACAGGACAGAGCCCGTACAAGATGTAATCAGGAGCCTTCTCTATATAGCCGTTCCCATAACCATAGGAGCTTCAATAGCACCCCTTATGGGAAATCTGGATTCATTGATTGTTTCAAACCGGCTTGCTGCAATCGGCTATACTGTTGAAGAATATACAGACATGTTCGGTGAGTTAAGCGGAACAGCCCAGACCCTGATAAATTTCCCCCAGGTTTTTTCAACGGCAGTGGCCATGAGCCTTGTTCCTTCAATTACCGAAGCATTTACCAAGAAACAGGTTAAGCGGTTAAATCAGACTGCCAATGCCGGGGTAAAAATGTCCTTGATTATAGGGCTTCCTTGCGGCATCGGTTTATTCATGCTGGCAGAGCCCATTATTGCCCTCCTTTATCCGTCCATAGGCCAGGCAAAGCATGCAAGTTCCGGGGCTCTTTTGGAAATAATGTCAATAGGGGTAATATTCCTGACCCTGGTGCAGGCATTTACAGCCATACTACAATCGGTAAACAAGCAGTTTCATCCGGTTAAAAACTTGGCCTTAGGCATGGTTATCAAGGTATTTTTATCCTACGTCCTCATAGGTATACCGGATATCAATATCAAGGGTGCGGCAATAAGCACTACTGTTGCCTATTTGTTTGTAGCTATTTTTAACTTGTATGATATTAATAAAACCAAAATTAAAATCTCTTTAATCAAGGTTTCTTCAAGGGCACTTTTATCCACTGCAATAATGGCTCTTACTGTATGGATATCCTTCAGATTCCTGTTATCGGCCGGAATAAGTCAAAGACTGGCAACACTTGGCTCCATAGCAGGAGCGGTGATTGTTTATGCTGTATGCCTCTTTGTAACGGGAACAATTACTCAGGAAGACCTTGAACTTATACCTAAGGGAGAAAAACTAAGCAGATTTGTGAGGAAATAATATGAACACCATTCAGATAATCGGATTGGGCGCCGGCGGTGAAGAGGATTTGACAATAAGGGCCCACAAGGCCCTTTTGGAAAAAATACCGACTTTTGTAAGGACGGACCGCCACCCCCTTGTTAAGGAATTAAGAAAAAGCATTAATATTGTTAGTTTTGATGATTATTTTGAGAAATATGAAACCTTTGACCAAGTGTATGAAAACATCCTACATACCCTTCTTGAGGAGGCAAGGCAACACGGTAAAATTAATTACTGTACTGCAGGAAGCCCTTATTTTGGTGATGTTGTAACAAAAAAGCTGGTAAATGAATACAAAGGCCAAATTAATACAATAATAATCGATGGAATGAGTTTTCTTGACAAATGCATAAAGCTGTCCGGTTATGCCGATTATAAAAATATTAAGATTTTGGATTGTCTGGAAGCAGATGAGTTTTCATTTGACCTTAATTCCCTTAATATAATCACCCAGGTTTATGACAGGGATCTTGCATCCAACCTCAAGCTTTCTCTTATGGAAACATATCCGGAAGACACATATGCATTGATTATTGATGTTTTGGAAAATAATGTAAAAAAAATACCGGTTTTTTTGCTTGACCAAGAAAAAAATTACGGATTTTCAACATATTTTTGCATTCTCCCTATTGAAATTTCAAACAATAGAGTGTATAATGTATCTAATCTTTTGAGATTGACAAAAAAACTCAGGGGGCCGGACGGGTGTCCCTGGGACAAAAAGCAAACTCATGATTCAATAAGGCAGCATCTTATTGAAGAAGCCTATGAGGTTGTGGATGCAATCGACAACAATGATGTGGACAATTTGCTTGAGGAACTTGGAGATTTATTGTTTCAGGTTGTATTTCATGCCCAGCTTGCCGCTGAGGAAGGGTACTTCAATTTTACCGATGTGGTGACCAAGGTTTGCAATAAGATGTATTTCAGGCATCCTCACGTATTTGGAGACGTTAAAGCTGACAACATCGAAGAAGCATTGATAAGCTGGGAAAACTCCAAGCTGAAGGAGAAGAAGTTAACCACTTATACCGATAATTTGAAGAATGTTCCCAAGGCCTTATCGCCCCTGAGCAGGAGTTATAAGGTTCAAAAGAGGGCTGCGGAAGTCGGATTTGACTGGTCCGATGCCCAGGGAGCGCTGTTGAAAGTAAAGGAAGAACTCTTGGAATTCATTGAAGCATATGAAGACCATAACATTGAAAACATGGAAGAAGAGTTCGGAGACTTGTTGTTTGCACTTGTTAATTTTGCAAGGTTTGAGAAGATTAATCCCGATATTGCCCTGAATAGAACCATCAATAAGTTTATTGACCGCTTTGAGTACATAGAGAAAAATTCAGGCAAGGATTTAAAAGAAATGACTCTGAAAGAAATGGATGAGTTGTGGGAAAAATCAAAGTTCCAATAGGAATTTAGATAAAATTAAATAAAACACATTTTTATTAAGGAGGGTTTTTATGAACAAGGCGGAATTAATTGCAAGTGTTGCTGAAAAGACCGGGTTTACTAAGAAAGATGCTGAAAAGGCACTAAACGGATTCATGGAAACAATAAAAGAAGAACTGGTAGCTGGTGGAAAGGTTCAATTAGTCGGATTTGGAACATTTGAAGTAAGAGACAGAAAAGAAAGACAAGGAAGAAATCCGAGAAATCCCGGTGAAACAATAGATATTCCTGCATCAAAAGCACCGGTATTCAAAGCAGGAAAATCATTAAAAGAAGCAGTTAACAAATAGACACAAACAAGGGGATATCACAAAGGATATCCCCTCATACATGTATGAGTTTTGGCATTTATCCGCAGTATTTTTTATAAGTCAAGGGGAGGAACTATGTGGGAATTAGTTGAAGACGCTCTTATAGACTCTTTAAAAATGCTGCCATTTTTATTTGCAGCCTATTTTATAATTGAATATATTGAGCATAAGTCATCCGATAAGCTGGTCAACGGCCTTCGAAAATATGGAGTCATTGGAGGAGCAGTGCTTGGAAGCCTTCCCCAGTGCGGATTCTCTCTGGCTGCATCAAATCTGTACGCAGGAAGAATTATTACGACAGGAACCTTGATAGCGGTATTCATATCCACATCCGATGAAGCCATACCCATATTATTATCAAGCAAGGCTGATATAAAGCTGATTTTATCCCTTTTGTCGGTGAAAATTGCCCTTGCTGTCGCAGCCGGACTCATGGCCGATTATTTGTTCAAGGGTCTTTTTAACCACAGGAATAATGAAGAAATCTCAAGCTCCATCCATCGGCATGTTTGTACGGACTGCGGGTGCCATGGCCATGAAGGAATACTGAAACCTGCGCTGAAACACACAATCAATATATTTATATTCTTGTTATTTACGAATTTATTTCTAAACAGTCTTATAGAACTTGCAGGCCAGGATAATTTGTCTCAAATCTTGTTAAGAGACAGCATTTTTCAACCTGCCCTGGCCGGTGCGATAGGACTTATTCCAAATTGTGCCGCATCCATAATTCTCACCCGGATGTTTCTTGAGGGAAGCATAAGCTTTGGTTCTGCCATTGCAGGCCTTTCCACGGGAGCCGGTGTGGGTTTATTGGTTCTGTTCAGGATGAATCGCAATATTAAAGAAAATTTGATGATTACCCTTTACATATATGTTTTTTCGATATTGGCAGGGTCTTTGATACAAATGTTACTATAATTAAAATGTCATTGTTATGAAAAATAAGTGTCATCCGCTTCAGGATGACACTTTAAGATATAATCATAAGAATGACATTTTTTTTATTTCTTGGATGTTCCCAAATAGGCCTCGATGATTTTTTCGTTTTTGAGAAGGTCTGTTCCTTTTCCTTCCATGGTTATGTTGCCTGTTTCCAAAACATAACCGTAATCGGCTACCTTCAGGGCCTTGTTGGCATTTTGCTCGATTAACAAAATTGTGGTCCCCTGCTTGTTTATTTCTTTTATAATGTCAAATATGGCATTCACTATTAAGGGAGCCAAACCCAGGGAGGGTTCATCCATCATTATCATTTTAGGCCTGGCCATTAGAGCCCTTCCTACAGCCAGCATCTGCTGCTCGCCTCCGGACAAGGTACCGGCCAATTGCCATGCTCTTTGCTTCAGTATTGGGAATAAATCATAAACCCTGTTTATATCATCTTCAATATTGTCTTTCCGTAGGTAAGCGCCTATTTTCAGATTTTCCAGTACAGTCAGGTTGACGAAGACTCTTCTTCCTTCCGGAATCATGGTGACTCCTCTTGCAACAATATCTATGGCATCTTTTCCGAGTATGTTTTCACCCTGGAACAAGATTTGGCCGCTTCTGGCTTTAACAAGCCCTGCTATTGCCTTAAGGGTGGTGCTTTTTCCCGCTCCGTTGGCCCCTATCAAGGTTACGATTGATTTTTCCGGAACATGCATGCTGATGCCCTTGACTGCGGATATTCCTCCGTAATTTACATAAAGATCATTAATTCTAAGCATCTTCTTCCACCCCCAGGTAAGCCTCAATTACTCTTTGGTCATTTTTAACCTCATCTGCCGTTCCTTGAGCAATTAGCTGGCCGAAATCCAAAACATAGATCTTTTCTGATATTTCCATAACCAAATCCATGTGGTGCTCAATCATAAAAATCGTAAGCTTAAATTCATCTCTAATGGTGTGAATGAACTCTGACAGCTCCATTGTTTCGGAAGGATTCATGCCTGCTGCAGGTTCATCCAGGAGCAGAAGGTCCGCATCTGTAGCAAGAGCCCTGGCTATCTCCAGTTTTCGCTGCTCCCCATATGGAAGTGAGTGAGCTATTTCGTTTTTTAATCTTAACAAATCCAATTTTTCTAAAAGCATTTCCGATTTTTCCCGCATCTGCTTTTCTTCCTTGCTGTACCAGGGAAGCCTAAGGGTGCCGGACAAGAAATTTGAATTCAATCTCAGATGATTGGCAATCAGTATGTTTTCAAATACGGTTAGATTTTTAAACAATCTTATATTCTGAAAGGTTCGTGCAATACCCTTTTTCGTTATTTTGTCAGGGGTGAGGCCTGTAATCTTTTCACCCTTGTAGTAGACATTACCTTCGGTAGGCATATAAACACCGGTAATAACATTAAAGGCGGTTGTTTTTCCTGCCCCGTTAGGACCAATCAAGGCTTCTATTCTTCCTTCCTGAATTTCTATGTTAAGATTGTTGACAGCAGTAACTCCACCGAATTTCATGGTAACATTGTCAACTTTTAGAATACTCATTGTATACCACCTCCCTGACCGGTCCTTTTTCTGCTGATCTTGCCGGAAAACCAATCAAAAATAAGCTTCCAGGACAATTCCTTTTGTCCCATGAGACCATTTCTGAAGAAGAGTACCAGGAGCATAAGGAGAATTGAGAATATAACCATCCTCAAGCCCGGACGGAACAAGGCAATGTTTATTCCAAACAAAGTTAAAGGTTCATCGAAGAATCTCAGTATCTCAAGTCCTGCCGTCACCAAAAAGGATGCTATTATGGTGCCTGATATGCTTCCCATTCCACCTAATACTATAATCAAAAGGAAGTTGTAGGTAACAGGAAAATAGAATTGATTAGGGTCTACCGTAGCAAACAGGGTTGCTAAAAGTCCTCCTCCGATTCCGGCAAAGAATGCTCCTATGCTAAATGACATTACCTTATGTTTGAATAAATTGATACCCATTGCTTCTGCTGCTACTTCATCCTCTCTTATTGCTTTAAAGGCCCTACCGTAGCTGGAGGTTATCAAGAGCCGCATAAAGCCGATGGAAATTATGGCTATACCAAAGAAAACCCACATGGTAGGCATTGTAGGTATATTTTTAATTCCCAAGGCACCGTTGGTTATTGATTTAATATTTGTAAAAACAATTCGTATTATTTCCGAAAAGCCTAAGGTTGCTATGGCTAAGTAGTCGCTTTTTAACCTGAGAACCGGGACCCCTATCATAATTGCAACCAGGGCTGCCAGAAATCCTCCCAGGAGCAGGGCTACAATAAAGGGCAGCTCAATTTGCGCTAAAAAAGGATTCTGAGGGGTAATATAGAATATTTTAGCCCTTTCAGCTAAGGGGACAGTGAATATCGCCACCGAATAAGCCCCGATTGCCATAAAACCGGCCTGTCCCAAAGAAAACAGTCCCGTGAAGCCATTGACTAAGTTCATCGAAACACTCACAATCGCATAAATGGCAGATAAATTCAATATACGCCTTATATAGGCATCACCTATCACATCTGTATCCAGAAGTATTATTACCGTTGCAAATATTACTATAAGCAGAATATTTAAAAGCAACCTGGTTTTCTTATTATTAATTTTATCTATCATACCTTATCTGTCACCTTCTCTCCAAGTAGTCCTGTCGGTTTAACCAATAATACGACTATCAATATAACAAATGCCATCGCATCCCTGTAACCGGTAAAGGCCGGCAGAAAGGTTACGAGCATGATTTCTGCCATACCTAATATAAATCCTCCAACTACCGCCCCTGCAGTGTTGCCGATACCTCCCAATACGGCTGCTATGAAGCATTTTAGTCCAGGCATAACGCCTGTAAGAGGCATTATGGAAGGATATCTTGAGCCCCAGAGAATAGCCCCGATTGCTGCCAGGGACGAGCCGATAACAAAGGTTGAAGATATAACCTTATTAATGTTTATTCCCATCAGTTTGGCTGTTTCAAAATCCTTTGATACTGCTCTCATAGCCATACCTATTTTGGTCTTATTGGTTATGAAAAGCACAAGGTATAGAAGAAGAAGGGTGACAAAAGGGGTAATCAAGGTTGCAATGGTCAATGAAAGACTCCCTAATTTCACTGCTGTTGTCAATACCTTTATGTCCGGAAATCCCTTGGGGACACCGGTAAATAAATAGGTTGCCAAATTTTCCAAAAGAAATGACGCTCCTATGGCAGAAATCATTATGGACATACGGGGAGCATTCCTTAAGGGTTTATAAGCAGTTTTTTCTATCAAGACACCCAAGGCAACAGTTGCTACAATTACTATTATTATTGCAATAAACCATGGCAGTTTGAATGTCATAATGCTGAATATCATAAAATAAGCTGCCATCATAAAAATATCCCCATGGGCAAAATTGATAAGTCTTAAAATACCATAAACCATTGTATATCCTATTGCCAGAAGGGCATAGAGGCTTCCAAGGGAGATACCGTTGATAAGCTGCTGCAAGAAAAGTTGACCTGTCATATCTTTTCCTCCGAATTATTTAACTGTAAAAGGGCGAACGAACAGTTCGCCCTTGAATATTCAAACGAGTTATTGTACTTCTACCGAATCCACAAATACGAATTGTCCGTCTTTAATTGTCTTTATAACTGCAAGGTTCTTATCGGCATCTCCTTCTTCGGTGAAGTTAATGATTCCCGTAACTCCTTCAAAATCTTTTGTTGCTTTCAATGCATCTCTTATTGCGACACCGTCTGTTGAACCTGCTCTTTCGATTGCATCTCTAAGGAGGATGTAAGCATCATAACCCAATGCTGCAACTGCAGGAATTATAGGTTCCTTGCCTGCCAATTCTTTTTTGTAGCCTTCAACAAATTTCTTTGCTTCATTTGTAACAGGGTCATTTTCGTCAAAGAATGTTGAAAGAACTACACCTTCTGCAGCTTCTCCGGCAACATCGATAAGGGCAGGATTTTCCCAGGTATCTCCACCCATTATCAAGGCATCGATTCCAAGGTCTCTTGCCTGTTTAATGATTAAGGGGGCTGTGGTTGCCGCACTTGGGGCAAATATTACATCAGGATTCTTTGCCTTGATGTTTGTAAGAATTGCATTGAAGTCAGATTCATTCAGCTGGAATTCCGAAACATCAACTATGCTGTTCGGATCCCCGGTCAATTGTTTAAAAGCATCTATGAAGAAATTTGCAAGACCCACAGAATAGTCATCTCCATTCTGCATGATAACAGCTGCTGTCTTTGCTCCCTGCTCAACAGCGTAGGTAGCCATTACCTTGCCCTGGAAGGGGTCTAGGAAGCATGCACGGAAGTAGAAAGGATTACCTTGTGTTACCATGGGATTTGTACAAGAAGCGCCCATTGCAGGAATCTGTGCATTCTTTATGATATCACCTGCTGCTATGGAAACAGCTGAACCGTATGAACCGATTATGGCAACAACCTTATCCTTTTCGATAAGACGTGTAACCGCGGTGGTTGCTTCGCCCTTGTCACTCTTGTTGTCAACTACAACCAATTCTATCTTTTTACCCAATACTTCGGGATACATTTTATTTGCGTACTGAATGCCGCCAAGTTCCTGTTGACCGCCGCCTCCGTTCATTCCTGTCAGAGGTTCGAACACACCAATTTTAATGACGTCTTCTTCAGTACCGGGTTCTTCCTCGCCTCCGGTTTGCGGTTCCTGGTTTGAAGGACCTCCGTTGTTTGGTTGGCTGCAGGCTGTGAACAAAGTCAGAACCATTAATAAGCTCAATAATAAAGATAATACTTTTTTCATATACTCTCTCCTCATCATTATAAATTTCTATTGATTATAACACCGAAAATATCATTTTGCAAGAGAATTTTCTGCTTGCTACATACAACCATCCGCTTAATGCGTACAAAAATAATAATTTGCTTTTACTTTAGGTAGGGACTAATAAAAACAGACAATCTATTAAATTATATTAATGATTGTCTGTTTTATGTTTAGTTAAATTTTGAAGTCAGCTCGAATACTCGTCCTTTTAACACTTCAATTTCTTGCTTCCTGGTGAGAGCTGAATCTATAATATCCGCCAACTCGGCCATTTCAGCTTCCTTCATACCCTTGGTGGTCACCGCCGGGGTTCCTATTCTGAGACCACTGGTTATAAAGGGGCTTTGAGGATCATAGGGTATAGTGTTTTTGTTTGTGGTAATATGGATTTCATCCAGTATTTTTTCTGCTTCTTTCCCTGTTAAATTCTTGTTTCTCAAATCAAGCAGCATCAAATGATTGTCGGTACCGCCGGATACAATTCTGAATCCCCTGTTCATGAGTTCCTCAGACAGTTTTTTAGCATTATTCAAGATCTGTTTTTGATAGGCTACGAAGTCATCCTCCAAGACTTCCTTGAAACACGCTGCCTTAGCTGCAATAATATGCATCAAAGGACCTCCCTGGATACCCGGGAATATGGCCTTATCTATTTTTTGGGCAAATTCCTGTCTGCACAAAATCATTCCACCCCTGGGTCCTCTTAGGGTTTTATGGGTGGTGGTGGTAACAAAGTCTGCATATTCTACAGGATTAGGATGAAGGCCTGCAGCTATTATTCCGGCAATATGAGCCATATCCACCATGAAATAAGCACCGACTTCATCGGCAATTTCCCTGAATGCCTTAAAATCAATTATTCTTGAATAGGCGCTGGCTCCTGCCACTATCAGTTTAGGTCTTTCTTTTTTTGCGATTTCCCTTACTTCATCATAATCAATCATTTCGGTTTCCCTGTTTACGCCGTAAAAGGAAATCTGGAAATAAGTGCCTGACATGTTTACGGGACTTCCATGAGTCAGGTGTCCTCCATGAGCCAAGTCCATGCCCAGTATTTTGTCACCGGGTTTAAGTACTGCAAAGTATACCCCGAAATTGGCATTAGAGCCAGAATGAGGCTGAACATTGGCATGGTCTGCCCCAAAGATTTTCTTGGCTCTTTCTATTGCCAGGTTTTCTACCTTGTCAACGAATTGACATCCTCCGTAATACCTTCTGCCGGGATATCCTTCAGCATACTTATTGGTCAAATGGCTCCCCATAGCCTGCAAAACCGTTTCGGAAACAAAATTTTCCGATGCTATTAACTCAATATTAATGCTTTGTCTTTCTTTTTCCTCCATCATGTAACTGTAAAGCTCATTATCGTTTTTCTCGATTAGTTTAAAATCCATAAAATGCTCCTTAAACATATATTTTTGGAAGTCTTCTTACGGCTAAATTTGTCAGCACTTCATAGGAAATGGTACCCCTCATGTTGGCTACATCCTCTGCAGTCATCGCTCCATCAGTTCCATCGCCGTAAACTATAGCTATATCTCCTATCTGGGGGTTATCCACATTGGACAAATCCACCATAAATTGATCCATGCATACTTTTCCCAGTATTGGGCATTTTACTCCCTTTATGACCACATAACCCTTGTTAGATAACAATCTTGAATATCCGTCTGCATAGCCAAGAGGAATGGTTCCTACTACAACCGGCTTATCTGCCTTGTATAAATGACCATATCCGACACCTTCTCCTGCGTCTATTGTTTTTACGTTTGCAACCTTTGCCTTTAGGGTTACGCAAATTTTGAATTTGTATTTTTCGGTGTCCACCTCATCGGAAGGATAGAATCCCGATAATATAATGCCCGGTCTTACCATATCAAAATAATACTCGGGCATTTCAATTATAGTTGCACTGTTTGCAATATGTTTAACGGGAATCTCAACATTTCTTTCTTCAAGCATTCCCATGAATTTTATAAACCTGCCGGCCTGCATGTGAGCAGTTGTTTTGTCTCTTTCATCGGCCTTTGCCTGATGCGAAAAAGCGCCTTCAATTTTAATGTTCTCCATTTTTGCTATTTTTGCCACATAATCCGCATTTTCTTCTGTAGGCAAGAATCCTAACCTGTTCATGCCTGTTTCAACTTTGATATGAATCTTTGCCTTCTTGTTCAGTTTCTTTGCTGCTTCGTTCAATCTTACGGCATGGCCATAGTTATAAATAGTCAATGTAATGTCGTTCTCAATTGCATCTTCATAAAATTCTTCTGATGTGTAACCAAGCACAAGGATGTCCTTACCTTTTATCTCTTCTCTCAGCTCAAGAGCTTCACCTATCACTGCCACCGCAAACATATCCACACCGTTTTCAAGGTACATCTTAGACATTTCCAGGGCTCCCATTCCATAGCTGTCTGCTTTGACAACGGCGCATATTTTTACGTTGGGTCCTACTGCTCTTCTGACTTCCAGAAAATTATGTATTGCTTTTTCTCTGTTCACCTCAACCCATGCAGGCCTAAGTTTTTCGTTCATTTATTCGAACCTCCTATATTGGTATGGAGATACACCTTAAAGAATGTTCTCCGACTTTGATTACTCTATAAATTATAGCAAATCTATATTATTTTATCAATAATTGTAAAAAAAAAGATGACCCCCATGTCATCTTTTTAAAATTTTATTTAAATATCAACACTACATCAATAACTCCGTCAAACCCTCCGTACAGGTCATACAGCTGGGCTGTGGACCCCGGTTTGATGTCTTTTTTGCTGCCTTGTGCAAAGCTTTTTATATTCCCGGAATTGTCCAGGGTACAAATATAAACCTCAATGTCCTGAGAATATTCCATATAGGTTATATTGTCAATAAGCATTTGATTCGCATAAACTTGCGTTATCTGTATTCTTGATGTCTCTGGAGTTACTTTTTCAATACTGGAAACCACCCCGTTGACAATAACCGCCCTCACATAGGAGTTCATCATTGATGAAATATTCTTGCCTGCCGCAGATGTGTTTGATACCGAAAATACGCTGCTATTGTTAAAAAACTGCAGGTGGCTTGTTTCGTCATCTATCTTTGTAACCCCTTTTATTACGCCGTATATGGTACCATTGTAGTTTTGCTGTGTTTCGGGTGTAATGGTTATACCGGTGGAATTTTTAAGTCCCTTGGTAAGGTATATGGCATCTATATGTCCCGAATAATTTACAACCGCTTTTCCTTCCAGGTATCCGTTAAGTTGAGACGGTGACAGCACCTGATACTGCTTGTTGTTTTCATATACTATAAAGGTATCTGATGTAATGTAATAACCGTTTTCTAAAGTTTGTGTCTGGCTGTTGTAGGAGGCTGCAATATTCCGTGTGGGCATTAAATTAATTATTTTTAAGGTTCCGTTTTGTACAGGGTCAAACATGACCAGGTCATTGGCCTTAATCAGAGATTGCCTTAAAACATTAGAATCATTTTCAAGAACCTTTACCACACTTGAATTATCTGCCAGGAGATAAGTCTTAAGTCCCCCGTTCTCGTCCAGTATTCGGGCTGAGGCATTGCCTGTTGTCCCGTTTGAAGAGCTGATTACAATGCCGTAGGTTGAAGGTTTTTTACCGTATTTGTTGATATAGAGTTTTATGATATTGTTGTTTTTATCCAATATCAAAGTAACCGTATCATTTACACTTGCCTTTTCGGTAAAAATAAAATCCTTTCCCGTCATATAGGTAATATTGTTTATGGTATAAAAGGTGTTTTCCTTTGAACTTTCGACACTTGTAATAACACCTTCAACCTTGGATCTTAAGACCTGCAAGGTAAGGGGCGAATTACTGCCGTCATTGGATTCATAAAAGTAAACTACATCATTTACTTTGATATCATCCAGGGATTTGGCATCGCCTGTTATATGCAGCTTTTTATAATTGACTTCAGAATTGCTTACAGGAAGGCTTTTACCGGCAAATTGCCTGCTTCCTTCTTTATAGAGGTCTTCTTTCTCTACGACAATCACATCGGTTGCCTTATAGGCTATGATGCCTATTATTTCACCTTTAAAAGAATCATCTTCATAAACTATTTTTATTCTTGCCTCGTTTAAATCATTGAAAGAGCCCCTGGCTCCGTTGACGATGATGGGAACGTTAGGAACCTTAAAAACTCTCACATTGCCGAAATCATCGGTCACAAAGATAACTTTGTTCGAAAGGAAGCTGGTGACAAGCCCGGAAAATTCATTAAATCGGGGGTTGTTTAAATGTACCGGGTTTCCTTTATTGTCATAATAAACATCCCACTTGTTGAACAAGTAATCCGTGAAGTCAAAACTATCTTCATTCAAGTCTTTGATTGTTATTTCTCTTGTCACCACTTTGCCAAGCTTTGAAATAAGGGTTTTATTGGTTATGTTGAGATAGTTGTTGTCCTTTACCGTAACCAAATTCATCCTTAATGCGTTATAGAGCATTATTGTAATATCTCTTCTGGAGGCAAATTCAGCATCAGTATTGACATTTTCAAACAAATTCAACTCCAATGCTTTTTTATAATAATTGGAAGGCCAGGTTCCGGCCAAAGATTCATCGGTATAGCCCAAAAGCCTCAATATCATTGTATAGGCTTCTTCAAACTTTATCTGGTTATCCGGACCGTAGACGGTTGGTGAAATTCCCTTAACAATCCCCAATCCCTTTGCAAGCTCCACGTAGCTTTCAGCCCAGTGCCCGTGCATATCTTCATATACGGTTGTCATGTTTTTAGAGAATTCATTGAAACCTGCTGCAACGGTTATAATTTTTGCCATTTCAGCACGAGTCACTATCCTGTCAGGTCTGAAGCTATTATCCGGGTAGCCTTGAATAACTTCATAGCTTGACAGGACTCCCAGGGCTTCTTCCAGATAGTAGTCTTTTTTTATATCATTAAAGCTGACACCATATATATTTGCAAAAGATGTAAGCAATATTAAAATTATTATAAAAAATATTACTTTTTTCATATTATCAATCCCTGATCTGCTCAATTAAAAAAATACTATATTCATAGTATTTCCTTAATATTATTATACCTTATATCAATTTAATTAGTATTACATTAACATTACAATGGAAGATTTTTACCTTGAAAACTTTCCCTGATTTCCAATGCTTTATCAATGTCGGACAAGACTTTCAGCTTGTGCAGGGTCCACCTGGGCTCAATTAAATCTGATTTTTTCCCGTCCCCCGTCAGCCGGTGGATGACTATATCCTTTTTCAATAACTCCAAAGCATCACAGACCAAATCCACATACTCTTCCCGGGATAATATCTTAAAAGGGTTTTTTTCATAAAATTCAGCCAAATCGGTATTCCTTAAAACATGGAGCATGTGAATTTTGACACCCCAAATATTCAAATCAGAAACATATTTAACCGATTCCAGCATATCCCCTTTAGATTCACCGGGAAGCCCCATGATTAAATGGACCACGGTCTTAATATTTTTATTTCTTAAAATATCGACCGTTTTTCTAAACTGTTCTAAGCTGAAACCCCTTCTTATGAATTCAGCCGTTTTGTCATGAATTGATTGAAGCCCCAGTTCCACCCACAAAAAGGTTTTTTTGTTAAGCTCATCCAAAATAGCCGCAACCTCATGGGATATGCAGTCAGGTCTGGTGGCTATGGCTATACCCTTTATGTTTTCACAGCTTAAAGCTTCATTGTATTTTTCCCTCAAATTTTCCGGGGTGTCATAAGTGGAGGTGTAATTTTGGAAATATGCTATATAGCTTGAGCTATTCCACTTTTTTGACATGAGAGATTTTTGTTTTTCAATTTGCTCGGTTATGGTTTTTCCCCTTAATGTGAAATCCCCGGAACCTCTTTCACTGCAAAAAATACAACCCCTTAAGCCGATTGTACCGTCTCTGTTGGGGCAGGTAAAATTCCCGTCGATTGACAGTTTAATTGCCTTCTCTCCAAATATTTTTTTCAGTTCATAATCCAGGGTATGGTATCTTTTGTTATTCCACATATATTTACCATTTATAATTTATTAACACTTTATAACTAAGGTGATGAGTTATACACAAATTTTATTCCTTTTTTGCCACTTGTCAACAGATTAATCCACAAGCAGTGCATTTTATTATGATTTATCGATAATTTGGACATTTTTATTCATTTTTTTCAACATGTAAACATCTACTATTGATTTTATCAAAGACGCGACAGGAGCTGCCAAAAACAGCCCCAAGGGTCCAAAGAAGCTGCCGCCGATTATTATGGAAATTATTACTATAAGGGGTTTTATCGACAAGTGACTGCTTAGAATTTTTGGGTCTATAATGAGGTTTTCTACTTGCTGCAGGATTAGAATTAAAATAAGCAGGAGAAATCCTTTCCCGGGTTCATATAAAGTATTGATTAAGACTATGGGGATAGCTCCCAGGAAGGTGCCGAAATAGGGAATCATATTGGTTATCCCTATTGCCATTCCGTCAATAACAGGATAAGGGCATTTTATGATATATTTTGAGCCGGCAAAAACAAAGAGGGCCATAATGAGGGAAGAGCTTGCCTTTCCTGATATGTAGCTTGAAACATTCCGGTATAAAACATGGATTATCTTAATCATGTCATTTGCTGCCTTCTTGCCGGCAAAAAGACCCATAAAATCCTTGAACCAACCTTCAATATTTTTTTTGTCAATCAGGACGTAGACGGAAATGATTATTGACAGCAAAGCATTGGCAAATGCCGTAAATATATCTATTACCTTTGTCAGGGTCTTGTTTATCAGGGAAGTTAGCAGGGAAGATAATTTTTTTGCAATTTCAGCAAGATATAATTTTACTATTATGTCATCGCTTAAAAAAGACAGCAGATTATTTGCTTTCCGGTAAAGCCCGGGTATATCTTTTGATAACTGAACAACACTGTTTATGATATTGGGTGCAAGGGTTTTTACCACGAGCCATATAAGGAAAAAAACAAAGCAATAAGTCATCATGAGGGCCAGATACCTGTTTTCGACTCTCAGGGTTTTTTCAAAAAAAACCAAAAGGGGGTTCAGGACCGCAGCCAATAGTATGCCTGCAAATATTGGAAAACATGCTTCCACTATAAGTGACAGGCCGTTTTCCAAATATATAAATCTGAAAACCGCAGCGTATAGTATAAAAATTGGTAAAAATAAAAAAGCATTTTTTTTCAAACTATCACCATCACTGCACAATACTTCGGATAACTTGTTACCTGCAACCCCAAGCTTATAACATTAATATAAAAATTTTTAAAATATATGTATAATTAATGAAAATATGGAGAAAATTATGGCGATAATACTTTTTTTATCTTCTTCCAAATTATATAAAACATCCCGCCAAAATATTGCGGGATGTTTCTTTTTAATGAAAAAGGAGCATAGTTTAATTTGAATTTTGCAATTTTGTAAAAATATATTTCAAAAATTACCTTGAAAAATGTTTTAAAGTAAGATATAATCTCCAAAAGTGAAATTTATGAAATCATATATTGCAAAATTAGGAGGATGAAGATTTGAGAAGAAGAATTATTTCCATAATTTCAATGGCGCTGATAATGACTATGGTATTCAGCGCATGCGGGACATCCGACAGTGGAAACAAAACTGACAGCAGCGGGGGCTCCGCATCCCTGAAACTTGCCACAGGCGGTACCACCGGTACCTACTACGCCTACGGCGGAATTATTTCCCAGATTCTGCAGGATAATATTGATGGACTTACCGTAACTCCCCACGCTTCCGGTGCTTCAAAGACCAATATCCTTGAGCTGGTGGACGGTGACGCGGATATAGCATTGGTTCAAAACGATGTGGCCTACTATGCTTACACGGGCACAGACCTATTTGAATCCGATGGCCCCCAGGAAGGATTTTCAGTTATAGCCGGTCTTTATGCCGAGGTTTGCCAGGTTGTTTCCACCAAGGATATAAACTCGATTGACCAGCTTAAGGGCAAGAGAGTTTCCGTGGGCGATGCCGGCAGTGGCGTTGAATTTAACGCCAAGCAGATTCTTGAGGTTTACGGTATTAGCTTTGACGATATCGACAAGCACAACCTCAGCTTCGGCGACAGCGCCAACGCTCTTAAAGACGGAAAAATTGATGCTTTCTTCTGCGTGGCAGGCGCTCCCACCACTGCCATCGTGGATTTATCAACTACCAAGGATATTAACATTCTTGAGGTTGACGAAGAGCATACCGCAAAACTGATAGATGATTACGGCTTCTATAGCCAATACACCATTCCTGGTGGTTTATACAGGGGCCTTGACCAGGATGTCAGGACTGTGGCGGTGAAGGCAACCCTGGTAGCCTCCAATAAGGTTAGCGAGGATGTTGTATATTCCATAACAAAGACCTTGTTCGAAAAGAAGGACGATATTGCCGCCGGCCACGACAAAGGTAAGGAACTGGCCCTTGAAAACGCTGTGGAAGGCTTCGGTACAGTGCCTTTCCACCCTGGTGCCCAGAAATATTATAAAGAAATAGGTGTTCTTAAATAGAAGGTCCAGGTAAAAAAACAAAGAAAGTTGTAGCAGCGGCCGCAGCAGTGATAGTCGCTATTGCGGTCCTGCTTACATGTGTTTTATCAAACAGGCAAACAAATCTGATTTTGCAAAACCCCTATAGCGGAGAAACATACGCAGTATTTCATGTGGAAGAGGGGGCTCGGTTCTCAATTTCCTTTATCCATTCCGTGAACAAAACCCCTGTGACGGACATATATGAAATATGGGACAAGGATATTTATGCGGTTGAAACCAGGTATTACAGTTTCGGTGCCGGCATGCCGACGGAAATTGAAGAAGGCCAGACCCTGACCTACTCCGAAGATGGGGCCATGGTGGTGTCGGGCATGAATAAGCCCATGTCCGGCATGATATGGGTTGTCGGAAAGATATATGACCACAGCTTGGAAATAGACGGCCGTGTATATAGTCTTACAGAACTTTGCGGGAAAGGATGTCCGGTGGAATTTGTTTGTAAATGAAATAATTAAATTTAATACTTAAAATATTTTTTGTCGGGGCCTGATTGTTTCGGCCCCCTTACTAAGGAGTGAAACTATTGCCTTTTTTTAAGAAAAAGAAAAGAGATATTGTGTCTGAAAACATAATTAACGTGAATAATCAGGAGAAAAACCACGAACCCGACAGTTCGGCTGGTACAATGGAAAACGTCCAGGCAATGATGGAGAAGTATGACCGGGAATCCAATACCCGTATATTTGAGGGTTTTCCCGCCAAGGTCATGCGCTGGTTCCTGGTGGGCTTTTCCCTTTTCAGTGTATACATGAACCTTATAGCCATGTGGGACGAACGGACCCGCAGAGCATCTTTCACAGGACTGCTTATACTCATAGCTTTCTCCCTTTACCCTGTCAGAAAGCAGGCGAGAGAAAAGAAACGCATCAATCATATCCCCTGGTATGACAGGGTTATGGGTATTTTGGGCAGTGCAAGCTTTTTCTATTTTGTTGTAAACGTGGACCGCATCGTCCAGGCTGCCGGGCGTATAAACAACTTAGACGTGGTTGTTGGTGCTGTGGGGATACTTTTCCTTCTTGAAGCGTGCCGTCGGGTTACGGGCATACCGATAGTTATAGTGGCTTCGGGCTTTATCACCTATTCCCTTTTTGCAGATATATCCTTCAAGAAGATCATTTTCAACCTCTTTTATACCACTGAGGGTGTTATCGGGACCCCAATCGGGGTGTGCTCTACCTTTATTGTACTTTTCATAATTTTTGGAGCATTTCTCGAGAAAACCGGTATAGCGGATTTCTTCATACAGGCGGCAAACGCCCTTGTAGGCGGTGCCAGCGGCGGTCCTGCAAAGGTGGCCGTTATTGCCAGCGCCCTTGAAGGCATGGTTTCCGGCTCCTCTGTCGCCAACACAGTGGGAAGCGGGAGCGTAACCATACCCATGATGAAACGTACCGGTTACAAGGGCGAATTTGCCGGAGCAGTCGAAGCTGCCGCCTCAACGGGCGGGCAGATAATGCCTCCCATTATGGGAGCCGCCGCCTTCCTTATGGCCGAAATGGTGGGGATTCCCTACGCCAGAATTGCCGTAAAGGCAATACTGCCGGCGGTTCTGTACTTTACCGGTATCTTTATCATGGTTCACCTGGAAGCCAAGAAGGAGGGACTGAGGGGTCTTCGAAAGGACGAGCTGCCTAATTTCCGGAAACTGGTTATTCAGAATGGCTACCTGATGCTGCCTTTGATCCTGCTGATTGTAATGCTTGCGGTTAACTATAAGACCATGGCCACTTGCGCTATGATAGCAACAGGGGCTTCAATTGTGGTAAGCATGTTCAGGAAAGAGACCCGGCTTACCCCGTCTACTTTTGCAGATGCCCTTGAAAACGCCGCCAGGAATACGGTCGGTGTAGGTGTAGCCTGCGCCACGGCTGGAATTATTGCCGGCGTTGTCACCATGACCGGCTTGGGCCAGGTACTTATCACCGGTGTTGTAAAACTTGCAGGAAGCAATCTATTTATAGCCCTGGTTCTCACCATGATTGCATGCATAATTTTAGGCATGGGGGTTCCTACGACAGCCAATTATGTTATCATGGCTACCACCTGTGCCCCCATCCTGATAGCCATGGGAGTACCTGCCATCGCGGCTCATATGTTCGTGTTCTATTTTGGCATCGTGGCCGATATTACGCCACCAGTAGCCCTTGCCTCTTATGCGGGCGCGGCTATAGCCAAATCCAACCCCATGAAGACGGGAATCAACTCCACCCGATTGGCCATCGCAGCCTTTATCGTGCCCTATATTTTCGTTCTGAACCCGGCAATGCTGTTTATCGAAACGACGCCCCGGCAGGTAATACAGATACTCATAACCTCCATTGCAGGCATGTACGCTCTTTCTGCTGCCTTGGAAGGATACATGTTCCGGGTCTTGAAATGGTGGCAGAGAATACCTGCCGCTGCTGCGGGTCTTTTGTTGATTGACCCCAGCGCTGTTACTGACCTGATCGGTGTCCTTGTTTTTGCCTTTTTAGTTGTTAGCCAGCATATTCAAAACAAGAACTCGCAAACAGATAAAGTATAAAAATATAAAACATCCCGCCAAAATATTGCGGGATGTTTCTTTGCAGACATACAAAAAAGACACAGGAATTTCCATTGCCTGTGTCCCCTTATTATTGGCAAGTTAGGTGAATATAGATGCCGGTACTTCGTTTTCATCACGACTGTACTGATGATTCAGCTGTTTTGTATGAATAATTACATATTCTGAATTTATTGATTTGACAGGTTTACTACCTACCCTTGATGTTGTTCTTGGTATTCGTTTAATAGGTATTTCTCTTTCTAGGATTTTCTCATTGCGAAAACCTTTGTTCTCCAAATACTTTACTGTAATGTTTGTTAAATCTATGTTTACACGATCAACGGTTCTATTGCCTAAAGTTAATACTATATGATTTTTAGTCACTCGACATAGCTCATCCAAAAAAAAGAAGTAATCATTAAAGAATCGAATCACCTTACGTTGTTTAGAATCGCCGATCCTTTGTAAATACGGCATAATTAGCCTTATGGCATAATTACTCATATTAATTGGCTTAGCCCGTCCCCCTATGCTGTTAGTATCTATGCTTGAATAACTCTCAAACTCCCAACCTTCTAATTCTAAATCATTTTTGTCTATCCACAACAGTGGTAATATGGAAAATTGCCCATACGGAACAGTAGTTGCATTTTCTCCGTACGGTGGTGAAGTTATTGATATATTAAATTGGTTATCTCTAAAGTCGATAATTCGGGATAATATATCACACTTATAAAGACAAAACTTTGATGCAGATAGAAAATATTTGTGAACATTATCGTTTATAGATTTTAAGTAGTTGTCGACAACTTTATTATCCATAGCTTTTATGGTTGCCTCGGGTTTAATATGTAGTTTGTATGTTGAGCTTCTACTGTTGCTATATCTACGTACTATATCTGAAAACATACACCAGAAGAAAAGCCGGTTGTGTTGATTTTTTATCTGCATAATTGCATTTCTTATTTTATTCAACTCTATTTGAATATCTGGTCGGAACCATTTATCAATATTATAAAACGATAAAGGATTTTTTACTTCACCTTCGGAAATTATTTCTGAAAGCTTTTTAATATCTCCATAGATGCCCCTTGTCACACCCTGTAGCTTTACTTTGGTAATTAAATTAGCCAGTGGGTTGATATCACAACCATATAGGCTAACTTTGTTTGAAATTTCAATGCACTCGTAAAGAGCTGTTCCTGAACCATGAAACGGATCAAAGATAGACATCTTTTCTTCTGGATTAATTAATGAGCGCAAAATTTCTTTTTGTATGGGGGCAACCATCACTGCTGGATATAAAACAGTGCCATGAATGTCAGAACTTTTTTTATAATCTTCAAAAGCAATATTCTCTATCATAATCGATGCTCCTAACCACTACTTTTTGACAATTAGATTTTGTTATTTAACATCTCATTTACGATAACAACAAATAGACTGGCTTTATGTGCTAATTCTTTAATTTCAGGTTCACTTAAATGAGTCGTGGATTTGTGAGCACCCATGTGAGCCTTTTTTACAGCTTCATAATAATCTATAGGATTTAATCGGTTATAAAGGCTGTTATAATCAATGCCAGTGTTAACAGCAATAGTTGAACATTTTGCTTTGTCATTTTTTATGTACTCAATCGTCTTTTTTACTTTATCCTCCAAAGCATTGACACCCTTATAAAAATCAGGATATGTACTACTTTTTCTTATATCATCAGTCGAAATGTCAAATAATGCTCTTAATGAACATGCTATTACCTGGAGATATTCAATAATGTCTAAATTGTTTAGTTGAAGAATCAATTGGCCCACATGATAGTTAAAATTTATCGAGTATGTATCCGAAGTAGGTATTGTCAACAACTTATTTTTTGTAATGTCAGCTGTAAGTTCGGCAGTTGGTTGAAAAAATCTTAATTCTATTTCTTCAATGACTTTACCTGTAGCATTATCATTATACTCAAAGCGCACTTTTACAGAGCATTCCTCAGCAATACTCTCTAAAATATTATTTTCAGACTTGATTCCGTTGACGAAAATATTCACTTCACTTTTTGGTCTACTTTCACCTGTACTAGAGACAATTTCTTGGATGTAATCAGTTAAATCAATTTGGCGAGAAACAATAGGAATTTCTTTTGCTATTTTTTTTAATACAATTCTAGCCGGTTTTACTGCGGCTTTCTCTTCAATTAATGCTGTTATTTCTTCACCGAAGATAGAATATATAACATAATTATTCTCTTTCCTAATTGTTACATTGTCTTTAAATGTAAATGACATTTTAATATTTTCTCTCAACACCTCTTCACTTGCATTAGCGTATGTATAAGGCAATGTATATTTATGCAGAATGTCTAAATCCAAAAGATGTGCCTTATTAATTGCACCAGTTTCTTGTATTGTTTTATTAAGTTCTTCAAGCAGATTTATAATATCATCGGTTAAAGGATTTTGTAAAAACTGTGTGCGGTCAGAGTTGAAATTTAACTGAGGATTATTGCTTGTTATTCTGATATACCCTATCATTTGGCTTAAAACCAAAGTATTTTTTATATTCCTCATTATATTCGGATCAAATATAGTATAATTGTTAAACAGATTGGAATTCACATAAACTAATGGAGTTAAGTCGTTTTGTGGATTTATGAATAAAGAATCAATTTTTGCTTTATCGTAAGGCCTCAAATGAAATATAGCCAAATCTAATTCAATAAGAAAACTATCTATTGGCTCTCTAAACTGTTTGGTAATCGCACTATGATTTCTCACCTTAAATTCGATTTTTGCATTTTTTGAATCGTACCTAACTGTGTAAAGCCTTCTGTCAGGCAAAATATCTGTAATATCAATTAAGCCATTGGCACATAGTGTTTTATCATCAATGCTCAGACGAACCATGAAGTCTTTGTCGTCAAATGCGTGAATTATTTTATGGCTGTTTCTTTCTTCAGCCAGATAATCTATTAATGATGATAGACTGTATTCAGAGAGTTGAATTATAATAGCAGTACCCTTAACGATATCATTATCTATGGTGATGTCTACATTATAATCATCAATATTTTCATACAGTAATAAATCGTCAAAATTAACTGTAAAGCAGTATCCGATGTCTTTTTTTGTTTTCCACGTAACCACCTTACCAAATTTGAAAACAGATAAAAAACCTAACCCTTTTGAGCCTTGAGTATATCTACCGTACTCATTTATTTCCCCATATTTCTTTGTACTATTAGATATATGAAAAAGTGTATTAATATCAGTAAGATTCATTCCACTTCCGTCATCAATTATCGATAGTGTTTTTGAAGAGCTATCTAAGATTATATTTACATATTTTGCCCCGGCATCATATGAGTTTTTCATTAATTCATTTAAGGCAATAATGTTAGTAGGAATTTTTTCAGACAACTCACTTATAATATTTCCACTCACTTTAATTTTTGTCTTCATAACATATCCCCCTGTTCTTCTGGCATTATAACACGTTTTGTAGAAACGAATGTAAATGCGTTTTACTCGGCATACTTCTTAAAGTTCTCCGCCTGCTCCAATACCTGTTCAAAGACTTCCTCATCCCACTCCGGCGGATATCCGTTTTCGTATAGAAGCACCGTCAAATCCATGTTGAGCTGGTTCTTGATGTCATCACGGGTCGACCAGTCGGCGTATTGGGCTTTATCATCCACCAGCTCTTTGATTTTCTTTGCAAGCACGAGGCACTTTTCATCTTCGTATTTAAACTTATGCTCATCGCGCACCTTAACCAAAATATCGTAGAAGGCCTTTTCTTCAAAAGATATGCCAAGTTTCTCGAAGGAGGTTTTATCCGCCTGTAAATCGGACAGTATTTTAATCAACTCATCGGACAGGCTGCTGATGAAGTCCGCCACCACTTCGCTGGTAAACACGAGCTTGTCTCGATTGTTGTAAGATTCCACAACCTTTTTCAGACGCTCGTCAAAAGCAATTGCTTTGATTTTATTTATTCTGCCATAGCCGGAAATAGCCTTTTTCAACAGCTTCAACAATGCGTTGAATTTTGATATCGGCAGGTCGATTTCATCAAGCTGTTTTTGGAAATCGTCACCGAATAGATCTTCTGGTTTATCGGCATTGACAATATTCTCTATGCCGGTGCAGGTAATGGCATCCTGCACCATTTTTTCTACCACACGGTTCATGACTTCCGCATCAGGCGCGTCGCCCTTTGTCTGTTTATAAATTATGGAACGGATCGCCAGGTAAAACTGCGCCCTGGCGGTTTCTTCGTCCGTAAGCTCTCCTGAAGGGAAGCATATCTCGTATGCGGCTTTCAGTTTGCGTGACAGGTCCATAAAGCGCGTTTCTGTTTCCTTGCTCATCTGCACAAACTCGGCGGCATGGTTTAAGCAGACAAGTCTTTCAAGCGGCTCGCCCTCAAAAAACTTCCTTGCGTTGAAGCTGTGCATAATCGCGTCAATCAAAGCAAGATGGTTTCGGAAAACCTGCAGTGAAATCTTCAGCTCGTCAATCGGGCTTTCCTGCGGACCGCCATATTTCTTGATTGCTTCAAGCATATCTTCCTTGATGCCGATATAATCAACAACCAAGCCTTTGTTCTTGCCTTCGAAAACGCGGTTGACGCGCGATATTGTCTGAATCAGCGTATGTTTCTGGAGGGGCTTGTCTATGTACATGACAGCGAGGGACGGGACATCAAAGCCGGTAATCCACATGTCGACAACAATGGCAATCTTAAAGTTGGAATCATTGTTTTTGAACTGCTTGTCCAGCTTGGCGCGATATTCTTTATTGCCGCACATCTCAAACAGCTCTTTTTCGTCGTCCTCGCCCTGCGTGGCTACCAACTTTATTTTTTCAAGCGGGATAAGCTTATCCAGCTTTTCCTCGGAGAGCGTAGCTTCATTTTCCGCTTTTCTCGGTATATTCCAATCCGGACGGAGCGCAATAATTTCCTTATACAGCTTGAAAGCAAGTGTCCTGTCCGCGCAGACGATCATCGCCTTTTGCACCACAGCGGGCTTTTCGGCGCACAGTGCCTCATAATGGGCCACGATATCCGCCGCCAGCCGTTTCAGCCGTTCCGGATGGCCGAGTATGCGTTTCATCTCGCTCATGGCTCGCTTGCTTTCTTCTACCTGCTCGGGATTCGCTCCTTCCTCGGTGCATTTGTCGTAGTATTTCTGTATTTCCTTTGCCTGCTGTTCCGAGAGTATAACGCGGGCCAGGCGCGGCTCATAAGCGATGCGGACGGTAATGCCGTCGTCGCTAGACTCTTTCATCGTATAGCTATCAACCACATCGCCGAAAACCGCAATTGTTTCATCAATCGGCGTTCCCGTAAATCCACAATAGGTCGCGTTGGGGAAGGAATCGCGCAGATATTTCGCAAAGCCGAAGGTGGTCGTAACACCTTTGTCGGTTACTTTAAGCTTTGATCCGGTGTTTATTTGCGTCCTGTGCGCCTCGTCGGAGATGCAGATGATGTTATATCGGTCAGAAAGAAGTCCCGTCGATTCGCAAAACTTCTGAATCGTTGTGATGTAGACACCTCCGCTGGCCGTGCCGCCAAGCGCCTCCTGCAGATCCTTCCGGTTCTCAATGCTTCGGACATTCTTATCATGCAAATATCGTTTGGACATGACAAACAACTCGGAAGTTTGAGAATCCAGATCCTCACGGTCCACCAAAATAACAATGGTCGGGTTGTTGAAGGTATCCCGCTCCCGAAGCGCAAGCAAACGGGAGAGGAACAGCATGGTATATGTTTTTCCACAGCCGGTCGCGCCGAAATATGTACCGCCCTTGCCGTCGCCATGTGGCTTAAGATGCGCTTTAATATTCGAAAACATCTTATTTGCCGCAAAAAACTGCGGGTATCGGGTGATGATGGCGAGTTCAGTCTTGCTCTCGTCAGGATAGTACACAAAATCCCGCAGGATGGCCGTCACCCTGTCTTTTGCGAAAGCGCCCCTGATCATGGTAAACAGCGCGCTGATTCCGTTTGAAACCTTTTCTTCATCGTTTGCCTTATTCCACGCATAGTAATACTCATAAGGCGTGAAGATGCTGGCCAGCTTCGTGTTAGCCCCATCGGTAATTACGGAGAGGAAGCAGTACTTCATCAGTTTCGGAATGTCACGGCAGTAACGGAAATGAATCTGTTCCCAGGCGTCATGGATTGTCGCATTCTCTTTGACGGCCGATTTGAACTCGAAAATCGCGATAGGGATGCCGTTTATAAACAGTAGCATATCCGGGCGGCGCAGTCGCTCACCCTGTACGGAATACTGATTGACGACCTTGAAGATGTTGTTTTCAAGCACGTCAAAATCAATATAACCCACATGCAGCGCCACTTTGCCTGTGTCTTCGCGCTGGAGGTCAAAGCCTTCGTTGACAAGCCAGAACGCCTCCCGGTTGCCATCGTACAGCGGTTCGGAGGGGATGAGCTTCAGGCGATTGATGATTTTCTGGATTTCGCTTTCCGTCAAATTGTCATCTCTGTACCGCTTTTCAAGATAGGCGCGCAAATCATCCTCCAGCAGGATGTCCTCAAGCCTCCGGTGTATGGAGTCGCCGAACACATGGGTATAGCCCTGCTGCACAAACAGCTCTATTATGGCGTTTTCCAGCTGCTCCTCGTTAAATTGTCTTTTAATAAATTCAAGATCCATGTGTCGGCCTCCATTCTTCAGGCGTTTTTCGCTTCTTCAAGCGAGCCTTTTATCAGTATCGGGCAGATGTCCTTTATCTGCGCCTTTAATCTCTCATTAATATCCCTGCGCGTAATATAAGCGTTGTAAATGTTTACGATTGACTGCTGCACCTTGATGTCGGGGATAGGGATTTTTACCTCGCACATATCCTCCCAAGCGAACGCTTCACGCGCGCTGCCCCATGAATTGAAACGGGCGTATCTGTCAAACTCTGAACGCCTAAAAAAGATGTTTAGATAACTCGGAATTAACTTATCCTTTCGCTTCACTCTAAAGACAATATAAGACGATGAAACAATGTAGGTGTCGTCAGAGTTGTTATGGGCAAGGGATATTTTTTCCCCATTTCGCGATGTAATGGTTACATATGCAAACGCATCCGGTTCAACAAGCAAATAGGGTTTCAAAGAAACGCCGGCCATGTCTGCTTTTGTTTCTATAAATTCCTTGTTGATGGATACACCTTTTAGCGCATCAATGCCATATTGTAAATCTTCATTTTTGGCATTCGATAATTCAATATACTCTCCAATCGCCTTGTGCGGCAGCGTCCGCCGCAACTCGTCAATATAGACATCACAGGTCAGTTTAAGGTCGTACAGCCCGCTTTCATAGGCTTTCTGGTTTTTGACCATAGCGTTGTAGACATTCACGTATTTTTGCTGAACCGGAAGCGGCGGGAGGTCTATTTCAATTTCACAGAATCTTTCCCAGTCAAGATTGCCTCTTATTGAACTATCAGTGCAAAACCAGGCATATCTGTCGAATTCATTTGAGTTCATTAGCATATAGAAGTATTCATTTAGAATAACGCTTGTATCTGCTTTAAAAATGAAATAGGCGGGCGATACAATAATTTCATCATCTGTATTATTAAACGCCACAGGGATTTTTTCATCGCGTCCAATATGCATGAAGTTTGCTGCAAAACATTCCCGCGGAACAATACGATACTTTGCTGTATCAATACCATCCATCTTTGCACGAGTAGAGATAAAACGTTTGTTAATATCAATGCCATATACCTCTGCATTATTCGATTGCTTACATCTTATATCAATCGGCTCGACAAAAGAGCCAATTTTCACTTTACTCAATCCCATATCCAATCCCCTCAAACGCTTCCTTCAGCATGGCCTGCGAGGCTTTCTCCGCTTTCATAATCTCCCGCATTTCGCGCTGAATCCGCAACATCTCGGCGGCGTAGTCAATCTCTAGATCGTGGTCGATAAACTCAATATACTTGCTGGGCGCAAGGGAATAGTCCTTCGCGCGGATTTCCCCAAGCGTCGCCGATTTGCAGAGCTCCGGCACATCACGGTACGCCGACCTGTCCGCGCTCTGCCAGTCGTTATAGATTTTCTTTATGGCGGCAATCTGATCATCGTCAAACATCACATACTTTTTTTCATAGATATTCTCATTCCACCGGCGCAGGTCGACAAACAGCACCTCGTTTTGCCGGTCGCGCAGCTCGCGCCCGTTTAATGTCCGGGCCTTTTTGTTGTTATTGATAATCCACAGCGTAACCGAAATATCCGTCGAGTAGAACATCTCACGGGGAAGGACGATGATTGCCTCCACTTTGTCGTTTTCGATCAGCTGTTTGCGGATTTTATATTCTTCGCCGCCCGCGTTCAATGCTCCGTTGGCAAGCAGAAAACCCGCGATGCCGTTTGTCACGTCAAGTTTTGAGAGCATATGCAGAATCCACGCGTAGTTGGCATTGCTTGCCGGCGGCACCTCATAGCCTTTCCATCGGTAATCGTCGATAAGTTCGTCCTTGCCCCGCCAGTTCTTCAGGTTGAACGGCGGATTTGCCATGATAAAATCCACTTTGATGTCTTTATGCTGGTCATCTATAAAGGTTGAAGTAGCCCGTTCGCCAAGGTCATAAGATATGCCACGGATCGCCAGATTCATTTTTGCAAGCCGCCATGTGTCAGGATTGGACTCCTGCCCGATGACGGAAATTTTCAACCGGTTTCCGTTGTGCCGTTCAACAAACTTTACCGACTGGACAAACATGCCTCCGCTTCCGCAGCATGGGTCTGTTGCCGTATCTTAATTGATACAATATAACGAAGCAGAATTCTTACTCCTTAACGATGCACCCGCACAGGTGCATTTTTGCACACCCCTCATAACGATGCCGTATGCACCGTTACGGAATAAAGGTATAAAAAATACTCCTTACCACCGCATTGGTAGTAAGGAGTTATTTATAGATTTATATTTTATGTACGCTCGAAGGTGACTATTTTAGTACGAATGCTCTCAGCAACATCCGCCACATTAAATCCTGCTTGTAGCCATGCTTGACAATGAGGGTGACCCTTTGGATTCCACCACATCGTGTAATTATATGCGCTGTTTGGTAGTTTGAATCCCAAGATACCTTCTATTTCAGCATACGTCATAACAACCCGCTGCGCTGTTTGTCTTTGCAGGAATTGCAGCAAAGAAGCATATTTACCGCAAGATTGCCCAGGCACTTTGGAAGCCGGTGTTTGGCTTTTAGACATGGTTGGATTAGAAGTTTCCGCTTTTATGATTTGCGGTCTTTGCCCACACAATTCTAACAATCTGCTAAACTCCTCTTCGGTTAACGGTTTTCCGTTCAATCCGCGTTTCAGCCACAGACCACTTTCACGGATTTCTTGTTCGGGACTGTAACGCCCGGACCATTTCAGACTTGGCATAAATTCCGGTTCTGCATTCAACGCTGCAATAATAGCCTCTTCCATTCTAAGGCGCTCAACCTTGTCCGTCACCTGGAAAACCGTAAAGGTGAAATTCTCCCGCAGGAATTTGCTGACCCTACGCTCTGTGTCTGCATTTTTATCAACATCCCAATAAGCACGATTTTCAGGTTTAGATGTGTCTATTGTCCAGTTTGCCAGGTACGGATCACAGTGAGCATTTAAAATAGCCTTACCTATGTTCTTTCTGAAAATGCTGCCATCATGATTTTCATTAACAAAATGGTTTAACAACCGAGTTTTCAAACGGTCAGAAGAAGTGTGCGTTCCCACCCGGACAATACGCTCCATTCCGCGATACTGCTCGCCCTTTTCAAAGATTATGTAAATTCCGTTGGTAAACGGAACCTCTCGAATCTGTTCCCAGGTATAACGGGGCATTGAGCAAAACAGCTTATGCAAGCGGTCACACATTGTATTCGGGATATGCTCAGTTGAATCATTCAGAAGTTTTTTTAAGTACGCCATGCGTTCTCCCATACGTAGCCCAGCTAAAGGCAGACTGTGATTCGGCAGATGGGGAACCAAATCCCTGCAATAAGTGTTTCCGGCAAGAAGAATGAAACTGTCAGACTCGATATCACATTCCTTCTGTAAAGCTCGCAACACACTATTCGCCCATGACAACTGCTGCTGACGTCCCATTTCGTTCAATGTCTGGTTGTAAGGCTTAAGTATGCAGTCCTCTGCAACTAACCCGTATTTCGCAGATAGAATATAAATCTTGTCTGCGTATTTTTTTGCGTATTGATATGAGAGTGAAAACAGGTTGCTGGCAGAATAGAGTTCATGCGCGGGGCACGGATAATTTTTCTTCTCTTTGCTGCAGGATATTAAAGCTATTAGCATCTGGTTTCACCGCCTTAATTATCATTATAGCCGTTCTTAATTGTGTCCAAGCACATCTTCCAGTATTGCTCACGCTCTAATATTTTTATAGGGTCATATGACAGACCAAAATACTCAAGGAGTGTGTATGAAAAATACTTTTCAAAGTACTCGGAACCTTTCTTCTCATACAGAGCAATCAACTTTTTGTTTCCGCCGTGCTTAGAATCAAGGTAGTTACCCCATCTTTGAGCAACCCCTCCTTCACCGGTAGCAGAGCCAATATAATGTTTCCCGGTATGGGTGTCAGTCAGACAATAAACCCCAGTTATCTTCTTTAGTGCTTCATAATATGTAGGCAGTATTCTTCCATGGAAAATGTCAGCCAGACGGTGATACGGCAAATGAACTCGATCATATCCCTCAAAATTTTCACCACTATATAAGCACGAAAGTATTTCCTTTACAGTTGCTTGCTCAAGGTACTTACTGAGGTTGAATACATATCTTGAGAATGTATTGCCTTTTCGACATTTAATTACCAGTCTGCCAAACAGCGGCACGAACCTTTCCAGCACATTAACGGTTGCCCATGTATCGACAGGCACTTCTATAATTTCTGCAGCCGAAATCAGAAGCCATTCATCATCGGTCATACGGGCAAAGCTGAATACCCACTGTCCCGGATAAAAATTACGCTGTTTGCCGTACCATCCCCAATATGAACAATCAGTGCAAGTTCCGGCTATTTTCTCTGCATCGCTGTGTTTGAGCCATCTATCAAGAAACGGCTGACCACCGCTACCGGCTTGCATATTAAATTCAATTTTACTATTATCAATCTCTTCTTTGGTGAGATTCAAAACACTATTCAATAACAACTCCACAGGCACACCTCACTATTGTTTTTTATGGCTTTCAATCCACTTCAAAAGATACGGTCTATCATTATTGGCACCCTTTTTCTCAAACCACTCGCAGCACATTCGATAGCGAGTACCATTGATTTCTATCGGCTTAGCATAATAATGAAGTGGTGTTTCTGCCTCGGTTGCCAGCTTTAAAAGCGGATACTGTAAATCAAAATGCTGCTTGCTATATTCTGCAGTCTGCATTGCAACAATTTCCTCATCTGAAGCACAACCATCACACAGCATTCTTCCCAGCACTTTCTGAGCAAGCTGTCCAATTTTCAATTCTTGATATACATCCGCATCTGTATAATCATATTCCAAATGCTCTAATTTGAGAGTAGATGTGGTGTTTCTTATTGTTCTGGCTGTGGTTCTCACATCGGAGAACATTTTATACATCTGATAACTGCGTAAAAATAGTTCAGAGGTATCTGCCACACCATCACTTACCAGAAGAATAGGTTTCAAAACCAGGTCATTGTACTCTTCGTTGGCAATGACGCGGAAAGTAAAATCATAGCCATTGTTGGCAAACAGCAAGTTAAGTTCTTCCACACAAGGGATCAGATCGGAAAGCACAGACAAATTTATTTTCGGGGATGCGAAAATAATCTCTGCCTCCTTGGTAGATAAGTACCCGTGCAGGCAAAATGCTGTTCTTGCACATTTCTCAAGCACTTTCATTACTGTGATATCACGATTGCCGTAGTTAAGGCCTGCCTCATGGAACGCAACGTCTACAGCATAATATGTAGTTTCATCGGGCTGAATGGATATTCCCAACACATCACATTCACCCTGCTGCAGTAGCTGGGACAATGATGTATTCTGCTTGAAAATAGAATAGTTATGTTTCTCCGAATAATGTTTATCCACCAGTTCCATCAGTTTTTCAAGTGTATCTGCATCAGATAGTTGCCACTGCGAGGACACCTTCCAGTTGGTTTGTACTATTTGACACTCTTTTACATGACGCAGCCAAGAATAAAAGAGTGATTCACCCATTTCTATTTTCATACTCGTTCTCCTAAAATGAATTTTTTAGTCTCTCTTTACATATTTCAATTCAATATCGTATCCCAGCGTTTCCAGCATCTGTACGAAAGTCTTATTTACAATATTCTCGTTTTTCTTTATGAGCCGATTCACATAGGACGGAGTGGTGCCCACGTCTTCCGCCAGCTTTGCCTGCGTGGTTCCTGCTTCTATACATTTTACCTTTACATCGACTTCAATATTGTTCTTCAGCATTAACTTCACCTCGTCTAACTATTGTGAAATAAATTGTACTAATTGTGCAATTTATTGTAACATGAATTTTACAATAATTCAATCACATAATAAAAAAGGCACTCCACCGTAGTCGAGTGCCATTCATGTATGTGTATCTGTTATGCCTGTATCTCCGTTCCGTCCCGAAAGGTAACCGTTATTTCCTTGTTCCTCCCGACCGTAAGGAACTCAACCATGCTGCCCCAAAGGCTACAGTCAAATTCCCGGATGGTGCCGTCTTGTGCTTTCAGCACCTTGATGAAGTTTTCCAGCCGTTCGCTCTGTGCTTCCTTGGCGGAGATGGTGGCCACCACATCATCGTACCGTGCTTTCACCGCATCATACCGCTGAACAAGCCCATTATATCGTTTCTGGTATTCGTCCTGATCCTGCGCAATACGAGCGTTCTCTGCCACGATGTTCTGTGTCATTTCTACAAGCACAGACATCTCGTCCTCCAACCTGCTTTTTTCTTCTCGTAGGGTATCGGTTCCACAAAGCGTCCTACGAATGATTTCCGCGTTGGCGATGATTTCCTTCTTCTCCGTCACAAGTTTATTGTATGCTGAAACGAATGCAGTTTTAACCTCATCCTCAGTGACATGAAGAGTCTGACACTTCTCACCATTGTATTTGCGGTTGCAGCGGTAGATGACTTTGCGGTAGCGGTCTGTGGAATGCCAGGTTTTCGCTCCGTACCAGCCGCCGCAGTCGGCACATCTAATTTTGTTGGAGAAGATACTCACTCCACTGTACCGAGTGCCGCCCTTGGTGCGTTTTGCAATCTCTGCCTGCACCATGTCGAACACCGCAGGACTGATGATTGCCTCGTGGTTTCCCTCCACATAGTACTGAGGAACTTCTCCTTCATTCTTTTTCATCTTTTTCTCAAGAAAATCTACCGTGAACTCCTTCTGCAAAAGTGCATCTCCTTTATACTTCTCATTTGAGAGCATCCGGCGCACCGTCTGTTGATTCCACACATCCTTGCCTGTAGGAGTCTTTATACCACGGCGCGTCAGTTCCGCGGCTATGGAGTGTGGCGTCATACCCTCAAGGAACAGGCGGAAAATCAGACGCACGATTTCTGCTTGTTCGGGATTAACTACAATTTTGCCTGTCTCATTATCCTTATCCAGACCAAGGAAGCGACTGTAAGCAAAGCTGACCTTGCCGTCCGCCATGCGCTTGCGCTGTCCCCAGGTAACATTCTCAGAAATGGAACGGCTCTCTTCCTGGGCAAGACTCGACATGATAGTGATGAGCAACTCGCCCTTGGAATCCAGCGTCCATATGTTTTCCTTTTCAAAATATATCTCAATGCCCTCATCCTTCAGTTTTCGCACCGTGGTAAGGCTGTCAACCGTATTTCGAGCAAATCTACTCACGCTCTTTGTCACTATGAGATCAATTTTTCCGGCAAGAGCATCGGCAATCATCGTCTTAAAGCCTTCGCGCTTTTTTGTATTTGTTGCCGAGATGCCCTCATCCGTGTATATGGCAACGAACTCCCAGTCATCACGGCTTTTGATGTAATTTGTGTAGTAATCAACCTGTGCTTCATAGCTTGTGGTCTGGTCTTCGTTGTCGGTCGAAACGCGGGCATATCCTGCAACACGGCGCTTCTTTGTGCTATTGATTGGTGCAGCTGTGTACCGGTTGATGATAGCCGGAATAGCCGTTACTTTTCTTTGCGCCATGCTTTACCACGCTCCTTTCGTAATTGTTTCATGTGTTCGCTCATTTGCTGCCGTACTTCCGGTGTGTATCTGCCCTTCATGGATTCTTTGAACTTCGCTCTCTGCTCATCCGTCCACGGTCTTCCAATTCGTTTGGGTTGTTCCCATGTGCGTTTAACCGTCCTTCCGTCCTTGTAATAGAAAACCATCTCCGATGTGGAAAGCACATCAATGTGGTCTATCTGCCTATCGAATTCGCTATCGCTAAATTCTGTAGTCCCAATTGTTTCTGATATGAATGGCTTAAGCAAATCCTCCCGGAAGCCAATTGTACCGCAGCCGTTATGCTCGGCGCATCGCCAGTAATAAGCCTTTCCGCTCTCCGAGGTAGCTGACTGTTGTGACGCCTTGCGGAAATTGCATCCGCATTGCGCACACTTGATTCTGCCAGTCATGACAGAAGAGCCTTTACAATTCGGTTTTTTCCTGCGCTTTTCAGAAGTCTTGGCTCTATACTCAGCCGTCCAGCAATCCTGGTGTCCTGTGTTCGGACAGTCCTTCGTAATGACCTCGCCATTTTTCAAATGGAATTCAAGCACATACCGCTTCGGCACATTGATGTAGTCCACCTTGTCGAGAAAAGCGTCCTCATCGAACTCATCCAGTCCGAGAACCTCGGAACACGCTTTTTTCAGATTCTCATGATTGATACTACCGCCGACAGTACATCTGCCACCTTTTTTCTTTCTTGATCCGCAAGACCAATATTCCATAATGCCTCTGTCCGTGCGCTTGTTATGGGCGTAACTTATACCGCAATCTGGACATTTCAGCATTCCGGAAAAGCAGGTGAGGTTCAGGCTTTTATTCGCCCTCGGTCCCAGTTCTTTACGTCTTGCAATCTCTGCCTGCACATAATCAAAAGTAGCTTTGTCAATGATGGCAGGATGTGTATCCTCAACATAATACTGTGAAAGTTGTCCTTTGTTCTTTATCCGCTTTTTTGAAATAGGATCGGATACGAACTCCTTTTGCAGGAGGAGGTTGCCCGTATAAGTTATGTTCGTGAGAACTACCTTGATGTTGGAATCCACCCAACGAAAGCCCTCTCTCGTGGTAATGCCCTCTGCGGCAAACTCCCGTTCCGTTTCCAATCTTGACTTGCCGTCAAGGAAGTTCTGGAAAATGCGCCGCACAATTACCGCTTCCTCCGGCACGATAACCAATTCATCGCCCTCCCAGCGATAGCCGTACACCCGGAAGTGTCCGTTTGGTATGCCTTTCTCAAACCGCTTTCTGATACCCCATTTACAGTTATCCGAAAGACTACGGCTTTCTTCTTGTGCGAAGGATGCGAGGATGGTTAGCATCAACTCACCGTCACCGCTCATGGAATTTATGTGTTCCTTCTCGAACCGCACCTCCACGCCGATACCCTTCAAGTGCCGTACCGTTTCCAGCAAATCCACCGTGTTCCTGGCGAACCGCTGAATCGATTTCGTGAGGATGATGTCGATTTCGCCGTTTTCAGCAGCTTCGATCATGCGCCTAAACTCATCACGCTTGGCTATCCCCGTACCGCTTATTCCATCGTCCGCGAACACGCCTGCGTACTGCCAGTCAGGATTCTTCTGTATCAGGGAACTGTAGTAGCTGATCTGTGCGGAGAGGGAATGGTTCATGCGTTCCGATTCCATTGAAATGCGGGCATAGGCAGCGACCTTCTTCTTCGTTTTTATGGTCGGCACTGTCTGATCGACCCTTGTAATTTTTGCCATGAAATCACTCCTTTCCGACACTATACATCACTCTTTACGCCTCAGAAGTCAACGATATATCAGAAAATAATGTGCCGAAAACAGGCTTGTATTTCTCAAGAAAGATTGTATCAATCTGACGATACTCTACCTCCGAAATAATACCCTCAATGAGCATCTTCCTGGCAAGGTGCATGGTGGTCTGATAGAGCTTTTCGTTTCTTAATTCCTCCTTACTCATTGCAGTCACCGCCCTTGAACCTGTCGGCAATGTAGCATTCATGACTGCAATACTTCCTGCGCTTATCGCCGTAGATGTAGAACTCCTTACCGCAGTGCGGACATCTGAAATCATAGAACGCCTTGCGCTTTACTCGTTCAAGATGGCTGTTCCACCATGCGTTGCGGCACTTATCACAGCAAAAACGTTTTTTCTTTCGCTTTGCAATCTGCTGAATCTCGCGACCGCAGTTCTCGCAGCAGGTTGATTCTCCTGTGAGCTGCACGGAAGGCTCAACAGCGGAAGTCCCGTTGATGTCATTCCTTCGGCAGAAAGATTTCACTGTGTTCAGCGATATACCAAGTGCCTGTGCAATTTTGCCGTAGCCGTTCCCGGCGGCGCGCAGTTTTATTATTTGTGATTTCTGATTATCGGTCATAACCCTTCGGCTCCTTCCGAGGGATAGGTTTTTTATTATCTCCCTCACTCACTACCGAAGAATTCAACCCCCATCGTTATGGCTCACAAAAAAACGGTCTGCAGGCTCACAGAAGAGATACCCACAGACCGTTCCGTTTCAGATAATCCTTTATTTTCAACGCTTGGAACACAAAGAACACGAAAAAGCTATTTTTACACATTTTTCATTCACAAGATTTGGGGTTATAAAAAATAAGTATTATATACGGAGAGATAAGAATTTGCTGTTCTTACGTGTTATCATGTTCCGATTTATGCTCCGGTGTATCAATCAAGTAAAAAGCAAAAAAATAATGCCGATTAAAGGGCAGACCCCTTAATCGGCATTATCACAGATGTTTATTCGCTATATTTAATGAAGGCATCCGTAAAGCCAGCCGCCTTAATCTTGGCAAGCATGGCGTCTGCGTTTGCTTTAACGGAGTACGCGCCGACCTGCACACGGTAGTATTTTTTCGGTGCAGCAGGTGTGACGGGAGCGGGTGCTTCAGTTGCCGCCAGCCCGGCTTTTACATCAGCACGGAAAGTATCCATGCTCTTGCCGTGCTTCGGGAACCAGTGCATCACATCGCCGTGGTTACTCGCGATGCCAAGCTTATATCCCTCCGAGTGGCAGATAATATTCTTTTCCGTCAGCCCGTACTGTTTGCAGAGATACACGCATAGCTCTACGGCTTCCTTGTAAACAGCGTTAAAATACGAGGCATCGGTCAGACCGTCCTCGCAGATTTCGAAGCCAATATGCGTATCATTGCCAGAGCCTTTTGCACCGCTGCCGCAGTGCCAGCCGCGCATATTCCACGGTAAGGTCTGGTACGTTGCAATGGAGCCATCCGCAAGCTTGCCGATAAAGCCGTGGACACAGACCTGTCGTCCGTCCGGCTTGTCCTGGTTCCAGTGATTGTTGTACTGGTTTTTGCCCAGCAGGCCATCGTCAGGACCCACGTAACGTTTCAGGTTTGGGTTATTTGCCCCGGTGGAATGCACCATGATACCTTTCGGTGTGATAGTTATGCCCGCTTTGTAGCAGGCATTGTTGGTCAGAATGAGTTTATGCAGGTTCATCTATTTATCCTCCGATCTGCTGTGAAGCTGTACTAAAATATCTTTTAGTTTCGCCGGGATGGGCAGTCCGAGATGTCCGGCATTTTCAAGCATTGACACACCCTCATTGGATAGATAGAAGAAGATGACCGCAGTACGCAGCACCCCGGCCTGCCCCAGTACTTGGACGTCAATAATGTTTCCGATACCGACCATCATAAAAATGAGCACCTTTTTAGAGATCCCCTTGAAGCCGACCTCGCTGGATAACCTATGGTCTACTATGGCGCACATCACACCAGTGATGTAGTCGATCACCACGAATGCTATGAGCGCATAGAGGAAGCCATCTGCTCCTCCGAGAAACCAACCGAGCCAGCCGCCGATAGCGGCAATCATTAGTTGAATCCATGTCCAGATTTCTTTCATGTTGTTTTTCCTCCTAATAAATAGTCACGCCATTCAGATTTGGCTTTTCTGATGCTTTTCCGATCAAATCTGAAAGTCGTGCTTTGCCTTTCCGTCCGCCGCTGTCCACGGTGAACGCTGTATAAAAACCGCCCCTGCCGAAGTTGTGCGTCACATCAGTGACCGTACCGATGGTTTCTGTCTTTGCACCACTGACGATGCGCACTTCATCGCCAATGGTGAGCTGGGGTGTGAAGATACCGACGAAGCTTTCCTGTCTGCCGGATATGGCGATAGCCTGTGCAAGTTCCTCGGCCATAGCCGTTATTTCGGTGAGAGTCGCGCCGTCAGCGGCTGTTACGTAGGTCGTTCGATGCGAAGGCTGAACCCACCACTTGTTCCTGGAAACCGTGGCATAAACCGTGCTCTCCGGATCTGCGCAGGTGACACAGACTTTGCTGACTGCTTCTGAATCGTCATACTCCACGCTGTAGCTCCAGCAGGTCTTGTCGCGCTCGAAGGTATACACAGCGGGCTGGTCGAAACGGGCATCGGTGACTGCAGCCACACCAATGACGCCGTTTGCCGTTTCATCGACTTTCCAGCCGTCAAGCAGAGAGATTACCCGCTTGATTCCGTCCAGTATGCTGACATCCGGTTCGAAGCGCAGTTTCCATGTCTTTGTGCTCTCGCCGACAAAAAAGTTCTCCACCTCGGCGAGGCGAAGAATCTCCTGCAGGTTCTGCTGAAGCGTTGTCTCTTCAAAGGTGTTGTCTTCGTTGAAGGTCTGTTCCTTCAGAAGCTTTCCGATTGCATTTCTGGCAGATACCGAAACCTTTTCATCCGGATACGATACCGAAGCACGATCGATGTAAAAGATGCCGAGCGGGATTTCTCCGCTGCTGCCGAGGGAAAAGTACAGTTCCATCTTGGTGCCCGGTGTCACGAAAGCCCGGTAGCGATTGAGCAGCGCGCCCTTAATATTGAGCAAGGTGCAGGACATTTGTGAGACCTCGCTGCCGATGCTGAACTTAACCGAGCCATCGATAAAGGAATTCGTGATATCGGCCGGCAGCATATACATCACAAATCGATGGTCTCCTTCGGCACTCCAGAAGCCATATGCCCCGTAATGAGCCACTTTCTTTATGCTCGGACATGACACCGACTCATCGGGTGATATCCTCCCGGTTTCCGTATAGGTAAGGTTATCGTACAAACCGAGAACCGGATCTGCTGTGCTGCCTGCCACAGTGCCGTCAGAGGCGAGGTATATGAAACGGAGCAGGTTGTCCGAGGTGTGAATCACCTGGGGGGACAAACCTGCTCCGGCATCAAGGGTATATTCAAATGTCAATGTCATGGTATCACCCCCGCTGCAGCTGAACCGAGTAGGTGAAGCGCAGAAGATTGTTAGAGGTCTTGAACGGGTACTCAAGCGCAAAACTGGCCGTAATCGCTGACCCTGCCGGAGGCGGTGTTGTGAATTTTAATCCCGGCACGGTTTTACCTAAAAAGAAGGTTGAGCCGTAGCTTTGACCGTCCCTTGTCGGCAAGTTCTGGTAGTACAGATTGTAAGTCCAGTTGTAGCTTATACTGCCGGATACCGTTGCTGTTTCCACCTGCTTTGTTCCCACATTGCCTGCGGCATCAACTGTCGATGTCGGGATAGCAGTCAGCCCGGTGCAGGTACCGTTTGCAATGCTGATGTTCATGGTAGGATCATTATCTGCAGCAGCTTTAGCGGTCAGACGCACATATCTTCCGTTATCCGGACTGATTGTAAAAAAGTCGGTAATATCTGAGTTTTGTGCGAGAGCTGCATTTACCTTTGACGCCACAGTTGCAGCCGAATCTCCGCTTGAAACAGGCACTGAAAGTGTAATCGGGGAATTAGCCATCCCGGCGGCCGTTACAACAACGGCTGCATTTCCCGCAGTTCCAATTGTTCCGGACACATAGATGTTTTCCTGCTGCTTAACCGGGGCAACACCGGCTGTTGTATTGGTCGAGGTCGAAACGGTGGTCAGTCCCGCGCAAGTTCCGTTTGAAATTGCAATATTAAGGTTTGAAACATTTGCTGCCGGTGCTTTGGCGGTTAAGATCACATCCGCGCCTAAAACAGATACATCATACACTGCGGTAATATTCGCATTGTTTTCAATGGCTGTTTTTATCTTGTCCGCCACAATGCTCGCCGTATCCGATGAGGCCACCGGTATCGAGAGAGTGATTGGAGAACCTGTTATGCTGCTTGATGTTATGACTACGGTGGCATTGCCTTCGCCACTAAGGAACACTCTCCAATACCTCGCTGATGTTTCTGTAAACTTCCAAACCTGTCCTGTCCTTGAGAGTCCGGAGACATCCGTCCAATCAACACCATTGCTTGAATATTGGATCTTAAGGGTATCGAGTCTTGCAGACGGAACCGTCAGGATTTCAATCTTCAGTGTGTTGCAGGACTTCTCGGTTCCAAAGTCAATAATAATTGGATTTACATCGTTTACTGTGCAGGAGGCGGGATACACGGACCTGTCATAGCAGTTCCACCAGGCAAGCGGGTCGCGGTAGTCATAGCTGCTGCTTGGAGTCTTCGATGCTAAGTCACCGAAAGTCACTCCGGCATCCCTGCAAGTCAAAGCTGCCGTATGATAGTTTTCATACCAGTCGCCGCAGTTGTTTTCATAATCCACTACAAAGTCCGTTCCTTCGGTCAGTTCCTCGCCGTCTAAGTAGACCCTCGCCGTACCTGCCTGTATCAGCGGCGCTTTGATATTGAATTCTTGGGTTTCCCCATCGCCTTCACCGATAACTATTTGATTTACCTGGTATGGAGGAAAAACCTCGTGATTGGGGAAGGTAAATGCTCCGACCCCGGCTACTCCGAGGTGTTTGACCAGACGATTGTTGCACTCGCTGTCAAGGAATGTGATGACGGGCAGGTCATACTGATAGGTCGTGATATTTCCTGTGCCGTTGCTGAAGGTGTAGCTTTTACTGCCGTGATACTTTGTGTTCATATCTGATGAATACTCCAACGGGTAGCGTGAAAAGCGGACGGTCCCGTCCGTGCTGCCGGTGAGCAGCCATCTAACCAGATAATTGTTATCCGGTTTGGGATAGATTCCGTTTGAGCCAAATCCGGAAGGAGTGTAGGTAACATAAAAAGTAGCCGTAATATACACCACATCCGTGTCAGTTTTGGCAATAGCAATCTGGTTTCCTTCGGAATCCTGCAGCATAGCATGGGACATGATGTAGTATGAGTCTGACCATGTTCCGCTGTAAACACCTTCGAGCGCCACCTCGGTAATGGTGGAGCCATTACATTCCGTCGCTTCCAGTTTGATTTGCTTTGTAATATGCGAGGTCGGATATTCATAAGCTGTTTCCAACGTTGTCACGGCTTTGCGTGTTAAATGCGAGAAAAGAGCTGTATCCGTAACGGCAGGTGTCCCGGTTCCGGTACCAATAGCAATATACCGAAATAAATCTGACGTTTTACTTATCGGAGAACCAGTAAGCCTGCAGTTGAAATAGTAGTTGGTAATGACATTGAAACCGACTGCTGTCTGCTTAATTATTCCGCTTTCGGCATCGACCACTTTGACATCAAATCGGTTGTGAAGGACTGCTCGTTCTTGTATCTTCATTTTGAAAACCTCCTAAATCGGTAATGTGGAAACAGGCTGCAGGCTTACTGACGAAGCCACAACCGCAATGACAGCCGTATGTGCTGGCTGGAAATACTCAGCGAAAACAGCCTCGTCAATCCATGTCCCGGCTGAAATTGCAGATATGCCTGCGGTTTCATTTTCCAAAGCAAAGTAGTCAATAGTTTCTTCAGGGACAGCAGCAGTCAGAGAGGGCAGGAACCACCTTTGCGTTCCAAGTCTGTAATACCAAAGAGAACGGTATTCCGGCATAGTAATGTTCACCGGAATTGTTCTGCGTATATCAGCACTTGTGTAGAGGATAATCGCCTGCTCGTCACTGTCATAAAGCGCTTCGGTGAATGTCACTCCTGAAACGGAGATGGTGCATTTCGCCGGAAAACCAGCATCGATACTTCCGTTCAAAGGCTTTGTGAGATGGATTTTAAAGCCATAGCATACAAAGCCCGTCTCACGGTTCAGTTTTTCCACCGAGGACACGGAAATTTCTTCGGTGTCCGGCGCATCCAGGAGAACATAGGGATAAGCGGCATTCCCTGATGCGTACTCCTTGCTCAGCGTGTCCAGTTCGGTTATATCGGAAATCCACATCTTTACGTTTGAAGCGTTGATATGAACTGTTTCCGGCCGGACGCTCATTCCGGCATAGTTTCGGTGGGTCAGTGCCAGCAGCATCCGACCGCTGTTCTGCGCAAGGAATCCGATACGAAAATCGTTTGTGCGGATGACCGACAGGGTCGTGTTGCCCGTACCAAGCGCAGACACTTCATGTTCCGCTTCCCATACATAGCTTCCGTTGTCCTGACAGCAGAGAGCACGGTAATATACAGAGCCGCTCTTGAGGTAACCGATAATCAAGCCCTGGTCGAGGTCCGGTTCAACGCTGGACTGCCAGCCTTTGCAGGCGGATATTTGGGAAACATCTGTGGCAAGCAGAGTGGCATTATCATTATTACGCCAGACCTGAACATAAAGATTGCCGTTCCGAACATAAAAAATGTACGGGTACTCCTCGGTTTGAAGATAATACCACTCCTTTTCGGCATTCATTTTCCACACGCCGTTAAATTCAATTGCCACGTCGGTTGCTGCACCGAGCGTCCATTGATACTCCCACGGATACTCCAACCCGGCCGGGAACTTCCTTTTATATATCTTTGCGATACCGTCGTCCAAACAGATGGCATAGGCAAGAGATAAATCGGATTCACCGGCGGTCTGGCGCACAGCCACATCGCCGAACGCGGGAGCAATATCCTCGTGAATCGGCTCAGAGAGCAGCGAGTTTATGGAGGTCTGCGTGGCTACCACACGGAGATTTGCCATGCTGTCGATGTTTTCCACTTTGAAGCGGTTAGCAAGTTTTTCTTTCAGCGCCGTTGGTATGCTTCTCATGGGTCACTCACCTCGCTTACCGCCGCAAGGGTGGCTGTGACCTTATACCAGCCAGCCGCCTGATAATCAAACTCTCCGAGTTCAATGATTCTTCCGTTGAAAACACCCTGTTTTACCGAGCATTCAAGCATCGGAACGCTATCCTCGGCTTCCATCAGCGCAGCTTTTCCGGCTTCATTCACATAGAGAGTCAGCTCATAATGCACTGTCGGCGAACCGAAACGGGTAAGATATTCCGTCCCGTCAAGGGCGATCTGCACTGTGCGGATGACTTCCTGCGTTTTTCGAAGGCTCACAAAGCGCGTGATGATTTCATTGGTTTCTGTATTTTTCAAATAACTCATACGCGCACCTCCTGTCTGAGCCTGTCGACGATGATGTCTATTACTGAGGTCATTTCACCGGTGGAATTAACACCTTCCACCCGAATCACACCTGTATGCTCAACGGTTTTCCTCACATCAAGCGAGGTGTCGTTCATTATTTTATGAATCCCAGTTTTCATATCAAGGTCAAAGTCGGTGGGGAACGCACCGGCTATATCTTTTTCAACACCCCTCATGGCATCTGTAAAACCCAAACCGATGCCGAGGCCCATGTTTTCACCGATACCGGCAAACACCGTTGAGGGCGAGTGGATGCCCAGCAGACTTTTTGCACCGTCTACAATGCCGGAGAAAAACCCGGAGACTTTGTCCGCTATCCAGGAACCGAGGGATTTGATACCTTCCCATAGTCCCGTGACGATGTTTTTACCGATTTCAAACACAGCCCCGACTGCCTTGCCGAGGCCGGTCACAATAGCCGCGACGATTTCCGGAAGTCTCGCTACAAGCTGCGGGATGGCTTTAATCAGTCCGAACGCAAGCTGAACGGTGAGTTCGATGCCCATTTCGATGATTAATGGCAGATTGTCCGTGATGAAATCGATAATCGTCATAATGATTTCGGGTAGAGCGTCAATCAGTTCCGGCAGAGCGTTCAGCAAACCTTCCGCAAGCCCTTGTATAATGGCAAAGGCCGCTTCAAGGATCTGATCCATGCTGTCCAAAAGACCCTGAACGATGGTGATAATCGCCTCAACCGCCGCAGGAATCAATTCCGGCAAAGCGGAACCAAGTCCCATCACGAGTGCGGTAATCAGCTGTACAGCCGCATCAATGAGCAAGGGCAGATTATCAATCAAAGCGCCTACGATAGTGAGCACCGCATCAACGGCTGCGGGAATAAGCTCAGGCAAAAGACTGAGCAGTGTTTCAAGCACCTGCGTAAACAGGTCGACCACCGTGGAGAGAAGCGTCGGAAGCAAATCCCCGATTGCCCTGAGTATACCGTCGAGGGCAGGCGGCAGAGCCTTAACGATATTCTCAATGACAGGCACCACGTTATCCACCACATGACCGAATGCCTCGACAACATTACCGATCAACATTTCAATGTCAGCATCAGCGTTTCCGAGTCCGGCCATCAGATTGCTGATAGCCGACTGCATACCGGCCATAGACCCGCTAATGGTCTCTGTGGCTTCCTTAGCCGTTGTCCCGGTGATGCCCATTTCTGTTTGAATGACATGGATAGCTTCAGTCAGATCCGAGAAGGATGACAGGTCATATTTAATGCCGGATATTTTCTCGGCATCGGCGAGAAGACGCTCCATCTCAGACTTGGTGCCGCCATAGCCAAGCTTCAGATTGTCGAGCATCGTATAGTTCTGCTTGGCAAAACCCTGGTAGGCCGTTTGAATGGCGGACAGATCCGTACCCATTTTGTTGGCGTTGTCCGCCATATCTGTGATGGCCATATCAGCAACTTCAGCAGCTTTTGCTGTGTCGCCGCCGAGTGATTGGATCAGGCTTGCGGAGAAACCCGTGACCGTTTCCATATACTCGTTTGCCGACATTCCGGCTGTTTTAAAGGCATTCGCGGCATAGTTCTGCACTGTCTGTGACGCATCACCAAAGAGGGTGTCTACACCGCCGACCAGCTGCTCAAAGTCAGCGTATGCCGAAATGACTTCTTTGCCGAGTTTAACTGCGGCCGCTCCGGCGGCAAGAGCGACAGCGCCCATTGCCGCACCGACACCTTTTAATACGCTGCCCAGCTTTTCAAACTTACCGCCGGAACTTTCAGCTTCATCTCCAGACTCTTTCAGTTCGTCGCCAAGGTCGTCAGCGGCATCTGCCGAATTGTCCAGTTCTCGCTCCATACCATTGAGTTCGGCTTTGGCATTGTTTAGCTGTATAGCCCAGTTCTGAGTACGGCGGTCATTTTCGCCGAAGCTGTCGGCGGCATTTTTCAAGGCGGATTCGAGGGTGGCGATTTTGTCTTTCTGAGCATCGATTGCCTTGTTCAGAACCTCATTCCGTGCCGCAACCGCCGCTACAGACTTATCCTGCTTGTCAAATTCGGAGGAGACGAGCTTCATCTCACTGCCGAGAACCTTGAAAGTCTGGTTGATATCAGAGAGCGCTTTTTTGAACTCCTTTTCACCCTCGACTCCTATTTTCAAGCCGAAGTTATCTGCCATGTCTCACCACCTCCTTAGATACCGCCCGGTATGATTTCATCGATGTAATACTCGCGTTTCGGCTTCGACAAACCGTTGAATTGTTTATATATCTCCCACTGGTCGAGCAGATGGCCGATAGGCATCAGCCAGACCTCCTGCTCGGTGCGTTGGAGCAGAGACACACCGTAAAAAATCAGTCGGGCAAACGATTCTTCGTCGCTTACCCGACCTTCGCGTTTTTTGAGGTGTTACATCCAGAGGGTTCTTCCTCGCTTTCAATATGGCGTTTGGTTCCTTTATGCATGGCATCCATGATGGCATTCTTGTATTCACCCAACTCAAGCGGAGAAGTGAGCAGCTCCACAGCCTCCTCGGTCAGCAGTTCTTGTTTTTCGGCAGGGTTCTGAAGGTTGTGGATCAGTACCGACTGATTGGCAAGAAGTGTGATGAGCCAAACGATCTCATCAAGCGCCATCTCGAAGTTTTCTGACTTCATGAGTTTTTCGCCGAGATTGGATAGTCCGCCATATCTCCTGGCGATCTCTTTTGTAGCCTTGGTGGTGAGGAGCATCTCATACTCTTTACCGCCAATGTTGATAATTGCACTTCTGTCATTAGTCATTAATCAACACCTCCCGCAGCAGGAGTAAAGACCGGTTCATAGACAGATGTGTACCAGCCGGAAATTACGGAAGCAGGGACGCTCGTATCATCCTCATTGGCCTCGGCTTTCCACGGATGCTTACCGTTTCCGTCGGTCTTATTGCGGCGGAACACCGTGCCCTCAATGGTCGGTGTAGAAAAGGTGATGCTGTCGCCCTTGGTGGCCAGGTTTGTCGCCGGAATGCCGAATTTCACCCTATAGAGCCAGAAGTATCTGTAATTTCCGTTTGCCTTTTTTGCACGGAAGCCTACGGCTACAGGAGCGCCGCCATCCTCACTTCCGGAAATAACGACGTGATTGTCGTCAAGCTTTGCACCCGTCAGATCCTCAGCGGCCGTCACACCGATATCATCGATTCCGAGGGAGAGTTTACCGCTCTTGAATTCCTTCACAACCTCAGCGGGTCCGTCGTCAGCATAAAGCGTAGCTTCAGCAAGCTCGACGGACAGATCCGCTTTCATTGCTTTTGCAAGAGGGATGGGAGTACCGTAAGTTTCGGTACCGTCTGCAGCCTCTGTGATTTTTGCATAATATAGCTTATCAAGCCCGATAGTAGCCATTTGTTATTCCTCCAGTTCGTAGTATTTCGCCACATCAATGGCGTAGTGGTGATAGCCGGTATCATCCTCGTGTCCGATATACCGGCGGTCGGTAATAACAAAATCAGCCTGGAGGAGCATCCTCACAAGCTGATTCTTTCTTTGTAAATAGTTGTTTTTACTGAACAGCGAGATTCTGACTTCGCTTACATCCGCCAGCGGCTTATTATCTCCGTAAACGGCAAAGGTGTCAGTAAGCGGGGTCAGTACCAGGTATTCATCAGGAGGCACTCCGCTGAAGACGCCTGTTTCGACAGAGATATTTGCGGTTTCAAACAGTGTGTTCAGTTCAGATAATATGCTCATAGCTTCTCAATCTCACTTTCCAGCTTATTGGTCATAGCCTCAATGCAAGCACCTCTTGATCTGCTTTTGGCAGGTTTCAGAAAAGGCTTCGGAGGCTGACCGTGCCTTCCGTATTCGAGGATGTTGGCAAGTTTGGCATTGCTGCCGCCGTCAGAGCGCGGCTCTGCAAAGCCTATTTTCACGTTGAAATTACCATCTCTGTCCTGCTTCGCCGGAGATACACCAAGCGCAGATTCAAGTTCTCCGGTGGAGCGGCTTTTAACCTTTGTGTTTTTACCGACCACAGAAGAAAGATTGCTTTTTACCTTGTCGTATACGACTTCGGCACCGGCTTCAAGAACCTTCGGTATGATCTCATCGGTCTTTTCAGCCAACCTTGACACTTTGAGCAGGAATTCCTCCGGCATCTTGAAATCGACCTTAGCCATCAGCGCTCACCGCCAATACTTCAAGATACATTCCTCGGCCCTTTACATTTTCAACCGAGCATATGTTGTAGCGTTTGCCCTCGCAGACGATAACATGGCGGTTGTGAAGAGCAAGTCCAGGAATAGTGCGGAGACGGAACAAGGCATTCACTTCATCTGACTGTGCCATGTTACGCCACTTTTCCGTAGAGTTTTTCTGCTCAAAATACGCCCTGACTGACGCAAGAACAGTATCGCCGTGAATAACAAAACCGTCATCATCCTTCGTTGGTTCGGTTGAGATAATATCGATGAAGGTGTTCATTTTTCCAAAACTCATGCTCACACCTTCCAATCCCGGTCAAGTTTAAGAAGAAGGTTGACCGTATTCCATACCTGCTGTCCGGCCTGAACGTTGTCGGCAAAAAAGCCGCCGGTGCTGCCGTCCCGGCTCTCATAAAAATGGGACGACAGCATAATGACAGCCTGTTCTGTGGTAGGCGGCATAGGATGGTCCTTGTAGAATTTCTCCGGAAGGTGCTGATAGCTTTCGGCATAGGATACGGCGGCGGTGATGTACATCTGCAGGAGTTCATCGTCCGCCGTATGCTCAAGAATAAGGTTTGCCTTTACTTTTTCAATCAGCGTCATACCGCCACCGTCCTTTCTTTATTCTTCGGTTTCCGGTTCTGCGATGACAACAGAGAATGCGGCAGCGGGATAACCGGATGCCCAGAGCGTGAACGACTTCGGCTGATTTACGATTTCGTCGCACTTCAGCCACATCACAATATCTCCGGCCTGTCCGCCGACAGCAGCAGCTTCAGCTGCATCGGCTGAGGTCAGCTGACTGCCGTTATACTTAACTGCCGTGATGGCAGGAAGTCCTGTAGTTATGAGGATGGCAACCCATTGGTGGGTTCCTTGTGCGGGATTCGAGCTTTCATACGCAATCAGCCCGTCAACCGGAACAGTGACTGTAATGACATTGTCCTCGATAGTGATAGATTCGACTTTACCTTGATTGGCTGTCATATCTTCGCTCAGAGCAGTGGTGACATTAGCAACTGAGACATTCCATGTATCGGGTTTCATCAGTCCTGTGTCCTTCAGTTTCAAAAGCAGCGCGTTGAGGTCGTCCTTGAGTCCGGCAACATTTGTAGCAGTACTTGCGGCTTGATTCGGTGCAGAAGGAAGCCCCGTTACCGAGGCTCCCTCCTTAATTTCAAGCGTTCCGCCGATTACGGTTTTCTCGCCGCCCTGTTCGGTGTAGTTTTTCGTGTTATAACTCATACCGCACCTCCGTTACGCTTTTTGCTGGAGAACCTTGATGGCCTCCGGCAGAATGAGTTTGCCGTCAACACGCTGGGTAGCAACAAAGCCTACCTGACCGGTTGCAGCGTAGAGCTCATTGAGTCTCTTAAACACACGTCCCTGGCGGTCGGCTACCCAGTAATAACTGAAATCGCCGAACACGATGCTCTTTGCGCCTGCGGCAATTGCGGGTACATATGCCGAGGTATACAGCGGTCGGTTCAAAATGGTGTCAGGAGTACCGGCCTGCAGAGATGGCTGCCATAGATACTGACCGTTGCCGTCCTTCAGCTTGCGGATCGCCTTTACGGTGGCGTCGTTCATGACGAACACAGCTTTGTTTCTATAAGGTGCTTTCAGCGAATAGAACAGGTCGAGCACCTCTTCAATAGTGATAGCCGCTGCGCCTGCCGTGGTCACACCGACTTGAGCACCACCGGCTGCAGCGAGGATACCGGTCGGTTTACCGGAGCCGTCTCCCGTGAAAAAGGCTTCTTCTTCCTTGCTGCCGATACGCCTTGCGAACTCTCTCGAAATATAGGATTCAAGAGGAAATACACTGTCGTTCAGCAGTTCCTCGGAAACCTTGATCATTGTTCCAAGCTTGTAAGCGCCGATGGAAACCTGACCGAAACTGTCGTCACTGTCGAGGATAGCGCCTTCCTCATCAATCCAGGAGGCTGTACCCTTTGAAGCCACGACCGGAATCTTGCGGTCCCCGGAGGAAGTGGTAATGACCTTTGCCAGTCTGCGGAAAATGTTCTCCTCATCAAGAGCCTCTACAAGTGCGCGTTCGAACTCGTCCGGGACAAGGTATCCGCCTTCAGAATCGGTGCCGATCTGCAGAGCATTTTTCACGATAGGATCAAGACCCTCACCTGCGCGGGTACGCATGGCGTTCCAGAACGCTTTCCTGTACTCGTCGGAGGCTCTGCCGGTCCTGGCTTCCATACCGGGAACAGCAGGCTTGCCTGTGAGGGGTGTGTTCAGCGGCTTTGAAAGCTCACGGTCAAGAGCTTCCTGCTTTTCCAGACGGTCGATTTCCTTTCCGAGAGCGACCACGTCGGCTTCCATTTTCTCGTAGGTTGCGGTGTCTTCGGCGGAAACCAGGCCGTCAGTACCGCGCTTGGTATCGAGGAAAGCCTTTGCGGCTTCCCATGCCTTGGCGCGCTTTTCGCGCAGTTCAAGAATTTTGTTCATGATGTTACCTCCATAAAATTTAGTGAGAAATCAAAGAGAGCCGCTTTTCAAGCGACTCAACGGGTGTTCCTTTGTTCTGTTTGGGTATCTTGGGTTTGACCTTGTTAAGCAGCGAGTTTGTTACTGCTCTGCGGCTGAAAGCATAGGTGATGTCGTCCGGTTGAATCCGCTTTTTCTCATCCTCCAGAATGCCATCAGCAAAACCTAATTCAATAGCTTTGTTTGCGTTGAGCCAGGTTTCTGCGTCCATGAGGTGGGAGAGCTTGGCACGGGACTGTCCGGTTTTAATTTCGTAGGCATTGATGATGCTTTCCTTGACCTCGTCCAGCATAGCGATGGCTTTCTGCATTTCCTCGCTGTCACCGATTGCGATAGTCAGCGGGTTATGCACCATCATGAGCGCCGTCGGTGCCATCAATACCTCGGTTCCCGCCATTGCGATAACGCTTGCTGCCGAAGCCGCAATGCCGTCAATTTTTACGGTGACCTTGCCTTTGTAATCCATGAGCATGGCATAGATCTGACTCGCCGCGATACAGTCGCCGCCGGGCGAGTTGATCCAAATAACAATGTCACCCTCTCCGGAATTCAAATCAGCTTTGAATGCTTTAGGGGTGACATCGTCGTCGAACCATGACTCTTCGGCAATTGTGCCGTCCAGATAGAGTGTTCTGACACCGGAATCTTCATCCCGCGCCCAGTTCCAGAATTTCTTCATTCGGTTGTTTCCTCCGTTCCTTTTGTATTTGCGAACGCACCCGCGTCCTGTAATTTGGTCATTGCGCCGTTGATGAGGTAGAGATCGCCGCCGAGTTCCGCAGGGATACGGTCGAGGTTTTCAAGCTCACGGATATCGTTCGCGCTCATCCATCCATTCTGTCTTGCGGTTGCGTATCCGCTCATGCGGCTTTCGTAATCTCCGCGCAGAAGTCCGTCTACGTTGAACTTGATAAATACTGTCGGTTTTTCGCTGTCGGAAAGCAGGGCGCGGCACATGGACTGCTCCCAGCGCACCACCCACGGGTCGAGCGTGTATTTCACAAACTCAAGGCTCTGCTGCTCGATGTTGCTGAAGGATGATTTTTCAAGGTCAGCGAGCATATGCGGAGGCACTCTGAAAATACGGGCAATCTCATTGATCTGAAACTTCCGTGTTTCCAAAAACTGCGCCTGTTCCGGTGAAATCCCTATGGGCTGATACTTCATGCCTTCCTCGAGAACGGCCACCCTGTGTGAGTTGGCTGAACCTTGGTAGGCGGCATTCCAGGATTCCTTGACCTTCTGTGGATCCTTAATCGTACCGGGATGTTCAAGCACACCGCCCGGCGCGGCACCGTTTGCGAAAAACTTCGCTCCGTATTCTTCTGTGGCGATGGCGAGGCCCACTGCGTTCTTTGCCATTGCAATGGGCGAATAGCCAACCAGACCGTCAAAGCCCAAGCCCGGAATATGCAGGACATCGGCAGGGGCAAGATAGACCTGGTTGTCTTTGCCGAGTGAAGGTACATCCTCCGAGCTGCGCTGATATAAATAGAAAAGCCGGCCGTTAGCATCACGGTCGACTGTCATCTTGTTTGGCATCAGCGGATAGAGGGAAATGACCTCGCCTTTAGCATTGCGTATAATCTGCGCATAGGCATTGCCCCATAATAAAAGATGACTCATCAGCGTTTCCCGGAACGCGAATGAAGTCATCTCCGGATTCGGCTCGTCATGGAGCAGCTTATATAACGGGTGCTTTAGGTATTTTTCTTTGCCGCCACTATCGTTGTACTTATACACATGAAGCGGAAGACCCGCCAGAGTTTCGGACAGTATCCTTACGCAGGAATAGACCGCAGTCATCTGCATGGCAGTATGTTCGTTGACCGGCTTTCCTGAGCTTGTGCTCCCAAAGAAGAAGTCGTAGCGCCCGCCGCCAAGGGCATCCTTAGGCTTGTCACGTGCTTTGAATATTCCTTGAAAGATGTTCATAGGCATTCACCTCCAATCAAAAAACGAGCAGTCCGCGTGTGTCATATACGCTTTCGCTCGTAACATTTCCGCATCGTATTGCCCGGTCGAGCGCCATAATTGTGGCGACTGCACCATCGATTTTCTCGGTAGATTTCTCTTTGTCTGCTTTGATGTTGCCTGCCGGGTCGGTGCGGATGTAAATGTTGTCCATCATCCAGCGCAGAACAGGGTGACCACCGTGAGCAAGTTTCTGCTCTAAGGTTAGCTTCATGAGTTCCTTGGTCGGTGGGGACATATCCTTGAAGCCTTGGCCAAAGGGAACGACCGTAAATCCAAGGTTCTCAAGATTCTGTGTCATCTGCACTGCACCCCAGCGGTCGAAGGCAATCTCACGGATGTTGTATTTTTCTCCAAGTTGCTCAATGAATTTTTCGATGAATCCGTAATGAACCACATTCCCTTCGGTGGTCTGAAGATATCCTTGCTTCTTCCAAACATCATAATTAACATGGTCTCTGCGCACTCGCAAATCGATGTTGTCTTCCGGTATCCAGAAGAACGGAAGCACACTATACTTGTCATCCTCGTTAATCGGTGGAAACACCAGTACAAACGCAGTTATATCGGTGGAAGATGAAAGGTCAAGGCCGCCGTAACAGACCCGACCTTCAAGTGCATCAGGGTCGACCGGAAATGCACAGGCATCCCATTTGTCCATCGGCATCCAGCGAACCGCTTGCTTGACCCACTGGTTCAAACGAAGCTGGCGGAAGCTGTTCTCTTCGGCGGGATTCTGTCTCGCCGACTCAAATGCCGCCCTGACCTTATCCATGCTCACCGTTATGCCGAGAGAAGGATTTGCTTTTTTCCACACCTTGGGATCAGTCCAGTCATCCTCCGGCGCAGCACCGTATATGACCGGGTAGAAGGTTGGGTCATGTTTTCTGCCGTCAATGATATCCAGCGCTTTCTGATGCACCTCCCAGCAGATACTGTTCTGATTATTCCCGGCGGTTGTAATGAGAAAATACAGAGGCTGCATTCTCGCGTCGCCGCTACCCTGGAGCATTACATCATATAGTTTTCTATTCGGCTGGGTATGCAGCTCGTCAAATATAACACCATGTGTATTGAAACCATGTTTGTTCGCCACATCCGCCGACAGAGCTTTGTATTTACCTCCGGTTGGAAGATAGTTCATGGTTTTAAGACTTGCCTGGATGCTCATTTTGTTGAACAGGTGAGGACAGCGTTTGACCATATCCATTGCTACATCGAATACGATACGCGCCTGGTCTTTATCCGCGGCACAACCGTAAACCTCCGCGCCGGGTTCAAAATCAGCGCAGAGCAGATACAGAGCGACAGCCGCCGCGAGTTCGCTTTTTCCTTGCTTTTTAGGTATCTCGATATATGCCGTGTTGAACTGCCGGTAGCCGTTTGGTTTCAAGATTCCGAATATATCCCGAATAATCTGTTCCTGCCAGTCAATAAGCTCAAAAGGCTTACCGTCCCATGTACCTTTGGTATGGCAGCAGAACTTCTCTATAAAACACACGGCGTGGTCGGCGGCATCCTTGTCATAATAACTATCTTCCGCCATAAACCGGGTGGGCTTGTATTTCTTAAGTTTTCTCAGAGTTACCGCCTCCTTCCGCGCAAAATAAAAGACACCCTCGACAGGTGCCGTACTACGAGCAAAAGAGCCGTCCGGCTCTGATGCTTTTAATTTTTTAACTTGCGGTTGCTGTGCTGTATATCCTCAAGGCGTATCGTGCTGATAACAGCGGTGGATCGTATCAAGTATTTTTTCCTGTTCCTCGATGGTTACGCCGATGCTCTCAAGTGCCTCACGGGTGCCGCAGTCCGGACAAATCGGAGTCTCATTATCCGAGCGGGACAGTGCCGGGTGTCCGCTGTAGGTTTTGTTGCATTTCGGGCAGACGCGTATTTCCGTTTCATTTGGTTTCATGGTATTTTCCCTCGCTTTCATGGTAGGCTCGTATCAATGTGTTGTTATCAAAGCCGAAATCGCGGTATCCCTCAAGGCAGACCCTCATATAGTAATCGGACGGGATACCAATCTTTCTATCCTCTCGCATGATGTAAATAAAGCATCTGCGCGTTCTGACCTTTTTGGTACGAATGCCCGTTATGTCCAGGATGAGTTCTTTCTTGTAATAGAAGTCCGGGAATCCCTCGTAACGGTCAAGAGCGGCTTCATCCTCCGCTGAGACTTCCCACACGCCGACAGGAACATTCATGCCATCGTTCGGCTCAACAGTAAGATATGAACCGGTCTTGCTTCCTTTGAAAAGCAGTCTGTAATCTTTTAGTTCGGCGGTACCTACGACCCTCGCAGACGGGCATCTGTATTTCATCTGCCGTATGTTGAGGTTGCTGCCGTAAGCCAGGTAATATCGTTTCCGCATTAAAAACACCTCCTACCACCTTAAGACCGCCTAAGAACATCGGTTCTTTGCGGTCGGTGGGCCTGCGGCTAATTCCTTCAGGCAGCCGCTCTTCCGAAACGGAAGGCTGTGTCGCCCGTGAGGTTCTTGGTGAGGAATTCTCTTGCGGTTTCAAATTCCTCTCCGATGAAGCCGAGGCGCAGGAGCCAGGTTCTCATCGCGAATTTCTTGTTCTCCTTCTGCTGTTCCTTGGGGCTTGCGGTTTTCACCATCTTTGCCATGTTGGAAAGCGCGAGGCAAAGCTGAATGTAGCTTTTTAATTGCCCGGCGTGAAGTCCGCCCTTGCGCTCCGCCGTCGGGTTGTCAAACTGGAAAAGTCTGAACTCTATCGTGCCCTTGGTGAAGGTGGCGTGCAGGTTGAGCATATGGTAGCGGCTGTCGTTGTAATGCTGGTCTCTGCCGTAAGATGCTCCGTTGCCTTCGTACCAAATGTCCGCAAGCTGCGCCATCGTGGCGGGTTTTTTCTTATTAAGCCTTGCGAGGAAGGTGGGGTCAACCGTCCTGCAGTAGCGGTTCATGCGGTGTGTGTCGAGCTTCAAGGCTTCCGCTAAAAGGCTTTCGTGGCTTGCCATGATGTTGGCGAGGTTTCTGAGGGTTTGCGGTGTGTGCCCGTTCGCCCCGATGTGAATGTGAACCCCGCAGCCCTGGCTGGGATTGCTGACCGCGCCGCCTTTTCGAAGCACCCGGATGAGTTCCTGCAGTGTCTCGATGTCCTCGTAGCGGAGGATTGGTGTGACCAGTTCGCATTTCTCGCTGTCGGGACCCGCGATGCTGACGTCCCTTTGGAATTTCCACTCCCTGCCTTGTGCGTCCCATGCAGAAACCGTGTAGTAGCCGTTTCGTCTCGCTGTGTCTTCGTATCTGCCGGTGTCGAAAAACTCGGCCGCAAGCTTCGCCGCCTTCGAGCGGGTTATGTGGTTCATCTCGACCTCGACCCCAATGGTCTGATTTTTCATCTCGGCTATCTGAATCCGTGTTGTTTCTTTCATTTTTTGTTCCTCCGTGTCGGTGTTTTCCCTTTAGGGTAGCTGTATATTACCGTCACTTTGAGGATATATCCAGTCAATATCGAGATATAAATCGGCATATACTACACAATCTTATCGAGACATAACCGTCATGTAATTGTGTATATTATTCCTCAATTCTCCGGCAGGCATCTTCGCCGTAGACAACGTTCAGACCGCTGCCGTTGTCCCATTTCACCATGACGCTTGCCGCATCGTCCACCCCGATGACTGTACCTTTGGTGCCGATGGGCGGTGCCTGCACATCGTCCATACGGACAAGTTCCACTCGGCAGCCTTTCGGATACTGCCCGCGAACCATCTCTACAATTTCTTTACTCGGAAAGGGCATCTTTCGCACCTCCTTTGAAAGCGGAGGAGCCGGTCAGATTCCGCAGTAAAATTTTCCGCTCCTTTTTATACTCCTCACCGATAAAGCCGAGTCGTAGCAGAAAACAGCGGAAGGCATATTTTTCGTTCTCAACTTCTTTTTCGGTGGCGTTGACCCGCTTCTGATTCTTACTCATATCACACAGTGCGCAGATGAATTTGCTGTAGGCATTGACCTCGTCTGGGTCCGGTACGGAATCAAACCAGGGGAAGGATACCGTATCCTCTTTTACCTCAAAGGGAGTTGCCGGGATGCAGAGGGCTTTGCTGATGAGTCTGCCTTTGGCATCAAGCAGCTTCGTCAGGTTGCCGACCGATACCTTGTCAAGCGGAAGGGTTATAACGAGTCCCGTTCCATTGCCGCTGCCGGCGCGATGTTCGCCCGTGTCGGGGCTTGTTTCCTCGACCGCGATGTCCTCCAAGGGTTCAGGCTCAAAGCCCTGTTCGGCAAGCCGTGCCACAAGGTTTTCAATTTCCTCGCTGTCGGCTCTGTCATCGAAGCTGACCGCGCCGTTCTTGTCAATGGTGAAGCAGTCCACCCGGTATGCCGCTGATGGCATTCCGAGGTATTTCGCTTCTGCTCCGGTGATTTGGCTGATTGCGCTGACGAGCTTTTTTCGCTCCTTACCGGTCACGTTGAATCTGAATGTGAATGTCGCCATATACAATTCCTCCTTCATTTTGGTAGTGTGATATTACCGTCAGTGCTCAGATATATCCAGTCATTTCTGCGGAATATATCACACAATTATCCGGAAGTTTTAATGCTCTCATTACGGGCAGACCACACAATTCCGGAGAGAAGGAAGTATACGCACGGGAGCGCGATTCCGTTGCCCCACATCTTATATTCCGCGGCATCGGAGTACGGGTTTTTCAGCCACGCCAGTATCTGTTTCCGCGATTTCGGTTTTGAGGATGTTCCGCAAATCAATCTGTGTGTTTCAAACACATCCGTCCAGAAGGCGATCTCACCGTATGTGGGAGCTGCCGTTCCAAGGTCTGCGCACCACCAGTCCGGGAACCCCTGCAGTCTGGCGCATTCGGTAGGAGTAAGGCGGCGGACGGTGTATTCCGGCTCGGCTTTTGCGACGGCTCCGGGACCTTTCGCCACGAGGGTCGGCTGAAGTTCCTCTTCGACAGAAGGTTTGTACTGCGCGTTTCGCCCCTGGTTGAAAGCGTCTCTGCCGATACCGTAGGAAGGTTCGGCAATCAGCGTCGGGTCTTTATAATCCCGTGCCAGAAGCGTTGGCGTCTGCTCCTCGCCAATGTTGGCAAAGGAACCGGCGGTCATAGCGTAAACCGCATGACGGTCGGAGGTGTTGAGGGTAAAGGAAACGTCCTGGTTGACACCATCGCCTTGCGGACCGTTCGCATCTTTGCGTCCGATCATCGAGCCTTGAAGCACATAGGTTTGCTGCTTTGTCGCCGCTTTGCAAAGCGCGCCGCTCTTATCACCGAGGATGCGGACTTCGTCACGCTGGTTCTGCGTGAACGGGATGCTTTCCACCACGGCAATGCCTCCTTGATTGCAGGCGGGGTTGCCGCCATTGCCGTCAAGGCAGCGGGAGGAGTCGGCTTTATAAAAACCGCTGTGCGGATTGTCCGATTTCATGGAGTTGGAGTCTTTGGAGCAGATTCCGTAGGCTTCTACTACGCAGTTGAAGTTGTCCTTGTCCGGCATACGCTGGTTGCCGCCGGCATTGTTCGCGGTCAGCGTGGGAGATACATCACCGCCGTCCCAGGCTTTCGGCTCGAAAAGCGTCTGGTCATTGTTGCATGAAAGCGTGGCTGACCTGTCCTCCTGAATCAAAGCGCCTTTTCCGCCGCCTTCGCAGCCGCATCGTATTTTCATAAGGAGCGGTACGTTGTTGCCGCCTGTTCCCATGCGCGATGTCAGTGTCTGAACCTTATTATCATCAGATAATCTGATACGGCTGTCGGTTGGATGGTTTTCAAGCGCGACTGCCGCCGGAACGACACCGGCACGGAGAGTGGGAGACATTTCTTCCTCATAACCTATCGACCTTGCTTTCGCCGAATGCTCGGTACAAAATCCCGCCGACTCCATTACGCAGGGAGGATGATGCGCTTCCGCACGTAACGTACTGGTTATATCATGAGTTACATCCATACGGTTTCCGCCCTGGTCGTTTAACACAACGCCGTTTCTTCCGGTGCTCATACCACAGTTGACGCCGAGGGTAGCGGCTTTATCTTCAGTCAGACATCCGTTATATCCGTCAAAACCGATGCCTGCCTTGTCAGCGCTGTTTTCAGCACAGCGGGCAGCTCCTTGCCACGCACGGAAGCCCTCCGCAGAATACCCTGACAGGCCTTCGGACTCAAATAATATTTGTCCGGCACTCCGGCCTGCAAAATCTGCGACAAGGAAGATGCGTTTTCTTCGTTGGGGAACTCCCCAAAACTGCGCATCGAGAACTCTCCACGCGACGGAAAAATCGTCTCCCAGAATCTCTCCCGCGGATTCCCACTTTTCACATTCAGGAACATCGCAGGTTTCATCTTTGATTTTGCAGATTGAGTCAAGGACTGCTTTGAAGTCTTCTCCTTTATTGGAGGAGAAGGCGCCGGGGACATTCTCCCAGCAGATCCATCGCGGATACTTTCCATCGGTCGCGCACCTCATTTCTTTAACGATTCGGACGGCTTCATAGAAAAGGTTGGAGCGGCTGCCGTCCAGTCCCGCTCTCTTGCCGGCAACGGACATATCCTGGCATGGACTGCCGAAGGTGATAACGTCCACCGGCTCAACCTCGCCGCCTTTCATTTTGCTGACATCACCGTAGTGTTTCATGAACGGCAGGCGTTTGGTTGTCACTCTTATCGGAAAAGGCTCAACTTCTGAAGCCCAGACAGGCTGGATACCGGAAAGAAGCCCTCCCAAAGGAAAACCCCCGGAGCCGTCAAACAGGCTGCCGAGGGTAAGTCCGCTTTCGGACATAAGCTTATTCTGTTCCATCCGTCTGTACCTCCCCAAATCTGAGGGTCTTGCCGTCCCGGATAACAGTTGCGTTTTCGCTTGTGCCGACCTGCTCGATGTACCGTTTTACAATCACATCGCAGAACTTCTCATCAAGCTCGGCTGTATAACAGATACGTCCGGACTGCTCACAGGCGATAAGCGTAGACCCGCTGCCGCCGAAAGGATCGAGGACGATGGAGTTTGTAAGCGAGGAGTTCATGATGGGGTAAGCCAAAAGCGGTATCGGTTTCATTGTGGGATGATCGCCGTTTTTCTTCGGCTTGTCAAACTCCCATATGGTGGTTTCCTTTCTGCCGGTGTACCACTGATGCTTACCGTTTTTCTTCCAGCCGTACAGCACCGGTTCGTGCTGCCACTGATACGGAGAGCGTCCGAGTACGAGAGACTGCTTTTTCCAGATACAACAGCCGGAGAGGTAAAACCCCGCGTCGTCAAAGGCGCGGCGGAAGTTCAATCCTTCGGTGTCCGCATGGAACACGTATATACTGGCATCGTCCGCCATACAGCGCTCCATATTAGTAAACGCGTCAAGGAGGAACTGATAAAACTTCTCATTCGCCATGTTGTCGTTTTTGATTTTTCCGGCGGAGCCTTCATAGTTAACATTGTAGGGTGGGTCGGTCAGCACCAGATTGACCTTGATATCGCCCAGAAGGGTATCGTAGGTTTCCTGCTTTGTAGAGTCTCCGCAGATGAGCGTGTGCCTGCCGAGTTTCCACACATCTCCCGCTTTTGTGAAGGTCGGCTTCTGCAGTTCTGCTTCGACATCGAAATCATCATCCTTTACCTCGGCGTCCTTGCCGAACAAGCCTGACAGTTCCTTTTCATCAAAACCCGTTAATCCGAGGTCGAAACCAAGTTCCTCGAGTTCTTCCAATTCTATCTTCAGAAGTTCCTCGTCCCATCCGGCATCGAGCGCCATACGGTTGTCAGCGAGGATATATGCCTTCTTCTGCGCGTCGGTGAGATGGTCAACATATACACACGGCACCTCGGTGATGCCTTCCTCCATAGCCGCCTGGATTCTGCCGTGTCCGGCTATGACTCCATAGCTGCGGTCTATGAGGACGGGGTTCACAAAGCCGAATTCACGTAAAGAAGAGCGGAGCTTTTTTATCTGCTCCGCCGAGTGTGTTCTCGCATTATTTTGATAAGGTACAAGCTTGGCGATTGGCACGAGCTGCATCTCAGTCGTTGTCTTGCTCATGCTTTTTCACCGCCTCCCGGAGTTCCTGTGAACAGTGGTTCCACTCCCATCTCTCACAGCCTCCGAAGTGGCCGTAGGTCGAGGTCGCGGAATAATCCGTATCTTTCAACTTGAGAAATTCGATGATGGCGGCCGGACGGAAGTTAAAGGTATCAATGACGGCGTTTCTGATTGCCGTATCGGAATACCTGCCGGTGCCGAAGGTATCTACCTGAACGGCGACAGGGTCAGCTTTGCCGATGGCATAGGAAACGGACACCTGGCACTTATCCGCAAGTCCGTTCTGCACGACGCACACGGCGGCGCATCTTGCCATATATGCCGCCGAACGGTCGACCTTGGTGGGGTCTTTGCCGGAAAACGCTCCGCCGCCATGCGCCCCTTCACCGCCGTAGGTATCCACGATGATTTTTCTGCCGGTCAGGCCTGTGTCCGCGGCGGGACCGCCCTTAACAAATCTGCCGGATGGGTTGACGAGTATTTCCGTATCATTATCAAAAGGAAAATCATTAAACACCGGCCACAGGACATTGGCAATGATCTCACTTCGGAGAGCATTAAGATCTTTATCCTTGGAATGCTGAACGGAAACCACAATGGTCTTGACACGCGCGGGTTTTCCATTCTCATACTGAACGGTCACCTGTGCCTTGCCGTCGGAAAAGATACCTTTGATGGTGCCATCCGCACGAACCTTGTCGAGCCGTTTGCAGATTTGGTGTGAAAGTTCCAGCGGCAGTGGAATAAGACTTTTGGTTTCGTTGGTGGCATAACCATAAACCGTACCCTGATCTCCGGCGCCGATGGTGGAATACCAGGAAGTGTCTCCGTTCCTTGATTCAAGCGCCCTGGAAACGCCGCTGTCAATGTCCTCGGACTGTTTATGTACATATACATAAATGAGGTACTTCAATGGATTGTATCCGGCTTTCCGCAGCGCCTGCCGTGTAATGAATCGGATATCCACGCGCTTTGAGCAGGTGATTTCGCCCGCTACGATGATTTTGTGCCCCGTCGCCATGACCTCGCAGGCTACGCGGGAAGATTTATCAAGCCGCAGGCATTCATCCAGAATGCTGTCTGCAATAAGGTCACACAGTTTATCGGGGTGACCGATGCATACGCTTTCGCAGGTTTTATATGTTGTCATGTTAAAATCCCTTTCTCTGATGAAGCAGTCGTTCCAGATCATCATTAGGGTTTGCGCCGCTGAAATCCACGGTACAATTCTCCTTGACGATCTGCATGATGGCATCCCACTGACGGGCTGCCTGGTTCATATAGTTAATTCCGATATTTATAAACGGAGAAGTAATCGGCTTTCCGGTTGTCGGATGTTTTGAGAGAAAACCGAGTTCGTTGGTCATCTCCTCGCACTGAATCCATCGAGCCACGCACATGGCGTACCGCTCTATCGTCTGCGGAGACACATATGCGGCGCAGCCGATATTGCTTAGCCACTGCCATGTTTCCTCGTATATCTCCTTTGCGCGCAGCTCCGTGCCGTCGCGCTGTTTTGCCGAGAGGATGTCTTTCGGCTTCGGCATTGCCGCTCCCTCAACATCGGGAATATCCAGAACGGTCAGTTTTCTGCCGCCAGGATTTCCGTTTGCCGCTTTTTCGGTCACAGCCTTTTTCTTGCGTCCTGCGCCGGGTCTTTTTCCGCCCTGTCCGCCGGTATTATTCGATTTTGTCGGCATTTTCTCACCGCCTTCCTTTATCACCCTTTTGATTACGCTTTTTATTCACACGTGACCCCAGGCCGCTGTCCGCATAAAGGACCCGCAGAGATTTTGACCGCCCCTCCCAATCAGCTGCGAATCTGTCTGTCACCCATTTCAAGATGAATCTTGGTGTGGCAGGACTGACAGAGCGACATGAGGTTGCTCTCACGATGATCGCCGCCTCGGGAGATGGGGAGGATATGGTGTACCTCTTCCACGGGAGTCAACCGTCCTTCCTTAAGGCACCGCTCACACAGAGGATGCGCCGCAGCATAACGGTCACGAATTCTCTTCCAGGCTCGGCCGTACTTCTTGTTCGTGTCGGGACTGCGCGTGTGTTTGTTGTACTGCTGTGCGGCAAGTCTCTGATGCTCTTCGCAATATTGACCGCCCTCGACAGCCAGCCTTGGACATCCGCTTGCAGCGCACCCGCGCCTTGGTCTCCTCGGCATACAAATCACCTCGCTTTCCGGACATAAGAAAAGCCCCGGAAGGATTGCTCCTCCGAGGCTCGTCTTACTCTACTTTGCTATTGTAATCATACCATAGGTCAAGTGTGCCATACTGTGCCAAACCGTGCCAACTTTCAATCCGGGACAGAAAAATTCTGAAGAGCCGACCCATGTATGCGATGCACCGTGCGCAGCGACACGTTCAGCATCCGGGAGATTTCCTCCCAAGTACAGTCGTCAAGGTAGCGGTAACGGAGTACCAACTGTTCGTCACGGTTTTCCAGCTTATCTATCGCAGTGTTGATTTCTTCCTTGAGCCGTACAAGGTATGTGATCTTTTCCTCCACGCTCCGCTGAATCTCGTCTATCTTCTCAAGACACCTGACGAAGGGAGCCTCTGTCGGACGGTTGGGATTATGCGGCATTCCGTCAAACCTCATGCCTGAGACGCCGCTCGATAAATCCTTCCAGTAGTCAATCTCACGCAGGCGGCAGTTGATGAGTGCGTCCAGGTGCCGCGCCTGGTTCAGATATTCTTTTGCGGTCATGCGTCCACCTCCATTTGCAGGGAGCGGATCAGCATCTCGCCATCAACACTCGTAAGTACCGAGAACCACCCGGAACGGAAGAATCTCTCGATTTCGTCCTTGTCCGCCATCGCCGTCCTGTTCCTCGGATTCGCCTTAAGGCTTTTAAGAGCCATGCGGTAATCCTTCGCAGCCTGCAGGATGATGGCGTTCGCCAGGTTCTCGTAGTTTGTGATGTCGCTCATGTGCGATACCTCCCTTTGTCGGAAATAGGCATCGTTGCAATGGAGCGATGTATCTTTGTATCAGCGCAGGGAACCGCTTACCACGGTTCGCACCTCGTCCACCGAGCGTACCACCAGGGCAGTGCCGCCGGCTGCGAGGATTTTTCGGATTGTCGCTTCCTGGAGTTTCGTAGGCTTGCCGCTATCGGTCTTGACCTCGAATCCGTAGAAATGACCATTAATGCAGGCAATGATATCGGGAATGCCCGCCGTCCCATACATACCGACGTGTTCTTTCCAGCAGAAGCACCCCGGCACGGTCTTAAGGTACTTCATGATCGCTTTTACAATGTCCGCTTCTTTCATCTGTTCCTAAAACCTCCGTATTTTCAACGCTTGGAACACATGGAACACGAGAAATCCTATTTTCATATATTTTTTGTAACGAAAATCGAGGTATATAAAAATATGTGTATTATATATGGGGAGATAGGATTTTGGTGTTCCTACGTGTTCTCGTGTTCCAAAGATGCTCGTGGAAAGGCTGCCGGGATTCATCATCCCAGCACCTCTCCGAGCCTTATCCCCATTAAAATGCGCCTTTTCGCCATGCGGTCAATATCCCTTGTCACATCGGGGAACGCCGCCGTGATCTGCTGCACAAAGTTCTTCTGCGAGTACGGTTTCAGACCGCATTCCTCGCAGTAGCCCTTATATGCGTTGAACAGTTCCGTGGACCCGGCGCTATATTCAGCGTCCAGTTCGCAGTAGTCCTTCACAAACGACAGCACGGAATCCGACTCCTCGCGGTACTGCTGCAGCTCGTCCGCATTGACCTGCGTTTCGGAGAACACATAGTGATTGTTCATCAGCCTGCGCAGCCCTTCCAAAGCAAACAGGAAAATGCCGTCTGCCTCCATGCGGAACTTCTCCAGCAGTTCAGGATCGCGCTTGTCCTGCGGCACAGTATGGTTGAACCGTATGATGATGAGCCTGCGGTAAAATCCCTCCGACTTATCGCCGTAGTTCTTCGGTATGCTGTTACATGAGAACAGGAGCCTTGCGCTCGACTGGAACGAGAACGGATTCTTGTTCTTTTTCTCCACGGTCAAATAGTCTTCGCCGACAAGAGCCTTGAAGATGCCGTTATCGTCAATGTTCTTCGTAGGCAGGTCGGCAAAGATGTTAGCCAGCTTGCCGAAAAGCTCCGCCGTCTTGAACCGCTCGTTCAGAGCCTGCCATGACACATTTGACACGTTCTGCTTGCCGAGAAGCACATCGTTCAGCACCCGCAGCAGCACCGACTTTCCGGCTGACGCCACGCCCACAATGACAAAGCACTTCTGCGCCGAGTTGACCGGGATAAGGAAATAGCCGAGCATCTCTTGAATCAGGCCGACCTGCTCCATATCACCGCCCATCGACTCCGCAAGGAACTTCTTAAACAACGGGCAGTCCGCCTTTTTGTCATAGGTCACATTCAACTGCACCGTAGAGTAATAATCCGGCGTGTGTTCTGTCAGCGTATCCTCCAGCACGTTGTATAAGCCATTGCGGACATTGATGATGTAGGGATTTGCGTTCAGTTCGCGGATGTCCCTCTGCACCAGGAGACGCCACTGTTTCTCCGCATCAATGATCTGCGACATCTTCGTTTCCCGTATCAGCATCTTCTCCTGCACGAGCCGCTGCGCTTCCATCTCGGACATCTCGACATACACGCCGCCCCGATAGCTGAAGTGCTGCTCCGCCGCATAGAATACCTGCTGCCCGTCCGACATATCCTTCGCAAGCACACCGGGCAGGAAACGCAGACCCTTATCGGTCGGCTCGTACCAGTCGGGGATCGCCGTACCCGCCTTGGCTCTCTTTGCGTTCTTGCTTGCCTGGTACGCTTTGCTGGCATCCTTGAACACCTGATTCAGCGATTTAAGAAACGATGCCTTCAGTTTGAAATGGTCGCGGATTTCGGAATTGATGATGACGTCCGCCGTCACCACATCCTGGTTATACAAATAGTCCGAAACGAACTGCTTTGCCGCCTGCAGGTCTTTTATCGCCTCGCCCGTCACGGGGATGCCGTGCAGGATGTCGAGGAGAGCGTCCGCGGGCAAAGGCTGATAGCACCACGCCGCCGGAGACTTGACCGGGCATTCGTCGGCCGCGAACTTCGGACACTTGAACCCCTTTTCGCAGATGGTCTTGCAGGTGATGGGATTCGTCCCGCTCTCAAGGAAATGGTTTATTTTCTTCTGCGTGTTGCCCTCACTGTATCCCGGATACGGAGCGGACAGGTCGTGTATCATCTTCGTACCGCCCTCGAAGGGAGCGAGGTTGGTTATCATGGCGTACCAGTCATGCTCCGACAGGGACGCCGCGTCATCGCGGCAATGCTGCATGAACAAGCACGAACGGAATACCTGGTCGATGCCTTTTTCCGTACCGCACTTGCGCTCCACGGGAGCAAGGTCTACCTCCGGCAGCACGTCCGAAAGCTGATCCTGCGTGTATTTGCGTTCGGGATGGAAACTGACGCAGGTCACTTCCACGGGAGTATCCTTCTTGCAGTGCATGAAACCGGGAAGGCGCATGACCCTCGACTCGTTCACGCACATCGGATCGCCGTCAAAATGCTTCACGAGCTGCGTCTGTATCATACGGAAACGCTCCACCTTCGCAGACCCGTCCATGAACCAGTACACATGGTAGGACTTCTGCGTTTTCATAATCATTGACGGAGGGAGCGGAAAAGCGTCTATCTTTTTCTGCTGCTCGTCAAAGCAGTCGTTGTCCATCTCCACGAACTGCGCGTTTATCCTTGTAATGGAGTCATCGTCCTGACCGCCGTAATTGACTACGAAGAAGATGCCGCGGTTCATGGCGTTATGGTTCTTGAGCGTTTCTTCTATGCTTTTGTACTTCCCGCATTCGCAGGACAGTTTCGACCCTTGGAACACGCCGCCCTTCTTATCGTCAAAGACGCGGAAGCAGACGGTATCGGTCGGATTAAAGAGAGAACCGAGAACATCGGTCACCGTTACGTTCATGCGCCCACCTCCTCCATAAACCTGAGCTTCTTATTCAGCCGCCTTGCCTCCTCGATCTCACGAGCGACACCCGGCGATACCTCGCCGAACACCCACACCTCGTCACAGTCGCGGAGCAGCGCAAGACCGAACATCAGCCCAAGCTCCCGTTCTTCGGGATCGTTGTCGTTAAGTATCTGCGGATACAGAAGGTGGCTTGCTATCGGCATATATCCCTTATCAATAACCAGACGGCAATAGCCGATAGCGGCCTTCACATTTGCATCCACATCGCCCGCATACCTGGAAGCCACATAAATCTTCCTGCGGTTCTTGTCGGCATAGCGTTTTTTCTGCTGTTGCCGGTATTCCTTCATTATTTGGCTCATCGCCGACCCTGCGGTCGGATCGGCGTAGCCCTCGCTGTTTTTGAACATAGTCAATCCTCCAGTTCTTCCATCATTCCAAAGGTCGGTCCCGCGGACGCTTCCGCGATCAGCGGAAGGTCAAACTCCGGGAAGGGCTTTTCTTCCATGCAGGCACGGATAAAAGCCACCGCCTCTTTCAGCCTGTCCTCCGGGATAATGAAAGTCAGTTCATCGTGTATCTGAAGGATGGGCTTGAGCCATTCCCGCTCCGGCAGTCCGGCAAGTATCCTCGTGATGGCGAGCTTCAGAATATCTGCCGCCGTCCCCTGGATAGGCGTGTTCAGAGCGCACCGCTCCGCAAACGACTTCTGTCCCCAATTGTCCGAGGTGATGCCGGGGAGGTACCTGCGCCGTCCGAGCCAGGTTTCGGAATACATACGCCTTGCGGCGTCCGCTTTCGTCTCCTCCTGCCATGCGGTCAGACCCTTGTATCCGTGCTTGAGGTTGAAAAGTATCTCCTCACACTCACTCACGGATTTTTCAACCCCCGCCTTGAACTTCAGCGTCTTTTGCAGCCCCCGCGGGAACAGCCCGTAGAATGTGCCGAAGTTCACGTTCTTGGCGATCGTCCTGTGTTCCTTGTAATTATCCGAATGCTTGTCCTGCGCTTCCTCGTAGCTCACGCCGAAAATGACGCTGGTCGTGGCGGCGTGGATATCGCCGTTTTTGCGGTAGATGTCGAGCATCCTCTCATCGCGGCAGTAGAACGCGCCCACGCGCAGTTCTATCTGCGAAAAATCAAGCGAAAGGATAAGGCAGCCCTCCGGCGCTTTGATGAAGTTTCGGACGCCGATGGGATCGTTAGTTTTCCTGGGCATATTCTGCGCGTTCGGATTGCGGCAGTTCATCCTGCCCGTATCCGTGGACAGAGCGAACAGTTCGGGATGGATGCAGCCCGTCACGGGATTGAGGTATTTCAAGTACCCGTCGATATATGTGGACTTGATCTTGCCCCACTTGCGGTACTCCTGCACCAGCGTAAAAAGCCCCGACAGTTCAGGCCGGTTCTCGTCGCACCACTCCTTGAGGAGCGTCATCGTCATATCGTCAGCCGCCTCGCGGTTGGTTTCCGTGGTCTTTAAGATAGGCAGCCCCAAGTCTTTATACAGATAATTCTTGAACGCCTGCGTGGAGCAGTTCGCGCCGATGTTCACATCGCCGATGATGAACTCGATCTCCCTGCGGATGCGTTCCATCTCGTTTTCAGCCTCGGCCTTGCGCTCCTGCATGAGCGGGAGGTTGACCGGGATGCCGTTTGTTTTCATGATGCCGAGGTACACGGCGGTCGGGCTTTCGATCTCCTCCACGATATACCTGTGTTTCGGAAGGTAGCGGTCGAACCAGTCGTTGAACTTGTGATAGAGCCGAAGGGCAAAATCGGAGTCCGCGGAGCCGTAGCGGACGGTCTCCTCATCCTGCGCGTCCAGTTCATCAAAGTGCTTTCCGTCCGTGACGCTCGAAAAAGAAGGGAGCGGTTCTCCGAACAGTTCCTCCGCCAGCCGTTTCAGACCGCTCTCGTTCAGCTTTCGGAACTCGTATATGCTTTTAAGGCTCATCTGTGACGCACAGATCGTGTCGTACACAGGAGCCTGGATCACGATGCCCCCCGCATACGCCATCGAGGATTCAAAGGCGATGTTGTGGGCAATCTTTATAAGCGTTTTATCCATGAGGAACGCCGTAAGAAATGCAAAAAAGGCGTCCCCCTCTATGTTGGTGCCAATACGGTGGGCAACGGGGACATACACGCCCGTACCTTCCTTCACGGAAAAGGAGCAGCCGACAATATGAGCCTTCGCCGGATCGAGCGCGGCCTTGTCCTCCTCGCGGTAAGGATCATCGGGAGCAGTCTCGAAATCGAAAGCGACAATACGGCTGCCTCCGATGTAATCCTTTATCCCGTCCACCGTGGTCACACATTTATATTCTGTATTCATGCGCAATCACTCCTATGGGAAATACCCGGAGGAGCATATTACCCCTCCGGGCTTGTTCGTGTGCTTTACTTCAAAGGTTCGATGATCTCGCCCGTTTCGGGATCGACCAGCGGCTCATCGTCAATGAGGGACGCCGGAGTGAGGTTCGCGGCATACGCCTTGACCGTTTCCGACACGCCCGCCACGGCATTCCTCTCCTCGGCGGTCAGCATACGCTCGAATGAGAATACCGCCTGGGAGAACGCGATGCCGGATGCGTTGGTGGCCTTCTTCAGCGTGATCTTCGTGACCACCTGGTTCAGCTTGCGCCCGCGGGAAAGCTGGCTCTTCACATAGTTCGTGAAGGACTTGAGCGACCCGGTCGGCAGGGAAAGCGTGATGGGGAACAGTTCTCCTTCGCGCAGGATGTAAAGCATACGCTTGTTCTTGCACAGCTTGCTCTGTCCCTCGCCGCTGCCGAACTTGTTATACGGGCAGTTCTGGCAGTTCCCGCCGGGATTCCCGATGCCCGTCACGCCGTCAAAGCTGCCGCAGTCGGGAGGATTGTTGCCGCCCGTGTATTTGTCGCGGTAGTATGCGTAGGCGGGATGGTTATAGACGATAACGCCGGTGATGTCCTTCGCCATTTCGGACTCATCGCTCTCCGCGGAAGGAATCTCGAAAGCCGTGCCGCCGCCCGCGGGCAGCTTCACGCGGTCGAAGGAAAACTCAAGCCCCTGGCAATCGTCCGCCATAGCCTCGTTCAGTACGTCTCTGTTCGCAAGTGCAGCGAAACCCTCGTTCACTGCGATTTCGGTGTTCTTCTTATCTGACATGGTCAATGTCCTCCTCATGAAATGAATTTAGTTGTGGTTTTTGCGTTGCTGCAGTGAATCGGTGTTCCTACGACTTGCGGATTCCGACCGACACTTTTTCGTAAGTGCTGACGGTATCGCCGAGCCATGCCGGGACGTCCTCGCCCGTGGCTTCCCGCTGTTCCTTGATGAACGCCGCGAGAGTGTTTGCGTTGACCGTCTCTACGACCAGGCTGCCGTATCCGTTTTCCTTCAGAGCCTGCATCATCTCGTCCTTGCGGCCTGACGCCGGGGACGCGAACAGTCTGCTCTTCAAGTAGAACGTGCTGCCGTTACGGGAGAAGCGGTCAAGTTCGGCTTCTGTCATGGCATCGGAAAGCTGCTCGTCCAATTCGGCGATCTCCGCACCGAGAGCCTTGGTCTGCGCTTCGAGGTCCTTCTTCTGTTCCTGCAGAGTCTTGAGCCTGTCAGCCATTTCAAAGATTTTTGTGTTCTCCATCGGTGACTACCTCCTTTCACTTACTACCGAGGAATTCAACCCCCTGTGTGAAAGGTCAGTTCTTAAAGGGATTCCTGCCCTTGCGGTAATCGTCAACGAGCATCTTGGCGAGGTTCAGCTTCTGCCGGAGCGCGTATAAGACCTTGCGGTCGACCGTACCCCTGCACACGAGGTAGATGTAGTGGCAGTTCTCTTTCTGACCCGCCCGGTGGATGCGCGCCTTCGCCTGCTCGAAATTGCTCATACTGTAATCGAGGGAATAAAAGACCATCGTGCTTGCCGCTGTGAGCGTGATGCCCAGACCCGCCGCCGCGATCTGCCCCACGAACACGCGGCACCTGTCGTCATACTGGAAGCGGTGGATTTCGCTGTCGCGGTCCTTCACGCCGCCGCGCACAACGGCGTAGCCGACCTTTTTCTTTTCGAGAAGCTCCTGGATATCGTCCAGTTCCGGCACGAAACGAGCCATGATGACGAGCTTCTTATCTTCAGCCATAGCGGAATCAATGATGTCGGAAAGAGCGTCCAGCTTGGCACGGCTCACGGTATTGACCACGCCATCGTCATCGGTAAGGTGACCGCCCGTGATCTGCGACAGGCGCAGGAGCCTTGTGAGGATGTTCGCCGTGGTTACTTCCGACTCGTCCAGTTCGGCGTAGCTCTCGTCCTCGATGCTGTCGTACAGTTTTATGGCGTCCTTCTCCAAGTCCACGGTACGGACTTCCTCGGTGATCGCCGGAAGGTCGAGACACTCCGCTTTCGTCACGCGGTACGCCACGGAATGGAGCCGTTTCAAAAAATCGTCCGTCATCCATTTACGGAAGATCGGCGTGTGGTTGCCGTAGCCGCCCATGTCAAAATACTGGTTGCGGAAGGCGTAAAACGATGTGCCGAAAATCTGCGGATTAAGGAAGCGGTACTGCGAGAACACGTCCAGTTCACGGTTCGTGATGACCGTACCCGTAAGGAGCAGCTTGTACCTCGCCTTATCGCCGATGTGGTGCATCCCCTTGCTCTGGGAGGTGCGGTTCTCCTTCAGCTTGTGCGCCTCGTCCGCTATCACCAGGTCGGCGTTATAAGCCAGTAGTTCCTTTTCGAGCCTCCACGCCGATTCGTAATTTACGACTACGACCTGCAAGCCTCCGTCCGGCAGCTTTGTAAGCTGCTCCTTCTTCTTCGCCGCCGTACCCTTGAGGATTGTCATGGAATACGGGAAATCAGCGAACTTCTCGAATTCCTCCTCCCATACGCCGAGGATGGAAAGCGGTGCGACTACCAGCACACGGTTAACTTTTCCGTATTGGTACATACATCCGGCAACGGCGATGCTCACTATCGTTTTGCCCGTTCCCATTTCCATCAGAAGAGCCGTGCCGCGGCTCTTGAGGCGCTCGTCAAATACGCCGAACTTGTCGCAGGCAAAGGCAAACGCCTTTTTCTGATGGTCATACGGAGCCGCCTTGATCGGCATCATCAGTTCGATGTTCTCATTCATTGCCGTCACCCCGCATTTCCTTGATCTCGATGCCCTGCACGGATTCACCCGGCGTCAGCACGAGAACCTCGCAGAATTCTCCGAAGAGAAAGGTGAGCAGCCTTTTCGGAATGCTCCTGTGTTCGCTCTGCAGGACTTCCTGCTTATGTCCGTTCCTGTCGGCGATATTGATTTTGATTTTGTGTTTCAGTTTCATAGGTTGTCCTCCTATTCCTGATCTGCATTGCTGCGGAGGATGGATGTATTTCCTTCCTCACTCACTACCGGGAAAATCAACCCTCCGAAGAGGTGCGGCCGGGGAGGACTCCGACCGCCGTATGCGCCGCCGTTCACGGCTCAGTCCTTCTTCGGGTACTTGTGGCGTTTCACGCGCTCGACCCCGAAAGACTTAGCGACCTTGTCGATAATCTTGTTCTTGCGGTTGGTCATTGCCGCGGAGGACGGCAGCTTTCCCGTCTGCTCGGCTTCAGCCCGGCGCATCTCCTCAAGCGGAGTACCCTTGCCGAAATGCTCGAAGAAGAAGTCCTGCTGCGACTCCGTGCATTCCTCGTCAATGACGCGGCGGGCTTCCACCGCCTGGGGATTTTCCTGCTCCGGCTCGGCGAACATGGCGTCTTCCGGGCTGCCGCCCTTGTCGGCGATCATGTCCCAGGGATCGACCGCATCCTCGCTGTCGGGATCGGCCTTGTAGCTGTTCACCTTCGCGTCAAACAGGGGATCGCGCAGTTCGCTCTCGTAGCGGTCCTGTAAATCCATGTCGTGGTCGGACTCATCGAGCATGATGGTCAGTTCGAGCGACAGGTCTTTGCCGACCTCAAGTCTTTGCGTTACCACGCACTTCGCGTCATCGTCCCAGCGTTCGTAGCAGTAATACTTGCCGTCAGCCGTCAGATAACAGGTACGGTTGGGATTGAACCCGCTCTTGCGTTTCTTTGAATCGTTGTTCCTTTGCATGAAAATGGCTCCTTTCAGATTTGCTTTGAAATCCGCAAGGAGCCGTGAAATCCGCTTATAGAAACGAAAAGACGGCAGGACGATACCTTTGATAAGGTATCCGTACTGTCGTCTGGCGCTCTCACGGATTTCTATTTTGTTGCTTTCGACTTACTTCACATACTCATGGGTAACCTTGAGCGTTCTGTCTGCATTGGCGGTAATCCGGGTAATGCAGTCCTTCTTCCGAATGACGATGACCTTGCCGTCCTTGCTCTTATCGCAGACACGTTTATCATCAAGATTCTTCACTTGCTCCATCGTCCGCTCCTTTCTTGGAAACTATAAGTTCCACTCAATCCAAAAAAAATAGGTCTTTTAAGTCAGCATCGGGAAACGCCTTGATAAGACCGCCGATGCACTTCTTGCCGCCGACTCGCTTTCCGCGCAAAAGTCGGCTTACTTCCATTCTTGAAACGCCCATTTTCATGGCAAGCTGGCTACCTGTCCACTTATGCCGTTCCATTTCCTGTTTTATGTATTCAATATTGGGCTTCATTACCTTACTCCTTTCCGAAACCTAAAGGTTCCACTATGTTCAAAAGATAGACCGCATGGAGCGGTCGATCGTTTTCGGAACTTTAAGGTTCCGTTTTTCATAGTATACACCTTTAGGTTACAAAACACAAGCCTTTTTTCAAAAAAGTGTTGCTTTTAGGTTACACTTATGCTATAATGAGAGAGGTTCAAGCGAGGAGGACTGTATCATGAACGAACTTGGAACTTACATTAAGGAAAAAAGAACAGAAAAAGGGCTGTCGATCAGGCGGCTTGCTGAACTTGCCGATATCAGCCATACAGAAGTAAAACGCATAGAGGATGGCTTGCGGAAACAGACATCTCCACAGGTGCTTCGATCTATCGCCTCTGCCCTCGGCGTTCCCTATGAGGAATTGATGGCCGCGGCAGGATACATTGATGAACCTGCTGCCGAAAGTTCCGGCGGTACCGTTGCTGCGGGAATCAAAGATACCGAAGACTTGAGCCAAGATGAGATAGATCAGGTCAATCAGTATATCGCTTTCTTGAAAAGTCAGCGAAAAGATTAAAGAAGAACGAGGTGCATCTCCCAAAAGAGAACACCTCGCTCTCTTTTTATTAAGTACGAACAGGAAGACGGACAAGCTGCACTGCCGGAAAGCGGTTCTGGGCTTCATTCATGATAGCATCATAGAGCTGAAGTGATTCCGTTAAGTCCTCGATCGTTATTGCGAGAGCGTAGTCTATTTCCTGCTCATCCTCTACATCGTAGCGGGTATGCAGTTCAAGCCACACTTCCCAATCACCCCCGTGAAAACTGGAAAACTCCTGTTCAAAATGGAAGCAGGTATCCCAATCCTTGCGTCCGTCAGATTCCGAGGGATTGTTCGTGACCAACTTATCATTGCTGTTTCTTGAATGGAGCGAGGCATTTACATATGCTCCGAGGTACTCCGCTCCTTTGGTTTTATCAACCGGCGGCTGTGTCACGCAGGTGACGGTCACCCGTACCTTTTTGTCACGCTTGCTCATATCCATCTGAGTATCGCATACGCTCGGCATGAGAAATTTCGCGTGCTGCTTGAATTTCTTATTCATGGTACCGCGATGCAGAAATGTCACACGATGCGCCGTGGAAAACATACTCGCAAGCGGATTTGCAATGCCTCTGCCGTATAGATTGCCATAGAACGCATTGTCATCTCTGGTGATTTTCTTTTTCTTCACCTCGGCGATAGGCATCTCAGCGCCATGATAGAGAAGTGCCTCCGATAAGAGAATATCGCGGTCGGGAACAGACTCAGATATCTCCGCAAGGTCTCCTGCGATAGTAGGAGCGGTAAAGCTCGTCCCAGCTTCAAACGCCCACTGACCGCCGCTTGCAATCATCATGGCGTATTCATCGGGAGGTACAAAGTCGGCCTTGGTCATCGTTCCTGCGTAAGAGACGATGTCGGGCTTTCTGAAACCTCTGAACCCCGGACCGATTCTCGAATAAGGAGCCACATCGTACTGACGGCTCAAACCTTCCTTATGCTCTGCACCGACAATCGCACCGACAGCTATGTTCAGCATGGAATCAGCCGGTGCCGCTATGCGGTTATCATCATCATTCAGAATATCCTGGAGCGAATCCTGGCTGCGGTACAGATAGTGATTGCCGGCTGAAATCGTAAACTTCACACCATATTGAATCGCAAGGACATCCAGTTCATAGCCGAGGATGCTTATTTCGTCACCTTGGATAGGTGTCTCCTCGCTCGATGAGAAGTTAAAGATTTTCGTGATGTCCTTGTAACGCAGAACAGCCTCTTTGATTCTTGCAATCATGGTACTGTTACAGATAAGGTCAGGACGATCCGGCTTTTTGGAATCGGGATCAAGCCCACGGATATTGCAGTCTATGATTCTTGCTCTCGGTGTAAGGACGCCTGACGCAAGCTGCTCGCCAAGGTTCTCAAATGCGACCTTGCCCGCCACATTGGTTCCGTGCTTCTTATCACCCGGAGCTGCCCCTGTCGGCACCCAATGTTCAACGATTAGCGGTTCAAGTTCCGGAGGGAAGTCAACTCCCGTATCAAGCACCGCCACGATAGGAAGCTCGTCAATGGAAACATTCGGATTAAGAGACATCTGCTTCTGTGCAGGGACAGCGTACATAGGAGATGTAGCGTAAAAGCCCGTCGGCGCAACATGGCTGACGATGGTATCGCCGGATATCTCTTCGAGTTTTCCGAGCGGAATCTCTGCACGGACGATAGGTGTCCCATCAGAAAGTTTATACGGTTTTGACTGGATAACGCCCTGGTTCTGCTGTATGAGCGCAATAAGCCGTTCTTCTGCACGAGCCTGAACCTGCGGATCGGTTCCCTTCGGCAAAAGCTGCTCCATGATCTCAACATCAAGAGGGAAGGTTGCCTCCTTCTCCAGCATCTCCTTTATGGAAGGAGCCTGTTTCTCAATCGGATCAGGAAAATGAAAACTGTCGATGTACTGGAACTTTTTATTGCTGCGTTTATTGTCGCGGTAGTTTCCGACCCTCTGCTGAAGAGAGTCAAATTTGGCTTTTGGTGAAGATACGATGGCATGACGGGAATCCCTGACAGAAGCGATGGTCATTCCTTCTTGCTCCAGGAATTCACGAAGAGTTTTGTTCGAGAATTTTTCTCCCTCTTGGAGGACAACTTCAAAAAGACGGATATCCTCATCACGGAGAGAATCCGTTCCCTGCACACGGGTATAGGCGGAGACAATTTCCTGTAGACCTGTGGACAGTTTCGTCCCATGTGCCATTCGATCCAATCCCAGGTCCTTGCTCCGCGCCTGCTTTACATTTTCAAGAGTCTCTACATCGTCCTCTGTGATGAGGAGATGAGGTCGAAAATCACCTGCCATGCCTATTCATCCACCTCTTTGCCTTTGGTTATCTTATTGATCTGATAGCTGAGTGTGTTGTGCGGCATACCGATTGCTTTTGCCAGCGTCCGAACACTCACGCCTCTTGCTTTCAGTTCGGCGGCCGCGTCCACCACGCCCGCACCGTTGGAATTATTCGTCATCTGCTGAATGAGCAGTTCTATCATATCCTCCATCGTGACCGGCTTATCGGTTGTGACATATCGCTTTGCGGCAGAGATAACCAGTTCCTTTATCTGTGCCACGCTACGGTCAGCGGTAAGGTCGGTCAGCTTCTGTACATCCACCTCTGTTTCAACGGTATATTCCTTGAACCACCGCTGAATCAATTCACTGCGCTGGTCAGCGTCCGGGTAGCCGATATTGATGGTATAGTTAAAGCGTCTCCATATGGCGGGATCAAGCAGATGCTCGTGGTTGGTAGCCGCAATCAGAAATACATTCGGCGGCATATTATCGAAGTTCTGGAGCAGAGCCGTTACGACGCGCTTCAGTTCCCCCATCTCGTGTCCGTCATCGCGCTTCTTGGCGATGGCATCGAATTCGTCCAGAAAAAGGACAATGTTTTGGTTGCCCACGCTGGAGAATATTTTTCTTAAGTTCACGCTAGTCTGTCCGAGGTAGGAGGATACAAGACCGTCTATCCTCACATACGCCATAGGCAGATTCAGTTCGTGTGCGATGGCGTGTGCCGTCATCGTCTTTCCGCATCCCGGGGGTCCACAGAGCAACAGACGGTTTGCAGGAGGCAGGTTGTGCTTTGCTAACTTACTATTGTTCTGGCGTTCCTCCAAAATCTGCAGGAGGAGTTTCCGCTGATTCTCCGGCAGGACAACATCGGAGAGAGAAATATCCGAGTGGACAATGTCGTACAGTTCCAGGAGGCTATCTTTGTCGCGGGGAGCGGCTGAACCGCCTCCGGCGGACTGCACGGCAAATCCTCCGCCCGCAGGCTGCCCGACTTCGGGCTTCTTCATAAGTGTGATATTCTTTCCTTTGTATGCATCGAGGATCATGCTTGAAACACGGCTGTTTCCTTTTTTATCCTCGTCAGCTGCCAAAGCCTCCACAGCGGTCTTGAAGGACGCCTCGTCCCCGGAGCAATGAGCAGCGATGATATTTGCAATCAATTCGGCCTTCATAGTCTATCGATTCCTCTTTCTCAGTCATAGTGGTGGACTGTAACCTTTAGTTTACACTATTTTCGGTCAAAAGTCAATAGGTTTCGCAAATTTCTTTGAACACCTTTGAACACGCCCTACAATCCACTCTCGTAGCGGATACTACTTTTGGAAAATAAAAATTCGTGTTCTCGCACTCAACTCTTGATTTTGGAAACGGAATGTGCTATAATTGTTTGTAACCGTTTAGTTACTTGAAAGAGACACGCCCCTGAAGGAAACAAAGGGTGACAATCAGAGGAGCATATGCATGGTTATCAGCTATAAAAAGTTATGGAAATTGCTTATAGACAAAGAAACGATTGATAAATTGGCGCTTGAATCGCTTGAATGAATCGAGTGGTTTATTAATTGAACCTAGAATTGTGATATTTGCAACTTAATTGAGAATAATGGGTATATCTTATTCAAATGTGTTGAGGAAGGGGTGTGAATAATGTTAAAATGTAGGAGTAACTACTTGAATTCTTCGTAGGTTCAGCGAAAATATCGATTTTTAATGGTTTTCGTAAAACAACGTGGAATTTAGGTATTAAATGCAGCTATTATGCCTGAATACTTTCCCATTCAGCTTTTAGGTACAAGCTTTGGGCTAATTGCAGCAGTTTTTAGTGTAGCTTCAGCCATAAGTCCCATAGTAGGAGGAATGATTGCAGACCTTACAGGAAGCATGTCTGGAGTGGTAGTTATCAGTATAGTATGCTTCCTTTTGGGTGGCATTTGTATGATGATACTTAGAAGGCTAAATATTAAACAGAACTAATCCTATAGTAAAAGGAAGGAGTAATTATTATGAACATGCGACTTGAACTACAAAAATTTAACGTCACAGATATTAAATTTGCAAATAAGACTTCATTTGAAAGTGGCACCTTATATATAAACAAGCTGGAGCTGGAAGAAAAGCTTGGAGAGGATAATTTATTTGATAGGGTAGAAATTGAGCTTGCCCATCCAGGAGAGAATGTGCGAATTATTGAAGTAATGGAAGCCATAGAGCCCAGAGCCAGGAGAGATGGTGGAGACTATCCAGGTGTTTTAACAAATCCAATTGAAATAGTAGGACAGGGTGTTACAGATGTGCTCAGTGGGTCAGCCATAATTCTTATTGATAATACTGGTGATTACGACCCGAAAAAATTGATGGTTTATGGGCCTGTTATTGAGATGTCAGGGCCAGCTGCCAAGTATTCTGTATTTTCTAAGACTCACAATATTTGTATTCTTTGCTATCCTTCAGAAAAAGCTAATATACAGTCTCCTGAGTATAAAGTGGCAATAAAGAAAGCAGGGTTTAAAGCGTCTGTATATCTTGCTTCAAGCTGTAAAGATATAACACCAGATGAAACTGAAATCTATGATTTGCCACCTCTGACTGAAATTAGCAAAGGTAAGGAAGAACTTCCCAAAGTGGTTTATGTTATGAATCTTTATAGATATTACTTTAAAGAAGAATATGCCTTCTATGGGGATACTTATCGCTGGACGCCTTCTATGCTTTTACACCCAAACGAACTTTTTGATGGCGCAGTTATTAATCCTTACCTCAATACAAATGGGCCTGCACCTCCATCTCTAGATACTTATACTATACAAAATCATCCCATTGTAAAAGAGTTATATGCACGCCATGGCAAGGACTTATTGTTCCTGGGAGTTATTCCCACAGTGGCAATGATTGAAGATGACGATGTAGTTTCCCATGCAAATTTGGCTATTAAATTAGCTATACAATTAGGGGCAGATGGTGCGATTCTAACAAAAGCTACAGGCGGATCTCCACAGATGGATGTAGCTCATTTTGCTATCAATGCAAGCAAATATGGCATTAAATCTACCCTAGTTATGGACGATATGGCTGCAAGACGACCAGATGGAAAATTCTCAGTAAATGGCATTATTTTTAACCATCCAGATGCTGGTGCCATGGTAAACACAGGCAATATAATGGAATTTTTCCTGGTGCCTGGTGTGGAACGCTCCATAGGTCATATAAAGGAAAAGGTCACTGAGCCACAATTCAACAGTGTGTATGGTATCTTCGGCCAGGGGGCACAGCTTGGAAATACAAATCTTATGGAAGTCAAATATTAGAAAAACCATAAATTAAGAAGGGGGTATAGCAAGTATGGGATTAAAAGTTATACAATATGTAAATCAGTTCTTTGGACAATTGGGCTCGGAAGAACAAGCCTCTGCAGAGCTTCAGTTGCATGAAGGAGCCATTGGAGTAGGCGTGGCTGTACAAAATGCCTTAGGTGACAAGGGCCAAGTAGTTGCCACAGTCATATGTGGCGATAATACAGCAGCAGAAAATATTGATGAGCTTCCAGATATGTTCTGTGAATTGATAAGCAAATATGAACCAGATTTAGTTATAGCAGGTCCAGCCTTTAATGCGGGACGCTATGGATATGCCTGCGCTGCCATATGTGCAGGGGTAGAGGAAAGGCTTGGCATTCCAGCTATAACGGGCATGTATGTTGAAAATCCAGGGGTAGACCTTTATCGATCTAAAATTCACATTGTTGAAACCCCAATCAAAGTGCAAAAGATGCCTGAGTTGATTAAAAGGATGGTAAATATAGGTATTAAACTTATTAATAAAGAACCTATAGGTAGTCCAGAGGAGGAAGGCTATTTTAGCCAGGGTTATCTTGTCAATGTGTTTTCAGATAAGTCTGCGGCCGAGAGGGCAGTGGATATGATGGTAGCTCAGCTAAAAGGTGAAGAGATTAAGACTGAACTGGATTTGGCTTATTTTAACGAGGTTAAACCTGCCCCAGCAATTAAGGATTTATCTCAGGCAAAAATCGGGTTGGTCACTGACGGTGGTTTGGTGCTTAAAGGAAATCCTGATGGTCTAGAATGGGGCGGTGCTACAAAATATACCACTATTGACTTAACCGACCTTGATACCCTAAAATCTGGAGATTTCTATGCAAACCACGGTGGCTACGATACTCGTGAAGTAGATGAAAATCCACTACGACTAGTTCCTTTTGATGTTGTTAAAGAGTTGGAGGATATGGGTGTTATTAAAAGCCTTAATAAAAAACTCTATACCACAACAGGCGTAACAACATCCATTGTTAATTCTGAGAAAATTGGACTGGAAATCGCTCAGAATCTTCAAAATGACGGCGTGGATGCGGTAATTCTAACATCTACCTGAGGCACCAGCACACGTTGCGGAGCAACGATTGCCAAAGAAATAGAAAGTGCAGGTATTCCGGTGGCTCAAATTACGAGCTTGCCTAATATAGCTGCTATGGCCAACAGTAACCGAATTGTCCAAGGTAATGGCATTATACATCCGGTAGGAGATGCAGAGTTGCCACCTGATGAAGAAATCGAACTACGTAGGCGTATTGTTCGGACAGCTTTAGAAGCGTTGCAAACAGATGTAGATAAGCCACGGAAGTTTAGCTAAGATAAGTCAACACACCATACCTAAGGGTGCTCTAATTATATTGTGGCGCACTTAGGTATGTTTTTATTATTAATAATGTCAGGGGGTTGTTTTAGATGAAGCAAACTTATCTTAAAGTAAGTATTTACTATGACTATATTTGCCCATGGTGTTATATAGGTCAGATAGTTGCTAAACGTTTGCAAAGTGAATATGGTGCATTGCTAGACTGGAAACCATTTCTACTTCATCCTCATATTCCGCTTGAGGGTAAATTCATGACACAAGAAGAAAGAGAAAGTAAATTTGAGATGTTTGAAAAAGTCACTCAGATTGCAAATGCCAACAATTTACCAATTGTATTTCCTAATCGTATGATTTACACTAAACTTGCCATTGAGGCTACTGAATATGCCCGAGAGCGAGGCAGGGTCTGTGCTTTTAATGAAGCTGTTTTTCATAAGATTTATGGTAAGGGAAAAGATATTTCCAATTGGGAGGTTTTAGCCCAGGTGGCAGTAGAATCAGGACTTGATCCAGAAGATATGCGTCGTAGGGTAGAAGGTGGAAACTATACAGAATTTGTAGAAAAGCAGTTTATTGAAGCGGAAGAAAGAGGAATCGATAGCCTTCCAACTTATATCTTAAATGACAGCTATGCAATTGTAGGTGCCCAACCCTTTGAAGTGTTTGAGTTAGTATTGGACAGGATGACACAGGAATGCCGATGATTTAAGGAATATTCATTTTTAACATTCAAAAGTTGTTCTGCCCAATTTATCATTGTTATTGCAGATGTATTTGTAGTTATATTATTGCCCGTAGTAGTTTTAAGCAATGATATCAGGCTTACTGCGTGGGTATTGAGATAATGAACTTAAAATCCAGCGATTTACATAATAAAAAAATCGCTGGATTTTTATTGTCTACTCATTTTGCTCTGATAATACATTATTAGCTTTTGTAGGTTACAAATCATAGAGGAATGCGGCGTGAAGCCCGAAAGCATCTTCATTGCCACTTTCACGGAGAAGGCCGCCAAGGAACTGATTACAAGAATCACAAATGAATTGTCCGACCGAGGAATCGTGGCGAACATCAACGAGATGTATATCGGCACGTTTCATTCGCTGTGCCTTCGTATCCTGAAAGAACACCTGGAGTTTACAAGGCTCCGCAGGAACTACCGTCTCCTTGATGCCTTTGACCAGCAGTACATGGTCTTCCAAAACATCCACCGTTTCAGGAATATCCCGGAAGTCGAGATTGCTCTCCCGAACGGCGGAGCGTGGAAGCAGGCCGAGGCCATCTGTAACTATGTCAATAACCTGTCCGAGGAATTGGTGACGCCGGAGGAACTTATGTCTGACTCCGACTTGTCGATTGCCGCTCTCGGCCGGATGCTGAAGGAATACCGTGAAATCCTCACGGAAGGCAATCTGATGGACTTCTCGTCCATCCAGATCGAAGCCTACCATCTCCTGCAGGATAATGCGGAGATTCTTGACGAGCTGCGCTCCAAGGTCACGCACATCATGGTCGATGAGTACCAGGACACGAACTTCATCCAGGAGCAGCTTGTGTTCCTCCTCGCAGGGGAAAGAAAGAACATCTGCGTGGTCGGTGACGATGACCAGGGCTTGTACCGCTTCCGTGGTGCGACCATCCGTAATATCCTGGAGTTTCCGCAGAAGTTTGCTGACGGCGAATGTCGCATTATTCCGCTGGTAATCAACTACCGCTCCAACAGCGACATCGTTGATTTCTACAACGAGTGGATGGCTACCACAGACGGTGCGAAGTTCAAGTTCCGCTGGGATAACTTCCGCTACGACAAGAAAATCGAACCGCACGAGAAAACCGCTCTCCACAGTCCCGCAGTTGTGAAACTCGCAGGCGTGGACGATGCGGATGAGTGGCACGAGAAGATACTGCAGTTTATCAACAACCTGAAAGCCTCCGGAAAACTCAAGGACTATAACCAGATTGCGTTTCTCTTCAGTTCGGTGAAGCATCCGCGAGTGACGGCTCTTGCCCATTTCCTGGAGGATAACCATATAAATGTTTACTCGCCGCGTTCGGATATGTTCTTCCAGCGTGACGAGGTACGGCTTGCCCTCGGCTGCCTTATGCTGATGTTCCCGCGCTATATCCAGGGCTTGGAGAACGGCGATTACACCTTCCTTCAGCCGGAACATCTGACCTACTACCGAAACTGCATCATGACGGCAAACGAGTATCTCACGCAGCCGGAGAACGCGGAGCTTCTTAAGTGGATACGCCGCAGAGGGAAAGAACACGTCAGCCTAACAGGCGCAACGGACTACGCCTACTGCGGACTCATGTATCAGCTATTTGAATTCCAGCCGTTCGCAGGAATCCTCGATACGGAGATGGATGTCGGCGTGGTAGACATCCGCCCCGCACGTAATATCGCCAAGCTGACGCAGATCATCGGTAAGTTCGAGTATCTGCACCGAGTGGACGTCTTGGACGCAGGAGAATTCCGAGGCAAACGCCGTATCGATCAGAATACAGAATTGCTTTTTAATATGTATCTTAGGCTTCTTTTTGACGGCGGCATTACGGAGTATGAGGATGATTCGGAGTATGCGCCAAGCGGCTGCGTTTCCTTCCTCACCATCCACCAGTCCAAGGGTATGGAGTTTCCTATTGTCCTTGTTGACTCCCTTACGAATGTGCCGAGGAAGAACACGAATGACCTCATGATGCAGATTGAGGAGAGATACTTCAAGCGTCCGGCGTTTGAACCTTACGATGTCACGAAGTACTTTGACTTCTGGCGTCTTTACTACACGGCGTTCTCCCGCGCACAGGATTTGCTGATCCTGACCTGCTGCGAGGACAAGCGGACGCCCAGCAACTACTTCAAAGACATCTACGGGGAACTGCAATCTGTGGAAAGCCCCGGATTTGATATAAGTGAATTCGACTTCAAGCCGATAAAAGATGTGAACATCAAGAATACCTACTCGTTTACATCGCACATCACGGTTTACGAGACCTGCGCCTTGCAGTACAAGTTCTATAAGGAACTGGAATTTATGCCCGTTCGTGCGAACGCTATGCTCTTCGGTATGCTCGTTCACGAGACGATTGAGGACATACACCGCGCCGCCCTTCGGCATGAGGAGCAAACGATCACCGAGGAGAATGTCAGCAGATGGTTTGACTCGAACTATGTGTCTCTCACAAAGACCGAGCATACCTACCTCGCCGGTCCCCAGCGTGAAGCGGCTCTGAAACAGGTTCTTCGCTATGTAGAGAGACAGCACGGTGACTGGTCGCAAATACAGCAGGCCGAGGTCGATGTTTCCCTGGTAAAGCCGGACTACATCATCGAAGGCAAGATTGACCTGATTCGCGGCGAGGGAGACACGGTTGAAATCGTGGACTTCAAAGCCGAGCGCAAGCCCGACATGGAAAAGATGCGGGCAAGGCTTGAACAGTACAGACGGCAGCTTCATATCTACGCCCACCTCGTGGAGGAACGCACCGGGCAGAAGGTCAGCAAGATGCACCTCTACTATACCGGCGAGGATGACGGAGTACCGACAATCTCGTATCCGTACACGAAGTCCGCTGTGGAAGGAACGATGGCGGTATTCGATGATACGGTTAAGAAGATAATGAAGAAGGATTTCCACCGCTGCTCCGATGACCCGAAGGTCTGCAATGCGTGTGACTTCCGATTCTACTGCAAGAATAAATAAGGGAGCGATGATATGGCTGAACACAGAGTCAGAAAAGACAACATCATATATATCATTCCCGATGATGAGCTTTTTGCGAAATGGAAACGGGACGAGGCTTTTATTGATGAATACGGACGGCTTATGAATCGCAAGCCCCACAGGGTTCTGAGGGAACTGAAACACTATGTAGAAAACACACCTATGGTTCAGCAGAGAACTTCTGCACCGCCCGCTGCCCCCGTCAGAAAAGGTTCTCCTGTTAAGGACTACCTCAAAGACACCGTCCGGGACACGGCGATGGAAGCCACTGAAATCATCGTTGATAGAGCCGTTGACATCTTCTTTTATGAAGTGCTTCCGAATGTATGGCATGAGCATATCGTTCCGTTTTACCGCCGCACAAAAGAGGCTCTTACATCAAAAGAACTGAAGGCTGATGCAGTCCTTGCGAAATCAAAAGCAAGTACGGATGTTGCCATAAGACAGCCGAAAGCTACCACAAATATGTCGAAGGAAGAAGCCGATGCAGAAAAGCGTAAAGTCCTGTATCATTGGCTCGGAATGTTGAGCAGCCTTAAGAAACTCCACGATGCAGGCGAGATTGACATCGGCTCCACTATTTCACAACTGACCGACCCTGCAACGCTGGAACGTGTAAACGGTTTTTTGAGCGAGAATCCTAATTTACTTGAAACGGATAAGTACATCGTACTCCACACCCTGCTTGGAAGGGACTTATACGAGGAACAGCAGCTCGTTCCTATCAGAGCCGCAGAAATAACAACTATAGCCGCGAAATACGGATATGATGCAAGAAACGATAAAATGGAGGATAACCACAATGGATGAGCAACTTACTTTTGAATTTGAACAGAGACCCACAATCAAGGGCTTCCCTGAACTTCGCTGGACGGGCAAGAGACCCTACCGCTCCACGCAGTATTACCCTGCACAGTTGCGGGAATCTTACGGTGATGCCCAGGACGGATGGATCAACAAGATTTTCTGGGGAGACAATCTCCAGGTTATGAGTCATCTGCTGAAGGAATTTCGTGGGAAGATTGATTTGATTTACATCGATCCTCCATTCGACAGCAAAGCCGACTACAAGAAGAAGATTGATGTGCGTGGAGCGAAAGCCTCTTCAGATGCGACTTCATTTGAAGAGAAACAGTATACTGATATCTGGACGAACGATGAGTATCTCCAGTTTATTTACGAGAGGCTTCTTATTTGCCGTGAACTGTTGGCTGATACGGGTAGTATCTATGTGCATATGGACGAAAAACGCGCCCACTATGTCAGACAAATCATGGATGAGGTTTTTGGACAGAATAACTTTCGGCGTGAGATCATTTGGGACATCACGGTACTATCTGGATTTAAGTCTCAGGCTCAAAACTGGATTCGTGGCCACGATGTCATCCTTTATTACGCCAAGAATATCGGGCAGGTAAAGTACAATAAACTTTTCCAAAAGCAGTCCAAGAAATATCTGAAGCGTTTTAATAAAGTGGACGAAAACGGAAGACGCTATTTTGATGGACGTGGCGAACGCAGATACCTCGATGATGTTATCAAAAAGGGCAAACCCTATGGAGATGTGTGGGGAGATGTTCTTTCTTATCAGTCTGTCAAAGCACAGTTAGCAGAAATTGAAACTCTTGATGAGCTTTCAGATTATCTGACCGAGTTGGCCGATGACAGAGCTTTGTCAGATGTATGGGGAGATATTATGTCTTTCCAGCAGATTCCTACAGCGGCAGAGAATAGTGGGTATCCAACTCAAAAGCCGGAGGCTCTATTGCAGCGAATTATTCTCTCGGCCACAGACCCTGGCGATTTAGTATTTGACTGCTTCATGGGTAGTGGAACCACACAGGCGGTTGCCATGAAACTTGGTAGACGCTTTATCGGTGCGGACATCAACCTCGGTGCCATTCAAACCACTACCAAGCGTCTGCTCTCCATCGCCGCAGAACTGAAACCGACCCACAAGCCTGTGACCTACGAGATGATTCAGCCGCAGCTTTCGATGGTTGCGGAGGAGCCTGCTCCGTACCTCGCAGCAGCAAGCGCAGGCGGCAATACCGAACTGAATGCTGAAGACCGCAGTAAGGTCATTGACTTCTTTAAGGCGAAGGGACTGGATACGGCCGCCTTGGAGGATGTGAAGTACACAGGCTTTGAAGTCTATAACGTGAACAACTACGACTTCTTCCGCAATCCCGTGGAAGCCCGCGACCTTCTCATCGCCGCCCTGGAAATCCAGCCGTTCCCGCAGAGCGATGTCTGGGACGGCGAACTTGACGGCAGGATGGTAAAGATCATGCCCGTCAACCGCATCGCTACCAAGGCGGACTTGAAGGAGCTTCTTGCGAACCTTCCGTACAAGACCTACGAGAAGCGCAAGGAGGAGAATCCGAACCAGCCTGTGGAGCGTATAACCATCGTCTGCATGGGACATGAGCCTGACCTAAAGGGCGCACTTGAACAGGAACTGAACGAGTACAAGATAGATATCCAGATTATGGACATCCTCCGCGATAAGGCAGACCTCCAGCTGAAGCGTGACTCCGAGGCAGAGATCGTCCGCGAAGGCAGCAAGCTCATCATCCGCGCATTCTACCCGATGAACCTCATGCAGAAACTCTCTCTCCAAAAAGAGTATGTGGAGGACTGGCGTCAGCTCGTTGACTCCATCATGATAGACTGGAACTACGATGGCGTAGTCATGCAGCCGACCGTGACCGATGTTCCCGGCAAAAACGAGATGGTTAAGGGCATCTATGACATCCCGGAAGGCTGCGGCACAATCAAAGTAAAGATCACCGACCTGCTCTCCGAGTCGCTGGAAGTGGAGGTGCGTTAAGTATGGCTGTAGAATTTGATCCAAATTTTTCATTCAATCAACAACTGTGGTACTACTACACCACGAACCGCGGAAAGATTCGTTCCCGTTACAATGACCTCACGAGGAAGTTCCTCGCCTATAATGACAGCGAGGAGAATCCCCACGCCTTCCTGCGCAAGCCGCAGTTCGAGGCTCTGGAGATGTATGTCTTCGTAAAGGAATTCATGAATAACAAGCAGGTCTACGAAATGTTCGATGACTGGCGTCATAAGAGAGATCGTTTCTCCGATGCGTCCTACTATGCCATCGACAAAGGCGGTCAGATTCGTCTCTTTGACGCCCCGACCGAGAAGCAGACCGACACCCTCTTCAAGCAGATGAAGAAGTACCGTGAGGACTATCCGAACTACATCTATGCCCTCACGATGGGACTTGGCAAAACCATCCTCATGGCTACCTGTATCTTCTATGAGTTTCTGCTTGCGAAAAAGTATCCGAGGGACAAGCGTTTCTGCCACAACGCCCTCGTATTTGCACCGGACAAGACCGTCCTTCAGTCTCTCCGTGAGATCATGACCTTTGATAAGACGAAGGTCGTGCCGCCGGAGTATGCCCGTGTGCTTGATTCAAATATCAAGTTTCACTTCCTGGATGAGACAGGAACTATTCTGCACACGATTGATGATTCCGATTTCAATATCATCATCTCCAACACGCAGAAGATCATCGTAAAGAAAAAGCGCAAAGAGGAAACTCCAGGTCAGATGCTCTTTAATGGCTCCGGCTCTCTGCTTTCCGCCGTCTACGGTGCCGGCGGAGACGAGGAAGATGATGACGCATGGGACGATACCACGCTGATGGATAACCAGCGTTTCAAGAAACTGTGCCGTCTTCCGCAACTCGGTGTCTATGTCGATGAGGCTCACCACCTCTTCGGTGCAGACCTGGAAAAGCAGATCAGATCGAGCGGAGCGAATAAAACAAGTCTCCGCGATACCATCAATCTGCTTGCGGCAAACACATCCATCGTGGCTTGCTATAACTACACGGGTACGCCGTATGTCAAGAATCAGCTTCTGCCGGAAGTGGTCTACGCCTACGGTCTCCGTGAATCCATCTGGAACGGCTTCTTGAAAGACGCAGACCCGCTCGGCTTCGAGAATGTCAAGAGCGATGAATTCCTCAAAGCCGTGGTAGCCACATTCTGGGAGCGTTACGGCGGTCAGACCTACGAAGGTCTGAATCCGAAACTTGCCATCTATGCGGCAGGCGTTGAGGAAGCCGCCACGGAGGTCAAGCCCGCTCTTGAGAGGATACTCGCCAATCTCGGTATCCCTGCATCAAAGATTCTCTTGAATGTCGGCGATGCCAAGTACACAAAGAACGATGACATCAGGGACTTCAATAACCTCGATGTTCCCGGAACGGAAGGCAACGAAAAGCAGTTTATTATCCTTGTCGAGAAAGGCAAGGAAGGCTGGAACTGCCGCTCCCTGTTTGGCGTGGCACTTTTCCGCAGCCCGAAGTCAAAGATATTCGTTCTCCAGGCTACGATGCGCTGTCTCCGTGCAATCACGGATGAACGCCTGACGGCCACGGTATTCCTCTCCAAAGAAAACTACGATACCTTGGACGATGAGCTTCATAAGAACTTCAACATGGAGATCAAGGACATCAAGAATCCGTCCAATGCTGATCGTCACAAGTACCAAGTGCGTGTCCTGCCGCCGCCGAGGACGATTACCCTCAAGCGTGTGTGGCACGAGTATACGCTCCACGAAAAGGAATACTCCGAGCCTGTCGATTTCAAGCTGGTAGATGCTGACCTTTCAAAGTACGCCAGCATCATGTACGAGCGTGACAGCCTTGCCCGCGATACCACGGTCAAGGAGAAGAACATTGACTACCTCCAGGAGAATATGAAGTACAGCGAATTCTCTCTTGCGGGAGAGGTGGCGCGTTATCTGAATATCTCCTGTGTTCTCGCAGCAAGGATACTCCGTGAGTCCATAGACGGAATCGACACAGTTCTTGATGCGGTCAACCGCTATAACGCAGTTCTTGATGACTACATCATCCCGGCTGTGTTCCATGCGCTCTTCGACATCACCTCGGAACTGAAGACAGAGGACAAGGAACTGGTTCTGCTGCGTGAGCCGAAGGATGCAGGCTACTACGAATTCTCCGCAAAGGATGACCTTGTGCTTACAAACCGCTATCCGGGCTTCACGCCGGAGCAGCTTAAGAAGAGCTTCCACGCCGATACTTACTGCTTCGATTCCATCCCGGAGAAAGAATGCTTCATGCAGTACATCACGAGCGGCAAGGTCGCAGAGGTGTATTTCACGGGTATGTTCACATCGAACCAAGGCGATCTCTCTGTCCACTACTACGACCCTGAGTCCGGCAGAATCCGTCAGTATTATCCCGACTTCCTTGCGAAGATGGCGGACGGCTCCTATCAGCTTATCGAGGTCAAGGGAGACAACAAGATTGATGATACCGTGGTAAAAGCAAAGCAGGCGGCCGCCGAGGAGATGGCTGTAGCAAGCGGCGTAAAATATCTTATGTACGCAGGCAGCCGCATCGTCAGTTCGCACATCCTGGATGATGAACCGATGGCGGCACAGCAAGGCACTCTGCCGTTAGGTGTTTAATCATAACGCACAAAACAAGCACTTATGCCACTGAAGAGAAGCATCGCATTTTTCTAACATCTCAATTACAGTATTAAAAAGGGACTTTCAGCACAACCGCTGGAAGTCCTTTTTCAGTGCCACCGATGGAACAAGAAATACATCAGATCGACAATCTGCACACCCTCGTAACGATACCCCTTGCAAATCGTTACGGGACAAGGCTTTTCGTTATGTGCGTGTGCAAGCCCATCCAGTCTGAACACCCCGCACCGCTGGATGAGAGATGTCTCCGCTGCTGGCAGGCAAAAAAATAAGCCCTCTGCACACCCCTCGGTGTGAGAAAGGCGGTAATTCCCTTATATTCAAAACGCCCTAACGAAAACGGGCAGAAATCCTTGTATCAATCACGCAACGGCTTCATCATACACGCGTCCGCCGTACGGTTCTATGAGTTCGGCAATTAGTTTGACAATGCTCGCGGGGGTATAGAATTCTCCCTTTTCCGCGCCCTGTCCGGCGTCAATGGCAAATACCTGCAGGAAATATTCATACACCCTGCCAATAAGGTCTTTGTCCTGAAACCTTTTCTCATCTATTTTGTTTATCTCGTCGATCAGCGCCTTTAAGGATGCGCTTCTCGCGCCCAGCGTCGCATAGAAATTCTGCGGCAGCGCACCTTTCAGAGATTTGTTTTTCTCTTCAATGTCGGCCATCGCCTTGTCCAATATAACGGCAATTTCATCCGAGCTCGCGTTCCTGACTATGTATGACCACCGCGAAGTTTCGCTCAAATAAAAAACGTTCTCAGAAAGATAGAATGAGGGTTTTTCAAGAAACGCCGGTACGTCGCCGTATTGAGCTTTTATCGCTTCGCGTCTTTTTTCAAACTTATCGCCGGCGAATTTCAGAAAGACCAGTCCCATGACGGCGTCGCGGTTTTTCTCATTACCGCCGACAGTCCCTCTAAGCGCGTTCCGACAATTCCATAATATGCTTTCAAGCGATTGTTCCTTTTCAACAGTCTTTTTTGCCATTGTTTATTTTGTTCCTTTCGGTTTGCTTATCGTCTTTTCTTTTATATGATATTGGATTAAGCGACTCATGCAGAAGTGAATCACTTTCTCCGCCTGTTCGTTATAAAAAGCCCTGTGGTTTTGATAGGCTGTAATCTCTTTGCTGTAGTTCGTCCGTCCAAAGATAATCTTATCCGTAAAGTCGATAGCTTCAAGGATATCATCCAAATCCTGCTCGATTAAATTCGGCGTTGGGTATGGTTCAACGCTTACCCACGTTTTGCAGCCTTGGTCATGCAAATACCGAAGCGCCGCCAATCTATCCTTATAGGATGCTGCCCCTGGTTCAACTCTTTTGCGGTATTCCTCATTCAGAGAAATCAGCGTTATACCGTATTCATTCTCCTTTGAAAAGGTTGCCAGTTCACTCGGCAATAACCCTTTGGTAAGTACCGTGCATTTTATGCCGGCATCGTTTAGCTTTCGAATGGCAGCAAGGCTCATGCTTTTTATTTCTTCATATCCATACATGAATGGGTCTGTGGTAAAGCATAGATGCACAGAGTTTATCCTTGATTTTAATCGAGGAATCTCCTTGTCGAGTATTTCCAGCGTATTGCTGACCAAATACGGTTCAAGCCAATCTTCATAAGAAACGGTTTTCCCAAACCGTCTTGCCATCATGAAGGCATAACAGGGGTATTTGCATCCATGAGAGCAGCCAAGAACATGGTTCATCGTATAATCGCCATATTCAACGCCGGTTCTGTAGAGCATAGATTTTCGTTCTATGTACCCTTTTACCGTTTTCATGGCTTCCTCCTAATAGTCACGCTTTGATTCTTTCCTTCAGTGAAGAAAGTTGATGGCCTACCTGTCCTTGTGGTTGCAGGTTCACGGGCGACTTCTATAAATCCACTTTTCTCCATTTCATCCCATATTTTTCGGATGACACCTGATCTGCACAATACCCCATATTCAGTAAAGAAAAGTGCAATCAATTTGTTTGCAGTCATTCCATTTGGAAAATTCAATAAAAAATTCGTCATTTTCCATCGTATTTCATCTTCATTAATCATTTCATTTTCAGGATTACAATCAAATAAGCTAAGTTGTCCTTCATTTTGAACATCGATAAATAACTCATCGGAACGGGAGGACATATTGTCAGCCATCAAAATACAGCCGTCTTCATGGTTACACACATGAATCATTCTGTATTTAGGGCGCTGCTTAGGCTTCATGCGAATCGGCATGTCCAGTACGTATGTATATTTCCTTCTAAGTTGCTGTTTATATTCGGTTGAGAAACGCTTTTCCGCCTGATAACCATCAATTTTCCCGGCATTATAATCTTGTACTATTGCTTTCCAGTAATCTCCACCAGCAATACTATTTAACAGTTTCACAGATTGCGGAGAATCGTCAACCTGGGTAGGTTCATATTCAACAAGATCGTCTAAAGATTCGTCAATTACATAATCGACCTTCATGGCGCGGCATGCCGCTCGCATAAATCCAAAGGAATTCATGTTTATAAGCATTTCTATGCTGTTGAAACCATAATCGGCAAATTTTGAAAACAATCCATAATCAAGTGCCTTAATTCCATACGGGTCAATGTAGAGAAATACATTTACGCCTCTTTTAGTAGCAAGCAACCTTTCAATTTCATCCTCATAACGCCCTGATATCACTGTGATGTTGCCATTTGTATTACGATAATCCGCAATATTGTTATTCAAATCATCGGCATAATTAAGATCGATGAAGCAGGCATCAATTCTGGCGCCTTGTACAGAAGTACGACCTATACAATCATCCCTAATCTTAAGAGCAATGCGCGGCGACCCATCCTTGCCATCATCGAATTTTCCTTTGCCTGCAAAACAATCTACATAGAAAATAGGCTTGTATGTCAGTAATACTTTCTGAAAATACTGAGGGAGATAACAGCCAAGTAGCCTGTCTTTTATCTCTGACCAAGTATTCTTTTTCTTGAAGAACGTGCTATTGTCCTTAGCCATGTAATCCCCCCATTTTTAACTGTCTTTAATAACCACATTAATTTATAAGCAAACATGCATAAAACTCTTTTATTATACTTAAGAGCCTTCATCCTCAGGCACTATTTCAACGATGTCCCCAATATTGCATTCCAGCGCCTTGCATATTTTTATGAGCACATCCATGCTTACGGTTTCGCCCTTTGATAGTTTTGTTACGGAGGCCCAACTGACTCCTGCCGCAGCTTGCAAATCCTTTTTCTTCATATCCTTGTCAATCAAAAGCTTCCACAATTTTTTATAACTGACGGCCATCTTAGCCACCTCTCATCCTTCGCTTTGGGAAACCACCATAATTATATCAAAACAAAAAATGGAAAACAAGGATAATCTTCATATATGCTTGATTTTTCAACACCATATATAAAATTATCTTTAGATATTATGGCATTATATGAAAAAATAAGAAAGAAATAATCTTCCGAAAACCCGCAGGCCGTTCCTGTTTCGGAAAAGATGTGCGATTCGTTGCCTGAATACATGAACAAATCATTCGAGAACTCATAATCATAGAGATACTTTTCAGATGCTTTGCTCAATCACATATCCGCCCTTGAAAATAATGCGCAGGGTATCCGCGCTCATCACCTTTATTGTGTCAATCATCTGCCGCGCGATGCTGTCCTTGAACTCGGTGCTTTCAAAGGGAACCTCCTGCAGAGCCTTGCAGATATTCTCCATCTGCAGGGTGAAAGCGTCGGGGCCGTTCTGCAGGGCCTTGTGGCGCTCCAGTGTTTTCTGCAGGGACTGGATTTCCTCCGAGATCTCCTTGAATTTTTCCTCGTAACTTGCGGGGTTTCCGGCTTTTGCGCTGACCGCCACCAACTCCATCATAGCCTTCTGCAGCTCGCGGATTCGGCTCTCCAACAGAATGGGATTGATATCGTTTCCGCTTTTCTCGGAGAGGATGATTTCCAGATTGGATTTCAGGATGTCGATAAGCTGCTCTTTGTCCGACATGGCGGCATTAAGGGCGGCCAGCACCGCAGTGTGCAGAGCTTCTTCCTCAATGGTGGGTGAGTGTTTGCAGTATTTCGTTCCGTAGTCCAGCCGGCTGATGCACCGCCATACCACCTTTTTCTTGCCCCGCTTTGCCCAGGTGACCCGGCGGTAGGTGGAACCACAGTTGCCGCATACAAGAAGCTCGGTCAGGGCATAACGGCTGCTGTACTTGGACTGCTGGGTCTTGCTGGTCTTATCCGACACCTTGCGTTTTCCGGCCCGCCTTGCGATCTCCGCCTGTACCAGTTCGAACAACGATCTGGATATGATAGCCTCATGGTGATCTTTGACCAGGTACTTGGGCAGTTCTCCATTATTTTTCTTCATCTTTTTGCTGATGCAGTTTTCTATGTAGGTCTTTTGCAGCAGTGCGTCGCCGCAGTACTTCTCGTTGCGGAGCAGATACTGGAGAGCACCCTCCGACCATTTCGGCTTTCCTCCCGCGGCGGGGATACCCTCGGCTTCCAGCATCAACTTGATGCTTGCAACACTCATCCCGGCAAGATAGCTTTCAAAAATCCGCTTTACAACAGCGGCCTGTTCGGGAACCACGCGAGGCCGGTTATCCTCGCCTCGCTCGTAACCGTAGATCCGGGAATATTGGAAGGCGACCTTGCCGCTTTTAAAGCTTTGGCGCTTGCCCCAGCGGACATTCTGGCTGATGGACTCCGATTCGGCCTGCGCGAAGCCGCCCAGCATGGTGATGATGATCTCACTGTCGGCCTTCATAGTGTTGATGTTCTCTTTTTCAAAAATCACAGGGATGCCCAGTTCCTTGAGTTCTCGGATGTAATTCAGGCAGTCCACCGTGTTCCTTGCGAAGCGGCTGATGGATTTTGTCAGGATTAAATCTATCTTGCCCCGCTTACACAGGCGGATCATCCGGAGGAATTCGGGGCGTTTCTTTGCCGAGGTTCCGGTGATGCCCTCGTCGGCAAAAATGCCGGCCATGGTCCACTCGGGGTTGGTCATGATTTTGTCTGTATAGTATGCCACCTGGGCTTCGTAGCTGGTGAGCTGTTCTTCCTGGTCGGTGGACACCCGGCAGTAGGCCGCCACCCGCAACTGGCGCCGGACGATCCCGTACTGCTCGGCCTTAGTTGCGGGGATGACAATGACTTGGGGCTGCGTCAGGCATTCTGTTGTTTGCATGGCAGACTGCTCCTTTCCTCTGTTTTTTGAATGATCTGCCCGTTAATCAGCTTCAGTGAAACATCGCCGTCCGGATAAATGATAACTGCGTCCACGGCCTGCAGGAAAAGTTCGGTATCAAGTTTTGAGACAGGAACGCTATATCCCAGCAATTCCCTGAGCTTTTTTGCTTTTGCTTGCAGAAGGACATCGGGGCAATATTCATATTGCAGGGCGGCGCGGGCCATGATCAGGGTTCTGGCGTATTCCTCATTACATCCGGGTTTATCAAGCTCCCGGTTGATTTCATTGGTCAGCCGCATGATTTCAAGATTATAAGGTTCGGCTTCCGTACACGGGATTTCAATTTCCAGCTGATTCTGTATCATCCGGTTCAACAGGGATACCACCTGTGCAGTTAGACAGTCGTCGGTGATTTTAACCGTCGGAAGGCATCCGGCATTTTTGCATTTCCACCTCTCCCCGAAGCGGCTGTCCAATTGCCTTTCGTATGTGGCGCCGCATTCCCCGCACACCGCCTTTTCTTTCAGGGCGTTTATCTCCGGTACAGTGTGGATATCTTTCCGTGTGTATTTCTCCTTTTGGAGCAGGTCGGCCTGCATGAATTCATCCTCCGCAACCAGCGGGGGATACCCGTTGCCGCCGATATATTTGCGGTTTTGCAGGATGCGCCCCACCATGTTCTTGTTCCAGTTAGAGGCGCCTTTGCTGTAGGGTACGCCAGACGCGTCCAGTGCGGCGGCAATCTGGCTGTATGACTCTCCGGCAAGGTACCTCTTGAAAATCATACGCACCAGCTTCGCTTCCGTGTCATGGGTTATAATGGAGCCGCCGGAAAGCCGGTATCCGAAGGGAATGTATCGCAGCTTCATTGCTATCTCACCGGCCTTTCCACCCTTTCGGCAAGCTCCAGGCCGTTTGTCAGCCTGAATTTAAGGCGTTCGCCGGATTCCGCAATCACCAGTTCCACCATGCTGCCAAACAATGTTTCATCAAACGCGGTCAGCAATTCCGGACCGTCCTCCAGCATGGCGATGAGGCATCGGGTTTCAGTTATGGCGCCATCATCCTCATTCTGCTCCATCAGCTTGTTTTTTTCTGTCTTGAGGACACGAATCTGACGGTTCAGTTCATTGGTTTGGGATAAAAACAGAGCGGAATCGATGATGCCCTTGGACTTCAGTCCGTTCAGCACATGATTCTGCTCTGTAAGCTCCGCGATTTTCTGATTGATGTCCGCCACCTGCGTATTGTTTATATTGCGGTTCCTTTTTAAAGCTTGCAGCTGTTGCAGCATGGGAGTCAGGATAGTGGGGTAATGAATTTTCAGCTTGTTGTATAACCGAAGGAACGCTTCATAGATTTCAGCTTCAGGAATTTGGGTGATGGGACAGCAGGATTTGCTGTTATTATGGCTCCGGCACACCCAATAAGTTTTTCTGTTGCAGGTTTTTCGCTTAAATACGGAGCCGCATGCCCCGCACCGGATTCTTCGGCTTAAAGGGTATTCCGAACGTTTCGACATGGTGGGGAGTACTCTGCTTTGATTGAGCTGCTGGGCCTTCTCGAAAACTTCCGGAGGAATAATGGGTGGATGGGAGTTTTTGAAGTAATATTTGTCCCTTTCGCCGTTATTCCGTTTTTTCCGGAAGGGCAGATCGGCGGTGGTGTATTTCTTTTGCAGGAGAGCGTCACCCATATAGCGCTCGTTTTTTAACATGTAGTCGATGGTGGTGCACTGCCATTTTTCCTTGCCGTCTCTTGTAGGATAGCCCCTGGCGGTGATATCACGCGCAATCTCGTCCTTGCTTTTACCGTTTAGGTAACTGTCAAAGACATAGCGGACGATCTCCGCCTCCTGTTCATGGATTTCCAGTCTTCCTTCCACAAGACGGTACCCGAAGGGAGCCTTGCAGGTGATGAATTTGCCGGATTTCATGCGGTGTTCGTAGCTCCAGCGCATGTTGCCCGATATGGACATGGACTCGTGCTGAGCGTTTCCTGCGAAGAAGGTGAAGAGAAGCTCGTCCGTCATAGCGGCAGTGTCGATGTTCTCTTTTTCAAAATACACGCTGACGCCGAGAGCCTTCAGCTCCCGGATGGTGGCCAGGCAATCCCTTGTATTGCGGGAAAAACGGGAGACCGATTTTGTCAGGATGCGGTCGATTTTTCCTCTGCGGCAGTCGCGGAGCAGTCGGAGAAAATCTTCCCGCTTGTCCATCCGCAGACCTGTGATGCCCTCGTCAGCGTACATGTCGACCATTTCCCAATCCTCATGCTCACGGATTAGGGCTGTGTATGCTTTGACCTGGGCAGCAAAGGAATTTTCCTGATCATCGGAGTCGCTGCTGACACGGGCATAGGCCGCGACACGCAGCTTTTTGCTTTTGTTTTGTTGGATAGGGTCGATGACGATAACATGCGGAACCTCCAGAGTAGGTTTCTTTGCCAGAGCTCCGTTTATTATATTCTGACATGTATTCACGGCTTTTGCCTCCTTTCTTTGTTTTCTCAACAACAGACACTACCACATAATCGTTTCAATAGCTATACCCAAAACTACTAAATAATCAGGATGGAGATCCCCAGCTGTCCGGCAATGCGTGCGGCGGTCTTTTTACCGTCCTCGGCGGTGATTTTTCCATTGGAAACCAGCCAGTTCAGGGCATTTATGATACCAATATAGTCGGCGTTGGCGGTTGCTTTTTTTATTGCATCTTCCATAGCGGCATCCTCCTATTTCAAGCCCAGACATGCCCGCGGTACTGTTCAGCAAATTGGGCAAGCCGGATTTCACCCTCCATCGGGGAATAAATCCGGATACCCAGTTGGTCGAGTCCCCGAAGAAACTCCAGCATTTTCACGGTGTCCCGACTCAGGCAGACTAGCCTTTTTACCAGCAGGACATCAAATTTTCCGTCCGCGGCAGCTTTCATGACCTCCATAATTCCGGCGCGCTTGAAATCCAGCCCGCCGCTAAGATCTTCAGAGCTTCCGACTACTACAAAGCCCAGCTGTTCGGCATAATCATACAGTTCTTTTTTCTGGCTCTTTAAACGGCCGTGTGCATCATCGGGCGCATCAATCCGGCTGTAAGTCCAGGCGCGTTTCTGTTCTTCCCGGTTCCAAAAGGTTTGAACTTCTTCTAATGCTTCCTTTTCCATCTTGTTTTCCTCCATTTCATATTTTGAATTTAATCTCAGAAGGATACGGCAGGACGGAAAAGACCGCCCTGCCGCATAGTTTCCAAGATCAAAATATGATCTGCTTGTTCTTCATTACGAATTGCCGCTTTTATTCGACACTACTTTCCGAAGCGAAAAAGCCTTACGGCTCATAGGGCGGCAGCATAAACGGTTTGTGGTCGGCAAACCTCATAGGAATCTCACCTCTCCCAGGATCTCTGCGAGCCGCCCCCATTGCTTGAGTCTGTGGCTGGACGGAAGTAGCATTATCACTGTCCATTTCATTGCGAAACAATCCACCACAGACTGTTTTATGACCGGGCGTTCCCGCTCGTCACCTTCAATGCAATCGGTTCGACGGATGTCTGTCACCCATCCGCAGGCAGTCTTGGCGCGCCCGTCAACGTCGCTGCCGCTCATCACGGCTGGACAGCTCATGTATCTATGCTGCCGGATATGCAATTTTCAAGGAGCAGGAGGGGAGAATAGAAAAACCCCCTCACTAACTTTCACGTTGAGTGAGGGGGTTGAGCGGAAAATTTTTTACTTTTCCATAAGTTTTTTTAATTTACCGAGAATTTTAACCTTCCTGTCGTTGATGGTTCTTTGTGCTATCCCCGTTTCCGCCGACAGCCGGCGCTCACTTTTGCCCTTGAAAAACAGCTCGGTTATCAGCTCCTGTTCCTCCGGAGTGAGCTGCTTTAAGCAGGCCAACATTTTTTCGATCATAACGGCTTTCACAGCGGTATCCTCGACGTCTTCGGCATCGGAGGCAAACTGCCTGTGTTCCTCCAGAAGCCGATCAAAGGAGTCCTCCCGGCTGGGGATATATGTAACGGTTCCTTTGGCGTGGTCGATCCTGTATCTTTCCACCTTCAGGTCATACTGCAGGTACTCCATCTTCCGGTCGCTTTTTTCCAGCATCTCAATGATTTCATCGCTTAAGCCTGGGTATTTCTCCCGGTAATTCGTCTTTCTCTTGAATTTAGCCATAGGGCCTGTCCTCCATTTCGAGATTTTTTAATCCGGAAAATGAAGAACAAGCGGAGGAGAGCGGCAGCCAATTGAGCTGGGTGCTTTATTTAAAGAACAGAAAATGCCCGCGATTTGCCAATAGCAAACCGCGGACATTTTGATGTCCCGATTATTACTTGTTAATTGATTTATGTATTGAATATTGTGAATGCCATGAAGAATGTCTTTATTTCAAGCCTCTTGGCAATGCCTTTGCTGTAAGTCCCATTTTGTACCCCTTTCGTAATGGGCAAAGAAGCAAAGACATGCTGACAAAAAGGCTCTATTCACAGTCTTTTAAGCTGGAAATACTGCTGAAAAATATAACCCCGCCTGAAAGGGCAGGGTTATGTTCTACATTTGCTCCGTTCGGTAACCAGGCTATCTTAGCACTACAATAAGTAGCACCTTAGACCCTTTGGCTTTGCGTCGCTGCCTTTAGACAGGTTTGCCCTTTCGCGTTATTTAAGTTATTATCTTCGGCTATTGCGAAATATAAAAAGTGAACATCACTTCCTCAAAAAACCGACACTAAAAATAAATATTATTCCGTCTTAATACCAATTAATTCCATTATATAGCATCGATTTATGTAAGTATGTCATATTGCGTCGAGTAAGTGGTAAAAATTGTATTCTATTTTTATAAAATATTCCATTCTAATATTTAAGAACAACACGATAGGTAAAACTGTGACAGCATGGGTAAAATTCTTGGACAGACAAAAAACAAGGTGAACATTGATCCTGTTCTCCCTGACGTTAGTTTTATCGTATTCCGGCTTACTCATATGCTGTTCATATATTTTCCAAGTAAACTTCTCTCTGATCTGCAGAGAAATTATTGTTCTTTTTCTGCAGATAAAATACTCTTAGAGTGAGAGGTTCGCCTTCACGGTTCACCATGAACCATTCCATAGTTCACGAAAAGTATAGACCTTCCCCCAGGCGGGAAGGTCATATTTTTTCCGCTCAGCCGGAGTCCGGCTGCTTCACATAATACATATTGCTGCTCTTGCCGCCGTTTTCACGCCATCTCTGCTCCTTTCGAAGATATCCGGTCTTTTCAAGATCCGCGATGGCTCTTTTTACAGTGCTGCGGGACAGCTTCAGCTCCGCGGCGATGGTACCGATCGCCGGGTAGCATTTGCCGTCCCTGTCGGCGCGGTCCTTGAGGTACATGTACACGGCCACCGCCCGGTGCGGCAGTTCTGAGGCATAGAGGGATGTAAAGTAACCCATGGCTCCACCTCCTATTCAATCCGGACAGGCGCTTTCGTCCTTGCTTGGGCCTCCGGCTCCTGGGCGGGCGTATGCAGAATGCCTCCCGGCACTGCCGCCTCGTTTTCCTCCGGCATTTCCTCACAGGCGGCGTGCCGCCGAATGATTTCTTCCTCCAGCTCCCGCCGGTCGGCGTACTCAACCTTGCGGGCGGATTTTTCCGCGATCTCATAGGGCTTGCCGAAGGTGATGCCCCACTCGAGGAACAGCTTCAGCCGGGTCCGCATGGGATAGGCGCCGGTCTTTGTGACGATGAAATGACCCTTTGGCATGGACTTGAGCTCATCGGGAGTCATCAGCGGACGCTCGATCATCTGCAGGCTCTGAGAGGGGTCGTTTTTTCCCCGGCTGACCGATCCGCTCATGACGGTCTTGCTGCCCATGGCCTTTGACAAAATCTGCGCGGATTCGCTGTTGGGAGCGAAGCCGCCGAACACAGTGTCCTGGCAATTGTCGATGATGATGGCGGAACCCTCCCGGCCGTAGTTTTTCTCCAGCTGCGCAAAGCTCTGTATGATGGCCACGATGGACATGCGGCGGGAACGGGAGGCGCTGAACATCATCTCGGCGGACTCGATCTTCGGGATGGTGCCGATCTCGTCCAGAAACATCATGACCCGGTTGGGCAGCTTTCCGCCGTGCTCGTCGGCCACAGAGAGGATTTCCCGGTAGAGCTGCTGGACGATCAGGCTGATGATGAAATACTTGGTGTTGTCTTCCTCCGGCATGACCAGGAATATGGCGCTTTTTTTCGTGCAGAACCTCTCGGCATCGATTGCTGTGTCAAAGCACAGGACCTGCTCCAGCTCGGAATCCAGAAAAGCGTTGAGCCGGGAGAGCGCCGTGGAGAGAACGCTCTGCATGGCCTGCTCCGCAGAATTGAGAGCCGCACCCGCAAACCATTTGGTTTTGTGCTCGTCCGGCAGGTGCGCGAGGAGCAGCTGGAACAGCGTCCGGCCCTTGACGCCGCTGGGGGCCAGCAGATCCTGAATAAGCTTGAACACCGACACGATGTGCCGTTTACTCGGCTCGCAGTATTCCGCGATGAGCAGAATAACGGAGGTCAAGAGCCCTTCCGCTGCGTCGTAGAAGAAGGCGTTCTGTCCCGCCGCCGCGGAATCAAAGCCGCCAGAGGCGATGATGGTCTTGGCGGTAATCTTGGCATACTTCTCCGCACGGGCCTTGTACGCCAGGTTGTCGGGGTTTGCGAGATAGGCGTCCATGTAGCGGTTGACCAGATGGAGCAGGTTGTTCCCGTCCGACCGGGTGGGGTTTCTCAGGTCGATGACGGCAACCTCGTAGCCGTAGTGGTCTTTTGCGATACCCGCGTAATTGCGGTAGAGGTCGCCCTTTGTATCGGTCGTAATGAAGCTCATGCCGGAGGCGCAGGCGTATTCCAGGTTGGGATACAGGAAATGGGCGGTCTTGCCGACGCCCGCCGCGCCGATCATCAAGCAGTGGATATCATCGTCGTCCACAAGCGCATAGCCGTGCAGAGCGGCCCGGTCAAAAAGAGACGCTTTCCGCCAACCGACAATCAGCCCCTGCGCTTTGGGGAGAGTTTCCCCCTTGCGCCATTTCTCGGGCTCATAGGGAATTTCCGTATAGGTCCTTTTTATCTCGCTTTTCGTCGCCCAGCGCGCCGTGCCGTGTTGGCCGTCGCCCACGGTTTTGGACTTTATGCCGTTCAGCGTGTAGCAGTGCGCCAGGAGCGACAGCAGACCGATGACGCCGAACATGGTCAGTGCTGCTGTAATCAGAATAATGATTTGAGATGTCTGCAAATGAATTCCCCCTTGTGTAAAAAAAACAAGCTGCCCGTAAACGCAGAAGACAGGCAGCTTGTCAGTGTTTCTATTCAATTGTTTTTGCATTTTTACACTTCTTCGTCAATAACCCATGAAATAAAGCGTTCAATCAGCTTCAGCTTTTTCTGATCGCACAGTTTGAGCCTTTGGCTGAGCTGATGCCGCAGATCATCCTCCGCGTCCGTATGCGCCGCGATACCCAGAAGCAGATAATTCGGCGTCGTATCAATCGCTTCGCAGATCCTGATTAATGTATCGATGCTCGGAATGGAATGGCTGTTTTCTATATTTGAGATATGGTTATTGCTGAGGCCGGTGGCTTCCGCCACATCATCCTGCGTCATGTTGAGCACCTTCCGGCGCTTCGCAATCCTTTCGCCAAGAGCCTTATAGTCTATTTTCATCGTATCATCACCCTGTTTAACTGTACCAATTCCGCGTGATTAGTGTAACCATCCATAAAGGTATAAATACACTTGTAATTGGATAAATTTAGAGTTAAAATCAATAAAGTACCTTTTTAGTTGTATCTAAATCTATTCTGAGGTGATAAAATGCTGAACATAGGTATTTGCGATGATTTCCCAATCTTTCGCGAGCTGATAGAAACATACATACGGCAATATGATGAGAAAAAAGAAAATATATTCAACATTCGGCAGTTTGGCAGCGGGGAAGAGCTCCTTGACTGGCTCGACAGGGAGAACGTCCGCTTTGACCTGCTTTTTCTCGACTATTACATGAAAAAGCTCACCGGCCTGGAAACCGCCAAAAGGATTCGGCAATCGGAGCTCAAGGATTCCAAAACCGCGTGCAGTATCGTTTTTGTGACTTCAATGGATGATCCATACGAGCTGATGTCAGTGCATCCGCTGCGGGTAATACGCAAGCCCGTGAGTCAGGAGATAATCAATGACATACTTGCCAGGGTTCTGGCAGAAAAAGGCAAAGCAATTGCGCCTTCAGCTCCACGCCCCGCCGCCGGGGGAAAGGAGGAACGGTGATTTTGATGAATGCTTCGGAGAAAAACAGACCATATTATTCTGCCTCCTGCATGGAGCGGGATTCTTTTTATTATCAGGTTTTCCGGCAATCCATGGTTGGCCTTGTCATTGCCGACAAGGATTTAACTGTTTTCGACGTCAACAGGAGAATGTTTGAGTATTTTCACATGTATCCCCGCGAAGTCGCGTGGGAGTCTTTCGGCAGTGTTTTTTTGTGCAGTCGGAAAGCTCCCGGCAGCATGGGTTGCGGAAAGTGTAAAGCCGCCGAAAAATGCTCCGTCCTGAAAACAGCGCGCAATATTCTGCTTGACGATTTGCCTTGCGTATATGCTGTGACGCGGTATCCGTGGCACAGCGAAAATCAGCGCGGTGTAAAATGGTTTCAAATAGGCGGAGCAAAGGCAACTTTCATGGATACGTCATATGCGGTTTTGAGTTTTGTGGATATAACCATGCAGAAACGGCAGGAGGAGCTTCTCAGGAGAAAGCTTCACCTTGACCAGCCTACAGGGTTTATGAATAAGCAGAGCCTGCTTGCCGGGGTTGAAAAGCTGGTAAGCCCCAACGTTACTAAATGCTTTACTCTATGCATGATCGATTTTGACAATTTTAAAGAGATCAACGACAGCTGCGGCCATCTGGTCGGAGATAAAGTATTGCAGGCATTCGCCGGTATCGCCCGGAAACACATCAGGAGGTGTGATCAGGTGGGCCGGTTCGGCGGCGAGGAATTTGTATTTATTTTTATGGACGCCAACCCGCAGCAATCCCTGCGGATTCTTCAGCGGATTCACAACGAGCTCAACGAATATTTTAAGGAATTTATCCAGATACCGGTCACTTTCAGCGCCGGCGTTGTCTATGTGGACGCAGTCGGGAGCCTGTTGGAGTGCGCGGACTTGTTTCTTGATGTTGACCGGCTGCTATATCAGGCCAAAAGCAAGGGCAAAAGCAGGGCGGTGAGCGCCCTGGGCGAATTCGCGTTTTGACCTGCCGGAGCAGACGCACGGTTTTTAAAGGCACTTATTTACATGGTCATGATTAAATCTTCTTTTTGCTCCCGCACCGGAACCAGCAACGGCGCTTCCAGCTCGACAAAGAGCCGGGTTTTGACACAGTCCAGCGCAAGGCGCATATAGGAGGACAGGAGCTTTTCTCTGTCCTGCAGCGTGCGGATGCCGGGCGCACGCACCTGACGGTCGATGTCCGCCAGATCCGATCGGATATCCTCCGCCCTGGTCCGCAGCCATCCGCGGTCCTGATGGGGACGGTAGCTTTTTTGGAGCCTTTCGACGAGCCGCTCCATGGTCACGGGACGCTCCATCTGCCTGCACTGCTTTTGCAGCGCCAGCAGGGAGCCTGCCACCATGCATTGCAGATAGTCTTGGGCAAGCTCCGTGTTTTCCGCCGCCATTTTGCCGGAAGCCAGCAAAGGCTCCAGCCTCCGGTGATACTCTCGGAGCATGGCGTCAGGGTCTTTCAAATCCCGCAGCGCTTCACAAACAGTGAGCAGCTCCGCGCACACCCGCGGCAGAAGCGCCAGCTTAGGATGTTCGCTCGCCGGGATGGGTGTAATGCCATGTCTGGCTTTCAGATCCTCATTCCAGTCCTTGTACTGGGATTGCATAACGCAAATATCCTCATATCCCTGTTCCATCAGAATATCCTTCAGGCGCCAGGCGGCCTCGATGCCGGCCTCATCATGGTCCAGGCACAGCACGATGCTTTTCAAATGAGGCTTCAGCTTCAGCTGATGAAGCATGGCGTGTTCGGCCACACCGTCCAGCGCGACATAGCTGTGATCCTTCCAATCCTCCGGGTGAAGCGTGATAAAAGAAAGCATATCGGCGGGGGCCTCAAACACATAGAGGGCGCCGCTCTTTCCGATCCGGTGAAAGCTGTATTTCGGATCGCTGCCCTCCACATTGCCCTTGTAGGCTTCGCCATGGGTGCAGGTGCCGCGCTTGTGAGCGTGCCGGGGGACACCTTTTTCGTCCAACCCTACAAACACCGCGTTGTGATACTCCTTATCCTCATAAATCAGCTTTTCATGGGCGAAGTGCGACAGCACCTCCCGGTCAATAAACCGCCGCTTGATGAGGTACGCGAACACCCGGCGCATGTCCGGATTGGCTTCCGGAAGCGCGAAAGCTTTTTGGGGCGGCGGCGCGCTCTTGGAGGTCTGGTTCCATTCCACGCCGGACTCGCCGCCGAGCAGGAGCGTCACCGCGTCGGGGAAGCTTAAGTCATAAAACCGCTGGACAAAATCGATGGCTCTGCCGCCTTCCTTGCGGCTGTGCCGGAACCACCGGCAGCCCCGCACGGTCACACTGTCGTGCCGTTTCCAGCGCCATTCCCGTCCGGAGCGTACCAGCTGTTCTCCCTGCCGCCGGAGAAAATCCACCAGATCCACAGAATTGGCCCGCTCTTTTTGCTCGTCGGTAAAATGAATATATGGCATTCCGCACGTACCTCCTTGTCAGCGCCTGCGTTTCCCGCATCGGCGAAAAAAAGCCACCCGCCGGTGAGCGGATGGTCTGAATGACAGCTGATTGAATTTTACGGAGAGCGGTTCTTTTTCCTGCCGCTGTTTTGAATATTGCTTTTGCATGGGAACCTTCCTTTCTTTAATAGGTCTGTTTGAGCTCATGGTCGTCCGGGGCGTGCCCCTGAGCGATCTTCTTTTCCCGTATTTTGCGGCGGAGCTTGCTCTCCGTCTGCATGCCGGGACTGCCGGAAAGTCTTTTCTGTTCATCCCGGAAAATCCGGCTTAAGTGATGCAGTAGTCTTGTCGCCGCAAGGCATAGAAACGGATTGCTGAAAGAATCCATATGGTCAAGAAAATATCGCGCGCAGACGTTGCCCTGTTCAGCAGACAAGGTAAACCAGCGTACTGCAGTTTCACGGTCACGGGGGACGTCCTCGCCAACCAGGAACAGCTTGCCGAGAGCATATTGCGCGTACTGATTGCCTTGCTCCGCAGATGCGGTCAGCCATTCGACAGCCGTTTCCACATCCTTGGGAAGACCCTTGCCCAGCAGATAGCATTTTCCGAGACGATACTGAGCGAATGAATTGTTCGACTCTGCCGCTTTCGTTAACAGCTCCGCATATTTTTCAGCATTCATCTCCTGCCCATCATTGGACAACTGTTCCGCAACCTCATCTCCCTCTAAAGTAAAAAGATGACCTTCGATGCTTATGACTTCGGCGATCACCATGTTTTTTATGCTCTTGATTTCCTTCTGCTGAGAGAGCGGAAGGGGATTGGGAAGCTCACCCTTATATGTGCGCTGCACTTCGTTGCGCAGCTCGCACCATTTTGCATAAGCTTCCGCCACCCGCTCATCCTTTGCCAGCTCATCCACGATCTGATCCACGATGGTTTTAAGAGGCGCTTTGAGATAGCCGTATTGCTTTTTGCCGGAGGTGTGCTTCAATCGTTCTGCCAGATGCATGAGCAGTGCCTCAATATTTTCGCTTTCACAGGTACCGTTGCTCATTCTGCCTATAATTTCTTTTAAGGCTTCACGGCTCTTGCCGGCAAGCTCGTTCCTCCGCACGGTCTGTTCAGAATAAATCTGGATCAGATCCTGCTGAAAGATTTCCCTTGCCAGGCCGCTCCGCATTTTTTCAATAGCGGGCTTGGTCACATATCCCTCGCGGGGATTTGACGAATAAACAATCATGTGGCAGTGGGGGTGGTGCCCCTCGTTATGAAAGGCCGCATACCAGCGCAGATTTTCCGGGGCAATCTTCATCTGCTCGGCAAGTATATTCCGCTGCTTGCGCAGGAGCGCCATCCACGCGGCGGCGTTATCGTAGCCCAGCCGCGCGGCGTCCTCCCGCCGCAGGGAAATAATGGGCGTCCACACGTTTCCGGCGTGCCCGCCGACTTCCTCCGCCACCTTTGATAATACCAGCGGAGCGTCATCGTCGGAAAACAGCCCGTGCGTCCCCAGCCTTTCCGCGCGGGGACGGGTGGCGATGTAATTGACATAGACCTCCTGATGCACCAGCTGATCCAAATTCTGATCCAGCGCCGCGCTGATGAATGCCGAAGCGTTTTCCACGGTCGGATGCTTCAGATAGTCCTCGTACTCAAACAAATCCGCCGCGTCGGAAAACCGCTCAAGGATGTCCGCTATAAGCCGCTGTTGCTTTTTGGCGGCGGGCAGCGTTCGGGAGCGTGGAGGGATTTTCTCCACGCCTTCCCGCGTAGCGACATACACCACCAGATTTTTCAAATGCTCCGTCGCGTTTTTCAGATACCTGCACTTGAAGATGATCCTCGGCATAGCCGTCACTCACCCTTCTGGAACTTCGCCACATCTTCAAAGGTGACGGAGCCGATGGACTTCTTCACGTCGTTGACGCACTTGCCCCGCAGCCGGCGCAGGGTGTTTTCATCCACGTCCGCGTTGGCGGCGAGGATGTTCATCATCATGGACATCTCCACCGCCAGCTTGAAGATCAGCCGGGCCATGCGGTTTTCCAGGCTGTCCACCATACCCGTCATGGCCGAGGTAATGGCGGCGGGCAGAAAACGTACGCCGTTTTCCGCCGCGATGTAGCCACAGTAAAACCGGATGGCCTTTTCAATGAATTCGCTCTGGCTCTGGCAATTGTCTTTTTTGTACCAGTCGGTTACAAGCTTGCGGGTTTCCGGGTAGATCCACAGAGGGAATTTCTTTTTATTCTCGTTTTCTTCTGCCATGTGATAACCTCCATTTCCGTTAGGAAAAGAGCTGCAACCCCTGCCGCGGCCCTTTCCAAGTCCTTGATTTTCAGTGCTTTTCGGATGCTTTTTTGCACCTTGACCCCGAAGCCGACTCCAAGGGGCAAAATCCGACCCCGGCGAAAAACGTTCCCCGACCCGCGTTGCGGGGCGGTGTGAGCCGGAGCGGGGAAGCTCCGCGACCCCGCTCCTTTAACCCGCATCATTTTCGAACGCATGGTTCACCCCATAAAGCCGGAGCTTTCTGGTTGCCTCAAGCTTCTTCACAAAACCTCAACGCGGGGCCTTACCGCCTCACAGGTGCAACGATGCCACCCCTGCCGGGAAAACGCGACACTGGGGCACACGTGCGGCAACACGGGTAAATGTCGCATGTGCTAATTCTACCCGTCGATGTTTTCCCGAACTTCGACCGGCACATGCGTTTCATACAGGCTTTGGAGCAATGACTCCAGACCTGCCTGCAGCTCCGCTTCATCCTTTACATATTGACGGAGTACTCGCAGTTTTTCGGCGTCATACCGGATTTGAACGGTTGATTGCTTCATGAGCGACTCGCTCCTTTCAGTGTATTTTCGGGGAAACGATAGCCATGATGGCATACTTTCACGGTGGCAGCCGGGAAGTATGCCAACTTGGTTACAATTCCTCCAGCGCGTTTATAAGGCTATCAGGCAGATCACTCAGCTGAGCATTCATATCCGGCTCCAGCTGCGCGTTTTGAGAAGCCGGCCGGAGGTTTTTCAGTTCGTGCCTAATCGTCTGCCGGACAGCCTGCTCCAATAGCTCGGCCTGATTTGCCGTCAGAATGCTGGATACCACAAAATCGGTACGCTGGCGGGCGGCCTGCTTCGCGTACAGCGCCTCAGCCTCCCGATGCCTTGGGTTACCCATGTCAAATGAGAGAAAATATCGTTTTCGTTCTGCCATAGGCTCACCCCATCAGGAGCTTGTAACCGTCCGCGTTGGCAAACCGGTTCAGCACCGCCACTGTATTAAGGCCATCGCCATACAGCCGGGATTCCAGAAGCTCCGCACCGCCGCCCGCGAACACGGTAGGAAGCTTCAGATCCAGCCCCCTCTCCCGCAGAGCGTTGAACAGCTCCTTGCAATAGGCCGCTACCGCCTGTTCCACCACCGCCTCAATCAGCTTGCTGTCGGCGTGCTGGATTTCTCCGCGGATGGCGTCGGTAATGAGCTCGTCCGTCAGGAGGATGTCGCTTTTCCGGAGCGCGTCCTGTATCCGGCTGTACAGAATGATGGTTCCCATGCGCAGGCTGGCGCAGCTTGACCTGTCCAGCCGGAAATTGTGGACGGTGAGAACGTCCACTGTGTACCCGCCGATGTCCACCAGCGTGATGCTGCGGTATTCCGACAACCGGGGATAATACCGGCACAGTGCCGCGTGTCCCTGGGCGAACACCTTGCACTCCGCGATGCGGCAGCGGTAAGCCGTGCCCTCGAACAGGAAGGAGATATTGTCCCGCAGAAAGTACCTGCGGAACGCTTCCTTTTGCGTTCCGTAGCTGTCGATGGGCAGCCCCACGCCCAGGGCGATTTCCGCGCTTGTGGTTCCCGCGCGCTTCATTGCCTCCGCGATGGCCGGCAGCGTCAGAAGAAAGGTATCCTGTTCCTTGGTTTTGTCCTGCTGGAAGCGCAGGCGGCGCTCCCCGATGGCGTAATATTTGCCCTCGTAGAAGAGCTGCATTTCCGACGTGATGAATTCTTTGTCACTGGATGCGTAACCGGAGGCGTAGAGCATCCCCTCCGAGGATTTGGTGTTGTAGTTTCCGTTGTCCACACCGAGCTTGATCATGACTTGCACCCCCTTTTTCTTTTTCCGCGGATTACATGGTCATGGTCATGCCCTGGGATTCCTGCTCGGCGGGGCCTTCGGCTTCGGTCTGAGCTTCCGGAGCGGAGGATGACTCAGCCGCGGCCTGTTCCCGCTGGCGGCGGGTCTGGCGCACGGGGCGTTCCCTCGCGGCGGGAGTCTGTTCCGGCTCTGGCTCCTGCTGTGCGGGGGCCTGCTCCATGCGGCTCTCCACATACTCTCTTACCTGGGCGGGAACCAGCTTTTCATAGGTTTTGTCAAGGTAATCCTTCAGTTCCTGCTCAATCGTCTGCTGTTTCTTGTCCATAAAAAAGCGGAGAGCGTCCAGCTTCTCCGTAGGGAAGGATAGTTTTAGTTCCGTCATGCTCATACTCATTTCCTCCTATAATTTTAATTTCAGGGTCATGCCGGGCGTATCCGGCACCTGCCCGACCCATGTTTCATAATCTTTCATAATCTTTGTTGAATAATATCCGGCCTGCATTCCAGCCTTTACTCTATTCAGCAATATAACTTATATACGGGATTTCCAGCCACGCCTTCCAGTTGCGGCCTTCGAGCTTCGTCTTGACCACGCCATATTTTGTTCCCATCGCTTCGATCACCTCACCGTTACCGATATAAACGCCGATATGCCCCGATTTCCAGACGGCAAGTCCGGGGATGTCGGGCATGGAGTCCATGGAGCCTGAAACCTCCGCGTTTCGGTACATCTGATCAGCGCCGATATCCGGCATGCCGTTGGCGCCGTACTCAATTGTCTTTGTGTCCGGGTTATACCAGCCGTAGCCTTTGATGAGGCCGACACAGTCCGTTGTCCTGCCGCCCAGCCAGTTCTCACGAATGAAATCCTCGTATTCGCCCACGCCATCCGGATATTGCTCCAGCTTGTACGCAAAAAGCGAATCCGTCAGGACGTCACCGTAGGTGCCCCAGACATATCCCCAGCCGGAGTTAAAGGCGTTTACCGCATAAGTCACCAGATCCAGATTGTTTTTGCTTTCCGGGTGGAGCAGAGATAACTCCTCCAGCGCGGTGCCGCCTTTTCCGCCGTATTCGATCTCTCCGGTGTACAAGCCGGCGCCACCGTAAGCGATGCGTTCATAGATTTGCCGGGCGTTGGATTTATCCTCACTGCTGACCGGGATGCCTGCCGCCGTCAGGTTTGCGTATGCCGTGTCCAGGCTGACCGGAACGGCAACCGTGTGATTATCCGAGTTCCTCTCATATGACACAAAGCAGTCCACGAAGGCGCGGGCTTCGGCGTCGGACAGGCTCAGGTTTTCGGCGCCGAAATACAGAGAATAAAAAACGGATTTGATACGGACGTTATCCAGCGCTCCGCCGTCCATAAGGGCTTCCGCTTCGGATATGGCTTCATCCAGAACAGCAAAGCAATTACTCATTTCTCTGATGTGCGCAGCATATTCGGCGGGAATCGATGCGGAAATATCACCGCCGTTGAAGCACAGATCAATAGCGGCGTTGTTGTGCTGTGATGTGCCGGAGAGCAGGCTGAGTATCATGACGATCACGAGGATAAAGGGCGTCAGGATGGCGGCGATGATGACGCCGACCGCCTTCCATGTCCGCTTGTCGGTGGCGGCTGCTATGGCGGCCTTGACCGCCAGGGTAATGGCTGCGGGAGCTGCCATAGGGTATCACCGCCATTTCAGGTCGAACAGGTTGCCCTGCTCCGGCTCACATTCCTGCCGCTCCCGCGCCAGGCAGATGGACTTTTCCACGGCCTGTTCCAGAATTTCAGTGTCAAAACCAGCCGATCTGTAGCCCTCCAGAATGATGTTCAGGTAATAATCGGACGGCGCTCCGAAGGGATGACCGTCGTTCATGATGTAGACCATGGCGTGAACCGTTTTTCCCTTCAGCTCCACTGGAAGAATTTCCTTGCGATAGAAGGAGGGATATCCCTCGTAACGGTCGAGAGCCTGCAGGTCACGCTCCTTCAGCTTCCACAGGAGAACAGGGACGCTGGAACCCTTGAGCGGTTCCACAGTCGCAACGGAGCTTCCCGGCCCGCCGCGGAACAGCAACTCGTAATCCTTTATCTCGCTGGCGCCGACTACCCTGGCGGTCGGGCAGCGATACGCCATCTGCGGCAGGTTGAGGTTGCTGCCGTAGGCGATGTACAGGGTTTCAGATTTCATTTTTAACATTCCTCCTTGCTACATGGACATGGATAGGCCGGGGCATTCTTCCTGTTCCCCGGCCTGTTCCTGTTCATTTTCAATTGTCTGCTCCCGCTGTGCCGACAGCGCCTGTGCGGCCTCGGCCAGCTCTTTTTCTTTTTTCTGCCTTAATCTTTGTTTTTGCTGCTCGGCTTGCGCCGGGTCCTTCCAGGCGATGCAGCCGTCCAGATGCTCCAGCAGGTGGAGCCTCGCGGTTTTGAATTCGTCGCCGATAAGCCCCAATCGCAGAAGCCAGGTCCGGAAGGTATATTTTTCATTGGTGCTGCGCGTTTTCTGACGGCTGGCGCACTTCTGGTTCAGAGCCTGCGCTGAGATGGCGAGACAGAACTGGATATATGCCTTGATCTTGCCGGCGTGGGTGGTGCTGTTGAAGAGCCTGAACTCAATAGTGCCCTTCTGGAACACGCTGTGCAGGTTCAGGCAGTGATAGCGGCTGTTGTGGTAATGCTCATGCCTTCCGTCATTGCCGTTGTACCATATCCGGCTGACCTGCTCCAGGGTTTTCGGCTTCTTGCGGTTGAGTTCCTCCAAAAAGCTCTGTTCCACCTTCTTGCAATACTGCCGCTCCCTTGCCACCTCCACCTGCATGGCCTTGTAAATCAGATCCTCCTTTGAAGCCATGATGTTGGTGATATTGCGCAGGGTATTGGCGTTGTGGGGCGAGGCGTCAAGGTGGATGTGGATGCCGCAAGACTTGTTCACCAGCATTCCTGCTCCCCGCAGCTTGCGTACGATCTCCTGTATGGTTTCGATGTCCCCGTAGGTGCAGATGGGGCTGACAAGCTCCACCCGGTAGGTTTTGTCTGCGACGCCGCATCTGGATTCCTCGTTGATGCTGGCGTCGCTCATGACCTTCCACCTGCGGTTTTGGCTGTCCAGGACGGAATATTCATCGTAAAAACCGCCGTCATTTCTGACCGGCCGCCCGAAGTATTCGGACAGCACCTGGGCGGCTCTCTGGCGAGACAGACCCGTCATCTCGATTTCAATGCCGAAGCGCTGCTCCTTCATGTCCATGCTTTATCACCCCTTCCATTACCGGCCACCCGCTTTTCCGAACAGCTTCTCCTTATACTCCGGGGCGGTAACCATGAGGTTGTACCGCTCGCTGCCGCATTTGTACAGGCAGATGCCCCGCTGGGGATACCGGATCAGGTTGTATTCCGATTCCTCCAACTGGAGGGTGTCCATATAGAACCGCTTGTCGATGTTGCCGGCGTTGAACAGGAAAGCGTGGGCCGGTATGGAGAACAGCGGCTTGGTGTACTCCCGGATTCCTTCCAGGTTGAAGTCCTCAAGGTTCTGGCTGGAAAGGATCACCGCCGAATCCTTCTTTCGGACGCGCTTCATGAAATTTCGAACGTATTCGACGGCGGTCAGGTTGGAAAGGAACAGATAGAACTCGTCAATGCTGGCGGCGGTGTTTCCGGTGGTGAGAAGCTCGTTGCTCATGTAGGACAGAACGTTGAACAGCAGGGCGTTTCGTAAGTTTTTGCTGGCCTGCATAAGCCCCTTGACGCCGAAGGTCACGAACTCATTGCCTGTAATATTGGTGTGCCCGTTAAAGAATTTGGACTCCGCGCCCCTGCACAGGGAGTGGAGCCCAAGGCAGATTTCCCGCAGGGTATCCGCTGTATAGAGCTGGCGCCGGCTTTCGTCGAATTCCTTATACTCCGACTCGACCAGCTCGTACAGGTCGGACAGGATAGGGTAATCTGTAGCCTTCAGGCGGTCAAAATTGCTGTGATCGGAGATGCCCCATTTGTCATAGAGCTTGCCCAGCATGATCTCGATAGTGTCAATCTGGCGGTCATTAAAGTCCTTGTAGGTTCTGAAAAAATCCTTGAGAAAGCTGATGTGCTGGCTGAGCTTACTAGTCTGCCGGAACGCCTGGGGAGCTTCCGTATCCTTGGGATCACCGGTTTCATCCCAGGTCTTGGGTTCCAGAACATTGATGATGTACTCGCCGGTCATCAGGTCAATAAAACAGCCGCTGAGATTGTTAGTGAGATCCTCAAACTCCATTTCCGGGTCGAGGCAGATCACATGCATGCCCGACTCCCTGAGATTGCAGAGGATGAGCTTTAGCAGATAGCTCTTGCCCTGGCCGGAGTTTCCCAGGATGAGGATGTTGGCATTGGTTTTGTCATCGGCGCGCCGGTTGAAATCCACAAGGATGTTGCTGCCGAATTTATCCCTGCCGAGGTAGAAGCCGTTGGGGTCTGTCTTGCCGCTGTAATTGAAGGGATAGAGGTTGGCAACCGAGCTGGCGGGCAGCACCCGTTCAAACTGGTCGCCGAACACATTCCAGCCCGAGGGCATGACCGACAAAAAGCCCTGCTGCTGGCGGAGCAGAAGCCTGTCCACATTGAGCTTGCTTCGCACCAGCTCGGTCAGCACCTCGGTCTGCAAGAGCTTCAGCTGGTCGGGGTCATGGGCGGACAGCTCGATATATACCGCCGTATGAAGGAGAGGCTCCTTGCTCCGGTGCATCTGCGCTACGATGGCGGCTACGTCCTGCAGGTTGCTCTCGGCGGTGACCGTCTGTTGCAGATCCTGGGTACTGCTGCGCTGCATCCGGTTCTTGTTGGCGGCGTTTGAGATGATTTTCTTTTCCTCCACAGGAGTCACATGCCGGGTATAAATGTGCAGGGTCACGCCGTCCTTTTCGCCCAGATGCCGGAGGATGGCCTGTTCCTCGGTGGCGGTCGGATATTCGCGCAAGGCCCACACGCAGCGGTAGGTATTGCCGCAGATGAAATGATCTGTATTGAATTTGACCACCGAGGGTGAAATCATGTCGAGAAACTCCTTAACATGGATATCGTCATACGATAGTTTAGTGGGGTTTATTTTCATGTAATCCGCTCCTTTCAAAAACTTTATTAAAAATCGGCCTGATAAAAATCAGACCGAAAATTTATTTTCCCTATTGTAACCAGTATTACTTTATGATATATTTTTTTGTAACCGGTATTACATTTATTAATGGTGATTTTATGGAACAGAACAAGTGGATCGCGATCAACTATACATTGCCAAGGGAGCCGTCAAGGGCACGAGTGTCCATATGGAGAAAACTGAAAAAAATCGGAGCAGTCAGTATTCAACAATCAATGTGGATATTGCCTTCAAACGATGAAAATTACGTCTTATTGAATGATATTAAAGATGAGGTTTCCCAGAACAGCGGTGAGGCGTTTGTTATGACGTTCTCTGTAGACGAGGATGGTAAAAAAATAATTATTGAAAAATTCAACGCGGCAAGAGATGAGGAATACGGGGAACTTCTTGAACAATGCGAAGAATTTTTCAAGGAGATTGACAAGGAAATAGCCCGAGAGAATTTTACGTTTGCTGAAATCGAGGAAAATGAGGAAGAACTCAGCAAACTTAAACAATGGTATGAAAAAATAACTGCAAGGGATTCTTTTGGCGCGCCGCTTCAGGAAAAAGCAAAGTTAATGTTGTCTAAATGCGCAGAGGCTCTGGATGGATTCTGTGACAAAGTATATGAATTCAACGAAAAAGCGTAGGTAATTAAAAATGAAAAAGAAAAAAGTTGTATCCAATATTGTATTGCTCGGGCTTGTCAGCATGTTTGTTGATATGAGTACCGAAATGGTTTATCCTCTGGTTCCTCTCTTTTTGACAGCCACGCTTGGGGCGTCGCCCGCCATCGTGGGGGTAATTGAGGGAATTGCTGAGAGTATTGCATCACTTCTCAAGGTGTTCAGCGGTTATATCGGAGACGTGTACCACAATAAAAAACGTCTCGCCTTCGCCGGATATTCAGCGTCAGTTTTTTATAAGATATTTCTTATCCTGTCTACGTCATGGTTTGGGGTTTTAGTGGCGAGAGTTATCGACCGTACCGGAAAGGGTATACGAACTGCGCCGCGCGATGCGCTTGTCGCCCAATCGAGCGATGGTAAAAAGCTCGGCTGGTCATTTGGGCTGCATAAGATGCTGGATATGGCTGGTTCCTCTCTCGGCGTGGTTTTTGCTTATATCTTTGTTGCTACCAATTTTGGATTTCACAAAGCGTTTCTTTTCTCCATTATTCCAGCGGTCATCGGAATTTTAATCATTTTAGCAGTTAGGGAAGACAAAAGCTGTGAAACGCCCTGCGAGAAGCTTAAACTGAAAGGATTAAATCTGGATGGAAAGGTGAAAACGTATCTCGCTGTAATATTTGTTTTCTGCCTTGGAAATTCATCGAATACATTTTTGCTCCTGAAAGCGCAGGAACAAGGTTTTTCAGCGTCGCAGGTCATTTTGCTTTATTTGATTTTCAATGTTGCCGCATCCACACTCGCGATTCCGTCAGGTAAATTGTCCGATAAATTTGGAAGGAGCAGAATCCTTGTTCCGGGATACCTAATCTACGGCCTTGTATATCTTGGCTTTGCGTTTTTATCGTCAAAACCGGCAATTGTGCTGTTGTTTATTGCTTACGGTGCTTACAATGCGTTCATAAGTGGCGCGGAGCGGGCGTTTATTGCAGAAAACTCACCCACAGGACTGAAGGGGACGATTCTTGGACTTTATGGCATGCTGCAGGGCATCGGCTTGCTTTTGTCTTCAATCATAGCTGGCCTGATGTGGGATAATATCAATTCCAGCGCACCGTTTTTATTTGGCGGCATACTTGGGATTGCTTCAGCTGTCATAATCGAAATAATTCTTGGCAGCGAGCAAAAAAACAAAAGTCATTAGATAAAGGTCGGTGAACGGTGGTTATGAATATAAAAATCAAAGCTAAAGTCAAAGATTAAAAAGCAAGATATCTGCTCTGTTCCTCGCATATAAGCGCAAAGATACACCGCTCGCCGTAAAGATTGTGGCAGCGATAACCGTTGGCTATGCCTTATCGCCAATTGATGTAATACCGGATTTCGTACCGATTCTTGGTTACCTTGACGATATGATCATTCTTCCGCTTTTAATCACATTGGCCGTCAAACTCATACCAGACAATATTATGGATGAATGTCTTGAACAGGCTAAAGGCATGTGGTCTGACGGCAAGCCGAAAAAATGGCGTTATGCTATACCGATCATTGGCCTATGGGTATTTGTCATAGTAATTATCGTATACAAAATCATTAATTAGTTGATACCTTGTTTGCAATGAAATCCATTTTACTGTCATTTCTTCGTCTATATCAAACTGTTAGGATATTCGCGCAAGGCCCACACGCACCGGAACGTGTTGCCGCATATGATGTGATCGGTGTTGAATTTGATGACGGAAGGAGCGATCATATCAAGGAATTTCTTAACACGGGCTTCCTCTGGCGGAATAGCTTGGGTTTTTGTTTTTCTTTGCATAGCTTCATCTTCCTTTCCAGGTCTGATCTGAAATAAAAAACCGCCACGTTTTGTGACGGCTTCGCTGATCTCTCAGCAGGTTTTCATATACGACTTGACTTTTCATCTTTTCAGAGTTGATATATACACCAACGGGGATTTCTCGGAAAAAATGAAAGCGTCATGGCAGGCGGATATGAGGCAACATATCCACCCTGCGCAAGGTGATACGACCACCCTGCACAACCGTCAAACGGCACCATGACAAGGATATTGTACCTTGTTTTTTATGGCTTCACAAGGATAAGCTTCGCGCGTGCAAGGGAAGCGGGCGGCACCGCCCTCACCTTTGCATGCGCTTTTATACACAGGGAAATTCCCGACCAGATAATGAAAGGTCGGGATCATATGAACATCTTTGAAAACAGGGACAATTTGATTGGCGCCTTTGAACCGGAGCGTACAAAAAACTCTGTTCAAAATCTCTTTAAACTCGCGAAAGAAATCCGTGGAAAGCTCGGCAAGCGGGGTTATCTGCTTGACAGCTATCTATCCTTCGTACTGGAAGCCGCCAACAACACCTTGCTTTACGAAGCCGCCGAAAAAGGCTTTGAGGCAGGCTCCGAGCTTCAAAACCTCTGCTTTGCCGTGATGGACGGCAGCGAGGCTTTAAAAGAGCATCCTTTTTATCAGGCTGTAAAGCAGTCGTTCGAGAAACAGCCGTACACCTATCAGGAAAGAACCACTGTTATGAGCCTGCACAGCGTTTTATTGGCCGATGCGTTTATGGAATACGCCACCCGGCGTTATCTGCAGGAACAGGAGGCAATGCTGGACGTCCTTGATGACGTAAAGCTGCGCGAGCTTTATAAAAAAATCGTGCTCATTGTGGATGAAAACCTGATGGAACAATTGAATCTCGCGCTTAAGGAGCGGTTTTTTATTGTACCTGCGATTGCGGGGTTTATGCAGGGCCTCGCCAACGATCTTTTATACAGCCTGACCTATCGCGACAGTGAAACAAGCAAGCAAATATTCCAGCTGATTATGGATGACATGCCTGATGAATAGCTGTATTTGAAGAAGCGGTCGGCATGCCTTTTGATATAAGGATTTGCCGGCTGCTTTTTGACGCCATGGTTTTCTCTCCGTACAAACGGGAAAACCATCAATCATTTAAAATCACCCATCTGTCGCCGTCATATTCCTCAAACCTTTCAGTGGTTACGTTCTGCTCAAAATAGACGGCGAGGATGCGCTTGATATCCTCCTTATCCGCGCGCCTGGCAATGAAGCCCTGCTCCCGCAGGGTTTTCTCAATGCGGTTCAAATACGGGAACACTTCGTTTTCCTTCTCGTTGCGCAGCCGGATGGCAACAAGGAATTCCCGCGCCGTCGCCATCTGCACCTGTATACGGTCGAGGTGGGTCAGGTCATGCTCCAGCAGCCTGCGCACGGCAGGGTTATTCTCCTGCTCCAGGCGGCTTTTCAGGAACCGCTTGTTGTCCTCGAAGTTTTCCCGGCTGTTTAAACAGAGGAACTCCAGCTCCGCCATCCCTTTGAGGACGGTCATCAGGGCGTAGATACGCGCCGAGACGCTGGCCTCGGACAGGACGGAGATATTGGTGGGCTTGATGATAAAATACACCAGCTCGTCGCCGCGGCAGGTCATCAGGCTGTGGTCGGTGACAGCTTTTGTATTGATAAGCTGTCGGGTAAATTGCTTTTGTTTGGCCGCCTTTTTTTCTTTTCTGCTCATTGTCCGGTATACCCCCATTCATAGGTCTGCTGCCTTACAAAAAAGAAGACGCAGGCGTATTTGATAAAGTCCAGGATGCTGGTACCCTCAAAGCGGATGGTCAAAAAAGCATAGAGGGCCGTGACGACGATGGGCGGCAGAAGCTTAAGCTGCGCCAGCGCAAACACAGAGAGCAAAAGACCGACGCCAATGACGCCGATGTCTCGAAGCTGCCACAGCCACAATACCGCCTTGCCTTTCAGGTTGTCGGGGTAGATGTACATTCGGATTCCTCCCGTTCTTGTTTGGATTTTTTCAAAAAATATGCGATCCCCCGGAGCACATGCTCCACACAGGGGATCGCCACACTGTTGCCAAGGGCCTTGTACCTCGCGCTGTCCGAGGCGCCGGGGATGTCCGTTCAGTGGTCGGGAAACCCCTGGAGCCGTTCACATTCCAGCGGCGTCAGGCGCCGGATCAGCTTTCCGACACGGACGGGATGCACATTGTTGAGGGAGTACCCTCCATCCGTTTTAGACTGGATAGTTCCGCATAGATCGCCATTCTCTATACCGTTTCGGCAGTCCAACCCGGCGACATCTGCCACAAGGTCGGTCGCGTCCTTGTACTGCCTGGCGCTTTGAGTGCTGACCACATCATTCGGCACATATTCGTCACTCCGTTGCTGGGAAAATACACAGTGGCGGTCCGTGGCGGTCACGGTATAGCTGATGTCAGGCTGCACACCGATGCCGTTGCCGCCGTTGTGGTCCTGCCGGTCGATGATATTTCCGGCGATGCAGTAGGTTTCCGCATGCGGCAGATCGGCACATTCATCTTCAGAAAACACAGAGGTCTGGGAAATGAGCGGCACGTTGTTGCCGCCTGTGCCGTACCGGGCGGACATGGTGGGAGCCACCTCATGAGGGCCGGTATAGCGGAAGTCAATTCCATGGTTTTCATACAGCTCCGGCTCCCGGCTCAGCACAAGGGGCGGGTGGCCGTCCATCTGAGCGCGCAGAGTGGCCGTCATGTTTTCCGTTATATCCATGCGGCTGCCGCCCTGGTCGTTCAGGCACAAGATAGACGACACCATGTTTGTGCCGCTCTCCGAAGCCTTGAGGGTCGGCGCGCATTCCTCCCGGCAGCCGATGCCTCCGGCCTTTGAACCCTGCCCGGCGGAAAAGGCGGCGATGAAGGTCTGTTGCTTCATGCCGGGCCAGGCCTGTAATGCCGCAGACACATCATGCAGCTCCCGCACCTCGTCCCGCTGGTTGCAGGCGAAGGCAAGAGGATCGCCCTCCGGAAGCTGATTCTTTTTTTCTGAGGATATACAGCCATGGTTACCTTCTGCTCCTATACGGAGCGGATGCCCGCCTGGATTTCCAGCGCCTGCTTCAGGACGGGCGGCAGCTCCTTGCCGCGCTTCTTCGCCCTCCGCAGAATCCCCAAACAGGCGGTCTTGCTCAAATAGTATTTGGGGTGCGGTTCTGCCTCCAAAATCCGCGACAAGGAAGATGCGCCTGCGCCTTTGTGGGACGGACCAGTATTGAGCGTCGTATACTCTCCAAGCAACGGAGAATTGATCTCCCAATATGGCCCCAGCAGATTGCCATACCCCTCCCGGAGGTCGAGGTACAGATACGGCACTGTCAGCAACTCGGCAGGTTTCCTCCAGCACCGCCCGGAAGTCCTCTCCGTTTGAGCATGAGAAAGCTCCTGGCACGTTTTCCCAGACCATATACCGAGGTCGAACAGCGTCAGCTGTCCTTCCGCTTGCTTTGTCATAGGCTCTCATCTCCTTGATTACACGGACCTGCTCCATGAACAGGCCCGAACGCTCGCCCTGCAGTCCGGCGCGTCTGCCGTTTGCCACACTGAGGTCCTGGCACGGGCTGCCCCCGCAGACCACATCCACGGGAGTCAGTTCGGCGCCTTTCAGCTGCGTGATGTCTCCAACATGGAGCATATCCGGAAACCGTATCTTTGTGACTTGAATTGGGAACAGTTCGATCTCGCTGGCCCACACAGGAGTAAAGCCCTGCCGGACGCCTGCCAGCGGAAATCCGCCGATCCCGTCAAACAGGCTTCCGAGGGTCAGCGATGAGGTCACAGCTGCAGCTTCATGCCGGGGGCAGGCGCTTCCTCCAGCTCCATTTCTCTTTCCTTTGGGTAGTAGGATACATTGGGCGTGCGACGGTTTTTCACAAGCCTCTCGGCCTCCGCAGCCGCTTCCTCGTATGTGTCAAAGGTTACGGGCTCGCCGTCCCGCTTCAGCCATGCTTCCGCGGGGCCGCAGACCGAGGCGGCGCTCCGGCGCGCCCAGATGCCGTATTGCTTTATATGGATTCCTCCTTGTATTTGTTCGGTTGGTATATTTCGAATGGGAATGCCAAGCCGTTTGGCCTCAGCGATTTCACAGCTCATGCCATGGCTGACGCGCTCTCCGCAGATCCACAATTCTTCACAGGATGCCAGTACCCGCAGCCCCATCCGGATGCCGGCCTCCCGCTGGGAGGGGACAGAATCGTCTAAAATCTGCGGGTACAGCAGGTGGACGGCAACAGGCGCGCAGCCCTGCTCCGCGGCATAGCGGCAGGCGGCTCTGGCAAACCGGATATTCTTTTCGACGTCCCCGGCGTAGGGGGAACAGATGTAGACCAGCTTCATTTTGCCGCCACCGCCTTTACTACTGTTCTTGTTATGTTGATGGCTGTCTGGGCCGTATAGGCGGCGCTCATGAGGTTGGCCCTGGTGCTGGTGTCCAGTCCGAAGGCTCCCGCGATGCGGGGAATCTCTCCCGCGGACAGCATCAGCCCCAGCCCGAGAAGGGCGTGGTCTTTTACCACCATAAGGCCGGCGGTGAGGATGGTGGACTGCAGAAAGGCCGTCAGGCACAGTCCGACGATCTGCTTGCACCAGGACGTAAAGCCATCAATATACCCACGGGGAACAGAAAACATATACAGGCTGCCTACGGCGATCTGGATGAGCAGGATACCGCCGCGCTTGAGGTTGGCGAAGAACACTTTGATCACCGCGTAGCCCATCAGGATCAGGATGAAGATCATCATGATGGGATTGATGCCGCCTCCCATGCCTCCGAATACGCCCGCATTTCCCGCGTTTTCAAGACTTCCAGCCGCGGAGAGCTCGCTGATGATATTGCCTGCTAGGGTTTCGATGCCGGAGCCGTATCCGGTAATGCCCGCCGTCAGGCTGCTCTGCAGGGAAACAGCCAGCTTGTACAGCTCCACCGGTACGGTGGAAAACAGGCTGACCGCTATAAAGCCCTTGATGGCGTTGAGCGCGGTATCCTTGATGTTTCCGCGGCCTGACTGGTACTCGATTCCGCATTCAAAGGCAGAAACCACCAGCCCTGTGCCGTAAAGCGCCCAGGCCAGATAAACAAAAAACAGGATGATGGACTGCACCCAGCTCATCTCAAACAGGTCGGCGCCCATATTGCCCATCTCGGCGAAAAAGTTGCCGAGAAAGCCGATGATCTGACCGTAGACCCAGTCAACGATCTGGCCCAGCACGGTGTCGGCGACGAAATCCCATATGAACATGGGCGGTCACCTCCTTTCGGATAAAAAATCCGGGAGCCTGTCATTCAACAAGCTCCCGGATAAACTTGTAGTTTTCTACATGCCAAGTATTTGCCAGTCAATACTTGCATAAGGACAGTGACTTTCAAATTACTTGTATGATAAACTAAAAAATAGATTGGCAAAAATAGTCGAGAAGTTTTTCCTCTTTGGATATAAGATAAAAGCTGTGAGGAGGTGAAAGGATGGAGGAACAAATAGAGGCTGTCCAGCGAATGCAGGATTATATTGAAGTACATCTGTCAGAGAGAATTACGCTCGCTGACTTATCCAAAGCATCGCTTTTCTCACCGTGGTATTCTTACCGGCTATTTTTGCGGTGGACGAATATAACGCCAGCCGATTATATTAGACGGCTTAGACTCTCCAAATCCGCGATAAAACTTCGGGATGAGTCCTGCAAAATTATTGACGTAGCCTTGGAGCTTGGGTTTGGTAGCGTGGACGGCTACCAGCGCGCATTCTTCCGTGAATTCGGGTGCAACCCCAAGGAGTATGCAAAAAATCCGATTCCTCTCTATCTTTTCGCACCTTATGGAGTTAAATATCGAACACCCAGAAAGGAGAAGACTATGGAAACAGTGAAAAGCGTATTTGTCCAAATGGTTGAAAAACCAGCACGAAAGGTGCTAATTAAAAGAGGTGTGAAAGCCACTGACTATTTTGCCTATTGCGAGGAAGTTGGCTGCGATGTTTGGGGATTACTCCAAAGCATCAAGTCTATCAGCGGCGAGCCTGTGTGCATGTGGCTGCCTGCGGATTACATTGCACCCGGCACGTCTGAGTATGTGCAGGGTGTTGAGGTGCCTATTACCTATGACGGAGTCATCCCCGATGGATTTGACGTAATCGAACTCCCTGCTGCAAAATATCTGATGTTTAAAGGAGAGCCTTTTGCCGAGGAGGACTATTGTCAGGCTATTGAAGAAGTGCAGGCAGCAATTAAAAAATATGATCCCGCCGTCATTGGTGCAAAGTGGGACAAATCAAATCCTCGCATCCAGTTGGAACCTATCGGCACAAGAGGCTACATCGAGCTTTTGCCAATTAAATAACTCTATTGCACAGGGCGGTTACATGATACCGCCCTGTGCTTTTTTCTACATTCCAAGGATCTGCCAGATATATAACGGACAGGTCAGGGCAAACACAAGGCAGGCGAACAGAATCGCCGGTGCGGCCCATTCAAACTGGCCATGCTTGCGATAATCAAAATATGCCGTCGCGAGCTTGGCGAAGAAAAACACCGCCAGAATCAGATCGATGGCCGGAAAAACCACTTTGTTGACCACCGTTTTGATCTGGCCGGAGGCGTCGCTCCATGTGTTCTCAATCGCGCCGGCCACATCGCCGGTAGGCGCGGCATAGGCTGTTGTGCAGAGCATGCTGCCCAGCAGCAATACCACGAGGAGAACAGGCAGGATTCGTTTAAGCTTCATAGGATTACCCCTTTCGAGAAAGATTTTTGAAAGAAAAAGACCGCTAAAGCATTTGCCCTGCGGTCCTGTTTCTTTTCTGTTGTTTATGGCTTTACCGGCGCGATGTGCCAGTCATCCCAAAGGCTGCCCCGGATGGTCACCGAGTCGGTGAGGTTCATGGAAAGCATGCCGGCCGGCGTCCAGCAGTCGATGAGCCAGGTGTACGGCGTGTAGCTTCCGTCCGGAAACCATATGGGAGTGAAATGCGTCCGGCGCTTATAGGTGGAGTATTTGTTGGACGCGAACTCAAATTTGGAGCTGTAGCCCCGGCTCGTTCTCTCCAGCAGACGCCAGTAGGTTTTGTACTGGAATTCGGGGAAATAGGTGACTGCCGTCTGCGCTTCGGTTACCGCCGAAGACTGGTTTGTGCTGACATTTGCGGTGACGGCCTGATTGATTCCGTACCCGCTTTTCATGGTTTTGCCTGAAGCGGTAGGATTCCTGGCATCCGGGACAACGCTCATGGAGGCTGAAAGACTCGCGGTGTAAGCGATCCAGTCAAACTCCCACCAGCCATGGTCACACCAGTATCCATCTTCTTCCGTTCCATGCCATACCCTATAGGAATGCCACCATGGACGCCATACGCCCCAGGAGGCATAGGTTTTCTGCGCATTATTGGGTACAGAAGCTCCGGAATAGGAGTCGTTGCGGTCATCAGCCACCGGATTGGGTGGATCGTTTCCGGAAATATCCATGATCTTAGCGGTGATGGTTCCCTGGCTCGCCGATCCGCCTCCCGATACCGACACATGAATGGTCATGGTCTGCGGAGTGGACGGAGTCGTCCAGCGGACCCACACCAGCTGGCTGTCGCCTTCCGGATAATACACGCCGCTTACGGTATATGTCTGGCCGCCGATTGTAAATCTCACCGTGACGGGATGGTCCGGGTCTGCCTGGCCGCCTCTCACAGTCACCGAGGTGATAACCTCCGTATTGACCCGGTACTCATAATCGTAAGTGGCGACCTCCGGAGGCTCCGGCTCCGCTTCATTGAAGCGCACTATGCCGAGCCCAAGGGATGAGATAATATCCGCATTTGACGCGGCTTTGGTTGTGGAACCGTCCCATGCCGGATATCCGAGATCCGGGGTTTCCAGGAACATCGCCAGAGGCAGGTTTTTATGGCTGAGCGACACCATCTTGCTTCGCAGACCGCCGTTCAGCTGCCGGTCATAAAGCGCGGCTTCGGTGGCGGTCATAGCGTACTTAATTCCCCCGAAGGTCATATAGGCGATGGGTTCTAACAGAAGCTTGTATTGACCGTTGATGAGAACGTCATAGTTTATACCGGTAACCTCGGCAATATACCGGATTACCAACTCATCCGTGAAGTAGCTTTTAATTTCCTCAATGCTGGCCTGTCCGCTGCCGGAGCTGATAATGCGCGGCATGGCTTTGCCTGGGTTGTTGTAGGTATATCCATTCATTTGTACCGACAAAGCCTTTCCACCATTGTATTGCATCTTATTTACTTTTCCAAAATGAACAATATCACCGGGTTGTGCTTTGTTGGTGAGATCGACAGGAGTTGTTACAGCTATCCGATCACTTGCTCGGACAACCGTGACTCTAACCCCTTCATCGCCAGAATTCCAGTAGTTTTCACTGGTACCATTGCCCATTCCGCCGCCTCCGTGGTCAATATTTCCTTCCCCTTCGGCGTAGGCCATGACAGGTAACAGAAGTGAAACCAGCAATACCAGCACAAGCAAAATGCTGAGTTGTCGTTTCATAGCGATACCTCCATAATAGCAAGAAGCACCGCATATTTACGGTGCTTCTTGCTATCTATTATTTATTTAGTGCCTTTAATCCATTGAGCCCACTTTATTTCCGGTAAGCTCGTCACCCTCGTTTCCGACTTGTGTTCCTACGTTCGGACCACTATCATCGACCCACCCAAAGCCGGGAACCCACATTTGCCCCTTTTCATTTTTATCTCCCGCCTTTGGTGTCGACGAAGATGTGGCACTCTCCGGCTTTGTCACCTTATCATGCTCCGTTGGCGTTACCTTCTCCACCTTTTCTCCGTCGGGAGTTTTGGACGGATCGGTTTTTGCTTCCTGCGGCGGTTCCGGAGGCTTTGTAACCTCTGCCTGAATACTCTGCTCGGTTCCGGTGGAATCGCCGGTGTCCGTTGAGGACGCGGGAGTCACATTCGGATCAATTGGCTGGGCGTTTACCTCCTGTGTATTGGTTGGACCTGCGGAAGGAGTACTGGGATTTACCGTGTCCGACACCGTGGAGGAAGGCTGGACGGACACTGATTTGGGTGCCTCCGTTTTAAACTGCGAGGCTATAGCTATAACAAGAACTGCACATACCACGCCGAGCCCGGCGAGGGTGAACCGTTTCTTTGCTTTATCAGTAAGCTTCATAGGCTTTACCTCCTTTTCAAAGGCTGCCGGTTTGGTCTTTTCAACCACACCATACTACAGAAGTTTCCGGAAGTCTATGGCCAATCCGGAAACAGTCAAAATAAAGGCATATATTTTGCCTGCACCTTGAGGTTAATCGTCATGGGAGGCAGGCTTTTCCCGCCAAAGGATACCGGAACCTCCAAACGTATAGCCGCATCCGCCAGAAACCCCTTGGAATTGTCAGGATTCACTGGGGCAAAGGGCATGTTTTTAAGGGCAACGGAAAGGCCAGACAATCGGAACTCCACTGTGTTTCCGGCATATTTCACATGGTATCCGTTTTCCTGCCTGAGTCCCAGCAGCTGATCCAGCCTGCCGTATATATCGCCGTAGTCCAGGCTTTCCTTAAAGCCCCCGGCGGAGGGCTGGTAGGCTCCGCTGTAACCCTCCCTCACTCCGTGATACACATTGTCATAGCTGTCGTTTACTGTCGAGATTACAGCTGACTGTACCGCGTCGCGAACACCTTGGGCGATGATCGCCAGCCGGATGTATTCGGATATGCCGGCAATAATAATCACAAGGGCCAGGGTCACCGCGACGACAAGCGGGAGGGACGTGCCTTTTTTGTTTTTAATTATATCACATATTTTACCAGCTGTCATTTCCAGTACACCTCGCTTTTGCCTGACGCCTGCGCCTTAAGGGTAACGGGAAAACTCCCGAAGCCGCCGAACAGGCCGATGTCTACCCGCATGGTGACTGTAACGGTAAATTCCTCATTGAGCTGGAGCCTTCCGGTTTTTGACCACGAAATATCAGGGGAAAGCCCCGTCTTTTCCGAGAGAACCTGCGCCCGGAGGGTGGTTTCGCTGCCGACACGCCCGGCGATTTCCGCCTCCCGGCACAGCTCGACGGCATAGGTATCCAGCTGGTTCTTGGTCACGAACACCGGCAGGACGCTCACCGCCACGGCGACGACCAGCATCACGCACAGCACCAGCACCGCCACGTCGATATAGCCCTCGCCGCGCCGGGAGCGGAGAAGCTTCAGCATAGGCGCACCTCCTGCTCGGGCGGACGGAAGGCCTCGTCCAGCTCGTAGTCCTGCTCGGCGTCCTGTGTATCGGCAATCGGCCAGAGCGCGTGGCTCAGCTCATCGTCATGCACCATACCGGAGCCGTTTTCCTCAAGCCATTTATCCCGCACCACTTCCAGAGGATTTTTGAAGCGAAGCAGGTATTCCAGATGCTCCGCGCTGTACCCGCCGCCCTTCAGTTCCTCGTACACCAGCTTAGTGGCGGCGATTTCCTCGGCCTTTTCAATTAGCTGGAACGGCTCCAGCCGCGTCCATTCCCGCAAAAAGGAGATATAGTTCGCCTCAAGCTTTTCCGAAAGCTCTCTTTCAATTTCATTGCGCTTCATATCGCGCCTCCTTCCTAAAACATCCCGTTAAGGGAGCTTAAAATCTGCACGGCGATGATCGCTAAGTATGTGAGCAGAAAGCACATCAGCATGATAAACGAGAACACCCTGATCTTCGGCGGGATTTTCTGCGCCTGACTCTTGAGCCTTTGCAGCTCCAGCGCCTTGAAGTCATGGGCCAGCATCTGAAAGTACACGGCGCTGTCGTCGCCCCGCAGGACGCCGATCAGTCCCCTGACCACATCGGAAAGCATCGGGGAGTTGAGCCTTGCTTCAAACCTTGTCAGCGCCGCCTCGTAGCTGGAGGAACGCATGTCCGCGGTCAGCACATCCAATTCTCGGACAAAGGCGGGGCCGGCGTTTTTCTTGAAGTTTTCCATCATAGCCAGCACATCGCGGCTAGCCTTGAGGGTTTGTTCAATCGTTGCAACAAAGCGCGGAAGCTCACCCTCGATCTGTTCCCGTTTCTCCCGAAGCTGCTCGTCTGCTTTCCGGATTTCCTTGAAGTAGGTCAGCACGGCAAGGATAATCAGCACCGGCGAGAGCAGAGGGAGCAGGATCAGGCAGGGGATCACTCCCAGCAGGATCGCCCCGGCTTTTGCAATGGCATAGGCGGAATACACCTCCGGAGTCATAGAAATCCCCGCCGCCTTGAGGACATTAGCCATCCGGCTGTGCTTGTACTCATCCATGCGTATATATTTTGAGAGCTTTACCGCTCCGGACATGAGCCAGGCTTCCGCCGTTTTGGCGGACTTTTTGCCTGTTTTTCCCGCTCCCAGCATGGCTTTGGCCGTCCGGAACGTCGGAAGACGAAGCGCATCGGCCAGGATAAAGAACAAGCCTAAGGCAAGGAGGATTCCGGCAAAAAACAGTTGTGCCAACATCTCCGTCACCTCCTGTACTCGATGGGCTTGGTCAGCTTGATGACAAACGCTGTGGAGGTAAAGACCGCCGCAGCGCAGACCGCCAGGATGACCTGTCCCACCACCGTGTGCATCAGGGTGTGGTACCAGCTCTTATAGAGAAAATACATGATAGGCACATTTCCTATAACAAGCAGAGCCATGATGATAAATTCCTTGCGGGGTTCAAACACCAAGTACTCCAGCTCGGCATTGACGATGCGCATGTCGCTGAGCTTGGCAACAATGGGCGTCAGCGTGGTTTTCAGGCTGCGGTCGTACTGGCAGGCGGCAACTGCGTCGCACCATTCATGAAACACATCGTTGTCTATCTTGGGCTTCATGGCATGAAGCGCCGTGTCAATATCCGGATTGATGAGCTTCACTCTCGTCAGAAATTCCGCGAACACGCTTCGCACAGGAGGATTGAGATATTGAACGCTTTCCTCCACCGCCGTGAGGATATCCTCGTTTCTGAGATAGGCAGTGGTAATGATGGACAGAGCCGTTTCCAGCTCCGCGGCGATGTTTTTTTTGTAGTGCGCGGCAGTAAGCCTGGTGTACCAGAAAGGGATAAACATCATGCCCACCGCCAGCACCGGTACGAGGAACACATTGCCCATCAGGATGGCAAGGCTGGCACCCGCGGCAAAGAATAGAAGAGATACCGCGCAGATAAGGGAAAAACGGCAGCTCCGTCCGGTGACGGAGAGGATTTCCTGTACCTCGGCAATCTCCCTGCGGAAGAAGGACAGCTTTCTCCGGTGGGCGGCTTCATTGATCTGTGCCCGGATGCTTTTGTTTTTGCGGGTCAGGAACCCAAGCAGGCCGTCGGTAAATTCCAAAGGTGAGAGTCCCAGCAGCAAAAAGGCGCCGGTAATGAGGCCGGCACAGGCAATTAAAAGGATTGCGGTCATTGGGCGGCACCTCCCATTTTAAGAATTCTCCGCAGGGTTTCCTGGGGCATTCCGTTTTCAAGAAACCGTTTCTGCAGGCTCCGGGAAATACCCTGTACCGCGCAATGGCGGCCGTTGATGATGAATTTCCCGTCCTCCACATGGTTTTCGGTGATCTGGAACTGGAACAGGCTCCGGTAGTTTCTGCGGCCGTCCGGCAGAATTTCACATTCCATAATTTCCATCAACCGGCGCTGCTTGTTCTCCAACTGCTTTGCGAACACCACAATGGGGAACGCCTCAGTCACCAGATCCATGAGAGTGTTGTCCGCCATGTCATATTTTCTTTTGCACAGTGTGACCATGCGGCGCCAGGTGGCTTCGCAGGAATTGGAGTGGATGGTGGTCAGCACCGTATGTCCGGTTCTCGCGGACTCCTGGGCGGCATAGGCTTCCGGGCCGCGCATCTCGCCCACACAAATGATTTCAGGGTTGAAGCGTAGGGCCATGTCCAGCAGGATGTCCTGATCGATGTTCTGCTTCTCGTTTTCACTCATGCGTGTCAGCGTATGAATGACGCTGTTGCAGACCTTCCCGTCCTTCTGGCGCACCAACGCCAGCTCGCGGGAGCCGTTTTCAATGGTAAAAATACGCTTGTTATCCGGTATGGTGGTCAAAAGCCATCCTGCCAGGGTAGTCTTTCCGGAGCTGGTGGCGCCTGCCACACAGATGGAAATGCCATATCGCAGGCACTCCGCCAGGAAATCCAGCATCGGTTCGGTGGCGGTCCCTCCGCGGATAAAATCTTCCTTCCTCATGCTCTGCGGATTAACAATACGGATGCTTGCCGCTACGCCTACATCCTCATCCACCAGCGGGGTTTTCAGCACGGCAATGCGGATGTTCTTGGACAGATGTCCCAGAATGGCTGGGCTGGCGTTGTCCAGCACCATGCCGGACACATGGAGCATGCGGCGCACCACGTTGACGGCGTGCTCCGGGCTGTCGAAGTGCTCGTCCAGCTTCCTGGTGACGCCGCTGCTGTACTGCACCTCGACGTCATTCCAGGCGTTGATGTCAATTTCCTCGATGCCTGCGCCGAAAATGTATTTCGTCAGAAACGAAAACTCCGCCATTTCGGCGTACAGGGCGTCCACCAGCTGCTCCTGTGCCATGCCTGCAACAGCAATGCGATAATCCTGAACATATTTGGTGATGTACCGCTTGACCTGCGCCTTGATTTCCTCCGTGCTGCCGTCGGTGATCAGCGTTGCGTATTTGCTGGAGATGTACTCCTGCACCTCATGAAGCACCGAGCCGAATTCCTTAGTCGCTCCATTGGATGAAAAAAACAGGCTTTGATTGCCTGTCATGCTGATGGTGTGTGATTTTTCACCTTCTTGTTTTAGATTGCCGTCCGGCGCCGGCACATGAGGCGGGATATTGGCGGAATTCCGTCCGTGGTTCTTCCTGCTCATACGCCGAACACCTCCTTTGCGATTTTAGCAATCTCCGTGCGAAAGCTTCGGCTGTCCTTGAGAACCAGCTCTCCCAGCAGGTTTCCCTCTAGTGTCAGGTTTTCCAGCTCATCCGAGTGCGGCAGCTTGAAAGCGACGCTGCCCAGCACCTGCTCGATGTGTTCTCCGGCCTGATTGGATTTGATGTTGGACGCCACCCTGTACTGCTTGTCCGCATCCCATTTCTGGTCTTTCAGGAGCGGAAGCTGGCTTGACAGGTAACTGACGGATTTGAGGTCGCAGTTGACCAGTCTCAGCACCGTGTCGGCCTCCAGCAGGGAAACCGCCGACAGGATGTCGTGGGCGATATGGCTGCCGCAGTCAATGATGATGTACGGGGCGATGTCCCGCAGGTGGTCGATCAGTTCGGCCGCCAGTTCCTGGGTATAGGGCGGATAAGTGAACACATTCTCGCCCTTGAGCATGCCGATCATGGTAAGATAGCTCATTTTCTTATGGGTAACGCAGTTTTGCTTGATCAGCGTATCGGTGATATGGGTAGCCGCAAGGATACTGCCGAGGGAGCGCTCGCACTCCAGCTCATGAGGCGGGCAGATGCAGGGCAGCATGGGCGTGGTCATATCGCACAGCAGCAGCACAACATTTCGTTTGCGGTCGGCCAGGTACTTGGCAAGACGCACACTGACAGTTGTTTTCCCGCTGCCGGGGCTGCCCCATACCGCCAGCACCTGGACATCCTGTTCTGGTTCGTCCGGCACAAACTTTGATTGATTGCGGGAGAAGATGCTTCCTTTCATGAAGTTGAGCATTTATTTCCCCTCGCTTTCCGGTGCGGTATTTTCAGGGTTTGTTGTATCCTTCTGCGATGTGGCTGCTGTTTTTTCTTCTGTCTTTTGCTCTGCAGGTTTCGGATACAGGATTTGAAGCACCTTATCCTGCAATTCGGTAAACCTGGCGGCGTTCTCCTTGGAGCCTCTGTACACGAGAGAAAGATGGAGCTTGCCGTCCGCTTCCAGCTCCGCGAGGATTTTCGCCTGTTCGGGGGATGCCAGAAGCGTTACCGTAGCAGGAAGCTGCTTTTCGTTCTCATTCTTGCCCGTACCCCCCGAGGACTGTTCCGAATCTGTGTCGTATCCGGAACTGGAAGTCACGCCGATGACCTCGACGTAGGTCAGTTCCGAAGGGATGACGGTGGAACCCTGCTTTTTGTAATCGGGAGCGATAACGCTGACAATGTCGCCGGAGATCAGCTTGCCGGACAGTCCTTGCGCGAAGCTTTTGATGCTGACTGAAATGGCCTGCTTGCCGCCGCTTAAGTTATACAGGTAGGCATTTTCCGCGGCGGGGACGTCGGTCAGCTTGGAAGAAAGGATATAGTCGCCGGGAGACAGATCCGCCGCGGCATACTTGCCGACTGCGGCACCCGGCTGCCTGACGACGTTTTCCGGCAGATTGTAGCCGCCCACCTCCACAGTCTGCACCATATCCCTGGTGATCTGATCACCGTTCCTGATGTCCTTTACTACCCGGACAATGGCTGTTTTCTGTGATACGCTCCGGTTGAACAGCGGCGTCAGGGCAAAACAAATAAGCAAAGACAGCACAATGCAGATGGCGCCCAGCATCGTGCGGTTCTTAAGAAAACTCATAGGGTGTTCCTCCTTAAATCAAAAAATATGCTGCGAGGCAGCCGAGAGAAAGAAACGGCGCGAGGGGGTATGCCTTTGGAGCATCCCTCCCTCGCAGTTTCTGAACTATAAAGCAGATTGCATGGAATGCCAGCATGCCTGTTAATCCCATGATTATGGCTGCTATGCCTTTTTGCAGGCCCAGCACCAGCCCCGCGGCCGCCATGAGCTTGATATCCCCGCCGCCCATGCCTCCAAAAACAAGGGCAGCGAGCAGAAAGGGCACTGCGGCGAGGATGCCGAACAGCTTCATCGGTTCAAATATCAGCAGACCTGTCAGAGCGACGCCCAGACAGATGCTGTCCGGTATGATCCTTTTTTTGATATCCCATGCGGAGGCTGCTCCCAGCAGGGCAGCAAAAAAGCCGCCCTGCAAGAGAAGCGGCATATCAGTTCCCATAGTTGAACATATCGATAATGCGCTGCTTCAGGGTCGGCATCACGGTTTCGCCGAACAGGGCATACAGCCCGGCAAGGACGAGCGCGCCGATGACCACGGCCATTAAAATTTTTATTGCGGTATCCACAAAGCCCTCCCCGTGCTGGGAGCGGAGCAGCTTCTGTGCCGCTAAAAGCTTACTGGTCAGCTGGTTTTTTACCCTGGTTACAAGTTTTTTCATTATGTTTTACCTCCAAATTTAAATTTCAAATGCTTGCGTGGAACTAAGAAAACGGCGGGGCTTATAGTCCCGCCATCCGCATGCCGGAGCCCTGCTCCGGCGCCTGTTCAAAAGGGGGCGTATCCTCCGCCTTCTGCTGGTTCTGGCTCTGACTCTGGGCGAGGGCTTGATGATATGCGTCAATGACCGCGTTGCTGAGCTGTTCCCGGAATTCCTTGGTGACCGGAAAGCAGATGTCCTTGTACTCGCCGTTTCCCGCCTTGTAGCTGGGCATGGCGATGAACAGCCCCTTGGAGCTGTCCACCACCTTCACGTTGCGGACGGCGAAGCAGTCATTGAGGTTAATGGACGCATAGGCTTTGACATTGCCTTCCGGACGGATGGAGCTTATCTTCACGTCCACCTTCATGGGAAGGGTTTGCTCCGCTGCGGTCTGCGTGGATTCCTGCGGAGCTTTGGCGGTAGCTTGTGCTTTGCTCATAGATGTTTCCTCCTTTAAATATTTGTGGGTTAATAACAGCCTTCCGGCTGTGGCTGATAGTGTTACAGGCTCATTGCCGGCTCCTGGTACAGCTCCTGCTCCGGCGGCCGGAAGGATATTTCCCTGAAGCCGAAGCGGTCGACATAGTGGAAGGAGCTGCCAGAATCATCATACATCTCCACCACATCCGACATGGAGAGGCTGTGTCCCTCGTAGCCGGGCGGGTGGACGAGGTTAAACCTGGCGTACAGTTCCTCCAAGTCGTTGGTTTCCACCTCGCCGTCATAGACCACCCGGTAGTTGTCCGGGTCAGGTTCTCCGAAACGCTCCAGCAGCTCGTCATACCCGATGAATTTCATCATCACATCCACATTGGGTTTGAGCTGATGGACCCTGCATTTTTTCAGCACCTGCAGATTGCCCTCCCGGTCGAGCTTCCCCTCCGCCAGCCGCGCGAAGGTGCCGTTCCTCCATTCCAGCTCCAGTCCTTTTTTCTCCGTGAGATAGGACCGGAGCTCCTCGTTCTGAAACATCGGGTCGACGATGGCCCTGCCTTTTTCGATATAGCCTGCCGTGTTGCCGTAGTAAAGGATGCGGTTATTTTTGATCTGGATGCCATTCATGAGGCTTCCTCCTTTCCCGTCGGAACTGCCGTGCTTTTACAAAGGGTTATTGAAAATAGAAGGTGACGGAGTAAGTGATGTTGCTCTTGTTGTACATGCAGTCGTGATTTGTGTAGTAGTAAAACTCCAGCTGTCTGTAGAGTCCCGGCGGCAGAGAGCGGCTGAAGGTGATGCCGTTGGTGGTCGTGCCGTAATCCAGCTGATCCCACTGCCCGGTCAGCACGTTGTACCCGCGGACACGTCCGAAATCCTGACCGCTGTGTCCGGAAACGGGAGGCACCGTAAAGGTGTAATTGGTAATGGTCGCCCCTTCGATGCCCTGCTCCAGAATGACGGACTCCGGTCCGGTCAGCGTCATACCGCCGCCCCTGTTGGGGTCGGCGACAAAAAACACAATAGCCGCCCAGGGTGATTCCGCCCCGGTGGAGTCCACCGCTTTGACGCGAACCACGTTTTTACCTAAAGGATAGGCGGTACTGGTCTGCGCAGGACGGCCTTCCCATACATAAGAGATGGCGTCGCCGTCCGGATCGGTGCTGGAGGCGGTGATGGTGATCGCCGTGCCGGGCGCTACGCAGTTGCCGTCCGGGGTTCGGGTGATCACCGGCGTTGTAGGCGCTGAGTTTGCAACCGTAAAAGTGATATCCGTCCAGTCGGAATACAGCCCCCATGCGTCCTTGGCCCGAACCTTCACGGTATGGGTACCCACGGCATAGCAGCTGTCCGCCGTGTTGCCCGAGTATTCAATGGTCACGGTATCCCCGTCCGGGTCGGTTGCATTGACGCTAAGATTCACAAGAAGCTTGCCGTCCTTTGCGGTTCGAGTTACCGCTGCACTCCCTGCCGGCTTGTTCGGGGCCGTATTGGTCACCGTCACATTCTGCGCATAGCTGAATGTCCTGCCTGCGTCATCGGTTGTGCTGGCAGTCAGGACGTAGCTTCCGGTCGCATTGATCGCGATGCTTCCTCCATTGTTGGAAAGGCTTCCGGTATATCCTGCCGCACTGCCGTTTTGCGTGAGCTTCCAGGTGAGGCTTCTGCCCTCCAGTCCGGACACGGCCGGCAAGGACACGTTAAAGCTGGAGCCGATGTGGACGGAAGACGGAATGGTAAAGTTAAACTGTGCAATCGGCTTTATAGTTCCGGTATTGGAGGTAAAGGTGAATTTTCTGCCGTTTGTATCTGTCGCTGCTGCAATCAGCTTCACCGGAATGGTCTTATCCGTGCTGATCCTCAAGGTGCCGCCGCTGGTTCCGACCGAACCGGCGGCGTATTGGGTATATGGCTTGGCTTCGCCGCCATCCACAGAAAGGAGCCAGTCGATGTCCATTCCGTCAAGCTCGGTGCCGGATACGGTGACGGCAATTGGTTCGCTGCTGTAGCTGATTGACGGCAATCCGATGGTCATTTGCGGAATGGGATAAACCGTAAAGGCTTTGCTCCGGACAAAGGCACGGCCGGTCTGATCCGTCAGGGTCAGAGTCAGCTCATACTGTCCCTTCACCGGGAAGGTCAGGCTGCCACCTTCTCTGGCAAGAGTTCCGAATGTGTAATTGGAATACGGTTCAGCACCGCCGTCATCCTTGATGACCGTCCAGTCCGCAGTAAGGTTTTCCAGATCCGTGCCGCTGACGCTGATTGTACCGGCTTCGCCTGCATACCAGACCGGTGGCGTGTTCAGTTCAATAGTCGGAAGCGGGTAGACCGTGGTGGATGCGCTGCAGGAGAATACCCTTCCCAGCGCGTCCGTCATGGAGGCGGTGAGGGTATATTTTCCGGTTTCCGTGAAACGGATTTTCCCGCCGTAAGTGTTCAGTGTCCCCTCTAAAGCATCGGAAATCTCAACAGGTTTTCCGTCTTTGGTGAGCGACCATTCCACCGGCAGCACGTTGTTGTTGCTGCGGGTTCGAAGGTCGACGGTGCGGTCGGTGTGGGTCGATTCGGGAAGCTCGAAGGAAAGGGACAGCACCGGCAGGACTTCGATTTTCCCGCCGTTCTCGAACAGGAATACCCGCCCGGTTTCATCGGTGATTCTCGCAATCAGTTCATAGGTGCCGGCGTGCTTGAAGCGGATGGAGCCGCCGTTGTTGGTGAGTGTCCCGTCGATATATGTCGCCCAATCCTGGAATCCAAAGCCGTTCTCACACATCCATTCCACTTTTAGTCCATCCAATTCCAATGTTTTTGGAATCACATCGACGATTGTGTCGGTATGTGCGGTTTCCGGCAGGGTATACGAAATGCCCGGAACGGGATATACCTTGACCGGCGCGGTGCAGCTGTAGGTTCTACCCGCGGGGTCTGTAAAGGCCGCTTTGAGAACATATTCTCCTTTTTCTTTGATGCGGATGTAGCCTCCGTCATTGGTCAAATCTCCCTGGACTGCATCGCTAAGAGCGATATCCTTGCCGTCTTTGGTCAGCGACCACCGGATTTCGGCATCGCCAAGGTTTTCGAAGCGGCTCTCCACACGAACGGCAGTATCCGTATGTGTGATCTCGGGCAAGTAGATGCCAATGGAGCCTACCGGATAGATGGTGATGGTTTGGGAGGCTTCAAAGGTTCTGCCGGTTTCATCGGTGATCGATCCGGTTAGCATATATACGCCCTTATCCTTGAAGCGAATCTTGCCTCCGCCATTTGTCAGGGCGCCCTCCAGCTCGTCGGCTAGCACCGCCGCTTCACCATTCTTAGTAAGACTCCAAGCTACCGTCAGTCCGTCCGCTTCCGCCAATGTTGCGGAGACATCAAGGGTCGTATCAGTGTGGGAGGCTGCTGGGAGCTCAAAGGCAAGACCGGCCACCGGGTAGACCTTGGTGTTTTCCGTATGGGCAAAGACACGGCCGGTTTCATCCGTAATGGCAGCGGTCAGCGTATATTCACCCTTAGCTTTGAACACAAAGGTGCCGCCTCCACTTCCAAGTTCGCCGTCCAGAATGTCGGCAGGCTGAATGGATTTACCGTCCTTTGCTGCTGTCCACACAATATCGTGCCCATAGAGCTTTTCCGGAGGGAAGGTAAGAGTGACCGATTTATCCGTATGGGTGGTTTCAGGCAGTTCAAAGCTCAAATCGATGACCGGATAAACCGTGACCTGTTTTGACAGCACGGTTTCTTTTCCTCTGGCATTCTTCGCCGTGGCAGTCAACGTGTACTGTCCTTCCTGTTTAAATTGAATGTCGCCTCCCTCTAGTCCGAGGTTTCCGGTTACGGCGTCCTCCAGTTTCACAGGCTGCTGGGAGCCGTCCGCGGCGGTCTTAGTCAGCGACCAGGAGAAGCTGCTCATGTATTTCCACACGGGCATCACTTGGATTTGCGTATCGATGTGGGCTGTTTCGGGAAGCTCAAACCGCACCTGTGCGTCCGGATAACTATGCGAGCCGCCGCCCGAACCGCCTGTTCCGGAACCTCCTGAGCTTCCCCCTGAATCGTTGCCCGGATTCTCCGGTGTCGGAGCAGGAGTAGGCTGGCCCTGATCCGGATTCGTCGGAGTAGGTGTCGGCTGGCTAGGGACCGGAGTGTCTGGAGTTTGTGAAGTAGATGCTGGAACTGGCGTTGGGGTAACTGGCGCCGGTGTGGGCTTTTCCGGTGTGACCTTGTCGATCAGGCCGCCGGCTTCTCTCTTGGTCACAGGGTCATTGGGATGGATTTTGTTATCGTCCGTATCTCCTATGATACCGTCCTCACGGCCAACAATGATATACCCTTTGTCATCGTCCTTGATGGCGTCCTGGTCCTCATAGCCGCTGTGACCCTGGGTGTTTTTCGCTTCTTCATCCTTTCCGCTGATGCGTACGAGCATTTTGATGATCTCGGCGCGGGTGATGGGGTCATCCGGATGAAAGCCGTCCGGATAATCGGCAGGGTCAATGATGCCGGCGTCGATCAGCGCCTCAATGTTTTTCTCCGACCAGTGGCCATCGATGTCGGGAAAGCTGGGCGGGTCCTTCTCCGCATTTGTGGTGTCCAGCGGAATATCCCGAACCAGCATGGCGGCAAACTCGCCGCGTGTGATAATGTCATCCTGCCGGATGAAGGCTTCCGGATGCAGGCAGTATGCCGTATAGATTCCGCCGCATATCAACAGAAGGAGAACAAGTGCGAGTATGCCGATGCGTTTTCCTTTTTGTTTCATGGGTTTTCAGTCCTTTCTTTTTGGTTTTGATTCTGACAAAGCCGGAACCAGCAAATCTGATTCCGGTTTCAAGTCCCTATTGGTTTCACAGCTTCAGTTCCATTCCGCTCGGTTCATGCTGTTCTTTGCGAAAGACTTCCATGGCCTCTGGTGATGGATAGATGAGTTTCCGCTCAATCATTTCTAATACGCAGAAATCCTCACGGTCGCAGATCATCACCCGGTGCTGGTAGTCCTTCTGCATCTCGATATAATCCCGCACCTCTTTTGCGCTGCAAAGACCCACGCCGGAGGTGTAGCGTCCGTCCGGCAGAAAACAATAGCCGCTGTACTGCGGCTCATGGTATTTCAGATCCAGTGCTCCGCCCGGTCGGATTTGCGAGAGCTGGAGACGGGCATATTCGGGAAGTAGTTCGGGCTTCAGGATGCCGAGAACATCGCTCCGGTTCCAGCGGATTTTTTCTCCCTCCGCCAGAGAAACCGTGAAGATGGAACTGCCGATGGGATTTGGATAGCTGCCGTTTCCTCCGGTGCAAAAATACAACTGGTACTTTGCCTGCCTTAAACCATCCGGCAATGCCGAAGCCTTCAGGACGATAACCTTTCCGTCGATGGATATGTCATATCCGGTATGCAGGCAGTCCTCCTGCGTGTAAAGTGTTTTCTCACTCATTTTTCCGCCCCTTTCTCTGTTCGACGAGCTCCAGCAGCCGGGCGGCGATAGAGATCTGGGTATTCTCCGGCATCTCACGGATGGCGGCATCGAGTAGGAGGCTACCCATTAATTGAGTAGCCGACCTCTCACACCACCACTCAAGCGGTTCCGCAAGTGGCGGTTCCCAAGTTTACACCATGGCAGTTTTGAAGTAATCCCAGAAAAACGTGTAGCCAGCCTGCCTTAGGCGGGCATCGGTTACAGTGACATTCAGTATTTGGCTATTGGCTATGCGCCAGTAGGCTTTTCTTGTGCAAGCGAATTTAAAGGCAGTATCGTGGCTGAGTCCGAGCTTCTTCAACATGGCATATCTGGTACGGACTTTCTTCCACTGTTTCCAGATGTACATGCGTATTCTTCGTCTTAGCCATTCATCGGTTGCCTGAAGCAGTTTCTTCATATCCGCGAGTTTAAAGTAATTTACCCAGCCTGTTATGAATTGTCTCAGTTTTAATTTCAGCATTTCATATCCAAGTGCGCTACTTCTTGCTGTGAGTTCTTTTACTTTTGCTTTCATCTTACTGATGCTCTTGGCATGAACACGGAACTTTATTCCGTCTTTAGACGGGTATAATCCGTATCCCAGAAATTTAATCTTTCCGATGTAGGCCACCACGGTCTTTTCTCGGTTCACTTTAAGGAGCAGTTTGCCTTCAATGAAGGGTAGGATGTGCTGCATTATTCTTTGCGCCGACCTTTTGGTCTTGGCAAAAAGCAGCATATCATCCGCATATCTGACAAATCTGATTCCCCGGCGTTCCAGCTCATGGTCTAGTTCGTTCAGCATTATGTTGCTGCATAAGGGACTGATGTTTCCTCCCTGGACTAGTCCGAGCTTTGTCTCCTCAAATCTCCCTCTGTTCATTGCCCCGGCGGTTAAGTATTTGTGTATGAGTGATATGACCCTGCCGTCTTTGATCGTCCTTGACAGTATCTCCACCATTTTTGATTGGTTCACGGTGTCGAAGAACTTCTCCAGGTCCATGTCCACCACATAGGTGTAGCCCTGATTGGCGTATTCCTTGCACTTTTCCAAGGCGTCATGGGCACTTCTCTTCGGTCTGAAGCCATAGCTCGTTTCGCAGAATTGGGGCTCAAAGATGGGTGACAGTATCTGCGCTATTGCCTGCTGCACCATTCTGTCTACTGCTGTTGGTACTCCCAACTTCCTCGTTTTCCCGTTGTCCTTGGGTATCTCTACTCTCCGGACTGGATTAGGACGGTATTTTCCCTCCGGAACTGACTTGATGAGTTCCTCCCCGTTTTCTTTGAGATATTGCAGAAGATGCTCTACTTCCATCCCATCGATCCCGTGTGCGCCTTTGTTTCTCTTTACCTGCTTGTATGCTCGGTTTAGATTATCTCGGCTTAGGATTCTCTCTAAAAGTCGGTTCCCTTGGCTGTCGGCATTGGTGTTGTTGTTTTCAGTTATCCTCTTGTCGGTAAGCGCTCCCGCATACCCTTCGTGTTCCGCACTATCTCTTTGCGGCCAGCCCTTGCCACAGCAAGGTATTCTGCTTTCTTTTCTCCCGGCTTCGGTAACTTTCATTAACTAACACCTCCTTGGGTTCAACCCTTCATAACGCCGTCGACTGCGCTACTATTATGGTATCTGCTGACTTCTCACGGTAAATCTTGTTTCAACCGCATTTCGCGAACTCGCTTTATGCGTCCGTGAGACCTCCCACGGTAAGACGCGTAACTTTCCTCCCATATACCCGCCATATCTACATCCCCGTGTCCGTGCAGTTTATTGGATTTTGTCTTGTCATGCAGACTCATCCCACTTCGGATGCCTAATATGGTTCGTGTTCCTCGGGCCGGGATTTTGCTCATCACGCTTCCTCCAGATTCCACCTCACGGTGGACACCCTTGCGCTTGGCTAATGGTTGGCAACTGCCAGCCCCCATAGCGGACTTTCACCGCCTAGTTACGCGCCATGCGTGGCGCACATGGACAAAGGCTTCCACCGCCTCCGGCGACTGGTCGCCTACCTCAATGAGATCCACCTTCTTCGCGGTAACGACGCCATGCTGGACACTCAGCCTCACAATATCTCCATAATCCATACCGGAGGCTGCGCGAAGCTCCTTGGGAATAAGGATGCGGCCCTTTCCGTCCACAATTTTATAAATGGGTTTTGCTTTCATAGAAAATATCCTTCCTTTCTCATAACCTCCCGGACTGTGCCGGGGTTGATGCCAAGCTTGTCGAACAGCTCGCGGAGCTCGTCCGGCAGGCTGTCCAGAATATCCGATTCCATAATGACAATGGCTCCGGCCGTGCAGACTACCTCCAGATCGCTGCCCACCGGAATCTCCGCCGCTTTCAGCAGATCGTTGGGCAGAGTCAGGTCGCCTTTCTCATCGCTATCCCGCCGGCCGGACAGCCGCACCGCAACCTCCACGTCCTGGGGCGTGACGACAAGCTGCGGGCACGGGCTTTCCGTTTCTTCCTGCCCCGCAACGAGAGTGACGCGCACCTCGTCGCCGGGCTTCAGTCCCGCATTACCAAGCGGTTCCCCCGGAAGGATGATGCGGCCTTGTTTGTCCACGGATGTACGCATTTCAATCAGTTTCATAATGTTGAACCTCCTAATAGATTTTGATTTGTTATTCCATGCCGCAAAAACCGTCGAGGTCGAATAGTCCCAGCTGAGTCGGCATGTCCCTCAGCCGTTCGCCGGTGTCGTAGTTGGAAATCAGGACTTCGGCGTATTCGCAGCCGTTGTCATAGCGCTGGGCGAGGTTGTTGATGCGGCTGACCGCTTCAATGTTGAAATCCTTGTACAGTTCACGGATAAAATCACAGTCGTTGTAACTGACCAGCCATTTGCCCTGACAGCTTGCCAGAGTATCCCGCAGTCGGTAATGATCCTCCTTTTTGAATTCCACAGCGTAGTGCCCTTCCGTCTGATAATATGGCGGGTCGCAGTAGATGAAGGCATTTTCACGGTCGTACTGCCTGATCAGTTCTTCAAAATCCTTGTTCTCAATGATTGTGTCCTTGAGCCTCCGGCTGCCCTGCCAGAGAAGGTGAAAGGTTTTCCTGATGTCGAAGGGCTGACAGCCATAGCTGGTGCAGCCGCTTCCGTAGCTTAAGCGGATGAGCCTGTAAAATGCGGCGGCTCGCTTCACGTCGTTCATCTGCGCGTTTTCCATGAGGATGGGCCTGATTTCTTCAAGCTGCGGTTCCGAAAGATACCGTTCGGCGATCTCCAGTTCCTCCCGAAGGTACTCGTTTGTGAATTCTTCCTTCTCCAGATATTTTTTCAGGACATTGAATTCGTCGCGTCCGTTCAGCGGAAAGAAATTCAGCTCCTTGAGAAGAGCAAAGGGACGGTCACGGACGCAGCGGAACAGATTTGCCAGGTCTGAATTGAAATCGTTGTAGACCTCCATAGCGGCGTCCGGAGGCCGTCCGAACAGCACCCAGCCTCCGCCGCCGAAGACCTCAATGTACCGTCCGAATTCCTTCGGCATACGCTGATAGATCATATCCCGCAGAGCCTTTTTGCCGCCCACCCAACTGATGATGCTGTTCAATACATCACCTCCCTTTGCTCCGGCGGCTGAATCTCTCAACATCGGTTCTCATGCAGGAGCCGTCAGGACTCCAGCAGATAAAGCCGACGCCGGGGTAAGGACAGCCTGTACAACGGTCGAGATCCTTGGGCAGGGGTAGGGAATACCTTGCGGGAGGACCATTTTCTACAGCTCCTGTTTTTTCTTCCGGTGTTACATCATGCTTCATGTTTCAGCTCCTTTCTCGGAAAAACAAAAAAGGCGCCGCCTTTTTTGCAAGACAACGCCTTCCCGTTCTTTTATTTAGTTGTATGGCTCACAGCAATCTGCTGCAACAAAAAAAGCGCCCTTCAGCTTCATAAGAAACCAAAGAGCGCTATTTGTCCGTTCACTTTTTCATTCATCCCATCACCGGGCCTCCGTATCCGAGGTCGGGTGAGTTATTTTTCATCTCCTGCTCAAGCTTGAGGGAATAGTTTTCGTGATTCCAGAAGCTGACGTAGATTTCGCCGCCCGGCGTTCTGATCGGACGCTGTTCCAGACCTTCGCCGTAGCCGTCCGCGTTTTGTCCGACCACATAATCCAGAAGCTCGGCTGTTTCCTCTCCGGAAAGAGCTTCTGTCAGTCCTGCAGTCATGACACCCCACAGCTCTCCGTCGACAACCACCACTGAAGGGTATAAGCTATACACCTTTTTATTGAGAGCTTCGTCATGGATGTATTCGGCAAGTCCTCGGTCGTTTTTAAAGAACCGGTTCTCTTTTGCGATGGCGGCGAGGATAGCATCCTCATATGCCACAGCTTCCGCAGGTGTAATCTCGACCGGATTGTCCTCTAATTCATATTCGCCTTTGGGGTAGGTGAAGATCTTCAGAGGGAAAAATATTCGCATTGTTTCATTTACCATTTTGTTTTCCTCCAGTCTTTATTGCAAATTTAATTTGAAGCCCTAAAAAAGGGCATAAAAAAAGCGGGGATAGCTTCGTTAGAAAATATACCCGTTTTTCACAAAAAATCCGTATAAAGTTGTTTACGTGGGTTCGAATCCCTCCAGCATTTCAAGAAGGCCCAATGTCATCTATGAAACTGAGGGACAAAAAATTGAGGGTAAAAACCCCCGAAAAGGCGGATGCCATGCGGCTTTGACCGCATGGCATCTATATTCACCTAAATTGATGGTGGAGATGATGGGGTTCGAACCCACGACCTCTCGGATGCGAACCGAACGCTCTCCCGCTGAGCCACATCCCCGGATATTTCATTTATTTTCGGATATGCTTAATGTATGCCTTACTCTGCAATTTGAACAGCTTGCAGGGAGACAATCTTCTTACCTCCGGCAACTGCTTGTTTTCCAACTTCCTTAAAACCAAACTTTTCGTGAAATTTCAATGAAACCGGATTTGGCGGTTCAATGTCTATCTCTGCTGTCACGACAGGAACATCTATTGATTTGGCATGCTTGAAAACATCCTCATAAAGCATTTTACCCAGGCCGGACCCTTGTTGTTTGACAGATGCGACCACCCTGTCGATATACAAAAATTTCTCATAATTCTTTGAAAACCAAGCATAATTTACGCTGTCGTAATCCTTTCCTTCTCTCAAAGCTAAGACAAAAGCTTCAACCTTGCCATCTGTTTCCACAACCTTCAATATTTCGGATTCTTGGTGCAAATGAATCAGCTTTTCCTTGGAAAGGGGGGATAAAAAATGCACGGATTCTTCGTTAAGCTTTAATATCTCTTCATAATCTTCCGGTGTTGCAGGCCTTATCTTTCGTATTTCAGTTGTCATTTTACGGTTCTCCTTTTTCTACCCTGTTATACATTCATTAAAGATGATAATATATTATCACATTTCAAAAATATTTTCACTATTTTTCTCTTGCCTGATAATCAAGGCTCAAAGGCTTGTTCCGGTACATTCTGCATTGACTCGGGTAAATATCTAATATATAATAAATTGATTATAATTTGCGAGGTAAAATATGAAAAAGAGACTTTTGGGAAATACGGGCATGGAAGTGTCTGTAGTAGGTTTCGGAGGAATTCCTATACAGCATGTAAGTGAAAATGAAGCGGTAAACCTGATCCTTGAATGCAAAAAACAAGGTATTAACTTTATTGATACGGCAAGGGCCTATACAAACAGCGAAAAACAAATAGGTATGGGCCTTAAGGAAGCAGGCAGGGAGAATTTTTACATTGCCACCAAGGCCATGAGCTATGATTATGATTCAATGAAAAGCTCCTTAGAGCAAAGCTTGAATGAGCTCCAGGTGGAATACATAGATTTGTATCAGGTTCACAATGTAAGCTCTAGACAGCAGTTGGATAGCATTTTTTTGGAAAATGGAGCTTTGAAGGCATTAGTTGAAGCAAAAGAACAAGGCTTGATTAAACATATAGGAATTACAGGTCACATAAGGGAGATCCTTATTGAGGCTATTGATAACAATGAATTCGAAACCGTTCAGTTTCCTTTTAATCCTGTTGAGCCCCAGGGAACAGAGCTTTTGATGAAGGCTCTTGACAAAGGCATGGGAACTATTGCAATGAAGCCTATGGCAGGAGGTGCAATTGATAATGCCCGTTTATCCTTGAAATATGTCATTAATTCAGGACTAATAACAGTTGCTATACCCGGGATGGATACAATCGAACAAATAATTGAAAATGCTCGCCTGGGAATAGATTTTGAACCCTTGACAAAGGAAGAAGAGGATATACTTAACAAAGAGGTTGAAGCCCTGGGAACGGAATTTTGCAGGCGATGCGGCTATTGCAAGCCCTGTCCCGAGGGAATAGACATACCAAACGTATTCGTATATGAAAGTTACGTTACAAGATATAATATGCCGGAATATGCCAAGCTCAAATATGACGCCTTGGAGGTTAAAGCTGACCAATGTGTCCGCTGCCGTAAATGTGAAAAGAAGTGCCCCTATAAGCTGCCTATTGTAGAAAAAATGAAACGTGCAGCAAAAACATTCAAAGAATTGGAATAAACCTCAGTGCCTTTGCCCCTAAGAATCTCATATTTTTACATTGACAATAAACCTAATATTGGTTAAACTATTAAAGCTGGTAAAACAGCCTGGAAACGTATCGAAGTGGTTGTAACGAGCCGCACTCGAAAGCTTCGTATCTATGTGCTAACATAGAAGCCTATACCATTGATTTGACTTGTTTTCGCAAGTCAGGTCCGAAAATTTAATACCGTTGTTCTCTTCATCAGTTCTCTCCTTTTTCCGAGGGATATCTGAGACCTGATGTTGAAGATAAATATTGGAGGGTTGTCCGAGAGGTCGAAGGTGCGAAACTCGAAATTTCGTGTCGGTGATGAGCCGACCTAGGGTTCGAATCCCTAACCCTCCGCCAGAAAACCCGCGGTTTTCCTCAGTTTCTGAGGAAAACCGCTTTTTTATGTGTGTGCAGAAGTGTTTGGATTATTCTCTCCTCCCGATCGATCTGGAATCAGAGCGAACTCGTCCTTCTGGAATTCTAGCTTTGGTTCGATGACAAAATTAAGTCCATCAACCATAGCTTGTGCTGATACCAGTTTTGAGTTGAAGTCCAAATGAGCGTAAATATTTGCGGTGGTTGCAAAATCACTGTGACCTAACCAATCCTGGATCTGCTTCATCGGCACATTATTTGCCAGCAAAAGACTGGCACAGCTGTGCCTAAGGTCATGGAAGCGAATCTTTCTTAAACCATGCTCCTCCAGCAGCTTGGGAAACGCTGTAGTAACATAGTTTGGGCGAATTCTGACGCCCAACTCGTTGACACAGATATAATCAAGAAAGTCCTTGCTATAGGATCTACCGCAAAGTTTGCGGTTGCTTTCTTGTTGTGCTTTGGCAGCCAGAAGTTTCTCCTTAAAAGCTGGCACCAATGGCAAAGTTCTCATACTGGATTTGTTCTTGGTTGAATCCGATGCATAGATCATCTCTTTACCATCAATGCTGAAGGATGTAACGGTGTGCCTGACAATGAGTGTGTTGTTATTAAAATCAATGGCACTCCATTTCAGACCGACCGCTTCGCTTCTTCTCAGTCCATAGAAAGCCCCAAGCAGTATAGGAATCTCAAGTTTCGTTCCTCTGGCCACTTCAAATAACTGATTCACTTCGTTTTTATCATAGAAGCTGCCGATGAATCGTTCCTGTCTTGGACGCTCGATCTTGCTGGCCGGATTAACGGGAATCACATCGATCTTCACAGCATATTTCAAAGATCTATGGATAATGGTGTGATAATGAATCACGGTGCTGGCCTTCACTCGTTTCAACTGGAGGGTATAGAAATCCTGAATATCCTTGGGTTTGAGATCAATCAGCTTGATCTTCTTATCTTTGAAGTATGGAACAATCGGTGATTTGCACATGCTGGCATAGCTTGCGTAGGTAGTAAGCTGAATCGTGTTTTTTGCTATCTCAAGCCAATGCCCTAAAAAATCATGGAAAAGCATGTCCTCCATTGAAACCGGAATATCCGGTTCGAAGGTCTTCCGCGCTTCCCGAAGCATTTCCTGTGCCCGTTTCTTATTTCCTTTTACGGGTAACTTCGTAGAAATCCATTTGCTCTTGCGCTTTCCTTCATGGTCTCTATAGGTGAGTACCATGTAGAAATAGCCTTTCTTTTCTTGCAGGTGTCCTGCTACCATTGATAAAACCTCCTTTTTGCAGCTCCGATTACCTGCCGTTGACACTATGAGCGTAACATGGGCAGATTTATACTTGCAATGTTGTGGTGGTCATCGGACATTATTCTCATCTCTGATGAGCAGGTACGAAATCAAATATTCCTTGGGAACGAAGAGATTACGACCGATTTTTAAGGAATCGATCCTTCCTTCCCTGACGAGCTTATAACCCGTCTTGCTGCTTACATCGCATGCCTTGCTCATTTGGGGAATGCTCATTACATCAGGATACTTTTTCAGCATGCGCTCGTAGAATGCTTTTGACTTTTTTCTGTACATTTTTTTATCCTCCAATCATTTGTTCAACATCTGCCATCGCAAATACGATTGGCTTCGAAAGACTGCCGCGGACACCTTGACCGTATCATGGGCAAGTTGATTCGTGCAATGTTGTGGAGGTTCAAATGGACGGCTGTTCATTTCCGACTCTGAGATACGATATGATGTGTGCTTTTGGGATTCGATAGTTACGGCCAATTTTGATAAAGGTCACGTCACCGTTTTTCAGGAGCTTATAACCTGTCTTGGTGCTGACACCAAGGATTTCACACATTTGATCAATATTCATGACGTCGGGATAATCTTTGAGCATGAGGCTATAGGCGTCTTTACTGGATAAAGTTGTGCTCATGCAAAAACCTCCCTTCATTTAATAGAAAACAGCCGCACCTGAATCAATCGTTCCGCCATTAATATGCGGGATTACCAGGTGCGGCTGCTATATTTGATTCTGGTTTTTTGGATGGACCGGACAAGCGCTGGCTTACGCTCTCATAGGACTTTCACCTCCCTCCATTCTGATGGCGGGCCATACTCATTGCCTGCGACGGTTTGATCACGCTCGGACTGTGACTATACGGAAGTATCATTATCTGATGCACAAGGTCATGGCCAGTCGATCTGCCGAGATCGACCTGCAGCAAGGGTATTTGTCGCTCTCTTCGAGAAAAACGAAGGTCATTGCGTACCTGCTGCCTGGCTTGTCCTTCCGGCTCGTGCACCAAAAGTATCCGGTTCTCCTATATGAAGTTGTCAAAGATCGATTGTATGAGAAGATAAAAGTCCCTCTCATAAGCCATGAGATTTGAAGTGCATTTTTAAACCCTACTCCTCAAAACTTTTCAATTCTTTTTTTAAAGCCTTCAATCCTTGGCTAATGGACTTACAGACAGCCATAACACTGACACCTTCTGCTTGGGCAATCTCAGTCTTGGTCATCTCCAGAAAATAGTAAGCATAGATCCGTTTGGCCTGGATGTCCGGCAGCTTGGAAATGGCAGCATGCAGCTCCTGCTTCGTCATCTTCCGCTCATAGATCTCATAGGGTGACATGGAGACAAAAATTGCTTCATGCTCGATCCCGTCATCTCGGTCCAGTGAATAATGGGCTTTGTTCCAATAAACCTTTCTCTGATAGTTCAGCTCTTTGCGTTTGGATTCTTCAAAGATCTCAGCGATTTCATCATCGACCATGACAAAACAGTCATTCTCATAAAACGGGTATACTTCCCGCAGATTAATCTTTTTCATTTTCATTCTCCTTCTCGTTGTTGGCTTGTTAGCGGCGAACAAGAAGGAGGCGGTGGGCTGCGGCATTTCAGGGAGATATGGCAGCCCTGATCATTTATTGGGCTGGAAATAAACATGACAGGCTCCTTTTGGCAGGGAGCCTGTCATTGGTGATGCACTGCCAAAAAGCTGATTACTGAATAAAAAAGGCCGGATGATCCTCTCAATTGAGTAATCATCCGGCGGTGGTAACTCAGTGAATCGGCTCCGGTGCTCGGTATCGATTGATATTCAGTTGTTCATTACCTGCTCGTGCGGTGGTCGCTACTTCGAAAAGTGCGCCGGTGCTCCATAATCAGATAATGAGTTTATCCCTGGTCTGCGATGACCGGAATGGTTGCGACTTTTCCACACATCTCACATTTGATGGTGACAATGCCTACGCTGTCAGTAGTGACATCGAAAAGTCGCTTCCCACAATGGGGACAGTTGATGGCTTTGTAGAATTCGTCAAAGGCTTCCTTTTCTGCTCCAAGGACGATCTCTGTGGTCCTCAGACAGTCAGACTTATAGGGGCAGACCTTGGTGTTACTGCACTTGATTAGGATCTTCAGTTTTGAGCCTTCTATAGTGTCAAAGAGTCTTCTTTCTCGATTGCATTTGATCTGGACTGTTCTCATAGGGTATCCCTCCTGTACTAGGCGTACATGATGCCGGGCATGATGACCTCATGACTGCTGTCTCCAGATGTTTTCATACTGCCTAACAGGGAGGCTGAATAGATCGACCATTTCCCAAAGCGTCCTCGTATGGTCTCGATGGTATCATCCAGTTGTTCCAGCCTGGCCCGTCTGGCAGCATCATCAAAGAGCATCAGCTGCTGTGGCATGAATTTGGGTTCGAGGTTGATGGCGCGAACAGTTACTGCCCGCACAAATGTATGCCAGTCGTAGTTATTTTCAAACAGATGCCGTGCTGCTGAGGCAATCTCCATGGGGCTCTGGGTCGCCATGGGCAACTGCATCTGATATTGACGATAGGATAGGGTATTGTCCTTCACTGTGATCTGGACGCCATTGGCTTTCATGTCATGGACTCGCAGCCGATGGCTGATGTCCTGGGTCAAATGGAGCATAACTTTCCAAACCTCATCATTGGTTTCCAGGTCTGAGATGCAGGTTGTGCCATGACCGATGGATTTTATTGGTGATTGAAAGTCGTTTGGCTTGACTCGGGATAAATCCTCGCCATTGGCAAAGAACCAAAGCATTTCACCGTTCTTTCCGAGGGTACTCTTTAGAAAATCCCTGGGGGCTCTGGCCAGCTCTCCGATTGTCCGGATACCGTAGCGGGCAAGCTTCTTGTCCGTTGCCCGGCCTACATAGAAGAGATCAGAAACCGGCAGCGGCCAGACCTTCTCTTGATAGTCATATCTATTGATGACCGTGATAGCATCCGGTTTTTTCATGTCGCTGCCAAGCTTAGCGAAGATCTTGTTATAGGACACGCCGATACTGACGGTAAGACCTAACTCCTCTCGGGTTGTGCGCCGGATCTCCTCCGCAATAGAGAGAGCACTTCCACAGACGCCTAGACTGCCGGTCACGTCCAGCCAGCATTCATCCATGCCATAGGGCTCAACCTGATCCGTATAGCGCTGATAGATCTCCCGGGTAAGCCTTGAGTATTTCAGATACTGCTCATATTGCGGTGGAACCATGATGAGACCGGGGCATTTCTGTCTGGCTTCCCAGTTGACCATGCCTGTCTTGATGCCTGCTTTCTTGGCTTTTTCGGATTTGGCCAGGACGATGCCATGGCGGTCCTCTGTTGATCCGCAGACTGCAATGGCTTTATCTCGCAGTGTTGGATTCAGCATGGTTTCTACGGATGCATAGAAGCTGTTTAAGTCGCTATGCAGTATTGCACGGTCCTTACTCATAAAAAGCCACTCCTTCCAAGGGTTTCTATAACTTCTTCGTTGACAGATGAAGTTTGCGAAGGTATAATGAAGTTAACTTCATCTTGTAGCTCAATTTTAACAGGCTAATGAAGAATAGTCAATACAAAAATGAAGTTGTTGAAGTTATATTCATTACGGGAGGCAAGGAAATGAAAACTTTCTCAGAGAAGATCAAAGAAGCTCGGGAGGAATTGAAGCTCAATCAGCAGCAACTGGGTGAGCTGGTCGGGGTTTCAAAACGTTCCATTGCTGCATACGAAACGACGGACACCAAGCCTCGTGGAAATATCGCCAGAAAGCTGGCTGCGGCTCTTCAGGTATCTGTAGATTATCTGCTCAATGATGAGATCATAGATCCGAAATACGGTATAGAAAAAGCTCCCTACATTGAGGAAGCACGGGAACGGCTGGGACCCAAGGCAGCCAAAGAGATGGATGTTCTCCTGGAGCAGAATGTAGCCTTGTTTGCTGGTGGAGCCCTGGATCAGGAAGCCAAGGATGCTTTTTTTGAAGCCGTCATGAAGGCTTATCTGAAGTGTAAGGAAGAAGCCCGGAAAACATATGGTCGAAAAAAGAAAACGGATTAAGAATTTCTTCGTTCTTTGTTTTCAACCAGTCGACCATTTCATCATTCACTGTCCGTATTTTTGTACCGACACTTTGATTTAATGATAGTGAGGGATCGTTTGCGGGATGAGTATTTGATTTTATATCATTTGAAGGTGATTACATGTCGATAGAGATAATTTGCCGGGAAGTATCCCGCATAATGCGAAAATATGATGAGCCAGATCCTTGGAAGCTGGCTGAAGCCATGGGGATCATCGTTCAAGTAATGCCGCTTGGCAGTACAGAGAAATCGTGTAAAGGGTTCTTTCTGCGACAATCAAGAAAAAAGCACATTACCATCAACAGCGACCTGCCGGAGCCAATCCAACGGATTATCCTGGCCCATGAAATCGGTCATGCTGTCCTTCATCATGAAGCAGCAAAGATGAGGGCTTTCCATGATTTTGCATTGTATGATACATCCTCCCAAATGGAGTATGAAGCCAATCTGTTCGCAGCGGAATACCTGCTGGAAGATGATGAGGTCACAGAACTACTCAGTGAGGACACCTTCTTCTTCTCTGTTGCCAAGGAACTTGAAGTTCCTCCTGAACTGCTTGACTTCAAATTTCGGATTCTCAAGCGAAAAGGCTGGCTGATTGAATCTCCGATCCAGTCCAACAGCAATTTCCTTAAACACCTATCAGATCGGGGTGAGGACACGTGACTTCACAAGCTAAAGTCTATGTTGCCGTTATTGCTTCATTCTCCGAAGACGGAAATCTTTTTCCAAGACGCCTCCGCTGGGAAGATGGCCGTGAATATTCCATCGAAAAGATCCTTGATGTCAGACCTGCAGCTGCGCTGAAGGCTGGCGGCCAAGGTAACCGTTATACAGTCCAAATCAATGGTCATCAAAGTTATCTATTCTTTGAGCGAAGTCCAAATATCAGCGGGACAAACCTTGGAAAATGGTTTGTGGAGAGGAAATAATAGCTTCTCATGAGAAACTAATAATGCCGACAGAAGTCTTTCTGATCGGCTTTTTTAATACCTTGTCAGGGTATATTCACACCTAAAATCCTAATCCTATATAGAAAAAACGATTTTCAAAGAGGAATTCGCAAATATCTATATATTTTTCTGCCATTTGAGAATTCATCGTGATATAATCGAATGGATAGGCAATGTATTGTAATCCTTATGAATGAGGTGTGAATTTATGGATGTCAGCTACAACAAACTCTTTAAACTTCTGATCGATAAAAGTATGAAAAAAACGGATCTAAGACTTGCTACAGGAATCAGTCCAAACACCCTCACTAAACTTTCGAATAACGAATATGTTTCCATGGAAGTGCTCGTTAAGATCTGCCGAGTGCTTGATTGTGATTTTGGGGACATTATGGAAATTGTGCCTACCCAAAAGTAGGCTATTACTTTACCTAAATTTAGTTGTCAGGAGGCGCATGAATGCCAAGAAAGGAATATAGTGCCGGAATGGTGAAACTGCCATTTTGGTTTTCGGAATTTAAAAAAATGATCAGCCTTTTGAATTCAGGCAAAACCTTACCTGAAATCAAAAGCTTGAATCTAAAAGAGAATATATTCTCTGCTCCCACTGAAGCCAGAGCTATCCAGATATTCAATACAGTGTCCACGCGGGTCAATGCTTTAGATCAAGGCTTCTATTGTTTGTTTGAACAATGTGACGTTTCAAACCAGAAGCTGATTGCACTGATTGCGGTCATGGAAAGCGACTCGCTGTTTTTTGACTTCATGTATGAAGTCTACCGTGAAAAACTGATCATTGGGATCGATGAGATCTCAGATAGCGATATCAGTGTGTTCTTCAAAGACAAACAGATCCAGAATGAGCGTGTTGCCAAGTGGACGGATTATACCCTGAAGCGATTGGGAACTATTTATCGAACGGTTTTGATGGAATCGGGCATTTTGGAGAGATCTACTGGGTCCAGAAAGATTGTTAAACCCATTCTCGATCGGGCACTGGAACAAAAGCTCAAAGACTGCGGCATGGAAATGACGCTCCGTGCGTTGACGGGGGTGAGATAATGGCGAGTTTGGAAGAACGTTTAGATATTGCCGAACGCTTGATCAAAAGTGAAAGCTTTCGGCAAAATAAAGGCCTTGGGAATGAGGTCGGTTATTACGTCTTTGATTACCCGGCAGAAAAAGAGCTCATTGTCAGAGAACGCGTTGCCTATATGAAAAACAAGAACTCACGAGGTACCGACGGTTTTAAGCTGGTGGTGTTCGACCTTTACGACATCATCATCGATATCCTGGAAAAGGAAGGTTTTCTGGAGCAGGTCTATAAGTTTGAAAAGAAAAAAGGATTCGACCGGATCATTAAATCTGTGGGAAACCTTCTGAAAATCAATGATGCGGATAGCCTGATCGTAAAGCACATCCAGGAACATACACCCGAGGATGCAGTGGTGTTTCTTGTGGGAATCGGTAAATGTTACCCTATCCTGCGGTCCCATAAGGTTCTGAATAACCTGCACCAGACACTGGATCGTGTACCGGTGGTGCTGTTTTATCCAGGAAAATATGATGGCCAGGAACTGGTCCTTTTCTCAACAATAAAAGACGATAACTACTATAGAGCTTTCAAGCTGGTAGATTAGGGGGATGAAAATGTTTATCAAAGATATGTTTGCAAAGCCCATTGACCGTGATATCAAAGGTGTCATCAAAGTTGGTCAGGCGGATGATGAGAATATCAAACAAGAGTTGGAAGAATATGTGGTCACCAGAGAGTTGCAAAAGCACTTTACTGATTTCTTCGCCAGTTACAAAAAAGGAATCAACGGGCACACTGACAAAATGGGGGTCTGGATCTCCGGATTCTTTGGAAGCGGTAAATCCCACTTTTTAAAGATCTTATCTTACTTACTCGAAAACAAGGAAGTCAACGGCAAGAAAGCCATTGACTATTTCACAGATGACAAGAAAATCATCGATCCCATGGTCCTCGCGGACATGAAGCTGGCTGCTAGTGTACCAACGGATGTGGTTCTTTTTAATATTGACTCCAAGAGCGAGATGGCCGGTAAACAGACAAAGGATGCCATTGTCTCCGTATTTCTGAAAGTCTTCAATGAGATGCAGGGCTTCTGTGGATCGATCCCTGCTTTGGCAGATCTCGAACGGCAGCTCACCGAGCAAGGTCGCTACGACGAATTCAAAGAGAAATTCGAAGACGAATTTGGCAAGCCCTGGATCGACTCCAGAAACAAGTTTGATTTCATCCAGGATACCATTGTGGACGTTCTGGAAGAGATGGGCTTCATGAGCGAATCGGCTGCTCGCAACTGGTGCGAAAAAGCCATTGAGCCTTATCAGATCAGCATTGAAAACTTTGCCAAGATGGTAAAAGAATACCTGGATCACAAAGGCCGTAATCATCATCTGGTCTTCCTGGTGGATGAGATCGGTCAGTACATAGGGGATGATTCCAAGTTAATGCTGAACCTCCAGACCGTCACTGAGGATCTTGGGACTGCTTGCCGCGGAAAGGTTTGGATCATCGTGACAAGCCAGCAAGATATCGACTCTATCACCAAAACAAAAGGGAATGACTTCTCCAAAATCCAGGGACGTTTTGATACACGTCTCTCCTTGTCGTCCGCCAACGTGGACGAAGTCATCAAGAAAAGAATCCTGGACAAGTCAACCACTGCCGAGCAGACGCTGCGGCTGCTTTACGAGCAGAAATCCACCATCATCAAGAACTTGATTGTTTTTAATGATGGTGTGGAGAAAAAGCTCTATGCCAACGAACATGATTTTGCCTTAGTCTATCCCTTCGTACCCTATCAGTTCAATTTATTGGCCAGTGTGCTGACTTCAATCCGTACTCATGGCGCTTCAGGAAAACACTTGTCTGAAGGCGAAAGATCCATGATTGCATTGTTTAAAGAATCTGCCATGAAGCTCATGGATCGCGAGCATGGTGCCCTGATCCCCTTCAATGTCTTCTATGATGCGCTCCATCAGTTCCTGGACCACAGCCACAAAGGCGTTATTTCCAGAGCAGCTGATAATAGCTACATTAATCCGGACAATGAAGCAGATAATTTCAATGTTAATGTGCTGAAAACCCTCTTCATGATCAAGTACGTCAAAGAGATCACCGCAAATGTCGATAACATTACTAGCTTGATGATCTCCGACATCGATACAGATCGTATTGCTTTGAAGAAATATGTAGAAGAAGCATTGAAAATACTGGTTCGTCAGATGCTTGTCCAGAAGAACGGGGACAACTATGTCTTCCTGACCGACGAAGAGCAGGAAATCAATCGCGAAATCGAAAACCAGAATGTCGAAATGGCTGAGGTTATCAGCAAGGCCTCAGAAATCATTTTTGAAGACATCTTCAGTGATAAGAAATACCGGTATCCGGAACACAATGGTCGCTATAATTTTGCCTTTAATCAGATCGTAGATGATCGTCCCTATAAGTCCAACCAGAATAATGACATTGGAGTTCGCATCCTGACACCAAGCTCTGAGTATGCGGATGATGATGTAACACTTCGGATGATGTCTGGTCAGGGCAAAGAAGTTTTGGTTGTGCTCCCGAATGAATCAGCATTCCTCAATGAGCTAAGAAGCGCCTTAAAGATCGAAAAATACTTGAGACTCACCACGTCCAATAAGTTGGCTAAATTTGAGCAAATCAAGGAAGCTAAGCGCATTGAAATGCGTGAGAGAAATGGAAATGCTAAGTTATTCCTTCAGGAATCCATGAAGAATGCAGCGATCTATGTCAATGGCGATCGGGCTCAGATTGGAGCGAAAGAGGTTTCTGCCCGCATCAATGATGCATTGGGACGGCTGGTCTCCACGGTCTATCATAAGTTGTCCTACATCGATGTTGCCATGAACGAGGCCAATATTCGAGCGCTTTTCAAAACATCCAATCAGCAGTCTTTTGCCCTGGAAGGCGGTAAGGAAGCAAATGCTCATGCGATCCATGATGTATTAAGTTTCATCGCTACCAATTCATCAATTCATACCAAGACTTCCATGAAAAGTTTGATGGACCGGTTCATGAAAGCACCTTACGGATTTGTGGAAGATGACGTAGAGTGGCTCGTCGCTAAACTATTTAAGAACGGAGACATCGCACTGACTGTCAATGGTGCGGCGGTTACCCTTCTTAATAAGTCAGAAGAAGAAATTGTCCGCTACATCACCAAGAAGGAATATGTTGAAAAACTTCTGACAGAGAGACGTCAACAGGCTGGCATTGAAGAAAAGAAGGCCGTCCGTGAAGTCATGAAGGAACTCTTCGGGGTTTCCAGCATAAATGACGATGATGATTCCATGATGCAGTCTTTCCAAAGCTACAGCAGTAGCCTTGAAACGGAGCTGGAAAAGATTGAAATCATGTTCAACAACCATAGCTTCCCAGGGAAGAAAACTGTCCTTTCTGGCAAAGAACTTTTAAGAGCAATCATTCAGATCCAGTCCCCATCGGAATTCTTCAAAAAGATTTATTCAGACCGTAACGATTTCTTGGATTTTGCTGAGGATTTTGAACCAGTCAAAGCATTCTTTGCGGGTGAGCAAAAGAAAATCTTTGAAGACGCCCTAAAGATGGTGAAAATCTACGATGATAGCAAGACATTCATTGTAGATGATAAGGTTGAGGAAACAGTCCGGGAAATTAAGGCAATTCTGAAAAAGGATATGCCCTACAGTGATATTCCAAAACTCCCCGATCTACTAAGTCAATTTAGAGATGCCTACATGGCAGTATTGACTCAAATGGAGGCTCCAATACTCAAGGCAATTGATGATGCGAAGGAACGAGTGTTTGAGGTTCTAAATTCCAAACCGTATAAGGATGAACTGAAAGACAGATATTTCAAGCTTTTCAGAGAGATCCATGATAAAGCGACCACCTGCAATAATGTGGCTACGCTTCAAAATGTAAAGATTGAAGCGGATGCGCTTAAAGTGCGGCTGCTTAATGAGATGGCTAAAAAAGACGAAAAAGTTGCAGAAGAAACAGAAGAGTACGGAGAAAACGGCGATGAACTCTGGACAGGATTAAAAGCCAATAAAGTATGGCCGTAACAAAAGGAATATTCAAGAAATTTAAACCGTAAAATATTATAGGTATAAAACAAATGCAGCCATTTCATATGGTTGCATTTTTTAACAAAGTTTTTGTTTATTATATGTAATGCAGGGTATATAATTTCCATAGGGATATACCTTTAAAAGATTTGTCACCATACGAATTTGTCCCATACTCGATGCCATTTGGGGAGATTTCTCCGACCACTAAGACTTGCTCTAAAGAAATAAAGATGTCCAATACCGCTACAATTAAGCTAAATTTCTCTAAATAATAAGAATGCTCCATAGAAAGGGATTTGTACCGATACATTTGCACACGAATCTGTAATTGAAATGTAATCAAAAAGTAATTGAAATGAAACTGATGAAAAATAGAAATGTAATTGATGCGGTCTATAATAAGAATTAGCAGTAAAGGAAAAATATCAATACGGAAGTGAGGTGATAAAGTGGAGTACCCTTCTAAATTCGACTTTTATTTAAAGTTTAAGCCAATATACAATAAAGAAGGCAAATTTATTGATTATGTATTGACTTATGCCAGTGATTCTTTTGCCGATGCGGTTAACGTCAGCCCTAAGATGATTTTAGGCAAAAAATTCTCAGAAATATTAGTGGATATGGATGTACTTGGATTTAAGGAATTTTATTCAAATATTATTCCGAAATCTAAAATCAAACATGAATTGTATATAGAAAAGTTCCGAAGATGGTACATTATTAATTCATTTACTGATATGAGCAATTATGAAAATGAGTTGATAATATACTATGTGGATATAACAGACATAAAGAACGAGCAATCCATATTTACTATAGATAATAACATTTATTATCTAAAGGCCAGAGAAATACTTTTATACAAGGATAAGTTGACAGGATTATACAATAAAACCTTCTTTAAGGAAGAGCTGTCAAGGCTTGATACGAAAAGACAGCTGCCCATAAGTCTGATAATGGGGGATATTAACGGACTTAAACTAATTAATGACGCATTTGGGCATAGCATGGGTGACAGTGTACTGAAAAAGGCAGCAGAGATAATGGCTAGTTCATTTAGAGATGAAGATATTATCAGCAGGGTAGGCGGCGATGAGTTTGTGATTTTACTTCCGATGACAATGGAGAAAACTGCTTTGGAAATTGTTGAAAGAGTAAAGAAAAAATGCGAGAAAAATCCTTTGGAATATATTAAAATTAATATTAGCTTCGGAGTGGCAACCAAGACATCTATTGAAGAAGATATTAACAAGGTATACAAAAAAGCTGAAGACAGGATGTATTTTAATAAACTGAAGGAAAGCAAGGAAGCAAAGCTTTCCATGATTGAATTCTTGAAGTACAGGTTGGGGAAAATCACATATGAGACTAAATCTCATTATGACCGGCTTAAAGAGCTTACTATGATGATGGCAGAGGCATTGGATCTTCCGGAACTCGAAAAGGAAGAACTGAGACTTCTCAGTGAATTCCACGATATCGGCAAAATCGGGGTGCCAATGAATATCCTTCAAAAGGAAGACAGATTAAATAACGAAGAATGGGAAAATGTAAAAAGGCACAGTGAAATCGGATACTACATAGCAAAAGAGTTTAAAGATGCATCATCAATCGACGAACTGATTCTGACGCATCACGAACGGTGGGACGGCAAAGGATACCCGGGTTTGTTAAAAAATGACGAGATACCCTTGGTAGCAAGAATATTTGCCCTGGCGGATGCGTATGATGTTATGGTTAATGACAGACCATTCCAGACAAGAATGACGAAAAACGCAGCATTAAAGGAAATTAAAGAACAATCGGGAAGACAATTCGACCCGGTACTGGCAGAAGTATTTATCAACTTAATGTCACAAGAAAAACTGATAGTGTAATTAAATTAGGGCAAAGCCCGAATATGATTCAGAACGAATGTGAAGAATCTGATATTAATAAAGAAGTAAATACTGATGAACAGCCTATAACAGAACAGCCGGAGCAGGAGGAAACAGAAACTCCTGAGCAAAACAATGAAGCTCCTGAAGAGGCTCCGAAAAACACGGCCCCTGATTTGACAGAAATATTTAAAAACAAGCAAATCAGCGGGTTAATTGAAATTCCAAAAATAAAAGTAAATGCGGCAATTCTTGAAGGCACCGATGACAGTGCATTGCAGTATGCCGTTGGGCATTATCCGGGTTTTGGGGAGATTGGGCAAGCCGGCAACTATGTGCTTCTCGGTCACAGGAATTATGTATACGGTCATTTTTTCAGAAATATTGACAAATTAGAAGCCGACGATCAAATTATTATAACAAAGGGAACTGATGTTTACACATACTCCGTAACTGAATCCTTTGTTGTGAAGCCTGAAGAGGTATGGGTATTGGAACAGACAGAAGAAGCTTCAATCACACTTATCACATGCACCCCCATAGGTACTTATACTGACAGGTTGATTGTAAAAGGCGTTTTGCTGAATAATGATTAATCAGAATCAAATTATCGGTAATCAAAATGTAATTGAAATGTAACCGAAAACAAATTGCTAAATAATAGAATTGTAATAGGCTTAAGATATAATATTGATAAACATATTTATATAAGACAATGTTTTCGAGGTGGCGAGATGGAATACAATTCAACAAATGATTTTTATTTAATATTTAAGCCTGTATACAATAAAGATGGAAAATTAACAGACTATGTTTTGAAATATGTAAGCGATTCTTTTTGCGATGCAGCCGGCATAAGCCCCGGTTTAATATTGGGGAAATGCTTTTCCGAAATAGCAGTAGAAAATTCCGATAAATTGGGATTTAAAGACTTATATATGGTTATGAATCCATATTCTAAATTGAAGTATGCAACATATTTAGATAACTTGGAGCGCTGGTATATTATCAGTATATTTAACGCCGACCAAAATCATAAGGGTGATTTGATTATTTACTATATTGATATTACACATATCAAGCAAGGAAGCAGGAGCAGGTTTGTTTATTCAGAGAGTTTTCATAACAAACTATTTCATATAAAAGACAGACAAAAAATATTATACAGGGACAAACTGACGGGTTTATACAACAAGAATTTCTTTGAAGAAGAGCTTGCAAGATTAGACACAAAAAGACAACTGCCTATCAGTATAATAATGGGGGATATTAACGGGCTGAAATTAATCAATGATGCATTCGGTCATAAAATGGGAGACAGCATATTACAAAAGGCAGCTGAAATTATGACTGCTTCATTCAGGGAAGAAGATATAATATGCAGAGTGGGAGGAGATGAATTTGTAGTACTGCTTCCCAAAACATCTGAAGAAACTGCATTGGAAATCATTGAAAGAGTAAAATATAAATGTGAATTTAATCCTTTGGATTACATTAGGGTTAACATAAGCTTGGGAGCTGCCACAAAGGAATCCGAAGATACAGATATATATGAAGTATTAAAAAAAGCAGAAAACAAAATGTATTTCAAAAAGCTCAAAGAAAGCAAAGAAGCCAAGATATCGATGATTAAGTCCCTAAAATCAAGGCTTGAAAAAATAACATACGAAACAAAGTCTCACTATGAGAGACTTAAGAATCTAAGCATGAAAATGGCGGATATATTGAATTTGTCAAACCGAGAAAAAGAAGAGCTCATGCTTCTCTGTGAATTCCATGATATTGGGAAAATAGGAGTTTCAAAAAGTGTTCTCCAAAAGCAAGGCTGTCTAAACGACGAAGAATGGGAAGATATAAAGCGCCACAGCGAAATAGGATACTATATTGCCAAGGAATGCAAGAACGCTTCTCCAGTAGACGAACTTATACTGCTCCATCACGAGCGATGGGACGGCAAGGGTTATCCGGGTTTGCTTAAAAAGGATGAAATACCTGTTGTGGCAAGAGTCTTTGCAATAGCGGATGCATATGACATCATGGTAACCGGCACACCCTACAAGGATCCTATGGGAAATAAACAAGCTCTCAATGAAATAAGAGATAAAGCAGGAAGCCAGTTCGACCCGAATCTTGCGGAGATATTTATTAAAATAATGGGAGAAGTGGAGCAAGTGGTATAACAAGATTGACATCCTGAACCACATAGATGTTATTCTGAACGAAGAGAAAGCCCTCAATGATTAATGGTAAAAAAATGTTTAACAACCATTTATTGAGGTATATATAATTTACAATCACTCAAAATTAAAACTGATTTAGTAGAACTACAACTGAATATTGGCAAACCTGTTGAAAGATAGGGACGCAAAGCTATGAAGTCTAAAGCAATAATGCTATGACCGTTCGGCTGCAAAACAAATGAAATTTATTTTGCAGCTTTTGTTTTTCTCAGGGTGAAGCTTTGTCATTCTGAACGCAGTGAAGAAACTCAGCTTTTGTTAGTCACAACAACCTTTTCAAGGGGGTTAAGTTGTTTCTATATATAAAATTATTAATAACAGGATAAAGAAAGGAGGTGTAATTAAACAAATGATTATTGATAATTTGTTAAAAGACAGAATAAATGGGAAAAAACTAAATGACAACAAAGAACAAAAAATATTGAAGAAAGGAGGACAAATCATGAATAAGAATCTGTTTAAAAGAGTAATTTGCTTAGTAATCGCTTTAATGATGATTATGCCAAACATGCCCATGAATTTGGTGAGAGCGGAAGAGGAAATTCTAACAAATCTTGAGGAAGCAAGTGTTGAATCACCTTCTGGAGATGAGACACCGGGAGAACCGGGAGATGAGGCAGATGAGCCAATATTGGAGGAACCGCCATTGGAAGAACCGCCGGCAGAAGAACCACCGGCAGAAGAACCGCCATTGGAAGAACCGCCGGCAGATGAGCCATCGGGAGAAGAGCCATCGGCAGAAGAACCACCAACAAAAGAACCGCCGGCAGAAGAACCACCGGCAGAAGAACCACCATTGGAAGAATCTCCCATTGAGGAGCCGCCAGCTAATGAACCTCCAGTAGACGAGTCATTGTTAGAAGAACAACCTGAGGAATTTCTACCAGGTGAACCTGCTGTTGAACAACTACTAGATACTGAAGAAGTTATTCTGCCTATTGAGAATGACCCAATTGTATATGAGAATCCTGATGGCCTTGATGGCCCAGAGATAATAGAAGCTCCAAGCTTGATTGAGTATGATAAAGATGAACTTGGGCCTATATATGATGGATTACCAATACTTAATAAAAGATCAATGTTAAAAACGATGACACTAAGTAATCCTGATGATCATGACAACATAGAGCCACCTGCACCAGGATCATTAAGCATTAACAAGACTGCTTCACCAACTGCTGCTCCTAATCAATGGAAAGTTGAATTAACCTTGACAGGTAAGGATATTCCAACAACTTCTGATATTGTATTAGTTATAGACAGATCCGGAAGTATGGAAAGCAATGGTAGGCTGACAGATGCAAAAACCGCAGCTACAAGTTTTGTAAACACCTTGCTTAATGATGTAAATGATACTAGTACTAGGATAGCAGTCGTATCATTCGCTGGTGACGTAACAGTTCACAATAGCAGCAGTCCGTTTAAAACAGCAGACCCTACAGAGAAACAGACACTGATTGATGCAATAAATGGATTGAGTGCAAGTGGAGGAACTTTTACTCAGGCAGGTTTGCGACAGGCAAGCTTACTGCTTGATGGAAGCACAGCTACAAACAAAAATATAGTTCTGTTAAGTGATGGAGAGCCAACCTATAGTTATGGTATAACAAACATAAATGATTATACTAATCTAAGTAATCGTAATGATTATTTCTATAATGTATCAGATGATGACTGGTATACAAGAAATGATTTAAGCGAATTGGTTTATAATAGCTCGATTGTAGGAAACGGTAGAAGTATATTATCTGCTATAAGTACTGGGTGGTATCAAGACGATTACTATTATAATCATGGTAACAGTACAATTGCAGAATCTAATTTTGCAAAGAATGACGGTCAAACGGTATACACCATAGCTCTAGATGCAGGTGAAGACGGAACGACAGTGTTAAACGGTGTTGCTAGTCCAGGAAAGGCATTTACAGGGTCAAATGATGATCTTGAAGATATATTCTTGGAAATTGCTGGAAGCATATCTTTTGCCGCAACAAATGCAGAAATAGCGGACCCTGTTGGAACAATGTTCTCAATCCCAGGTATTAACTCTACGAATTATCAAAGCTTAATTAATGTAAATCGTGGTACGATTTCATGGAATAACACAACAGAAACCATTACCTGGAACATAGACACGATATCCGAGGGTAATCCAGCCACTATGTGGTACATTGTTGAAATTGATCCAAGTGCTGTAAGTGGTATAGTCTACCCTACAAATGGCACTACATATGTGGAGTATGAAAATGCTAATGGCGTAGAAGCTCATAAGACGTTCCCCGAACCAGAAGTAGGTATCAATGCTGGAACCATAAAGGTTCATTATTACAGAGTTAATGCTGATGGACAGCCAATTAATAGTCTGGGGGATGTAATAGCTAAAGTGGATGCTCAATTACAAGAATTAACTTATATGGATGGAACACCATTACAGTTGAATGTTGCATATGAAGTTAGTGGTCCACAAAGCGTAACAATAGGTGGAGCAGATTATGTATATAACTCTTTTGGAAATGTAGGAGATTCTAATCCGACAACGGTAACATTAACTACACAAAATCCAAGCGCACATGTTTGGTTTGGATATATGGAGGTTACTGAATCAGCGTACAAGGTAGAGCATTACCTAGAAGATATAAATGCAGACACCTATACACTGGCAGACACAGATAATATGACCGGAACAACCGGAGCGTTGACAGCAGCAGAAGCAAACACATATGCTGGATTTACAGTACAGACATTTGCACAAGAAACAATAGCAGCAGATGGAAGTACAGTAGTAAAAATTTACTACGATAGAAACAGCTATACATTGACCTACAAGGTAACAGGCGAATACTTTGCAGCTGATGTAGCGGAAGAATTTTATGATTATGGAGAAACTGTAATTCCGCTTGCAACCGACATGACAAAGGAAGGCTACACCTTCTCAGGATGGAGCGAAATTCCTGGAACAATGCCGGCACAAGATGTGGAA
>Ga0208825_1000022_pt1 | contig 171919 bp, 130 predicted proteins | sample AD_UKC113_MetaG_FD_184450 | JGI IMG/M metagenome (GOLD analysis project Ga0208825, IMG submission 184450) | Active sludge microbial communities of municipal wastewater-treating anaerobic digesters from Hong Kong - AD_UKC113_MetaG (SPAdes)... | ecosystem: Engineered > Bioreactor > Anaerobic >...
CTTCGTCAAAGCGAGCGAATTTTTATCCAAAATAAATTCTCTCCTGTTTCAAATTATTATTCTCGAAATATAGTGCTTCTACATAATGATGGCACATCTCAAAATGTCGATATTGAAAAATCTAAAGCATTAAATAATCCAGGGTTTAATCCATACATTCGCGAGGGCGATGAAATTGTAGTTCCTTATGAAGTTGAGAATTACCCCACGATAACAATAGCAGGCGAGGTCAATAGACCTATAACATTGCCATATAAAAAGAATGATAGCCTTTCATTACTTTTAAAATTTGGTTATGGATTTACTCCTGATGCGGATTTTTCTAATATCATACTTTATCAAGACGGAGAAAGCAATCGATTACAATTTACAGAACAAGGTGATTTTGTTGGACAGGATTTGCCATTACAAGCTGGCTCAGCTGTCATTGTTGGTAAGAAATCAGCAAAACCAATCAAACAAGTCGCTAAAATATCAGTACAAGGCGAGGTAAATAAACCGGGAATTTATATTATTAATGAAGGTAAAACAACCCTTACCGATATTATTCAACTAGCAGGGGGATTTACTGATAAAGCACATTTACCTCTTGCTCGTATTTACCGTATTACCCAACCTATTGAATACGTAATGGATCCACGAAGAACAATCAATGAAACATTTCAATATAGCAATTTAACTCTTGAGGATACAACACGATTTTTTCTTGATATGGATTATCCGAAAAATGTGGTATCCTGCGATTTTGTAGAAGTTTTCAATAATAATAATAATCAGCTCGACCCCCGCTTGCAGAATGGCGATATTGTTTATATTCCGTCACAACCTACACAGGTTTATGTATTTGGGCAGGTCGTTAATCCTGGCTTTGTTGATTATGTCCCTAATCAAACAATGGATTATTACATCACCAAAGCAGGCGGATATGCTAGTGGCGCACAAAAGTCACGAGCACGCATTATACGTGGGAGAAATCTAATTTGGGTCGAAGCAAAAGACAATACTTATGTCTATGCAGGCGATAATGTCTATGTACCTCGCCAACCTGATATTCCTTCAGGACTACAAATACAAAGATACGCAACTATTGCAACCTTTATTGGAACGGGTATGGCACTGGTTAGCCTATTGTTCTCTATGTATATGCAAATCAAAAATGCAAAGAAATAATTAAGAATGAAAAAAATTTTTTATTTTATTCTAATGTTTTATCCAATTATTACATTTTCACAAGTTGAAGATGTGCCAATATCTAATTCTGTTTATAATTTTGTGATGCGTGCAGAAGTTAGAGGTATGCTCCCACATTTTTCGATGACAAAATTGCCTTTGCAGCGTGGCGAGATTATAAATGCATTAGAACAAATTAGAAATAATGAAGAGCAATTGACTAGTGCTGAAAAGAGCGCACTTTTACGTTATGAAAAGGAATTTAGAATTGCTTACGAATCACGAGCTGTCGTTTTCACATCAAAGAGCGATTCTATTCATATTAATTTCAAGAATATTTTAACTAATGCGGATAAAATGTTCTACCATTATGCAGATTCACTAAATAAAGTTTGCGTTAGACCTTATGGTTGTTTGGATCTTATAGAACAAATCAATAAAGATAATTCTCAACATTCATTAGTTGGTTTATTTGGTCTTACATTTTATGGAACACTTTCACAATCATTAGGATTTTATTTCCAAGCAAAAAATGGTAAAGTACTTTCGGGCGATAAAGTCTTGGCTACATATAATCCTGAATATAAAAGAAGCATTAAATTTACAGAACTTAACAGCGATATAGATCTTACACAATCACATATAATTTTCCAAAAAGATTGGTTTCGAGCAAAAATTGGACGTGAAGAGGAGCAAATTGGGGCTGGCATTTTCCAGAAAGTGTATGTGACAAATTTAGGACCCCCTCAAGATGAAATATCGCTTGCTGCCGCATTTCAATCATTTCGCTATGATTTTTCATTATCAAATTTGATTGGTTATAGCCAAAACCCTTTTATTACAAGCGTTCGGAGCTCCATACCATCTAAATATTTCGTTCAACATCGCTTTTCAGTTCGTCCCGCGTGGGGAGAATTTGGGTTTTGGGAAAGTGTGATTTCATCAGATAGAGGTATTGATATTGCATATTTAAACCCACTAATTTTTCTTAAATCGGCGGAGCATTCCCTCCACGACCGAGATAATTCATTTATGGGTTTTGATGCCACTATTAGACCTTTTAAAAATATAGAATTAAGATCCACTCTAATGCTGGATGATTATAATTTTTCAGAAATTGGCAAAGGCTACTGGAGCAATAAAATTGCCTATAATGTTGCTGCGTTATATTCATTGCCATTCAATATAGATATTGGCGCTGAATATGCCCGGGTTGAACCATACACCTTTTCTCATTTTAATTATCAGAATTCTTATACTAATGATAGCGTGTTAATTGGTTCAATTCTACAACCGAATTCTGAACAGTACTCATTATTATTTCAATATTGGTGGGGGAATCGTTATCCTCTACTAGTAAGTATAAATTATACTCGTCACGGAGCTAATGTTTATGATTCAACAGGAAATATGATAAAGAATGTGGGAGGCGACCCAAATATTACACGCCGTGATCCTGACCCAGCAACTGGTTTTGCTGGGGATCCGTATTATGGAGTAAAATTTTTGGACGGCAATATGCAAGAAACTTTATCACTTAATGTTAATTTTACAATGGAAATAATTCGTAACTTGAATATTTCTGCAATTTATAATTTGCAAATGCGAAATGATATTGCTAATCACTTTTTTAGAATTTATTTATTTTTGGATTAATTAATAATTAATACATTTCTAAATTGAAAAGAATTAATTCAATAGGGGTCCAGATATTTTTTCAGATACTATGCGATTTTCTTGCAATATCTCTTAGTTTTTTCATTCAATATTGGTTTAGATTTCATTCGGGTTTCATACCGATTTATATTGTTCCTGATTTTTTGACGACAATTATTACATATCTGCTCTTCCTTGTTTACTGGTATATAATTCTTTTCTTTTCAGGGTTGTATAAAAATTGGTACGAAATCTCCCCTTTTGAAGAAATTACCTCAATTCTAAAGGCAGTCTTATTTGGAACACTTATTTTGATATTTCTTATTTATTTTGATAGTGAAAATTCTCCTCGTATGCTTTTTTTGCTTTATATGGTCGTATTTTCAGTATCTCTAATAATTTTTAGGATGCTCAATAGACAACTTCAAAAAACTTTACGGATGAAAGGAAAAATTAAAATCCCCTCCATACTAATTGGCGATATAAACAATTCAATAGAAATGTTTAAAGAAATATCTTCACAGAAAAATTGGGGATTTGAATTAAAATCGATATTGATTTTTGATGAAAAATTTAAAAATTTTGAAAAGCGAGAAAATGAAAATGATCAATTTATTAGTGATTTTGAAAAAATTTTAGCGCAAAATTCTAATAGTTCTCAAATTATTATATTTAACGATTGTAAAAATTACGAGACCATACTTGACGCTCGTCAAATTGAAGCTGTTATTATAACAAAATCTTGTGCTGATCCTGACCTTTTGCTTGATATTGCAACAAAAGCAACTGATAATAATATTCGTGTAAAAATTCATCCTGAGCTTTATGAAAATTTCTCAGGGCAGAGCCGTACTCAAAACCTTTGGGGAATTCCATTAATGGAAATAAATACAAAAATATTTAGACCATGGCAAGAAATTATAAAACGTGGCTTTGATATTATATTTAGCCTTTTTGTATTAACGATTGGTTTGCCTTTCTGGATAATTATTGGAATTTTAGTTAAATTAACTTCTCCGGGTCCTGTATTTTTTGTGCAGGATAGGGTTGGAAAAGATGGAAAGATATTTAAGATGTACAAATTTCGCTCAATGTACCATAACCAACCGCCTTCTAAACCGAGCTTTACACAAAATAATGACCCACGTGTTACAAAATTTGGAAGATTTATCCGTAAAACACATTTGGACGAGATACCACAATTTTTTAATACTTTAAAGGGTGATATGAGTGTCGTAGGGCCTAGGCCAGAAGTCCCTGCTCTTGTCGAAGCTTTTTCAAAAGCTTTGCCACATTATCGAAGGCGACTTAAAATTCGTCCTGGTATCACGGGGTGGTGGCAAATTAAATATACTGTTTATGAATTTTCTCTTGATGAAATTAGAAATAGATTAAAGGATGATTTCTACTATATCGAAAATTTTTCACTTCGACTAGATTTTGAAATTATTTTGCGAACAGTTTGGTTAATTTTTAAAGGTCACGGACAAACTTAATTCAAATATATGAAAACAATTGTAGTAATCCCAACTTATAACGAGGCTGACAATATAGTCCCTCTAATTGAAAGTATCAAATCTGCTTTGCCATCGACAGATATTTTGATTGTTGATGATAATTCTCCTGATGGTACAGCAGAACTAGTTCGTAAGAAAATGAAAGAGGATGATTCTATCCATCTTATTGTTCGCCAAAATAAGATGGGACTTGGCACTGCATATTGTGAGGGATTTAAATATGCACTTCAACAAGGCTATGATTATATTTTGCAAATGGATGCAGATTTCTCGCATAACCCACAGGAATTACCCCGTATGGTGCAAGAAATGAAAAACGCTGATTTAGTAATTGGTTCTAGATACATTTCAGGTGTAAATGTTGTTAATTGGCCCTTATCCCGCTTGGTGCTTAGCTATGGTGCTAATCTTTATACCCGTATTATTACTTGCCTACCCGTCAAAGATGGCACAGGTGGTTATAAATGCTTCAATGCTAAATATTTGAAATATATTGACATCGACCAAATTCGTTCAAATGGCTATGGATTCCAAATTGAAATGAATTATAAAATGTGGAAACTTGGCGCCCGTATTAAAGAAATTCCCATAATCTTTGAAGATCGCCGCAGTGGAAAATCTAAAATGAATAAAAGCATTGTGTTCGAAGCTATGTGGCTTGTTTGGAAATTGAAATTTTCACCAAAAATCCATTCACAATTAAAAAAAGCACGGAAAAAATTGCAATCTACAATTTAATTAAATTTCGATTATAATGTCGCCTTTTTTGTTTGATTCGTAATTTATTCTTCTAATTTCTTGTATTATATTTTCTACTAGGCAATTTATTTCCCCTTTGTATTGATCTGCTTCGGGATTTAATACAAAAGGTAATCCATTATCATTGCTTTCTCTAAATTGCTCCAAAAGTGGCACTTCTCCTAAAAATCTCACCCGCGATTCCTCTGCTATACGTTTTCCCCCGCCCTTTCCAAAAATATAATATTTCTTGTTAGGCATATCAGGTGGAACAAAATAGCTCATATTTTCAATTACACCAAGAACAGGTACATTAACTTTTTCAAACATCTTGACGCTACGACGTACATCTACTACTGAAATCTCTTGGGGCGTTGTAACGATAACGGCACCTGTAAGTGGAACTTTCTGTGTCAATGTTAGTTGTATGTCACCTGTCCCCGGAGGTAAATCAAAAATTAAAAAATCAAGCTTTCCCCATTCAATTTGCTCTATAAGCATTTGCAAATATTGAGCAAGCAACGGTCCCCGGACAATCACCGCATCATCTTCCTGCATAAGAAATCCCATAGACGCTATTTTTATTCCATATTTTTCAGCAGGATAGACTATCGTTTTACCATCTCGTTCCTCAGCAGGTAGATGTGAATTTTTCATACCCCACATAGTTGGCTGACTCGGTCCATAAATATCCGCATCCAATAGACCCGTCGATACACCTTTTTGAGCAATTGCAGCTGCTATATTTGAGGCTATTGCAGATTTTCCTACTCCGCCTTTTCCTGATGCTACAGCTATTATGAATTTTACATCTCTTAAACTTTCCTTTGGCAATTGCTTTATTTCAGATTCTTGAATATTTATTTCAATATTATAATTACTTAAATCCTTTAAAGTCTCTAAACATTCGGATTTGATTTTATCAGCAACCCAATTCGTTGGAGGAATAAGTTCTATATCAATCTTTATTGAATTCTGATTGACTTCAATATTCTTGATTGCATTTAAAGAAGAAAGTGTATATCCCAAATCGGGATCGGCAATATTGCCAATTTTTTCAATTATTGATTCTTTTTTTATTTCTGACATTTTTATTGTTTTTATTTGTTAATTTTATTTTCAATTTTAATAAATTAAATTATTTTCAGTATTTTTTAAGAAATTTGGAAATATTATATTTTATCAATTAATGAAGAATGCTAAAATAATAGATCAATTTTCCAAAATTATCTTAATTAATTTTCAAATTTATCCTTGTTTAAAAACACATTTGCGGGAAGTATTTTCCCATTCATATATATTTCAGGATTAACAATATCACATTCGACCCATCTAACTTTTACATTTGCCTCTTCGAACATTGTTAAAGTACGTTGATGAGCCTCTTGCCATTTCCCATTTGTATGCTCGGAATAGAAATCTTGTCCATTTTTATGAATAATAACTTCCGAAATCCCTGTTTGAATTATCGCTCTTGCACAATCAGCGCATGGTATCCATGGAACGTAAATTTTGCAACCTTTCAGAACAGTCCCACGCCTTGCTGCGTTATATATTGCATTACGTTCCGCGTGTTCAATCCAATAATATTTTTCATCATCCTGTCGGGATAGCCGCTTTTCCTCTGAATCGACTTCTATACTGCGTGGCAGGGAGTTATAACCTGTTGAAACAAGCACATTATCCGCATCTGTCACAACTGAGCCAACGTGCGTCATCGCATCCTTGCTTCGCATTCCAATCAAATAGCACAAAGTAATATATAATTGGTCCCAATCTGGTCTTTTCATTTATTTTTCAATATTTTTTAAAACTTCAAGATTTTTTTGCACTTTGCTGAGTGTATCTTTCATATTTTCGAGCTTTTCTTTTTCATATTCGACTGTTTCGAGTGCTGCATTTTCAAGGAATTTTGCATTTTCAAGCTTGCTAATGCTCCCCTCAATATTTTTTTGCAATCGCTCAATTTCCTTCTCCAATCTGGCTATTTCTTTTTGTAAATCAATTTTGGAATCTAATAATACATCTATTTCAATACCACGAATTACGCTTTTGATAGCGTGCTTTTGCCTATTATCAGGATTAATTTGCAAATTAGATATTTTTGCCAAATCGGAGATTGGACCTTGCAAATCTTTTAAATATTGCACAAATTTTTTATCCTCTATATAAAAATTCACGGGTAGCGATATAGATGGTTGAACTCCAAGCATTGCCCGTAAGCTGCGAATTTCATCAACAATCAATTGAATTATTTCAAAATCATTTTCTTCTTCTATTGATATGTAGCTTTCATTTTCAACGGGGTAATTTTCAATTGAAATTGATTCATTTTCTTTATGATTATATAGTAAATGCCAAAGTTCTTCGGTAATAAATGGCATTACGGGATGAATCAACTGCAATATTTTCTCAAATATATATAATGCAAATTTTACTATTTCTGCTTTTCTTTTTGATGTCTCTGCATTTGTAAATTCCGTTTTGATAATCTCAATATACCAATCGCAAAAGTCCCGCCATATAAAATCATATATATTTTTTGAAAAATCATTTAATTTATATTGAGAAAGATTTTGATTTACTGTTTTAATTGTAGAATTCAATCTTGACAAAATCCAATGGTCTGCAAATGTCAAATTTTCGAATGATAATTTAACATTATCAATTTCTGTTTTATCTACATCATCATATTTTAATTGAATGAAACGAGCGGCGTTCCATATTTTATTTGCAAAATTTCTACCAATTTGCATTGAAGGTATATCTTGCGATTTTACATCAACATCAAGCCTCACATCTTGTCCCAATGGAGATAAATATATCATTGTGAATCGCACAGCGTCTGCACCATATTTGTCAATAATATTTAATGGGTCAGGAGAATTACCTAATGATTTTGAGAGCTTTCTGCCCTTGCCATCGCGAATTGTACTTGTAAAATATACATTTTTGAATGGTATTTCATCTGCAAATTTCTCTGTTGCTATTATCATTCGTGCAACCCAGAAAAATAAAATATCAGGTCCCGTCACAAGCAAATCTGTGGGTAGAAATTTTTTCATTGTATCATTTTTTTCATTTATATCAGGGTCCCAACGCATTGTTGTAAGTGGCCAGAGCCACGAAGAAAACCAAGTATCAAGCACATCGGGATCTTGAATAACTTCATCATCAGGGGATAAATTGAGTTTTCTACGAGCTTCGTCCTCATTTTTTGCTGCTGTATATCTCCCGTCTATTGCATAATAAACAGGAATGCGATGTCCCCACCATAATTGCCGTGAGATGCACCAATCTCGGATGTTCCGCATCCAATGTTCATAAGTTTTTATCCAATGTTCAGGATAAAATTTGATTTTGCCGTCTAACACAACTTGCAGTGCTCTTTCGGCAAGCGGTTGCATCTTCACAAACCATTGGTCGCTTAAAAATGGTTCAACTGCCTCGCCACCTCGCTGCGAAAATCCAACATTATGAATATAATCTTCAATTTTTAAAATTAAGTCTTTTTCTTTTAATTTTTCTATAATTTTCTTTCGTGCATCATATCTATCAAGCCCTTTGAATTCTCCGGCAAATTCATTAAGCGTTCCGTCGGGATTAATTGTATTGATTATTGGTAAATTATGCCTTTGTCCCACTTCAAAATCGTTAGGATCGTGTGCGGGGGTAATTTTTAGGCATCCTGTTCCAAATTCTATATCAACATAATCATCTGCGATTATCGGAACTTCACGCCCTACCAGTGGAACAATAACAGTATTGCCAATCAAATTTTTGTATCGCTCATCTTTTGGATTGACTGCCACCGCAACATCTCCATATATTGTTTCGGGGCGAACGGTAGCCACAGCAATATAATTTTGAGAATTTGGGAAATAATATTTGAGTGTATATAAATGCTCACGAACTTCTCGATGCTCAACTTCTTCATCTGAAAGCGCAGTTTGAGAAAGTGGGGACCAATTAATTATTCTTTTTCCGCGATATATCAATCCTTCATCAAACAATTTTATAAATACAGCTTGCACAGCTTTGCTTGCAGATGCATCCATTGTAAATAACGTACGTTTCCAATCAGCAGATGCTCCAAGCTTTTTCATTTGGCTTAAAATTATATTGCCATATTTTTCACGCCATTCCCATACTTTTTCAACAAATTTTTCGCGACCCAAATCATAGCGTGTTTTTCCCTCGTTTGCAAGTTCTTTTTCCACACGAGTTTGTGTCGCAATTCCTGCATGGTCAGTGCCCGGAAACCAGCAGGATTCATATCCTTGCATTCTTTTCAATCGAATATAAATATCTTGAATTGTTATGTTTAATATATGCCCGAAATGCAGAATCCCTGTAATATTTGGGGGTGGCATAAGTATACTAAATGCGGGTTTTTGTGAATGGTCATCTGTATCAAATAATTTATTTGCGAGCCATTGCCCATACCATTTGTCTTCAATTTCCTTTGGTTGATATGCTTTTGAAAAAGTTGTAGACATAAATTTATTAATATCAAAAAGATTACAAATTTAAGAAAATTTACGAGATTATTTAAAAATAAAGGCAATGCCTTATTAAATCATAATTAAGCATTGCCTTTTTGCATATTATTTTATTTCTATGGGTTATCTTACGATTTAGGAATTTCAATCGCAACCAATACAGTCGAATTCTGAGATTTTACCTTCAATAAAATAGCATCACCAGGTTTTTTGGATTCAATAATTTTCTTTAAATCGTTTGGCGAATTTATATCTTGTTGGTCTGCTGCTAAAATTACAGTATTTGGCATAATTCCTCTTCTAAGGATTGGAGAATTAGGGTCAACACTTGATACTAATACACCGTTGCTGACTTCAAATTTTTCTTTTAATTCAGGAGTTAAAGGTTTTACTTCGATTCCAATTTTATCCAATTTCATTGGCTTTGCATCTTTTGGATTTATTTCTTTTTCATTATCAGATTTCGATTCTGCCATTTCATCAGATCCAAGACGTGAAGCAAGCGTAGCGGTCTTTTCAATTTCTTTTCCGTTTCGCCATATTTTTAAAGTGATTTTATCTCCAACTCGATGTTTAATCACTATGGACTGCAATTCATTTGTAGAATTGATTTCCTCTCCATCAATTTCTATAATCACATCGCCTTGTTCTATACCAGCTTTATCAGCGGGTGAATTTTTAATAATATCTTGAACCATTGCACCATATACTTTTGGTAATTTTACAGATTTAGCAGTAATTTCATCCACATTTGTCATTTGGATACCAAGCCACGGACGATTTACTTTACCGTGTTCAATCAAATCTTGGGCAACTCTTTTAACAATATCAACAGGAATGGCAAAGCCATACCCAATAAATCCACCTGTTTGTGTAGCAATTGCGGTATTTATACCAACTAAACTTCCCGATAAATCGAAAAGCCCTCCACCGCTATTACCTGGATTAATTGCTGCGTCTGTTTGAATGTAATTTTCAATTGCTGATGGATTATTTTTTAATCCAAGTGGTCCTCTACCAATCGCACTTATTATACCGCTTGTGACTGTAGAATTCAATCCCAATGGATTTCCAACTGCAATGACAAAATCACCAATCTTTACTTTCTCTATGTCACCTAAATAAGCTGGGGTTAAGTTTTTTGCATCTATTTTCACTACGGCAAGATCAGTCAGTGAATCAGAACCGATTAGCTTTGCTTCGTGTTCTGTTTTATCATTTAAAGTTACTTTAATTCCATCTTCGACTGCATTTTCTATTACATGATGATTTGTTACAATATATCCGTCGGAAGTAATAATGACACCGGAACCTGCTGCTTCCCGCCGTCTTTTCTCAGGTTGGTTCTTATCGCCAAAACCGAAAAAACGGTGGAATTCATTGAAATAATCAGCAAATGGATCATTTATTTCTGTTTCTGTTTCGACTGTAATAGAAACAACAGTTGGTAAAACTGCATTGCTTGCGTCAATCACTGCTTGATTATATTGTTTCACCATATCGGGAATCTGAACGGGGGGGTTATCAGCGCCAATCTTGGTATTTGTCTGTGCTGATAAATGCATAAAATCGGGATCTACTATTGCAATCACAAGCGTCACTATTACTAATGCGCTTACTATAAACCCAATTATCTTTATTGTTTTTTTTGCCATTTTTTATAACCTATAATGTTTTTTGCTACTATGACGTAATTTAATTTTCTTTATGTTATAATTTATGTTATAATAAGTTTTAGCGTCAAATTTTATAAACTGCTCAGAAAATTATTAAATAAATTTATTTTCTTTTATTAAATATTAATTATTTTTATATACTTCATAATTTTGTATTTATACATAATTCATATATAATACTTCTTAAAAATTTATTCATAACCCCCAAAATTTGGGGTTTTATAATTTATGAAAGATGTAGGGCTGTACTTGTTTATTTTAAGACTTAAAAATTTTCATTCCTTTTTATCGTTTATATTAATTAAACATTTGATAATAAAAATTAATATACTTTATGGCAGTATTACCTATTTATAATTGCTTTCATCCAATATTAAGCAAACCAACAAAATTTATAGATGAAATTGATAATGAAATAATAACTCTTGCAAATAATATGCTTGAGACGTTGCATAAGACAGGCAATGGTATTGGACTAGCTGCTAATCAAGTTGGGGAAAGCAAATCGCTGATTGTAATTGACCTATCTGCTGCGAAAGAGTATAAAAACGAAAAGCCAATTATAATGATTAATCCTATTATTGATACCTTTTCAGATGACTTAGTTGAGTTTGAAGAAGGGTGCTTGAGTGTGCCTGATTTTTATGAAAAAATTATACGTCCCGACGCAATTCAGGTTGTTTATTATGATTTAAAGGGGAAAGAATATAACATTAGCATAAATGGTTTGCTCGCTCGCGTTATGCAACACGAAATTGACCATTTAAATGGAATATTATTCTATCAGCGTTTGAGCCTATTAAAAAGAAATATGACAAAAAACAAATTGAATAAAATTAAAAATGGTATAATCCTTCCCGATTATCCTTATGTTTTGCCTGATGGAAAATTAGTTGGACAAGATAGCAATTAATGGGAAAAATAATTTTATATAAAAAATATAAAATCAATTGCGACTAGCATTAAAAATGCCCCAAAATATTGTTTTACAACTTTGCTTGATAAATTTATAGCAATTTTTGCCCCTACAATAGAGCCTAACACAATTCCCAGAGCAACAATTGCAGCAGTGAGAATATCTAGCTGCCCTGCATTATAATATACAATAACTCCTGGAAAACCGACGGGGAGCAATAATGCTCCAAGCGATGCAGCCGTGGCAAGTTTTGTTGGGTAATGAAATATACCAATGAGTGCAGGAACTATAATAAGGCCTCCACCAATTCCAAATAAACCTGAAAATACGCCAGTGAATATTCCAAGGGCAAGCATAGCAAAAATATTATAATTCTCATTTTCAGGATGACTTTTTGAGGGTGGCAATTTTAATAATTTCATGCGTATGATTTCATAAATACCTGTAAATTGGATGCTTACATATATTAAAAAGATTCCATATAATTGCTTTAATGTTGATGCGGGTAACGAAAGTGCAATTTTACTTCCGAAAATCACTCCAATAACGATGCCCAATGCTATTAGTGCAGATGTCTTAACTCGTAGATATCCTGCTTTCCAATATGTAAGTACAGCAAATATGCCAACAGGCATAAGTAATGCGGCAAGTGATGTGCCATTTGCTTTTGTCAACGAAAATCCTAAAAAATATATTAATGAAGGTACAATGACAACTCCCCCCCCAATTCCAAACAATCCCGAGAGGACACCTGCAACACTCCCAATCAATAGCAGTATTAAATATTCTATTTGCATAAAATTACAAATTTACTTAATTGCAATCTTTTAATCCTTTTTTTTATATTATTTTTGATATTTTAAAAAACACATTTTATATGAAAGTAAAAAACCTAATAATTTTAATTCTCATTTTAACATTAGCTATTATAAGTTTTAATAGTTGCTCAAATAAAAAATCTTCAGATAAAAACACAATTACTTTTTGGCATTTTTGGAGCGAACCAAATCAAAAGCGTGTGATTGATTCTCTTGTAAAAGAATTTGAAAAAGCAAATCACTGCACTGTCGAGATAACTGAATTAAGTTGGAATGATGGAAAGACAAAACTTTTTGCAGCATTTAATTCAGGTACAGCCCCTGATGTGCTTGAACTTGGTTCGGATTGGGTTGCGCAGTTTTCAAGTTCAGGTGTTTTGCATCCACTTAATACCGATAGTATGGAGTTTTCTAAATATATAGATTACTCACGGGCGCCTTCTCTTTGGAATGGGCAGATTTATGCAATTCCCTGGATAGTAGATACGCGCGTGCTATATTATAATCGCGATATTCTGAAAGAAGCAAACATCAAACAGGAGGCTCCGAATTCATTTAATGAAATCCTTGCAAATGCTTCAAAAATCAATTCATTGGAAAATATTTATGCTTATGGTGCAATTGGTAGTGATGCGCATAGATTATATAAAAATATAGTGATTTTCTTCTGGTCAAATGGTGGGGATTTGTTCGATAGCACAGGAAATATTCTGCTGAATTCACCAAAAAATATCCAAGCACTGGATTTATACGTTCAGTTAGCACGTAATGGATTTATTGAAACTCAAAAGCAACTTGATAATGCATTTGCGCAAGGCAAAATTGCTTATTATATTTCAGGGGCATGGTTATTGGACGAAATTCAGAGAGGGAATCCTTCTCTTGATTTTGGTATATCGCTTATTCCCTCAATTGGCAATCATCAAGGCGTATCATTTGCAGGCGGAGAATATATTTCTATTAATGCAAAAACAAAGAATTATGAATTATCCAAAAAATTTGTAAAATATCTGACTGATGGAAAAAATGCAATAGAATTTTGCAAACAGATAAATGAAGCAGGATTTCCCGCTGATAAAAATTTTTATAATGACACATTTTATCAAAGTCATCCATATAGAAAAGTATTTGCTGAACAATTAAATTATGCAAAAATGACCCCTGTTCATCCTAAGTGGTTAGATATGGAGGCAATACTTGAAAATGCTGCTGTTAAAGCAATGTATGGTGAGCAAACCTCTAAAGATGCGCTTGATGATGCACAAATGAAGGTTTCAGGAATTTTATTAACAAAAAATAAATAAGCGGTCTTTATTTTATTAATAATATCAGAATTTAAATGATTACAAAAGGAATCATATTGGCAGGTGGAAATGGGACACGGCTTTACCCGACTACTGTAATTCAAAGCAAACAATTACTGATTGTTTATGATAAGCCATTGATTTATTATCCATTATCAACCCTTATGCTTGCTGGGATTCGGGATATTTTGATTATAACAACACTAAAGGATCTCGATAATTTTAAAAAGTTGTTGGGCGATGGAAGTCAATTGGGATTAAATTTGCAATATGCAGTCCAGGAAAATCCAAATGGTATTGCTGAGGCGTTTATTATAGGTGAGCATTTTATTGGAAATGACCAGGTGTGTATGATTTTAGGAGATAATATTTTTTATGGAAAATTAGATTTCCTGCGTTTTGCAATTGCAAATAATCAGGGAGGCTGGATATTTGCATATAATGTTGTGAATGCAAATGAATACGGTGTTGTAGAAATTAGTAAAGACAATCGAATATTATCTATTGAAGAAAAGCCCTTACTGCCAAAATCGAATTTCGCGATACCGGGGCTATATATTTTTGATAATAATGTTTCTGAAATTGCAAAAAAACTTAGTCCAAGCCCACGCAGAGAGTTAGAAATTACCGATATTCAGAAGGAATATTTAAAAAATGATAAATTAAATGTCACAAAATTGGGACGTGGTATAGCATGGTTCGATACAGGCACACCCGAGAATTTGCTTGAGGCAGGTTTATTTGTGCGAGCAATACAAAAGCGGCAAGGTAGGCAGATTGCTTGTATTGAAGAAATTGCATTATATCAGCAATATATAACTATTAATGATTTCAATAAATTAATATCTACATTTCCCGGATGCGATTATAAAACCTATTGTGAGAATATTGCAAGTGAATATAAATAAATTATGTTGGACTTAATGTATCATTATTTCATTAAATTTTGCTAATTTTAAAAAAATTAAAATGAAAATAAAAAAATACATATCGACAAGTTTGAAAGAAGGCAAAGATAAAGTTCTCCAAGAACTTGGCGAGAATGCCGTGATTCTTTCGAGTCGAAGCTTCAAAGATCCAAGCACTTCGCAGGACCTAGTAGAAATTGTTGCTGCAATTGATGAATTGATACCACAGAAAAAGCAAGATATAAATACTATATTAGAAAGAAAAAAGAAATTAGAGAATCATAAAGAAGATTTTACGCAATTTGCTTCATCGGTTTTTAATGAGATACAAACTTTAAGGGAGCAGATTGAGGAAATATCTGAGCAATTGAAATTTAGTCATTTACAGAGCTATCCGAAACACTTACGGGATATTTACAAAAGATTATTAGAAGCAGAGATTTCTCCCGAATTCGCTTTAAAAATTTTAATGAATTTAGAGCATCTTCCTGACAATTATACAGAAGAAGATATTAGAAAAGAAATTAAAAAAATTATTGTAAAGAATATTCAATTTGGAACCGAAATTGAGAAATCTGAAAATCAGCAAGTCATAATGTTAATTGGACCTACAGGCTCGGGAAAAACTTTGACACTTGTTAAATTGGCTGTGCTCGCAAAAATTGCAATTACAAATAATATTGCAATTATCTCAACAGATAGTTATAAAATTAGCGGTGCAGACCAATTGCAGACATATTCTTCGATTGCAGGAATTCCATTTTTTGTGGCTTATGATACAAATGAATTAAAAAAAATACAATCCAAGTTGTTCAATACAGATATAATTTTTATTGATACAATTGGAAAAAGACAATCAGATTTTGATAATCTTGAATACATTTCTGAAATCAAGCGTGCGGCGGGGGTAACGACTACATATATGACACTTCCTGGAAATTTAACTCGCAAGAATTTTTTGGATTATTTGGATAAATTCAGATCGCTTGAACCAGATGGAATTATATTAACAAAAATTGATGAAAGCATTTCATTCGGAAACGTTCTTGAAAGTGCTGTGACATACCCAATTAATTTATCATATTTCGCAAATGGACAGCAAGTGCCGTCGGATATAAAGCCTGCAACAAGTGATGAATTCATCGATTTTTTAATGAAAAATTTGTGGAATCGAAATGATTGATATTAAACTAAAAAATCTACCATTAATCATCTCTATTGCTAGCGGTAAAGGTGGGGTGGGGAAATCTATCATTACGTCAAATTTAGCAAATACATTAGCAAACGATGGGCATCGAGTTTTGGTATGGGATGGAAACTATAATTTTCCTAATCAACATATTATGTTTGGAGTTGAGCCACCATACCGAGCAAAGGATACATATATTGGACGCGTAGATTTGAACTCAGTATTATATAAAATGAACGACAATTTATATTTGCTTGCAGATTATTCAGTAAATGAAATCGAATTAGAAATTGATATAGATAAGATACTGAATGTTTTTAAGCAACTTATAACAAATTATGAATTCGATTTTATATTGATTGACACAGCAGCAGGATTATCTGAATTACTATTGAATTTTATTAATATTTCACATCTTGTATGCATTGTACTCGATGATAATCCGTCTTCATTAATAGATAGTTATGCATTAATTAAAATATTTCTGAGGTTCATTAATCCAGAACAAATTAAATTAATTATTAACAATATTATAGATAATGAAGATTTTGATGAAATTAATACAAAAATTAACCTTGTATCGAGGAATTTTTTAGGACAAAGTTTTGAGACAATTGGTTATTTACCTTACGATAGAGAAATTCACAAATCTATTATCCATCAGGAACTCTTTACAAATTCAACAAATGAACAATTAAGCGAATTATTTCCCCGATATTAATAATATTCTCGCTAATATTTATAAATATAAATCAGATACATTAAATTTTGCTAAATACAAAAATGAATTTGAAAAGCGAGCAGGAAAGCAATTTGTTCCCTTATATTTTGCCTCAAATATTGCAACAGATACTCTTTCGATGATAGAAGCTAAAAATCTTGATTCACTTATTTATTATTATCAGTCGCAAGCAAGAACTGATTCAGCAAATCCTGAGTTTTCAAGGTTCAACAAGCTTTTCGATAGCAGCTATAAAGCAAATACGACTTCTACAGATGCTCAGAAATCAAGATTATCATCTTTTCCGTTGTGGCTTAAAGCAGTCATCGGTGTTGTTCTTGCTTTTGTAATTGTACTTATTTCCCAATATATTCGATGGAGAAATATTCAAACAAAAGTCAAGCAATCAAAACAAAAAGAGCAAACTAAAAAGGAAAATCAGCCACCCACAAGTGCAGGGCAGCAATCAACTAAATTTCCAACAGTTCCTCCACAAATCTTCTCGACATATTTACAAAATCAATCTACGCCTCAAGAATCAACTTCTGATATTCAACAAAACATAAGTAAACAAACACAAGAATCATCATTTGATATTACAGAAGAAAAAGTTAAGCAAATCTCCGATGTACTTGAAAATATTAAAGCAACAAAAGAAGAACAGCAAATTAAACCAAAATTTACTCAGCCTCCACTTTCAGCAAAATTAGAGCTTGCTTTGAATTTGGCTGAGGAACAAAAGCGTATTAAACAACAGAAAATCGAAGAAACAAAATTGGATTTAACAGCGACGTCCGATAAGCTTAAATCGACAGCCAAAAAATTAGGGCTCGAAGAAAATACAATCGAAATAAAGCAAGCAATTGCAAATCTTATTACCGATAAATCCAAACTCGAAGAGTTACAATCAAAATTTGAATTCCGAACTCAAAAGAAATAAAATCTAAAACTATCATTTTCTGTATTTTTGTAAATATTAAAATTGATAATTATGATACCACGTTATACACGTCCGGAAATGGGCAAGATTTGGAGCGATGAAAATAAATATAATATCTGGCTCGAAATTGAATTGCTTGCTTGCGATGCGAATTCTGAAATTGGCATAATTCCCAAAGATATTGCCGATACTATTCGACAAAAAGCAAAGATTGATGCAAAGCGAATTGCAGAAATTGAGGAAACTACAAAACACGATGTAATTGCCTTTCTTACAAATCTCGAGGAATCGATTGGAGATTTATCAGCTTATGTTCATATCGGTATGACCTCAAGCGATGTTCTTGACACATCCTTTGCTGTGCAAATCAAACAAGCAGGTAAAATATTACTTGATGATTTAGAAAAATTATCTAGTGTATTGAAACGCCGCGCAAATGAATTTAAATACTTGCCCGCTATTGGCCGTACACATGGCGTTCATGCAGAACCAATTACATTTGGGTTGAAATTTGCTTTATGGTATGATGAGTGTACGCGTAATATCGAGCGATTGAAATTTGCTATGAATGATGTGTGCATAGGCAAAATCAACGGTGCTGTTGGAACTTTTGAGCATCTTTCACCAAAAGTCGAAGAATACGTTTGCAAGGAATTAGGATTGAAACCTGCATTAATCACAAATCAAGTAATTCAACGCGACCACCATGCTTATTTTATTGACACCCTTGCAATTATTGGTACAATGCTTGAGAAAATTGCAACTGAACTTCGCCATTTGCAACGCACAGAAGTACTGGAAGCTGAGGAATATTTCACACCAGGTCAAAAAGGCAGCTCAGCAATGCCGCATAAACGCAATCCAATTTCCGCAGAAAATATTACAGGACAAGCTCGATTGCTTCGTGGATATGCTGTATCAGCAATGGAAAATAACGCTTTATGGCATGAACGTGATATATCCCATAGCTCGGTGGAACGTGTGATTTTCCCTGACGCAACAGTCACATTGGATTATATCTTAAATCGAACAACTAAATTACTTGATAAATTAATTGTTTATCCCGAAAATATCTCAAAAAATTTATATCTTACACATGGATTAATTTTCTCACAAAAAGTTTTACTTGCTCTTACCAATAAAGGTATGCCACGCCAAGAAGCGTATGAACTAGTTCAAAAATCTGCTTTGAAATCTTGGCAGGAAAAATCAAATTTCAAAGATAATTTATTGCAAAATGAGCAATTATTAAAATATCTCACCAAAGAAGAAATTGATAAACAATTCAACTTTGATGAGATATTTGAAAAAGTAGATTATATTTATAATAGATTAGGTATCTAATCTATAATTGGAATTCCAAAAATTTCTCCTTTTTAACGCCACAGACTTCGCAAACGTCTTTTACATCGAATTCATCGTAAGTAAATCCGCAAGCAGGACATATATAATATTTTGAGGGCATAGTATTTTCTTTATTTTCTTTTAATATTGCTAAGGCATTTTCATAAATTGGTTTATGCTTTCTCTCAGAAGCAAGTGCATCTGAAAATGTTCCCACCGCCCTTTTTACTTCTTCTTGCTTTGCAATTTCAATAAATTCGGGATACATTGTTTCAACTTCATATGTTTCGCCCTCGATTGCATTTTGTAAATTTTCTGCTGTGCTCTTAACTTCAAACTTATTTGGTTCGATTTCAACTTTTTCTTTCAATAGATATTCTAAAGCTCGTTTGTGATTTGCTGCGTGAATTGCCTCACTTTGAGAGATTGCTTCAAATAGAATAGCAATTTTTGAATACCCTTCTTGTTTCGCCTTTTGCGAAAATGCAGCATATTTTTGTGATGCAGTAGTCTCACCAATTATAGCTGTTCTGAGATTATTAAGTGTCTTTTCCATACTTTCCTCAATTTTAATTTTTATTTATCTTTGCAAATTAAAAAAATTATTTGAATTAGTTCAATAATTAATAAAAAAAGATTGAGATAAATTATTATCCCAATCTTTTTATGATTTTGATAAATTTGTTTATTTGAAAACTATATATTTTTCTTTTGGTGTAGCACAAACAACACATGCTGCTTTTACTTCATTTGGCAAATATGTATATCCGCATTTCGGGCATACGTAATATGTCGATACCATTGTCTTTTCTTTCTTGTCCTTTAACATTTGCAGGGCATTTTCGTACATTTCCTTATGTTTCTTTTCTGTTTGCAAAGCATAATCAAAGCTTGTCACGGCTCCTTGCTCATTATCGGTTTTAGCTTGCTCAAGAAATTCGGGATACATTGTTGTCGATTCATAAGTTTCACCTTTAATTGCATCAGCAAGATTTTCTTCTGTTGTACCAACTGTAAAACTTTCGGGTGTAATGACAAAGGGTTCTTTTGTGATATTTGCAAGAGCTTGCTTGTGATTTTGGATATGAATGGATTCAGCGTGCGCAATTGCTTCAAATAACTTAGCAATTTTTTTGTATCCTTCTTCTGATGCTTTCTTTGCAAATGCTGTATATTTTGCATTAGCTGTTGTTTCGCCTTTGATTGCTGCTTTCAAATTATCGATTGTCTTTTGATTCTTTGGAGCTTGTACTTGTTCGGTTTGGCCAGGTTGTGTTTGGGGTGTCTCCTCCTTTTTCTTGCCACATCCTGAAACTGTCAGCATTGTAATTGCAACTGCAACGATTAGAATAGTGATTTTTTTCATAACGTTTCTCCTTTTTTAAAAATTAATTTTGTAAAATTAGTAAACTAAATTGCCACCTAAATTTCCTGTGTACATAATACATAATGAACTTATCAATAGCAAAATATCATATATCCAACGAAACCGTGCTTCATTACCTTGAGTTCTAAAAATTATGCGTAAAACAGTAGCTATAGTTATTATAACTGTCGTAATAATTGCAGCTTGTTCATGCCTTTCCCGTAAAATCCCCGATTCGCCAAGCATTTGTTGTGTAAAAAACAAACCTGTCAATACTGTTACGATTGCTGCAATACTTCCTAATAACATTAAATAATAGCTTGCTGTGTTTAGAAAATCAGATTTCTGCTTCCCTGTTAGAAATAAAAATTCAGCTAAAAATCCAAGCAATATAATTGCTATTGGAAAATGAACTACCATTGGGTGAAGATGCATTAAAGAAAACATTCAAAATCTCCTTATTTTTTTTACAAAATTAAAAAATTAATTTTAGATAATAAATAAATATTTATTAATTTAAATATTTTAAAACCAAGAGTGAATTTTTTAAAATAAAAATTAATATTAATAAACCTATACAAGTATAATTAAACTTATCCATAATTTTGCATTTACAATAATCATCAAATTATGTCTTTCTTTAAATATGTTCCTTTAGTTTTATTATTGAATATAAATTTAATGTTCTCTCAAAATATATATTCTATTGATGGAATTAAACCCACGTTATGGGAAAATATAGCAATGTATCTTGATATTCAGTATGACACAATCCAAGGAGTTAATAAAAATGAACTATCTCTGGATATTTATAAAAATATTAATAATTATGGCTTACTTCCTGTAATCGTTTATTATCACGGTGGTGGTTGGAATCAGGGTGATAAATCATTACCATTAAATTTGGTAAAGTATTTTACTGATAGCGGCTTTGTACTCGTCAGCGCAAATTATCGCTTATCGCCAGATCCTTATAATATAAAAGATTTAAATAGAGTAAAATTTCCAATTTTTACCGATGATGCTGCAAGAGCATTAAAATGGACAGTGGATAATATTCATAAATTTAATGGCGATAAATCCAGAATTATCTTGATGGGGTTTTCTGCAGGAGGTAATATTGCATCAACACTTGCATTAATGCCTCAATTCCTGGATAAATACAACATAAATAGAAAAAACATCAAAGTGGTTGTAAATCTCGATGGCGTTGCACTTAATCTTGAAAAATTAATAAAAAGTTCTAGTGGGGCTTATAAAGATATGCTTCTTAATGCTTTTGGAAATACGCAACAAGAGTGGAAAGCAGCATCTCCATTATTGAATATCCCTAATAGTTTATATATCCCGCCATTTTTTCTGGCTACTCAAACGAATATTATTCGCAAAAATCAATTTCAAGATCTCGCTGATACTCTTTCAAAACGTGGAGTCGAATATTATTTATATACAAATAAATATTTTTTGCACAATGATTTCCAACAACTTATTGGCGTTCTTGATGATCCCGAATCAAAGGAATACTCTGAACATATAATGCGTTTTATTAAATTTTATACTAATAATCCTATTCATATAATTAGATAAATTTTCATTAAAAATACAACTTTTTTAAGTTTTAATAGTCTATATAGTCGATGAAAAAAATGCGAAATATATTGGTGTTTTTTGTTTTATTGCTACTGATGCTTTCATCAGCGGTAATTTCTACTAATAAGTTCGCGCTTTCGACACTTGAGCTGACAGGCATAGAAGAAAAATATGAATTTTTTAAGCCCGTTATTCACAAACTAATTAAAAAAGGTGTTGATTCTTCCTATATCCATCAATTATTGAGAGATTCGTCAATTTATTTCAATGAAAAATATGCGCAGATCAATGTTTCCCTTTCCAAGAAAGACACATCTCTTAAACCCGATACTAACAAAGTTTATTCACAATTTACAAATGAATTTTCAACCTTGCAAATAACTAAGTTTATTCAGGATAATTATGAAGTTCTCTGCCGTATGGAACAGCGATTTTCAATACCCAAAAGTATTGTAGCTTCTCTGCTGTGGGTTGAAACAAAATGCGGTAATTATCTCGGTAATCATTTTATTGCAAATGTCTATTTTAATCAAGCATTAGTCGATGAACCACAATTTGTTGATTATAATTTTAAAAGATTAAAAGATAAATATAATCTTAATAAAAAAGAAGCAGCAGAATTAAAACAAATGCTTATTACTCGCTCAAAATCAAAAGCAAATATGGCAATCAGTGAATTAGTGGCTTTATATCATTTGCAGGATAAATTGCCATATAATTCGACAGAAATCAAAGGCTCATATGCGGGTGCATTTGGTATATCTCAATTTTTGCCATCTTCTTATGCGAAATGGGCAATTGATGGTAATGGTGATGGTAAAATCGATCTTTATAATATTGATGATGCTATCTTTTCTGCTGCGAATTATTTGTCAAAACATGGCTGGAGAGATGATTCCCTCGCCCAGAGAAAGGCAGTATATGCATATAATCATAGCACAACGTATGTTAATACCATATTCTACCTTTCCGATAGAGTTCAGGATTATCAAGCAAAATTATTTTTCCTTCCTCTTAAATTTCAAGTTTTAACCTTTTAACTCTTTACAATTTTCCTATATTCCAAATAAATGTCTTTCTTTAAATTCAAGACCTGCATAAATTGCCGCATCGTCAAGTGTTTCCTCAATTCTTAATAATTGATTATACTTTGCAACTCGGTCAGTTCGAGCAGGTGCCCCCGTTTTGATTTGCTTTGTATTTAATGCAACTGATAAATCAGCGATGGACGTGTCATCTGTTTCTCCTGAGCGATGCGAAACAATTGTCGTATAACCATTGGATTTTGCCAATACGATTGCTTCAATAGTCTCAGTCAATGATCCAATTTGATTTAATTTTATCAATATTGAATTTGCTACATTTTCTTCAATACCACGCGATAAATATTCAATATTTGTGACAAAAAGGTCATCGCCAACAAGCTGAATGCGTTTGCCTAATTTTTCAGTCATTAATTTCCAACCTTCCCAATCATTTTCACCAAGCCCGTCTTCAATTGAATATATGGGATATTTATCCACCAATGCAGTATACCAATCAATCATTTCCTCTGCAGTAAGCAATTCCTGAGTTGACTTGAACATTTTGTATTTTCCATCTTCATACATTTCACTTGATGCCACATCCAAAGCAAGCATAAAATCATCATAAGGCTTATAGCCTGCTTTTTCTATTGCGGAAAGAATGATTTCCAATGCTTCCTCATTAGATTTTAGCATAGGTGCAAAACCGCCTTCATCGCCAATCGCTGTACTATAATTTTTGGATTTTAGTACATTTTTCAATGAATGATATACTTCCGTTCCCATCCGCAGAGCATCCGAAAAATTATCTGCCCCAACGGGTGCAATCATAAATTCTTGAAAATCTATATTGTTATCAGCGTGCTTGCCCCCATTTAATATATTCATCATTGGTAATGGTAAAAATCTTGAACCAACTCCCCCTAAATATCTATAAAGAGGGATCCCAAGATAATTAGACGCGGCTTTTGCAGTAGCAAGCGATACAGCTAGAATTGCGTTTGCTCCAAGTCGTGATTTATTTTCCGTCCCATCCAAATCAAGCATTAAGCTATCAATTTGAAATTGGTCAAGAGCATCAAGCCCCTCAATTTGATTCGCGATAGCCTCATTAATGTTATCTACGGCTCGAAGAACGCCTTTGCCATTATAACGTTTCGCATCATTATCCCGTAATTCGATTGCTTCGTTCTCGCCTGTACTTGCTCCTGATGGAACTGAAGCAAGACCATAAGATCCATCTTCGAGTGTAACCTCGCATTCAACTGTTGGATTTCCACGGGAATCAAGTATTTCCCGTGCCCAAACATCATAAATTGTTGAGTCCATAATGATTTCCTCCTAGAATAATTATAAAAATAAAAATTAAAATTATAGAAAAATGCAAATTATAAAATTTGATGTAATATAATGTGTAATTAATAAAACTGTCATTCCGAGCATAGCGAGGAATCTATCCTATTGGGCAGTGGATTCTTCACTTCGTTCAGAATGACATTCCCTATATTGAGCCTACGATTTAAGTCGTAAGGGATCCAGAGATCTGAACAAGGGCTTGTTCAATATGCAGAGGGGCTGAAGCCACCTGTTGCGATGCTTTTCTACACTGTAAAGACGGCAGGGATGGCGTCTCTACAAATGGAAATGGCAGTGGAAATTGTTATACCAAGCGAATAATATTAGTGTAGAAAAAAAAGGGTGAATTATTCATTCACCCCTTTTTTTGAAATTATGGAATTAACCCTCCATATTTTGTACTTAGTATCCACTTGACAAGCAAATCATCATCAGCAGGGACTTTCGGATTAGCATTCTTTTCACTTTGTCCATAAATAAATCTTATATTGCTATTCCCAGTTGCTTTAAAAGATGGCTCGGGCATAGTCCCTGTTCTTCTTTGGTCGTGCCAGCTTTGTCCTTCAAGATATAATTCTAAGAATTTTTGTTTCAATACTTCTTGAATGACAGCATTTTGGTCAGTATTTGCAAAATCTGTGAGTCCCGCTTTTTGTCTTATGATATTAACATCACCAATAGCACCCGGCACATTGCCCGTTCTTGCTTCGGCTTCTGCTTTTATCAATACATTTTCTTCCCAACGTATTATAGGGAACGATTCTGCGTATGTGCTGTATTTCTTCATTCTGACAGTTGTTGTAAGCTTTTCCTCATTTGTATCAACAGGATTTGGGTAAAGTGCTTTATCATGAACGGCAAACCCGAAATATTCACCATTTGCATCTGGACCAGGTGAAAAGTATTCAGATAATCTTGCATCATTTGGTTCGCTCTTTAGTAAATCAACGAAGTATTTTTCCCCACGAATTGTTTCTTGCTCGATTTGAACCCACATTCCCCAGCTAGCGTATTCTCCCGTATTATCAGAGAAAAATGACATCAAACTTCCTGATGCATCTGCAATACCTTGATTAGCATGAGTGAGAGCATTTGCATAATCACCGACTTGTAGATAATACCGTGCTTTCAATGAATGAATAACGGCGACCCATTTATCTTTATCACCATTGAAATTAAGATCACGATCTACAGCTGCAATCTCACCGGAAAAATGCCCAATAGCCTCGTCTAGCAATGTTTGGACATAATTATAAGCAGTTTGTTGATCTACAAAATCGGGAGGTTCCAATTTTGTTATTGTAATTGGGATAGAGCCCCAAGTTGCAGCAGCTTCTCCAAGCAGCATTGCTTTATATGCTTTTGCAATCCCGAGATACACATTCCCTTGAGGTGCAAGTGTACCGGTAAAAACATCAGGTGCGTATTCAATTATGTCATTTGCTAATTTTACTCCACGATAAGTTATTATCCAATAATCATCAGTAGGACCATCAGATAACATATTGTATGCATTCCAAGCGACAGGTTGAGCTCGTCCTACCCCGGGAGGAGCACACATTTGCCATGACCAAATGCTTGCTATACGAGAGCGATCTCGACTATAAGTATCGCCAACATTCACTTGCAAACCAACTAATAAGGCACGTACTCCATCTAATGATTTTACTTTTGCTTCAGCAATAGCATTTGGATCTACATTTATGCTCTCATCAATATTGCAGGAAGTAAAAAATATGCCTCCCGCAAGTAATATTGGTAGAATACTTATCAATACTAATATCGATTTAATCTTTTTCATCATTTTTCTCCTAATAATTAATTGATAAACTAAATCTGTATGAACGCATCTGTGGGAGAGTGAAATAATCTATTCCACGACCTTCTGCCAATGAAAACGTATTAACTTCAGGATCAAATCCTGTATAATCAGTGATTGTAAATAAATTACGTGCTGCGAAAGTCAACACAATATCACCAATTTTCCATTGCTCTAAACCTTTCCAACGATAGCTGACGCTTAGTTCACGTAGTTTGATAAAGGTTCCATCTTCAATGAAAGGTTCATTGATATAGAATCCATTGTAATATTTCTGGTACTTGCTCTGTTTATTTACAGGTACGGGATTATCAGGATCAGCATAACTATAAACTTGATGACCATTCTCAATCCAAAGTTCTGCTCTATCAGCTGATTCACCCGATACGCCGAAATTATTTAATGCTCCTTTTGTTCCATTCCAAACATCAAAATTGAATACACCATCAAAGAGGAAACTAATAGTAAGGTCATTAAATAATGTGATATCGTTTCTCCAAGACAACATAAAGCTTGGATTAGGATTTCCAACAATTACAAGATCACTTGCTTGTTTGGGGGCGCCAACATAATCTTGTCCCCAATCATCGTTTACAACTACTTTTGCATCTGGATCCCAATAGGAATATCTTATGTCTCCATCTTTATAATGATATGCATTCATTTCAGCATCGGCAATATAATCTGAGCCCTCTTTTGCATAACGCTCCGCATCAAATCTATCCCATCCATACATTCTAAATGCGCCCAGTGGATGTCCAGACATTGCAGTATTTAAAGCACCAACAAATCCTCCCGTGATTTCGTAATAATCTGCATTGATTGAGGTCACTAAATTATAATTACGTGTGTAATTAAGTGCAGTCACCCAATTGACATTCTTAGTTTTAACGGGATTGGCAGTAATACCAAGTTCAAATCCTTCGTTCCACATTGCTGCACCATTCTGTAATTGGTATGTGAAACCTGTCGACGGTGGGGCTGGTACAGATAAAATCATATCAAAAACATTTGAATGATAAAATGTTGCTTCAACACTTATTCTATCATCAAGAAAGCCGAGGTCAATTCCAACTTCTCTTTCTATTGTAAGTTCTGGATTGATATTTTCAGCACCTGCAATCTCATAAGCCCTAATACCATTGAAACCTCCTCGTCGAGATTCCGATGATTCAACCCATGGATCAAAGTTGCCATCTGTTATAAATACTGTATTAGTTGCATAAGCGTATGGTAGATTTGGAGAACCTGCTTCTCCCCATGAACCACGTAATCTAACATTACTGAAAATATTTCTCAAACCCTCAAAGAATGGTTCATTGCTTAATGTGTATGATGCTCCAATTTTTGGATAATAATGGAATTTTTCAGACTCACCAAATGTTGAGCTACCGTCACGTCGTAAACCTAATGTTAATGAATAACGGTCGAGGTAAGTTGAGGTTAATTGTCCAAAATAACCAACCGTCTTTGTCTCTTCATAGCTGCTTCCTGCATCCTTCGTGGCTCCAGCTGCAATTTCATCAAAAAATGGTAATGTTATTGTAGATGCAGCAGATGTTGCCGATCTATTGTACCATATAATTTGACTGCCACCAACAAAATCAAAAGTTAGATCGTTATCAAATATTGCTTGTGTAATATTGAAGGTTAAATCTAAATTTTGTTGCCAATTCCTTGCATCATATCGAGAGATGGAACCAAGACGTGATGGGGATGCTGCACTTTGTACTGCTAATCTTTCATTATATCCGAAAGAATACCAATCCATTCCATAACGCCCTGTCAATGATAACCAATCTAATGGCATCCATTTTACTTCGGTATTATGAAGGACTCGATAAATTTTTTGATTGAATATGTTGGATTTTTGTGTCCATATAGGGTTATCATACGAAGCAAATCTGCGTTGAGTGACGCCATCATCTTCAAGATAAATCTTATTATTGAAATCAGGAGGAGTTCTGAGCCCGCCTAATAAGATACCCGAAGTGTTTGAACCGTCCTGGGGAAGATTATTGTTAGTGTAAATAAAGTTAGTATTGCTTTGTACATTTACTTTTGGGAATAAAGTAAAACCAACATTTGCGCGAATTGATGAACGTTCCAAATCTGATCCTTCAACATATCCTTGATTATATAAATACGAACCTGTAATTAAATAATCAAACTGAGGAACTCCACCACTTATAGATAAATTATTCTCAGTAGAGTATGCTGTTCTGAACACATCATTGCTGTGATCGTATGTTGGTGTTCCTGGTGGCAGAGGCTTTGGATTTCCACTTGTATCAACAGGATAAGATGTCGATGACCCAGGTTGATAAGGTTTATACGGCGTAGTTTGTCCATAGATCCTCTGCAATGGAACATCGCCAGCTTTTGTCCCCGCTTCAAACGAAGTATAGAAATTAACTCTTGCTGGTTTATCAGAAGATGTTAATTTTCCTTTTTTGGTGTTAATAATAATAACACCATTGCCTGCTTTCGCTCCGTAAATTGCTGCAGCGGACGCACCTTTTAATACTTGAATAGATTCGATATCATCGGGATTAATATCAACTGCTCTATTAGAGAATTGATATCGACCTTCTTGTTCATATAGCGATGTATTATCAATTATAATACCATCAACCACATAAAGAGGTTCCGATGAGCCCTCGATAGTTTTTCGACCACGAAGCGTAATATATGTTCCCGCTCCGGGTGTCCCTGAGTTTTTTGTAACCTGTGCTCCAAGCACTCTACCGCTTAACGCGTCGATTGCTGATGAGCTTACAACGTTATTGACTGCTTCACTACCGACAGATGCAATTGTATTCCCGAGCTTAGTTTTATCAACCTCGCCACTCAAACCCACAACTACAATTTCATTTGTGAGGATAGTGCCTTGCGTTAATTTGAGATCTACCGTCGTTGTTTGATTCTCTTTTATCGTAATTGATTGCGTAACAGTTTGATAACCGACGTATCGGACTTCCAATGTAAAGCGTCCCGCAGGCGCTCTAAAACGGAAATTTCCATTTCTATCTGTTACCGCTCCAATTCGCAAGGAAGGAATTGAAACCGACGCCCCAACTAATGGAGCTCCCGTTTCCTCATCGGTAATTTTACCCGCTACAAACGTCCCTTCTTGCGCAAATGCATTGCTCAGACTTAATAGTAATGCTATGAGAACCACAACAACAGGACTCTTAACATTTGAAATCTTTGACCAAATTTTATACAAAGATTTCTTTGAGATTGTAAGGTACTTTGTCATAACAAGTCCTGTGTTTTGTTAAACAAAATAATATTTAAAAGAACAAAAAAATATCAATCAAAATTATGATTTTGTAATTTGGAAAATTCTTTAAATGTTAAATTACGGAGTTTAACACAAAAAGTCAACACTTTGTCAAAAAAAATTTCACAAATTTAAAAAATTATTTGGAAATTGACATTGAAATTTAAAAAAAATTATTTTTTATTATAATTAAATTTTATTTTCTTAGAAGACCAACCTATAAAAAAAATGTATTTAATTATTTTGGAATGGGATTAACCGAAAACGTGAATTGGTAAAGTACGTATTTGGTGCAGAAGGAGAGACTCGAACTCTCACGGGTTTTAATGCCCACTGGATTTTGAGTCCAGCGCGTCTACCAATTCCGCCACTCCTGCATTGCTCGATTTGTGGGCGCTAAGGGATTTGAACCCCTGACCTCCTGCTTGTAAGGCAGGCGCTCTATACCATCTGAGCTAAGTGCCCTTTCTTATTTTTATTAGATTACAAAATTAAACAATTTTTTGAAAATATCCATTCTATCAATCTAATATTAATTAGAATTTATAAATTTCTCGTATTATTTTTGTAATTTATTTTTATCTTATTTAATATGAAATAAATTATTTTTATTTCGTTTGAATTATCAAGGGTAGGTTAAGTATGAAACATTTTAATATACTCATTTTATTCTTGCTTTTTTGCTGGCTTCAAAGCTATGCTCAAAATTGGGAAAAGGTGACCAATATTCCCACTCCTTATAATAATGGTTATTATCTTGATTTATGGGTGTTACCCGAAGACAATAATTATGTTTGGGCTTGTGGATTTGATGGATTTATAATTCGCAGCACCAATAATGGAACTACTTGGCAAGGATCAACATTACCATCGCCTGCATATCATATAGAAAGTATTCAATTTCTTAATAAACAAATTGGCTATACATCGGGTGTCGAAGGGATTTTTAAATCAACCGATGGGGGAGCAACGTGGTTCGATATTACTCCTTCTAGTTCTGAGGATTATTGGGGAAACTATTTCCTTAATGAAAATTATGGCGTGCTTCTAGGTGGTGGTTGCGATGGCTTACAGAGATTTTATAAAACAACAAATGGCGGGGTATCCTGGTCACTTTATGTTCAAACAGTACCAAATACAGGTTTAACAGATCCGATACTTTATCCCTCAGGATTAGGTTATGCTGTTTCAAGTGGAAGAATCTGGAAAACGCTTGATTCAGGCTCAACCTGGCAATTGTTTGCATATTGTGGTTCAGAAATTTGGCAGGAAGAAATTTCGATTATGGGGAATTCTATTGTTGTACCTACATCAGGGATAATGTGTGAGGGGCAAGGCAGTGCGGGTGGAATGCGATTTTCAACGGATATGGGAACAACTTGGCGAGAATTTCAAGCAGGATATCCAATGTTTGGTGCGGTGTTAGTGAGCCAGACAGAAGCTTGGGCTTGCGGATATGACCGTAATGTGTATTATACTTCTGATGCGGGAAATACTTGGCAACTTAGGAATTGCGGTATTGAAGATGTAAATCTTGATGATATAACTTTTACAAGTCCCAAAGATGGATGGGTTGTAGGTCAAGGAGTTTATAGATTGAAACCTGCAAAAATTACTGCAGATCGTGATACTATTAATTTTGGCAAAATTTGCTCAGATGAAATAAAATTAGATTCATTTCAAGTGCAAAACCAATCCTTAATTCCCGCAAATTTGACTGTTCAAAAAACACTTGATTTCGATAATGCATTTTCTATAATTAAACCCGCATATCAGTCACAAATTGCAAGTTGCAGTAATTCAATGGTTGTTATTCAGTTTTCACCCACAAAACAGGGGAAATTCCTCGCAAAATTACTGATTGATGCTCAATCGAGCGATGGATCAACACATTACTCAAAGGAAATTATACTTATTGGCGAAACAATTAAAAGCTCTATAAAACCCGAAAAAGATACAATTGTGCTAAATCCTGCTTCTTGTGGTAATATTTTTACAACTGATCTAATATGGTACGCTGATTCGCTTGCCGAGTCGCTTTCGGGATATAATTCTCTTACTCCTGCGAATAAGCATATCCTTCTGAAAACTGAACTTCCACTCATTATTTCTCCATCAGGCACGACAACGCAATTCCAGATTCAATTACTTGATACAGGATGGAGCTTTGCTGCTTTTAAATTTAAATATTCTCCCTGCAATAAAGATACTACTATTACTATCAAAGCTTATGGCGTTTCACCTATCATAAATTCGATTGATTCCCTATATTATAATATTCTTTGTAGCGGAGAAATTATTGATACTATCCCGATTTGGAATACAGGGAATGCTCCGCTTGTCATTTCAAAAATTTCATCAACATTGCATAATGGTGATTTCCAAATCCTTGGATGGACTAGCAAAAAGCAATTGCCAATCTCAATTCACATCAATAGCTCTGACTCGCTAATTATTAAATATTCTTATGATAAAATTGGTACAGATATTTTTTATATTACTTTTGATAATAATGATAAAACCCTTTCAAGAGGCGATAAACAAAGCTATAGTATTAAATTAGTTTGTACTGTCGAGAGCGAAGATATTTTTATTAAAAATCAAATAATTGATTTCGGTAGAGTTTGCCTCACAACAAAAATTGATACTTTGATTCCTATAAAAAATATAGGAAATTTATCAGCAAATTTAAATATTTTAAAAAATTGCTCGCAACCATTTAATCTGCAAATACCACAATTAAATCTTAATCCTGATACGAGTGAAAACATTGAACTAATGTTTTCTCCTACAAAAAGAGGTGAATTTTTCGATACGATAAATATAAAAACAGGGGATTGCAAAGAAATCATTATATATTTGAAAGGAACAGGTGTTGAAGGTTTGCTTAATTCTGACCCAAGTTCTATTAGTGATATACTTATGGTAAATCAACCTAAAAATTATTCTCTGAAAATTTCAAACACGGGCAATATTCCTTTGGATATAATTGAGTATTCTTTCACTCCTGCACTAACAGGATTTGCAGCAGATTTGCAACCTCAATTATCTCAGACTATTGATTCAAATCAATCCATTACATTCAATTTGCAAATCATTGCAAATCAAATTAGCACATACAAAGGGACATTGTGTTTTGAGGCGAAAGGGTTATGCCCAACAAGCTTATGTATCCCAATTGATTTAACAAGTCTTGCACGCTCGATAACAGTTGATAATACTATTGATTTCCCAACGCTTTATTGCAGTGGGGAACAATATGACACACTTTGGATTAGAAATTATAGCATTGCACCTGATACAGTTACACAAATCTCAATTTCAGGTGATGCTTGCTTTAATATTTTTCAGTCTCCTAATTTACCCGCTATAATTAATAGTAATGATTCAGCAGCGGTGATTATCCATTTTCTTCCCCGTATTGAAGGCAATTTTTTTGCAATACTACATATTGAAACAATTCAACCTTTTGGACAAACATTTGATATACCCGTTAAGAGCAGCTTTTATCGCACAATTATTAGCTCTAATACAGCAAAGTTAGATTTTGGAATAAAAGAAAAATGCGATGACCCAATTATCAAACAGTTTACAATCTATAATACGGGAATGGCAGACGAATTTCTTTACGCTGTTGATAAGCAATTTGGTGATTATTTTTCAATTGATAAATTCGACAATTTGGTTATCAAGGGAATGGATAGTTTAATTATTAACATTACTTTCTATCCTGCAATTGCGCAAAAAGAAGCGTCTTATTCAGGCAAAATAATTTGGGCAACCACACGTTGCCCTGACACATTGGAACTTGAATTTGCAGCACAAATTATTGAACCGCATCTATCATATTCTAAATTTAATATTGACTATCTTAATGTATGGAAAGACGATATTAAATATGATACAATAATTGTAATGAATAATTCAGCAGTATCAAGAAATTTACAAATTATAAAATCCCCTGATAATTCTGATTTTCAAATTTTTGCTCTGTCTAATAATTCAGTTATTAATTTTCCAATATTAATTGAACCTCAATCCATCTTAGCATTAATTGTTTCATTTAAGGCAAATGCAGTTGGAGAATTTTATGATAATTTTATGATTGAAGAAAGTTCAGTTTGTAAAGATACAATTGCTTTTCATTTGCAAGCAAATGTTCCATTAGAACAATATTATTCTAAGGTATTTATTGAAAAATATCAAGCACATTGGGGTGATACAATAACTTTTTATATTGAACTTAGTGACGATTTGCCCCGTGTAAGAGCGCAGTATATTTCGACAACTATTGAATTTGATACATATTTATTTTATCCAATTGAAGTTTCAGTAAGGGGAGAGAATTTAATTTCATATAATCCAATTAAATATGAATATAGCTATGGAAAATTAGATGCTGCTATTGATTCATCGAAAGCCTATACTTTATTAAATAGTAAAGGAAAATTGGTTGCTATTAAAGGTATAGCAATGTATTCGAGCCCAACTATTACCCCTCTTAAAATTTCTGATTTTCAAGTTAATTCTTCCAAAGAGTTATACTTGACAAAAGAAGATGGAAATCTTCAAGTCTTGGATATATGTATTCCAATTGGAAATCAAAGGATAATTATCGATAATACAATTCCATACATTGAATTAGTTAGCCAAGTCGTTGATGATGGGGTGCTTGCATTAAATTGTTATAATTTGTCCGAGGGTATTCAAATGTATATTTATAATACTTATGGTGAAAAAGTTAAATATCTAACACTTCCAAAAGGGACAAATTTGGTGTCTGTTGATATAAAGGATTTGGTATCAGGTGTCTATTTTATTTCATTTAGCAATTCTGAACTTGGCAATTTCAAATTTATAATAATAAAATAGAGAAACTTAATAATTTTAAGAATTTATCGATTTTTATAAATAATAATTCTATTCTTTTCTTTTGATTGGAAATGAAAATGCAAAAGTTGAGCCTTTGCCTAATGCGCTTTTAATCCATACCCGACCATTATGAGAATCAATTATTTTTTTAACAATCCAAAGTCCAAGACCGCTTGACGGTTCACCCGCTGTAGGTTGAGCACTCAATCTTTGTCCCCATCGGAATGCCTTTTCGACATCTTCTTCGGAAAGCCCCAGTCCATTATCGCTTACTTCGATATTTATATTTCCTCCTTCTTTAAAAGCTCGAACCCTGACTGTGCCCTCTTCTTCTGTAAATTTGAGAGCATTAGAAATTAAATTTTCCAATGCTTCGCTTATTTTTCGATAATCCATCTCGACCTCAGGAAGATTATCAGGTAATTCTGTAAATAGCTTAATATTCTTTTTCTTTGCCATTACTTGATTTTTGGAGACGACATTTTCTATTAAATCTTTAATTTGATTTGTTTCGAAATTTAATGCCATTTTACCTGATTCGATTGATAAAACAAGTGTTACTTCCATCGATAAATCTAGAATTTTTTGGCTTGTTTCCGCAATGTCCTGTATTATTTCCATTTGTTCGTTGGCTGTCAAGTCATATGAACGAAGTAAATCGACAAGATTTTTTATAATGGCTGCAGGATTTTTAATATCGTGGATAATTAATGCAAATAGCTCATCTTTTTGCTGATTTAATTCTTCAAGGCTATCTTTTGTTTTTAAAAGTGCTTCAATTTTGCTTTCTAATTCTTTATTTTGTGTTGATAATTGTGTTACACGAATATTTGCAATATCCATTTGACTATGTAATTCATCGATTTCTGCTTTTAATTTCTTATTCTCTTCGAAAATTTTATTAATGCCTTCATCTGTTTTAATAGTTTCTTTCTGCTCCATCGAAAATCCTTCCTTATTATTCTTTTTAAACGTTTTAGATTTATTTTTGAAAATAAAAGCAAAAATTATACCTAAAAATACTACTATTACCAAGATGCCAATATAGATTAGGTATTTTGGAATCGCAATTGCTCTTTTATTCTCCTGAGAAGTTATGAGTGTATTTGTTTTTTGATTTTTTAATAAATTTTGTTCTTCTATTTTTGCTTGCTGAGCAAGTTTTGCAAGTGAATCATCTGAGACAATTTTTAATGTTAATGGTGGGGTCTTCCAATTACCTTTTAAAGCAAATGCAGAAATATCGAGAATATATTTTCCCATTTGTAGAGCTTTATAATTCAATGAATTAAACCCTGTAGTATGGATAGCCGAATCGAATCCATTTGTGAGAATTATTTTATAATAAAAATCTTCCTTTGGACTATTCTGCGGTGATGCTAAACTATAATAAATGGATAATGAATCTTTTGTAGAAATCAATATCAAATAATCATTATGATTAATTTTAGTTGTGTTTAACTTTATACTATCGATTTTAATAAAATACTTATTTGAATCAGCCTGAGAAAATGATTCAGAATAAATTAAAATAATAAAAATTATAATAAATTTGATCTTAGACATATTTTCAAGAATAATAAATTAATTAGTTCTTTTTATTTTCTTGATTTGGTTCTGTACCAAGCTCCTTTATTTTGTTATATAATTCTTCTTCGTTGCCTTCAGCATAACCCGAATGTTGCCAAACTAATTTGCCACTTCCATCGAATAAAAATGTCTGTGGGGGATATCCTGCATTCATTGCTCTTTTTAGATCGCTATTTTCATCGAGATATATATCAAATTTCCATCCTCGCCCTTTTACAAATTGCGGGACTTTTTTGGAAGTCCGTGAATCATCAATAGATATTGCGAAAACTTTTACACCTGTTTCTGTTTGCCATTTCTCATAAACTTTATTAATATTAGTTAACTCGCGAATACAAGGGTTGCACCATGTTGCCCAGAAATCAATTACAAATGGTTTGCCATTATTAGTCAATGTGCTTGCGTCAATGCTCTTACCGTAAATATCCTTAATTTGCACCTTTGGTAGAGTGCTCTCCTGTGCATAAAGAGAAATTGATAATAAAATTCCAAAAAAAATGCTTACTTTAATAATTTTATTCATAATTTCGTTATTTCAAAAAATGTAAAATTACCAAAAAGTGATTAATTATGAAAAGAAATATTAATAAATTAGCTTTCATACTGCTAATATGCTTTTTCTATTTTCAATGTGCTTATTCTCAGAGTATTGAATTTGCAGAACAACCTCAATCATTATATTCAGCAAAACTTGATAGCTCGTGGGATATTTACTTTACTGCTCAAGTCAAAAATATCTCTCAAAATACAATTAATTTGAAGCTAAGGACAGAAGTAGTTTCCATATCTTCAGGTCATTCTTATGATGTGTGTTGGAATGGTTTATGCTCGCCCTCAACTATAACAGATTGGAATAATTCTTCTCCATATGCTCTTGAGGCGGGTGCAACAACTCCCGTTTCACTTTTCTTTTCGCACTACTATTCTTACTATCAAAATGGAACACCAAGCGAGGGCACAGGCACAATTAGATATATTTTTTACAATGCAGATAATGCTAATGATAATTTATCTTTTGATGCAACGTTTAGCTTTACCCCTTCATCTGTATTTGAATCTATTTCTAATTCAAATTTGAAAGTGAATTTTCTTGATAATAAGGTCCTTAGAGTAGTTGTAAATAATCCATCTTCGTTGGATTATAGAATTACTATTTTTTCATTGCTGGGTGCAAAAATTGAAGAAAGACAATTCAATAATTATTATGAAAAAGATTTTTCCAGTTATAGCACTCAAGTATTTCTATATCAAATTTCACAAAATGGAAAAATTGTTGGTTTTGGCAAAATTGAATAATTTCTTAATTGTATAATAATACTTTTATATATATTTGAATAAAGAAAAGACCGATTATTTCGTATTTGCAGAAGCTACTATACTGCAGAAGGTGATATTTACTATATCTATTATCGCCGGTATTGTATTATTTTATGCTATTGTTATCCCGTTGATAAAGTATTTTGTGGCGACTACATTAAATGGTGTTGTACATTGCAAGAGCAATGAATTAATAACATATACATTAGAAAAAACAAAAATTCAACGCCAAACTGACCCACTTTTTATTTGGGCAGTCGATTTATATGTTGGAACTCCCACTGCTGCAAGATTTTGGTTTCAACCATTATTTTCTATGTCGATGATTTCTATCCTTTTTGGTCTTGTATTTGGAGTGTATATAACAACTATACTTCCTTTGCCTCTTGGATATATTAAACAGAAGATTGAACGCGAAATTCTTAATACTCTTGATAGAATTCATTATAAAAAGTACTTCACTCATATTGATTCATTTTCACAACACGAATTGACAAGCGAAATCGAAAATGCAGACCTGAGAGGGCTTTATAGAATAGCATCTGAATATGATGTGAATGTAGATGATTTGGCAGTTTTGCAAAATGCAATCCAATGGCGGAATTCTTCGATTTTCTATCAAGCAATACATTTCATAAAAGGTATTAAGATTTATATGCGAAATCACTTCACTGATAAATATTCAAATACAATACTCGGATTTGTTTACTTTGGCGCTGCCTTTTTGATTGTGATTATTGGATTGAGAGGATTGAAATTTATCCCTGTAAGTGAACCATCGCTCATATTTTTCTCGTTAGGACTTGAATTTTCTATTTTAATTACATATGCATCAACCCTCTTTTTCTCTCGACCCGAGAATATCGAAGAAAGACCTAAACCACCGGTTGAAGCCCAATCTTCAGGAAATGACCCTAATCTCGAAAGACTTTTGCGTATATTTATTAAATGGAAAAATAAATGATTACATTTTTTAATATAATATCTTTAAAAATAGAGAGAAATTATAATTCATCTCTTCAAAATAATTTTTTTGGTTTGATTTTTGATAATAAAATTGTATGAAATTCCAATTTGCATATATTATCTTTGCTTTTGCTATGCTATCAAGTTGTTCTTCAATGCATGCACCTGCATATAAAACGTCATTGCCAAAGAACGCATCGCAATCAATTAATAATGATACATCTATAAAATTACAAAATTCAAATGATATTAAAAATGATCAATTTGCTAATCCGCAAATAAATTCCGCCCGCTTTAAAGATACAAATATAATTGAATTGCCTGTCCTTATTGCATCCAGGGATCCAAATGCAATTCAAATGAACGATATTCAAATAGAAAATTCACGTCAAACCGCAATTGCCATCTTTGATACAGCATTGCAAGAGTTCGATAATCAAAAATTTAAAGAGTGTTGCGGAAAATTTAGCTCAATTGCAGAAACGTTTTTGCCAACTGATTCTCTATATTTTGAAGCAAAATTTTACGAATGCGAATGCAAAATAGTAAATAATAAAGTGATCGATGCTAAACTTACTCTTGAAGCACTTTATATCGACCCTGATATTCCTTTGAGTGTGATGGAACGTGTTATAGTTCGCCTTGGACAAATTAATTGCTTATTAAAGAATACTGAAGAAGCAAATAAATATTTTGGCGAATTAAAAGCAAAATATCCAAATTCTATTTATTTAAAAGTTGCAAATTGCGACGCAATCCATCAATCTTCTAAATAATTCAAGCATTGTGCATTTTTTTGAAGTATCTCTTTAACTCGTTCAATTGATTTTTGCAAATCGTCATTTATAACTACATAATCGAATTTGTCTTTGAAACTCAATTCATAATTTGCCCTTTCTATTCGCTTTTGAATTTCTTTTTCGTCTTCTGAATGCCTTAATGTAAGTCTTTTCTTTAATTCTTCAATAGATGGGGGAGCGATAAAAATAAGGCAAGAATCCTCGTGATATAATTTTTTTATTGAAAGCGCTCCCCTGACATCAATATCGAAAATTAAGCATTTATTATTTTCTTGAACTTTTTCAACTTCGCTTTTTGGTGTTCCATAATAATTGCCAAATATTTCTTCATACTCAATTAGTTCATTGTTTTTTATCATTGCTTCAAATTTTTCACGACTTACAAAATAATAATGCACACCATCAATTTCATTCTCTCTCGGTTTGCGTGTAGTTACTGATACACTCAATATGAAACAACTATATTCATTAAGTACAGCACGAACTATAGTAGATTTTCCCCCTCCACTTGGCGATGAAAACACAAAAAGTTTCTTATTCACAATATCCTCAAAAATTCAAAAATAAGAATATAATGTGTAGAAAAAACAACGCTGCTTATCCTATATATCATTCAATTGTATCTTTTACTCTCCTCTTCCTTCTGATAAAAATTCTAATAACCACAAATATTACAAATAATGCAATTAAAATAAAAGCGATTTCATTATATTTTTCAACATACCCCCACGCAACCCTCCAATTTTCTCCAAATTTATAACCCAAAAAAATTAGTATAAAATTCCAAATAAATGAGCTAACTGCAGCCAAAGGAAGCGTTATGTGAAATTTTAAGTGCGTCATTCCTGCGAAAAATGAAATAACAGCACGTGTGCCACTCAAGAATCGATTTGCAACAATTACAGCATATCCCCATTTATCGAACCATTTATCTACTTTTTGCAAAGCATTTGGAGTTATGAATTTTATTTTTCCTTCATCAAATATTTTTCTATCGATTCCGCTACCGATGAAATACATTGTTGTAAATCCTCCCGCTGAGCAAATTGTTGTGGAAATCAGTAGTGGCACAAACCTAATAGAACCAAATGCAATAAATGTTGCAGCAAATATTAATATCACGTCGCTTGGCATCGGGGGAATAATATTTTCAATAAAGGCAAAGAAACAAGCTATTAAAACAACATATATACCTGGTACGGTTTGCATATAAAGGATAATATTTTCGATAAACTCCATTTCTTTGTTATTTGTTAAATATTCGTTAATTTGTAATTTTTGAAAATTAAAAAACGTATACTTTGTAATAAAACGTTTTAAAAAGAAAAATAATAATATAATTTTAACTATAAAAAGGAAATATTATGAAAAAATTAGTTTATTTATGTTTGATAGTGTTTTCAGTATCAATCATTCATGCTGAAACACAATACGTTCAGGGAAATTTTAAATTAGGCGTAAATCCCACGACAGGCAGCTATGAGGCTGTCACTCTTGCTCCAAATCAAGCTCAATTGAGCAATTTGCCATTAAGGGATGGAGGGAATTCTTCACAAATAACCCCGTCTTTTTTCTTATATGAGCCTTATCAAAATGCAGCTTTTGCCTTTTCTACAAGAATTCATCCTATACCCGAAGACCCAGACGTACTAGATACAGCACGGGATTTTCATTCGAAAGTATATTCCGACCCTGATTCTATGATTAATATTGGTGATACCTATATTCCTCAAAATGTAGTTGATGAAAATGATAATCCAATTTACAAGCTGAATGGATTTTTTCAACTTGTACCTTCAATGAAATATTATGTACCAGGTTTTCAAAGCGGGACTGTAACAATCGATTCTGTTGTATTTTGGCTTTACCCAACTCCATCTAAACCCGTTAAACATTTTTTTTATTTTGCAATAATACCATTTAATGATAATATACCTGGGCTTGGAACAGATCTTTTTAATCCTTTCACTTTCGCTTTGCCATATTCTGAGACAGTTGACAAGGTCAATGATGTATTTACAATGGACGCAAACTTTGTAAACAATCAGATTGAGGATAAAGGTAATGGCAGCTTCAGTATTAAACCAACTGTTGTACCAATAAGTTCTTATACTTTAAATCATACTTATGATATAAATCAACCAATGTTATTAACTATTTTTAAAGATGATATTGGAGATTTAGATGATGTTGTAGGATTAATTGGTGCTTGGGAATGGTATTTAAGTTACGCTCATACTTTTGCCGGAGTTATCAAACATCTACCCAATAATAATGATTCTCTAGTTTTACTATCACAATTCCGCTTAATACGCGATAATCCTACACAATTCCGCAAAGAATATCCAGGAATTGATACTCTTCTTCGCAAGAATTACAGATTTATTGTTTATGGTCGATTTACAGGTGAGTATAGCTCTGTAAATAAAACAGAGGAGTTTTCTAATTCATTTTCCTTAGAGCAGAATGCACCAAATCCTGTTAGCTCAACTACCAAGATTTCATTTTCCACAAATATTACATCATATACAACATTAAAAGTCTATAATCAACTAGGCGAGTGTGTTGCAACACTTGTAAATGAAACATTAACTCCCGGAGTTTACAACACGGATTTTGATGCTTCAAATCTTGTGCCTGGTTTATACTTCTATTCATTAACTAGCGGCAATCAGACCAAAACATTACCAATGATGATTGCAAGGTAAATTGAAGCTTTAACATTAAAAATTTTCAAAATCTCCTTTTCTTTTCGCAAGATAAGGAGATTTTTTTATTTTATTTATTTGGCATACTTATTGATTTCATTTGAAAAAATAATAGGCTAGAAATGAAGAAGATTATTTTGCTTTTTATGTTGATTTTCGGTACAATACAATTGATGGCAATTGAACCAATTGTGTATGTGCCACAACTACCTGCGGATCTTGATGCTTACACAGATGACGAAAATATATATTTTAGTAAATTGATGGATTATTATCTGCCTGCAAAAATGCTTGAAACTCAATTAATCTTATATAATCAAAAGCCAAACCAAACAGTACCGCAATTAACTTATGACATAATTAGCGATTTGGAACCGCGAACCATTTCAAATTATTATAAAATTGCAAAAAGTTTATTCAATCAGGTGCAATCACTTCAATATTCTCAAATTGATAACGAACTGGCAAATTCCAAGGCAGCGATAGAAAAATTAAATAATGAAATTGTAAAATTATCTCTTGATACAACGGGTATAACTCAAATTATTGAAACAAATGAATTTTTAAAGGAAAATAACCAAGAATTACGGCAAAAAATGAATGAAATTGAGAAAGCTTATTTGCAGAAAATTGCTGAGCTTGATAAACAGATTTATGAGACAAAAATGCAATATGCAAAAAATGAAAGGATTTATCCTACATTTTTATTAACAGCATCCCCATTAATAGAACAATTCTTTTTTGGAAATGACAACCTTTCCTCTCCAATATCACCTGGGGCAATGGCAAATTTGAGTTTAATAAAATTATGGAATAATACTACCGTAATTTCAATATGGGGAAAATATCAATATTTGTCAACAGAAGCTATCAGCACAATTGATCCATATTTTGGGACAAGCACATTTTATACAAATGTCTGGAGCTTTGGATTGGATTTTGAATTAAATTTATCTAAATTGTTTGAAATAAAAGATTTCGACTGGACAATGAAATTGGGTGGTGGTTATCTGATACAGAATACGACCAATGCTAATCAAAGTACTATCAATGCGGATGTAATCAAATTTCAGCTTGACTTTTACAATTTCAGTAAAACATTACCCCTTGGAGTTGTGGTAGGTACAACATTCAATAAGTATTTAGATGATTTAGTAATTGGTTGGATACATTTAGGAACACCGTGGGTGCCAACAATTTATGCAGGTTTGAAATTTGATATAGTTAGAATATATTAATATTGAGGATAAGATGAAAAATATAATTCTGATAATAATTATAATTGTAGCAGGATATTTGAATTTAAGTGCTGAAAACATATCAGAAGCAAGCAGGTTTATTAAGCTTGCAAATACGTACATACAATCTGATAATCTTGCAAAAGCCGATGAATATTTGAATAAAGCAAGGGAATTGATTGGGAGTGATAATTCCTGGGATGGGCAATATTGGCGTGCAGCTATTGATGAAACTTATGGGAATTATTATATGAAATTGAATAATGCAGAAATGGCAAAGTTTTCTTTCAATCAAGCATTGAATAAGTACAAAAAACTCATTAAAATGCACGGAGGTTCGCAAGATGCATTAGAAGCATTGCTCGAACATACATCTACTCTTGAGAATAGTTTAAATATTCTATCAGGCAATACAAAAATAGTTTCACTCGATAATCAAAAATTGAAGCAAATTCCTTCATTATTACCTCAAAATATGGAAAGCTTTTCCTGCAATAATTGCAAATTGAGAGAATTTCCAAATCAATTGACTACATATAAGAATTTGAAAACGCTTATTTTATCAAATAATAATATGAAGGAATTTCAGGCAAATCAATTTTCCAATCTCACAATGCTGGATTTATCAAATAATAAAATTAAGCAAATCGATGGGGATTTTGCTCAAAATATGCCGCATCTTGAATATTTATTTTTGCAAAACAATTCCATAAAAGAATTGGCTTTATCAATTACAAATATGAAGAAATTGAAAGTTCTAAATATCTCAGGAAATAAAATTCCATTTTCAACAATTCAATCTCTTATTCAGGCATTGCCAAATACTTTAATTATTCATGATAATTATATTTTAGAAGAGGAAGCAGCCCCAGCGGAAGAACCAACAGAATAAATTTTGCAACTATTGTTACTTTTCCAAAATTATTTCGTATTTAATTTTAAAAATTGGAAATAAAATGAAAAAATTCACTTTTTATAATATTTTTATAATATTTATCTTTTTTGGTTTTCAATTCTATTCTAATGCTCAAGAACAAACTCAACAGATACAGGACACAACACAAGTTAAAAATGATTCTTTGACAAATAACATTGATACAACTCAAACACCAGAAACAGAAATTGACGAGGATAATGAGTATGGAATAAATGATTTAATGACTACCATAGTTAAGCCATTATTAAAAAAATATACTCATCGAGTAGAGAAGAGTGACCATTCAATAATTTTTGAGGATAAGCCATTTATTTCGTTATTTGTCGGACAAGTAAATATAGATAATAAAAAGTTAAATCCTGATATAAATCAATCCGCCGATATTCAATTGCTATTAGGATATTCAGACCGCAAGCAATATCCAAATTCAAATCTTATTCGCACAAAAAATCGGTACATTACTTTTAAAAATCTTTCAAATGATTTAATTGATTTTAGCAAACAAACAAAGCTAATTTCGGCAAGTACCTGGAATTTTGGTTTTAATCGAAGCAAAGATTACGGTTGGAATTTTGGGCAGGGTCTCAAAATCAATTTGACACATAGCGAAGGATTGCATTGGTCATTTATGAATTTTAATATTACAGGTATTGATTCAACGGGTAACGTGATTTACCCCGAGCAATTAATGGAATTGAATGATAAGCTCAAATTTGGAGAGGGATTTTCGGGTGGAATAGAATTTGAATTATTCAATCATATCGGATTATCTGCGGGATATGAGCGAATGGATGTTTTCCCTGTGCATCTTTTCTGGGCATGGGCAGTTAGCGATATGATTGAAAGCGCAGCTCAGGGAATAATAGATGAATTTGTAAGTAATGTTCGCAAATATTCACCCTGGGCAACCCCAATTATCAGCTTTGCATTGAAAAATAGCATATCCTACGGACTTTATGAATTAAGACGCAAAAATATGAACTGGCCATTTAATTCTCCCGCACCCTATGTGTTTGAAACTTTCAAAGTTGGTTTAAGCTATAAATTTTAGATTTTATAATAATTACTAATAATTTGATAATTCTTTGAGAATTTCAATATTGCTTAATTTTGTACTTTTAATTAGACAATAAATGAAATTTATCGAAGACCAACATCGCGATTATCAGAAATCAAAACTTGATGAGCAGAGCTTAACTGCAAAACCCTTTGAATTATTTACAAAATGGTTTGAATTAGCAAAGAATGCAAATATCGTGGACCCAAACGCTTTTATCTTATCAACATCCACAACTGATGGTAAGCCATCCTCGCGGGTTGTTTTATTAAAAAGTTATGATGAAAATGGATTTGTATTTTTTTCAAATTATCAGAGCAGGAAAGCAAGAGAAATTGATGAGAACCCAAATGTAGCAATGTTATTTTTCTGGGACGATCTTGAAAAACAAATTAGAATAGAAGGTGTAGTCGAAAAAACTTCCGAGCAAGAATCTTATGATTATTTTAAAACACGCCCTTATACAAGCAAATTAGGGTCATGGGCATCTCGTCAAAGCCAACCGCTTTCGAACCGATTTAAATTAATTCGCGAAGTAGCAAAATTGATGGCAAAATATCCAAATCCAAATGATGTGCCATTGCCACCATATTGGGGAGGATATAGAGTGCATCCATTTTCGTTCGAGTTCTGGCAAGGCAGGCCCAGCCGATTGCACGATAGATTTTTATATAAATTAGTTGATGATGACTGGAAAGTGCAACGGCTCTATCCTTAATCTAATACGTTTATTTATATTTACTTATTTGTCTAACTTTTCAATCAATATTCTAATGCTATTGAAACTAACATTGCAGTGCCATAAATCATTGCTTCGTCGCTTGGAAGCAGCTTTGAACTATGAAGAGGATAGATTTCTTTTTCCCGGGATTCCTTGGTCCCTAAGAACCAAAATGCAGAAGGTATAATTTCTGTGTAATAAGCAAAATCTTCAGCCCACATTTTTGGTTTGGCGATTTCAACGAAAGAATTTGAAAAAAATTGCTTCCCTAAATTCATTATAAATTCGGTTTTTTCAGCATCATTGACTAATGGGGGATAACCATTGACAATATTTACAACTACTTCGCAATCGAATTGCTTTGCACATAGTTCTGCATTTTCTTTGATTTTTTCTAATAATTTTTGCCTTAAATTTTGGTTATATGTACGTAAAGTGCCAAGCAATTTAGCCTCATTTGGAAAAACATTAGTTGAATTGCCTGTTTGAATAGAAGTAATTGATAAAACAGCAGGTTCGAGTGGATTGCGAAATTTTGTGATAATTGATTGAAAATTTATTACCAAATTAGATGCTGCAAGCACAACGTCATTACTCAAATGTGGTTGAGCACCGTGCCCACCTTTGCCCGAAATTGTTATATGAAGTTCATCGGTTGATGCCATCATAGGACCTGCGCATAATGCAATTTTTCCAATTTCCAATTCGGGATTAATATGTTGTCCAAAAATAGCTTCTAAATTTAATTGTGGAAAAATATTTGAATTTATAAATAATTTTGCTCCGCCGGGTAGGAGTTCTTCACCAGGTTGAAATATGAGGTAAATCGTATTATGCAATTTTTCTTCATTTTTTTTAAGAATTTCAGCTGTACCAAGTAGTATTGCAGTATGCATATCGTGACCGCAAGCATGCATCAGCCCATCATACTTAGAACGGAATGGTGCATTTGTTTCTTCATATATTGGCAGAGCATCAATATCTGCTCGCAAAGCAATGCTATGAGGTCCTGAGCCAATTTTTGCAAGTACTCCAATATCATTATTAGTATTATTTGGTTGGGATTTTAAAATTGCTTTGTTTTCTATATTTAGAGAATTGAGAATCTGCTGGATGTATTTTGTAGTTTCAATCTCTTGAAAACTTTTCTCCGGATTTTGATGAAGTATATGACGATATTCAATAATTTTAGGGAATATGTTCTTAATTTCATCGAAATAAAATTGCTTATTAAAGTTCATTTAATCTCCAAAAAATTCAATTTCTTTTTCACCAATTTGTTCGGCGGGTCCCTCTAATGTAACATTCTTTTCAGAATTATGTATTGTTAGTGGAATTTGGCTTGTTGGAATGATAGTTATAGGATCATTGCATAGTTTTTTTGAAAAAAGCAAATATCCAAGAGACACGCTCGCTGTTCCGCAGGCGCCTGTTTCGGCTTCGACCCCTCTTTCATAAGTACGTAATCTCACTAAATTATCGGTTTCAATTTTATAAATACTTACATTTGTACCATTTGGAAACAAAATAGTATTGTAACGTAATGGTTTTGCAAAATTAATTAAATCAAAATTATCAAAATCCATACTATTTGAATTAATTTTATCATAATTTATCAGAAGGTGAGGTGTGCCAATATCAATAAAATCTGAATTGATTTTAAGATTATTCTTTAAATTAATTATTAAATCATTTCTTACTTGTTTAGGAAAATCAAAATCCACTTGATAAGAATTTCCTAGTATTCTTGCAGAATAGACAGCATCAGCTAATTGAAAATGGAATGTTTCTGAAATCGAAAAATTATCAAGCATACCAATTGAGCGAGCAAAAGCAATTGCGCATCTTGCTCCGTTTCCACACATCATACCTGAAGTGCCATCGGGATTGAAAAATTGCACCTTAAAGGGGTAATTTGAGGAATTTTCAATTGCAATCAGCCCTTCAGTTTTAATAGCGTCCCGAGAAAATTTCGAACATACCAATTTTGAAAAGTTCGGTAATTTATCCTGAGAAATGATTGACTTCCTATTATCAAAAATAGAAAAGAGATTCCCCGCACCTGAATAATAATGGATTTTAATTTTCATAATGATTAACTAAAAAATTTGATACTTCCCTGTGAATCAAACCATTTGTTGCAAGAATTGTTTCATCACCTAAATTATAAGGTGAGCCATCGAATTGAGATACACTACCTCCTGCTTCTTGGACAAGAAGAATCCCCGCTGCAATATCCCAAGGATGAAGTTCCATTTCCCAGAATCCATCAAATCTACCCGCCGCAACATAAGCTAAATCTAATGCTGCTGAACCAAGTCGCCTTATGGGAATACCATTTTGGACTACTTTAATAAAAAGGGCAGCGCTTTTATTGTTTGCAGCTCCGGCTCGATATGGAAAGCCTGTAACGAGGAATGAGTCCAATAATAATTGAGTTTTGCTAACTTGGATTTTGTCATTTTTAAAATAAGCACCATTCCCCTTCATTGCTTTAAAAAGTTCGCCATTCATAGGATTATAAATTACACCCACACTAATTTCATTATTGATAAGCGCGGCAATACTTATTGAAAATATGGGAATATTATGGGCAAAATTCACAGTTCCATCCAGTGGATCTATAACCCATTTAATAGATTGACCACCTATAGAATTGCTATCGCCACTTTCTTCAGCAAGAAAATCAGATTGTGGCACTTCTTTTTTTAAGAATTCAATTAAATATTGCTCGCTCTTGATGTCAAATTCAGTTACAATATTATGTCTTCCTTCTTTTGAATGTATAGAATAGTTAGTACCAAATCCTTCTTTTAAAATATCGCCACTTTTAATTGCTGCATAAACAGATAAATCAAGCAGTTCTTTTTCTAACATAATTAGTATATGAATATTATATTTAAATAGGGAATAAAAATGTATATAAATCTCTCTATATTGATAAAATTTAAAAATATGTTAATTTGCAAATTTTAAAAATAAAGACTAATATAAATAATATAAATTGTGAGAAGGTTATTAACATATCAATTAATATTACTTTTGTTAATTCCATTTTATTATGTAAAAGGGCAATTAACTCAAACAGAAATGAACGGTACCTTTTTCCGGATGAAGATTGATACGACAGCTTTCGAGAGTGCTCAGAAATTAGCAATGCAGACAAATATTGTACCTGAAAAACCAATCAACGCAAATGAGTATGTGGTTGGTCCTGGCGATGAATTTGAAATTTCAATTCTTATAAACGAGCCAATATTGCTACATCTTAAGGTTTCTCCCGAAGGTTCTTTATTAATTCCTAATACAGGGATTGTACAGCTCAAAGGAGATACATTAGTTAATGCTTATGAGAAAATTAATGAGAAATTAAGAAGAGTTTATAAGACAGAAGATATCGGAGTGCAACTTTCTCAAATTAGGCAATTTAAAGTTATTGTCAGTGGCTCTGTTTTAAAATCATTAAGTGTAGCAGCATCACCGTTGGATAGGGTTTCGGAGGTAATAGAACGAGCAGGAGGCATAGCAAAAGATGGAGGTATGCGTAATATTTCGTTGATCCGAGATTCAAATGTCTATTCGGTTGATTTACTTAAATTTTTCTTAGTAGGTGATAAATCTGCAAATCCTTATGTCGAGGGAGGAGATCAAATTATTGTTCCACCTTTGAGTGAGAAGCAAAAGATGGGCATTTATGGCGAGGTAGGTATGCCTGCTGAATTTGAATATGTCCCTGGCGACTCTCTTTCCACATTAATTCGTTTTGGGCAAGGTTTTCTCGCTTCTTCATTTTTAGATTCTGTGGAAATTGCCCGGTTTGAAACTGATGGGAAAACAATTAATCGATTCTATATAGATTTAAATAGTTGGAAGAATATTTTAAAAACAAGAGAAAAACTTCCAGGCGATATACCTTTACAAGTTGGCGATAGAGTTTATGTGCGTATAATTCCAAATTGGAATAAAGACCAATATGTAATCATTAGCGGAGAGGTAAAATATCCAGGGAAATATGCAATTGTAGAAACCAAGGATAAAGTAGCTGATTTAATTAAAAGATGTGGTGGATTTACTGAAAATGCATCTATCGAGGATATTGAATTTATTAGACAACAGGAATCATTAAAGCCTGATTTAGAAATGGAAAGATTAGCTCGAATTCCATACACAGAAATGTCTCAATTTGAATCGAGATATTACCAATCCCGCGTTCGAGAGAAAAGAGGTGTTATGTCAATAGATGTCAAAAAAGCTATTTCTGATGAGAACTCTGACCAAAATATCACACTCTATAATAAAGATTCGATTATTGTCCCCACAAAAAAGAATTATATTAATGTTCAAGGTCGTGTAAATAATCCTGGAAATATAGTATTCAACCCCAATTGGACATATATGGATTATATCAACCAAGCAGGAGGTTTCGGATATCGTGCTGATATTAATGAAACTTTTATTGCAAAATCCAAAGGGGAAATATTTTTAGCAAAAGATAAAAATTATATACTTGAGCCAGGTGATGTCATCCTTGTTCCACCACAAAAAGAAGTCTCATTTACAGAAGTATTTACTCAGGTGGTTGCAACTGTATCTCAGCTAATGACAATTGCGGGTATTGTCATTACCTTAGTGGGGGTTAAATGAAATTAGACTCATTAAAAAATCTAGAAATTTTTAGAAATTATTTTGCAATCGATTATAAAACAAGAAAAAATGTAGGTATCTTTTTTCTTGGATTTATGATATTAATCGGATTGTATCTATTAATTGCTCCTTATAAATATACAACTGTATCCTCAATTTTACCACCTAAACAAACAAGCACTCAAATGATACCGAGTAATTTGCTAAGTACTATGAACTTGCCAACCGGAATTTCAAATCTTGGAAGTGGAAATCTTTCAGCAGAATATAGCGAGGTTCTAAAAAGTTATTCTGTATTTGAGTTTGTTTATGATTCCCTCAAACTTAATCATTCAAGATTTTTTAAAGGTTTGAAGAAAAATAAAATCTATGATATTTATCGAACAAATATGGATGTAGTTGTTAATAGAAGTGGGATAATTTATATAACATTTGTTTTTGGAACACATTTTTTGCCCTCAAAAGTATCGAAGGATTCAGCAGCAAGGCTTTCAGCGGAAATTCCAAATGTGGCAATTACAGCATTGGACTATATTATTAGGCAGCGCAATAATTCAATTTCAAAATTAACTAAGGATTTTATTGGTTCTGAAATTACAAATTATACAGCAAAGCTGGATAGTGTTGAAATAGAAATCGAAAAATTTCAGCGCGCTAATAAAGTATTAGAAATTGATGAACAGACCAAAGCTATTTTCCAACAGGCTAATCAAGTAGCAGTTGATCTTGCAAAAGCAGAAGTTGATTATAATCTTGCTCAAAAGCTCTATGCTGAAAATTCTCAGAATCTATCTCTAACGAAAGAAAATTTGAGAAAGCTTCAAGAAATATATTCAAAAATTCAAACAGGCGGTATTACAGGAAATGATAATCTTGCTATACCTTTAGAAAATATCCCAACTCTAATACGACAATATACAAATCTAACACGCACAAAAGAAATTTATGAGCAAGTATTAATCTACTTGCAAACACAATATTTCCAAGAGGCAATACAGGAGAAAAGGGATGTCCCACAGGTTGAGATACTTGATTGGGCTACTATACCATTAGAAAAGTCATATCCTGCCTATAAAGCTACAATAATTCTTGGATTTGTAATTGGCTTGGCAATTGCAATTACTTTTCTTTATTATTCTTGGCGCCGTCAAACCCAATACCAGAAATAGCATAATACAAGATTTTATTATATCTTACGTTTAAATTTTTAATAAATGAATTACTGTTAATAAAATGGCAAATATTATTCCTAAAAAGAAATTAAATTTCGATTTAATGTATGATGATGATTTTGGTTTTGGATATGATAAGGAAAGAGATTTTTTATTTTTAAAAGATGAACTTGCTAAATATTATCCTGAAGCTGATTTTGAATATCTAAAAAAAGGATACGATTTTGCTTATGCGAAATACCAAAATAAATTCAGAGCATCAGGAGCCCCATATTATACTCATCCTTTAACTGTTGCCTTATTGTTGATTAGATATTTTAAAGTATACGATGAAAGAATACTGGTTGCAGCTTTTTTGCATGATACAATTGAAGATACTCAAAAAGATGAATCACCTGTTTCCAAACAAATTATATCTGAATATTTCAATGATGAGGATTTATCACGTACCGTGGATGCTGTTACGAAAATCTCTCACGATAATATTAATGATGAGTTTATTACTTATGAAATTAAATATGGTAGCACTATTTCCGAAGATGTAAAAGAATTTTTAAATCGCAAAAAAATCCAAAAAGCATTGACTTATCGTAAATTGTTTTTAACACTAATTCAAGATGTAAGAGTTATTATTCTCAAACTTGCTGATAGATTACATAATGTTTTAACCCTGCATTATTTTCAAGATAAACAAAAAGCTAAAGATATTGCTGATGAAACACTTAAATTTTATGCGGGTTTTGCTTATAGACTGGGTTTTATGAATGTTGGTAGATTGCTTCAAGAAGCATCATTTTACTATTTTTCAGATGAAGAGTTATATGAAAAAATCAGAAATATGATTGATACAAAGGAAGTTGTTATCCTTGAACAAATTGATAATTATTCAAAAGATCTTAATCTTGCGCTAACTAAAATTTATCAAAATCCGCCCCAACCTGTTATTTACCATAGAAAAGAATATGAGATCTACAATTTGACAAATCAATTGCAGGATGCCGATGAACTTACTGACTATGTTGAGTGTATCATTCCGATTCCTGAAAATGAAATTAACTCTCTTTATCGAATAGAATCTGCAATAATTGAACAATTTGGCTATGAGAATGTTTTCAATCATAGTGAAGGCAAACAAAAAATTGGCGATTATTCATTTGAAGCTATCAAATTAAGAGTGAAAAAACCTGGTCTTGAAAGTCTTGATATTACGATAATGAATTCTGATAATTATGACATTTTGGAAAATATTGTGAAACCCGATATTTCTAAACAGATCCTTAATAGTAAGCTTTTAGATATCAATGAGAAGGAATTAGAATTATGGGGAGATTGGATGTACGATCTTATTTTTGAAAAAGGGGAAGAAGCAATACCCGAAATTTGGAACTCAATTCAAAATAATGTTTTTAATGAAAAGATATCTGTATATTCAGTTGACCAAAAAGTTATAAATCTCCCACAAAATTCGACTGTTTTAGATTTTGCTTTTGCTGTGGCAGGGGAAAAAGCTATCAATTTTATGGGTGCAAAAATTTCAAATAATACTTATGATTATCGACATATCCTTGAAGGCGGCGAAAGCGTACAAATCCTTTTTGCTGATGAACCTCAGTATTCACTATATTGGCTCGATTATATTAAAGATTTTCACGCAATTGGAATATTAAATAATTATCTTCGCAATACAATAAATGGTAACAATGTATCTGTTTCGGGGAATAATCAAACTCCTTTAAAAAAAAATAACTTCGCTATCTTGAACAATGGTTTCATAGCAAAACTTCTAATAAATGGTATGAATCGCACTTCATTGCTTAATGAAATTACAAAAGCTATTGGTAATGCTGATATTATTAGTACTGTTCTTGATAGTAATTACTTTGATAATACTTTTGAATGCACCTTCCAAGTAAAAATAAAAGATGCCCCAAGTCTTAATGCATTATTATTAAATTTATTAAAGATTCGTAATGTTAAGTCTGTAAAAATTTTAGATATTGAATTTCCCGGTTACCAATTGCAATGATTTTAAATATTATAATAATCTAATTTTGCACATTGAATAATAATTACAATAGGGGCAAATTTTATCCTCATTATATGGCTCGACTTTAAAATTCCCATTCGTAATATAATGTTTTATTGAAATTGCAGCGTCGAGAGAATTTTTAAGTAATTCAGTTTGTCCAATTTCAGATTTATGAGACTTTTTGTTTATACTTGCAGTAGATGACAAATCATAATTTACTAAGACATAAGTAAATGCATTATTTTTCTTACTAGTCGGATTTAGCAAATTATAAACTCCAAATACGGGAATTGCTTTAATTCCTGCCGTTTCATTGATATATTTCTGAAATCCAACCATATATATTGGCATTTGAAAAGAAACACACAAATTATAAATATCTGTTTCACTTGGTATTGAAGATGGTGATAGTTTATAATCGCCCACACCAAATTCGAGTATATCATCCACAAAATTTACTTCAATCTTATCAATTTTGCCATTTACCTTTATGCTTTGCTTGGTTTGAGAAGAATCACTACTATTTGATGAATTTGTGGCGGAAACTAATTCAGTCTCAAAATGTTGTTCAAAAAAAGCAGGAAAGAATGGCAAAATTTTTTGATAGACTTCATTTTTCAGCCAACGATACAATAGATTTCGAGCAAAAGCAAAATCAGTCAGTTGCCGTATTTGATAATTCAAAATTTGATAATCTTTTACAGGAATATCAAGATTTTTTTGAGCAATTTGTTGGAGGATTTCTTTATAGATTGATATATACTCAGGGGTTAGCTTGACATATTTAAATTCTAATGTTTCCCCTTGAATATTATTGATTTTTGATATTTCAGTAGAAATATTATTATTAATCAATTCTTGATAAAATTCGTATAAAATTTTGTGCAGAAAGCTACCTATCTCAATTGGTCCAAGAGTTAATTCCTTTTTCCGAGCTTCTTTAATATTAAGCAAGTATTTTGTAAAATACAAATATGGACATTTTGCATATGTTTCAAGTTCAGAAATTGAGTAAGATTTTTCACGGAATTCAGCATCAATTAAGTTTTTGTGAATATTCACACTAAGCAAATTATCTAAATTTATTGGTTTAATGTCTTTGTGATAATTCAATTCATCTGTAAGATTATTTTTTTGAATATAATGATTAATAAGATTTTGCAATTGATTATCAGATACTGGAATATCACCATTTTCTATTGTATAATCCCGCTTCCCGATATAATCAAAAAACTCAGATTCATTTGTAATCATAGAAAATTGGGCATTTGATTTTTCCAAATCTGATATGTCCTCATCATCAAACTCCACAATACTTTTCAGGCTATCGATAAATGGAGAAGATGGTGTTTGATAACCCTGGATAGTCCGCGGATAAAAAATATATATTTCATTATCTTGATTATTATTGAAAAGGAAATTAGACGAAGTAAGAAGCTGGTAAAACAGCACACGTTCCGCACGTATGTGCTTTTGCTTTGCATCAGGTAGCTCTTTACCGAATAATTTTTCAGGGGCATAAGCAGTGGGAAATACACCTTCAGAAGCACCGCACAATATTTTGACTTTATATGGTATGTATCTTATTTGCTCAATGGAAGTTATATCAACGCTATTATTCATTTTTCCAGAAATCTGGTACCTTTCGTTATAAACGCCAATTTTCAATCTTTCGTACCATTCTTTTAACGTAAATTTTTCATTTGAGCGGGTTTCATACAAATATGCAATATCATTTACAACGTCAATGAATTTCATTAAACCTTTTGCCTCTTTCTCTATATCTTCGCTTAAATTATTATGCGAACCCGTATTGATTTCAAGTATTTTCTTTACTTTCTGTCGTAAGTTTTCATTGAAATTGAATTTTAAAATTATATCTCTAATTATAAAAGTGCGGAATTCTCTTCCTGACATCTTTTCATTAACAATATGCAAATTGCTGTTTATTGTTTTAACATCAATTATTCCTCTTTCAATTTTCGCTATTAATTTCTCGAATCTATATAAATCAATCTTGTCAGATAAAGTACTTAATGAATTTTGATAAAAACTTTTGGAGGATTCTAATGTTTTTATCCAATATTCTGGTGTTACAGGGCAAAATCGTGGTTGGATACGAAGCTCATTTGCAAGATAAACTAAATTATCTATATCTACTTTGAAATCGAAATTAATTGATGTATTATTAAATAATCTCTTTAATGTACTAATCTTATATCCATTTAATGCAAACTCAATAAATGCATATATTTTATTTACGATGGGTGATTTCCATAATCTATATCTATCTGTGATATTTGCAGGAATTTGCTCTATTCTAAAAATTTCCCTAAAATAATCAGAATAATCACCAGGATTGCGAGATACCACAGCTATATCCTTTAAAGCAATGCCCTTCTTGATATTTAAATATTTAATAAGCTTTGCAATTTTCGATACCTCATCTTTTTGATTTTGCCCCTCAATGATTTTTATGGGTTTTTGTAAATGTATTAAATCATTTTTTTCAAAATGGAATAAATGCTTTCTAAAAAAATAATTATCATATCCTTCCATTGATAAATATTGCTCGCTTTCTTCAAATATTCTATCATCTGAATAAACTTCAAATCCATTATTTTCAAATTTCTCTATATATTCAAAAAAATTTCCAAATAAGGGACCATTATCGGGTGAAAAATCCAGAACCAATGCAAATGGTATATCTACTTTAGCAAATAATGAAAGCAGTTCGACTTCAGGCATTTTAAATTCGCTAAATCCATAAGCCATAATTAATTGATTATTGAATAACTTATCATAAAATTCCAAAATTTCTTTCTCTGATAAAGATTCTAAAAATTGTAATAATTTTTGAAGTTTTGCAGGTTTATCAAACAATTTATCGCTAAGTATATTTTCATACTCAATAAGAATTCGCAATATATCTGAATATTTCTTTCCCTCAAGATTTTCAGGATATTCTCCCGCCGCAATCAACTGCAAGTCATTTTCTGCTTGAATCTTATCAAATCCATCTTCCCGAATGCCATAGACAAGCTCATTTAATCGCCTTATAATTTCATATTTGGCTCTGTTATTTTTCTGATTAAAAAATTCTAAATTTGCTTTTGAATATGCTTCTTCAAAAATAATTAGCCTTAAAGCATCTGATATTTCTTGACTTTGGGAAATTTGAAATACTTGCTTGTATAATAAATTTGTAAAATCTTCAAAGTTATATATATTATAATCGCTTAGTGGTTTTTTATGATTATCGAAATACTTATTTACTAATTGAAATTGTAAGTATTTTATAATTCTTTTAGTTGGTAAAATTATTGTTAAGTTTTCTAATAAATCTTTCCGAATATATTCATCAATAATTAGCTCAAAATTGCAAAAATCATTTATTCTATGAGAATAAATATCTTTAAAAGCTTTATTATAAATTATATATGCCATAATTTACAATTAATTAATAATTTTTAATATAATTTTTGCCTGCAAGTTCCTTTATATAGCCTTTAAATTCAAGATTTAGCAAATTAACAAGCAGCTGAGACATTTCAATATTGAGTTTATTGCTCAATTCATCAATTTGGATAGGTTCAAAAGATAATGCATTAAAAATTTTTTGTTCTAAATCATTATCAAATTTCAATGAATTCTGCCCATTTTCTTTAAATATAAATTTATCCCAACCAAGATCCTTAAACATTTGCTCGGGGCTAAGCGCAGGAGTAGCAGAATTATTTTTGATTAAAAAATTAGTCCCTTGACTTTTCTCGGACGTAATGTTCCCGGGAACAGCAAAAACATCGCGGCCCTCCTCAAGTGCATATTGAGCTGTTATAAGCGACCCGCCCTTAATTCCGCTTTCTATTACCAATGTTGCACTGCACATTCCACTTATTATTCTATTACGTTGAGGAAAGTATCCTGGCTTTGCAGATGTGCCTGGCAAGTATTCGCTAATTATTGCGCCACCTTGTTCTATTATTTTATTTGATAAATCTTTTGCCAATTGCGGTCCAATTTTATCTAGCCCTGAGGCAACTACGGCAATAGTTTTGCCCTTACGTTCCAATGTCGTTTTATGTGCAATTGTATCAATTCCGTATGCAAGCCCGCTGATAATTATCACATCACGTTCAGCAAAATATGAAACAAATCGTTCGGCAGTCAATTTCCCATAAGTTGTATGCCTGCGAGTACCAACTACTGCTATACTATTTTTATTTTCTATATCTAAATTACCTTTAAAATATAAAAGAATTGGTGGGGAACTGATATTCCTTAATAATTCGGGGTACTGATTATCCCAAAATGTTATCGCTTGAATATCTAACTTCTGATATTTCTCAATAAATTTCGGAATGGAATCTTTTACTTTTTCTTTATGTTCTAAAGTTTCGAAGAGATTTGTATCATTTATAATTAAATTTGATTGAGGGCTATCCAAAAATTTCGATAGCGAATCGTATCTATCTATAATATTGCGAATTTGATGTGCTTGCAAATGCTTATTTAAATATAATATAAGAAATTCATCATCTGTCCAATGATTTGGCAAGGTCATATTTTGCTTGTTTTATAATTGAAATTATATCAAATTACGAAAATTTAAGAAAATTACGTAATTTTGTGAAAATTAGATGGCGCATTCGTCTAACGGTTAGGACGTAACCCTCTCAAGGTTAAAATAGGGGTTCGATTCCCCTATGTGCTACAAGAATAACAAAAAATTTTTTTGTAATTTTGTGTTCCTCGAATTTGCGGAAGTGGTGAAATTGGCAGACACGCCATCTTGAGGGGGTGGTGCTCAAAAGGCATAGGGGTTCAAGTCCCCTCTTCCGCACCAAACCTAATTTAGTCTAATTTTAAATTAATTTGCATCATTTTTCGGTATAAGCAAAGTAATTCTTATAACCCTATATTCTCAGCAATTTCTTGCATTCCTTTAATTGTCTCAGCAATTAGATCATCCAATGGAATGCCAAGCCTTTCAGCACCTGCTTGAATAACTTCTCTATTTACACCACTTGCAAATTGCTTTTCCTTCCATTTCTTTTTTACTGATTTCACTTCGACATCTGCAATCTTTTTGGATGGTCTAACCAATGCTACTGCTGTAATCAAACCTGTTAGCTCATCAATTGCATAAAGAGTTTTCTCAAGCTGTGTTTGCGGTTCAATATCGGTTGTAAATCCATAAGCATGTGATAGAACTGCTCGAATCCACTCACTATTCCAATTATGCTCCTCAAGAATTATTTTAGTCATTGTGCAGTGTTGGTCAGGATATTTTTCATAATCTAAATCGTGGACTAATCCAATTATACCCCATTTTTCTTCATCCTCATTATTCAATCGTGCGAAATGCCTCATTACTCCTTCTACTGATAGTGCATGATTGATTAATGATTGATTTTGATTATACTCGAGAAGCAAAGTCCAGGCTTCGTCACGCGTTGGTATTTTATTCTGATTTTGTTCCATTTTAATCTGTTATGATTTTTGTGATTAAATTTATGGGTATTTTATCAAACCCATCTTCCATTTCGATTTCATCAATGAATTTCAATTTTTCAGAAACTACATAAAATGGTAAATTGACTTTTTTTAATTCTTTTGCAAGCAATAACGATGGAAACCCATTGATAATGTATTTATCTGTCACTACTGCATCAGAACCAATCATACCAAAATCAATTTCTCTTATAACTGATTCTATATTACTCAACTCGAGTGTTTGAACTTTTATGGAACTATTAACAAAATCATTTACATATTTTTCTGTTACATTCTTATTCTTAAATATTGATACAATCAAATAAATATCAATTCTGCAAATATTTGAAAAATGCAATAACACATCTCGAATTGTGCTGCTATATGAACAAGTTATAATTTTGTATTTATCATTTTGATTGAATATCTCCAATTGAAGAGTATTTATAATTCTATTAATTGAATCTTTAAAATTAATTTCAACATTTTGCAATTTTTGTAAAAATTCATATTTGTTTTTACAAATAGAAAGGAAATTTTGAATTTGCAGAATTTGATTTTTTACAATTGCCATTGATTTTTTTTGCATTGCGATCTTTGAAAGATATTGACTTAATTCGTTTTGCCAATTATCAGTATTTGCATTATTAACAAAATCCAGAACAAAGTCAAATACATTTGTAGCAATTTCGCGGCTTCCACTCTGATAATCGTTTATAATCAAATTTAATTTTTCTTGATATGAATTATTCATAATTATAAATTATGCATAAATTAAAAAAGAAATACAAAAGCTTAGGGAAATTTTTTTGGTATGATGCGGGGCCGAAGAGACTCGAACTCTCGACCTCCTGCGTGACAGGCAGGCGTTCTAACCAGCTGAACTACAACCCCGTTCAAATTTTAAGAATACAAAATTAAGAAAATTTTTGAAAATATTTACAAATATTAATAAAAAATTTTTATCTATTCAAATTCCAATTCATTCAAATCTAAATATAAACCTTTATCTTTAATATAATTGATTAATTTATTATGAATTGGCGATTGCTCAAAAATAGATTGACAACCAAGGATAATTAAATGTTCTCGGGCGCGAGTAATTGCTACATTCATTTTTCTGTCGATAAGCAAATCATCAATTATTTCAATATTGCTTGACATTTCTAGCTCGTAATCATAATTTGATGCATTTGAAAGAAGGATTATATCACGCTCTGAACCTTGAAATCGTTCTACTGTATCGATACTTACTAATTCTCGAACATTTTGAGGAATAGAGCGCATAATTTCTGCACATTGCAACCTGAATGGTGAAATTACACCAATTGATTTTGATGTAATTGAATCCATTACTTCTTCAAATATTTTTCTAATAAAATTGCTTATAAATTTTGCTTCCGATATATTTCTTTTCGAATCATATTCCTTTTTTGAATTTATAAATATCAATCGTGTAGAAAAAATTTTTCTTAAAAAATTCGATTTTGCATTTATAAAATATTGAGAAAACTCTTGAGATTGCCTCTCGATTTCATCTCGAATAAAAAGCTGATTATTATAAAATAAATAATTTACAAGATTCTGTATATCTTTATGCATACGAGCTTGTTTATGTAGCATCATATAGCAATCATCCCATCCGTTCAATTTTGCATTTTCTAATAATCGAGAAAAAATTGAAGTACCAATCTTTTTTATTCCGATTTGCGATAATTTAGAATCATTTCCCAACTCTTCTTGCTCTTGCTGGATAACCGCAGGTAATTGCTTCTCATCTCCAATTATTATAAATTTTGGAATTTTCGATAATACCCCAATTATTTGAGGTTCAAGCACTTGGCTTGCTTCATCAATTATTACTACATCAAAATTTTTTAAATCAAATATTTCGGAATTTGTTTGTATTGAGCTAATTGTGGAAACAAAAAAGCGAGCAGCTTCAATTTTCTCTTTCAAGCTCTGTAGAGAATATATTGAACTCAGATAAGATAAAGAATATTGATGAAAATTTTGTGCTTCTTTCGAGGCAATTTTTATAAAGTCAATTGCGTTTTCCTGATTTGTCAGAACCGCACAAATTTCATCCACTGCCCGATTAGTATAAGCCAACAGAAGTACATTCAATTTTGTTTGCTCCCAATAATATTTTGCAAGATTCTTAATAATTATTGAAGTCTTGCCTGTTCCTGGTGGCCCTTGTATTAAATAATAGTCATTTGCGGAAATTGCCTTCTGAATTATTTCCCTAATATAATCATCATCAAAATCAATATCAGGCGTTAGTTTGCTAGATATTTTAGATTTTGTGCGTCCCAGTAATAAATCACGTCTGGCTTTTGGAGACTGCATAAATTCAGTTATATTTGCAAATTGCTTTTTAATTAATGTATCAGAATTATCAATTTCAATAATCCAATTTTGATTATTAAGTAAGTATTGTGAATTTAATGATTTATTCATCAAGCTAATTTCGATATCATCATTGTCAAGTTTTCGTAAAAATCCTTTCAAAATATAATTATCTGTTGGATTAGTTATTTCTTCAGGATATAAATAAATTGGGTCACCAATCCGCAGAAAAGACAATTCTTCGGCATTATTTCTATGAAAAATAAGATGCTGATTATCAAAATTCGATTTCTCATCATCTAGTTTAAGACGAGTTATAACAGAAAAATTATCTTTTTTATTATCAATTGATTCACGCCAAAATGAGGCGTACCCCTCACGTCGTGAATTATTTCCAATCTTAGCGGTGAGCTCTTCACGAAATATAAATCTGATATTTCCATTCACATATTCCTTTTCAATTTTATCAAGAGAATTATATACGGATTGAATTTCTTTAATATCATCGCTAATCAATTGATTTTTTGATTCATAATTTTTGAAAATATCAAAAACCGACAAATCTCCATTGACAATTTTACGATGAAATGCAAAAAGATTATTGCGAAAATTTATTATTTCATTTTTGAAAGATTTCAAATTTGGAACATTCCGAGGATGCCCACCAATATCGGATGAATAAAGAATTGCGCTTGTCCCGGTGCGATCTCCATAAACCGAATCGAGTAGCAAATTATAGCAGTTTGCCTGTGCATAATGATTTTGCCACACATTCAGAATAAATGTTTTACCGTTATCATCTTGAATTTGTATAGGATTTTTTGGAAATCCGCCCGACTTTAATTCAATTACATCTTTTCTATTATCATCAATTTGCTCAATAAATAAATCCAATCTGCCTTGTAAGCCATATTTTGGCGATATAAATGTAGGCTCAACCGAATAAACTCCCCTTGGTAAATCTGTGATAATCTTCTTCAAATTTTCAAAATGTAATTGCATTTCAAAATTTAAATCTTCTATAAATTGCTCATCAAGAAATTGAAGAATTTTCAAAGGTTTTTGATGAAGCGATTTGGTAAATGCTGTTTGGAAATCAATATTTGGATTTGCAATTAGTTCATCAAAAAGCGAATTTACAATCATTCCTTTTACCAAATATTGATTATTAGCTTTTTGCATTATCAATTTTGAAAAATATGTGACCAAATCGAAACCATAATGATTATAACATTCTGCAATATCAGTAGCATCAAACATATAATCAGGCTCAATGATTATTGCTCCATCCTTATTTAGTTCAAATAAATTTATTTCATTATTTATTAAATTAAGATTTTCAAAACCGATTGTGACATTTCTCCAAAGATAATTAATTGTTATTTTATGATTAAAAGAGCAATGTACATTGAAATTTCCAATTTGTTCATTTACGCACTTTAAATCATATCCGCTATTTGTCTGTACTTTTCTTACCAATACACCTTGCAAATAAGCAATATTTGGTAGGGTTGTCGATTTTTGAGAGATAATTTCAACATTTTTGACATAATCTTCAAGTTCGTTTGGCAATTGTTTTTGAATGATTAGAGATGAGGAATACAGCACAGATTTGAGAAATTGTAAAAAATCATCTGAATTTAAAATTATAGAATTTGATGAAATTGCTTTCTTCCGTCGGCGAAAATGTAATAAATTATTTAAATAAGAATTATCAATTTTATATAAATCAAAAATATAAATCCATTTTGAATAATATGATGAGAAAATTTGCTTGCTATTTTCGGCTTTTGAATTTATAAGATATTCAAAAATTTGCAATATATCAATGAACTTTTCATTATCATTCAAGATAGAATTTTTCAGAATATCAAAAGTTTGCTGAAAGAAATTATCATGTGAATCGATTGACATTATTGAATTAATCTGCGGATATGTCTTTAATAATTAATTGCGGGAATTTGATATTGCCTTGGCCAATGGATTCAATTGTATAAACAATGGAGAAGTGTTTATATTTTGAGATAAGGGAGGTTTTGTTTGCAACTATTGGCAAAATGGCATCAATGACGAAATTATTCTGTATTGCTCGGAATTTATATGAATTATTGCCAATATACTTTAATCCATTAATAGAACTTACGTTGCGAGTTAAAAAGGTTGGCTTATCATTGCCATAGCCGAATGGAGCAAGGCGATTAAGTGAATTAATAAGCATTGGAGAAAGCTCATTAAATGAAATTTCGGTGTCGACAAGAATTTCATGATGAAGCATATCGTCAGTAATTTTTTCACGTGCAAGGCTATCAATTCTTTCCCGAAATTCGGGAATATTTTCCGCTTTTAAAGTTAAACCTGCTGCATGCCTATGCCCGCCATATTCAAGCAGCAAATCATTGCATTCTTTAAGAGCAGCATAAATATCGAAATTATCGACACTTCGCGCTGAACCTTTGGAGATATCTCCATAGTTAGTAAGAAGTATTGTGGGGACTTTAAATTTATCAACCAACCTCGAGGCAACAATACCAATTACACCTTCGTGCCAAGAGCTATTATGAATAACAAGTGATCGATGTTTATTATATCGCAAATATTCTTCGGCAAGAGGCAGAGCTTCATCAAAAACTTGTTGGTCGAGCAATCGGCGTTTGCGGTTTTCTTCTTCCAATTCCTGTGCAATACGAAATGCTAAATTTACATCTTTTTGGATAAGCATCTCAACTGAACGATTTGCGTCACCTAATCTGCCCGCAGCATTAATCAAAGGTGCCATTGCATAGACAATATTAGTCGAGAATATCTCTCCTCTCTCCAATCCAGTACAATATAGCAAACCACGAATCCCAGGTCGTGGATTTTCATTAAGTTGCTTTACTCCATAATGAACAAGTATCCTATTTTCATCGATTAGAGGTACCATATCTGAAATTGAAGCAATTGCAACTAATTCAAGATATGAAAAATATCTATCATCAAGTTGTAATTTTTTTGCTATTCCTTGAACAAGTTTAAAGACTACACCACTTGCAGAGAGATTTTTAAAAGGATATTGGCAGCCAGGGAGGCAAGGGTCAAGAATTGCATAAGCTTCAGGGATACGCTCATTAATTTCGTGATGGTCGCAGATAATTAAATCAATACCTGCCGATTTGCATAATATTGCTTGATTAAAAGCTGTGATACCAACATCTACTGAAATCAGAACGCTTGCGCCCGCTTCTTTAGCTTTATTAATCGAATGATTTGATAAACCGAAACCTTCGGAGAATCTATCGGGGATATAATAATAAGCACTGCACCCAATGCTTCGAAGAAAATCCGTAAGCATTGCCACACTGGATGTTCCGTCAGCATCATAATCTCCATGTATCCAAATTACTTCTTTATTATCCCTTGCTTTAAGGATCCTATCAACTGCTTTTTCCATTTCCTCAAATAAAAATGGATCATATAAATCCTCTAAACTCGGATTAAGAAATTTCTTCGCGATTTGATTATCTTCAATTCCTCTTGCAACAAGAATACTTGCTAAGCGTTTGGGTACATCAAGAGATTTTGCTAATTTTAATACGGAATCATCATTGCTTTTTTCACTAATCCTCCAATAATATGTCAATTCTTAAATAGTTTATAATCACTATTACAAAATTATAAAAAAATTGTCAATATTATTCCATAATGTGAATATTTTTTGACATAATAATAAAAAAAATCCATCTAAAAAAAGTATTAGATGGATAATTAAAAAAATTTTAAAAAAATTAAATTAAATTTAAATATAATCAAACTTTGCTGTAAAATGTCTTAGAAATTCAGGCTGCCAAGTAATTTTCATACCCTGCAATTGTTCACGATTATTATAAACATTAATAACGCTTTCTGCTACATAACGTAAATGATCACTTGTATAAACACGGCGTGGAATTGCAAGTCGTACTAATTCAAGGGTTGGAGCAATAAAATTCCCTTGTTCATCATATGTGCCAAACATAACCGACCCGATTTCACAACAGCGAATGCCACCCTCTTTATATATTTCACAGGCAATACTTTGACCAGGAAAATACTCTTGCTTTATATGGGGAGCAAATCGTTTTGCATCAAGATAAACACCATGACCGCCAACAGGTTCCAAAATTGGAACTCCTCCTTCCATAAGCAATTGCCCAAGGAAATTTACTTGTTCAACCCTATATTCCAAGTATCGTTCATTAACAACTTCGCGAAAGCCTTGAGCAAGAGCAGATAAATCTCGGCGTGCTAATCCGCCATATGTTATAAATCCCTCGGTAACAATTAGGTTTGTACGTAATGCTTCAGCAACTTTATCATCATTAGTGCCAATAAATCCACCAATATTTGATAAACCATCTTTTTTTGCACTCATTGTAGCACCATCAGCATAAGAAAACATTTCCTGAGAAATTTCGAGTATAGATTTATTTTCGTATCCCTTTTCACGCTTTTTTATAAAATATGCATTTTCTGCAAAACGGCAGCAATCAAGATATAATGGAATATCATATTTTTTAAGCAATTCTTTTGTCTGTCTTATATTTTCCATTGAAACTGGTTGTCCGCCACCACTATTATTTGTAATAGTAATTATGCAGAGCGGGATATTTTCTTTACCTTTTTCAATAATTAATTTTTCAAGTGCTGCAATATCCATATTGCCCTTAAAAGGAGCAATGAATGACGGATCTTCACTTTCGGGTACAGGTACATCGATTGCAATTGCCTCATTATATTCCAGATTGCCTCGAGTTGTATCGAAATGGGTATTATTTGGAACAATTTTGCCTGGTCCTGACATTACTGCGAATAAAATTCTTTCAGCTGCCCTTCCTTGATGCGCGGGTATAATATGTTTAAAGCCTGTTATTTTTTTTACTTCTTTTTCAAATTCATACCAATTACGTGAGCCTGCATATGATTCATCGCCATCCATAATTGCCGCCCATTGCTTAGAACTCATTGCTGAGGTTCCACTATCTGTCAGCAAATCAATTGTTATATAATCGCTTTTCAATGAAAATGGGTTGTAATCTGCCTCTTTGATGTATTTTTCTCTTTCGGAACGCGTAGTAATAGGAATTTCTTCGATAGCTTTAATTTTAAAAGGTTCGAAATAGGATTTCATTAATACCTCAAAATTGAATTTATTATAATTTTAAAAAAAATATTCTGTTAAATTAAGAAAATTTAATAAAATAATAATATAATGTTAAAAATTATTTTGAGTAGCTTTGGGAATTGTAAAGAAAAATATTGAACCTTTTCCAACTTCACTTTCAACCCCAATAATACAATTATGTTTTTGGATAAAGTTCTTGGAAATTTGCAAACCAAGGCCAGGCTCGCGAGTTTTGCCTGCTCCCATAATTTCAGAACTTTCATCTTGGAATAAAGTTTCCATCTTCTCAGGTGGAATCCCTATTCCATAATCTCTAACATAAACCTTAAAGTATGGATCTATATCTTCAACATATATTTCTATTGTGCTATTTGCATACGAGTATTTCATAGCATTTGAAATCAAATTCCTTAAAACTGATGAAATCATAAATCTATCAACATAAATATATGTTTTAGGCTGAACAGTTGAGGTGATGGTGAGATTTTTGCTTTTAAGCATATTATTATAAATCAAAATTACATTTTCTATAAGATTATATAAATCTGTAACTTCAGGTAAATAATCAAGTTTGCCAGATTGGGATTTAGACCAATCCAATAAATTTTCTATTAAATTTTTAAGAGTATAAATTTCTTGGCTGACCTTTAGAGTATAGTCCTTAATTTGTTCAGGGTCTAATTTATCGAAGTAATTAATAAAAATATCGGCATACGTAACAAGCGAGGTAATTGGGTCACGCAAATCATAACCAATTATGCTAAAAAATAAGTCTTTTTCATAATTAGCATTGACCAATTCTATTTCAATCTGCTTACGATCAGTAATATCGCGAGCAAGAAAGGTTACTTTTTGTTTTTCGGATACAAGTTCAAGCTTGATAGGTGTAAGAATTGCTTCAAAATATTTATGGCCACTTAACACGTCTAATTCATAATTAATTAAAATAGGTTTTGAACCTTTTATTGCGGTCTTAATACTTTTCATAAAAAAATCGCTAATATCTTTTGAGAATACTTTATCAATCCTTTGCCCTAGAAGCTCGTTACGAGGAGCATAAAGAAGGGATTCATTACTTGTAAAAATATCAATATAATATCCATCTTCATCAACAATAATCAATAAATCGGGTATCGATTTTATTATTGCATTCAGAGTCTCTTTTAATTTTTCCTCTTCAGTAATATCTTCAATAACACCTTCATAATATTTGATTTTTCCATTCTCATCATAAACTGCTTTTGCTGATTCACGAATAATTATTTCTCGTCCATCTTTACATAGCCAAAGATTTGGTTCTGCGTTAATTTCACCAAATTTCTCGATTTTTTTCTTAAAAAGTTCACGTGGTTTCTGCATTGGATAATCTTTACCCTCAAGATTAATTGATTGCAATTCATCAAAAGATGAATACCCAAGCATAGAAATAAGTTTTGGATTAGCCAGTAAGAAGTTGCCTTCAGGAGTTGTGCGATATATTCCAATAGGTGCTTGTTCAAAAATACTACGAAATTTCTCTTCACTTTCTTCGAGCTGCTTATAAATTTGATGAAGTAAAGTAATATCTGTTAATGAAATCAATATAAATTTTTCAGTTCCGAGGATATTTTCTAATATTTTCAAATCTACCCTTAAAAACCGCGTTTCATTATTGTTATTGATTTCGATGTCGACAGATTCTGCTTTTTCTTTTTTTCGTATTATAGAATTGATATAACTTTTAAAAGAATTTGGAAGCACTTCGCTAATTTCTTTACTAATTAATTCTTTATTAGATATAGAAAGAAGTTCTGTGGCTTTTTTATTCGCATCTATTATAATAAAATTTTCAGAAATAAGAAGGAATCCAACAGGAGCCAGATTAAAGAGGACATTAAATTTGTTAAGTAATTGCTCGATTTCACTTTGAGTTCGTTTAAGCTCTTCATTTTGAAGCTCAAGTTCATAACGAGTAGAAATCAGTTCTTCGTTCTGAATTTCCAACTCAGCAGATTGAGCCTGATTCTGCTCTTGAATTTCAGAGAACTGTAGAATTTCCTTATTTAGTCTATTAATCTCTTCTTTTAATTGACTAATTATCTCATCATAAATATTTTTTTCTGATTTTTTCATAATAATATTTTAAGTCATTGCAACGGTTTCTCAAAATGTTGATAATCCTTCAATGAATTCCAGTCACCGCCCCACCTCCAGCCGTGTTTTTTGAATTCAAGAGTCAAAGCTGAATTCCCTGCAATAGCACCCTTTGCGCTTGAATCATATTTAGCACCTGTTGGTGAAATTTTTCCATTGGAATAAACCGCAGGATTAATCAATGGATTTATATCAATTGCCGTGCCAAAGCTATGGTTTGAAAGTTTAGATTTTCCTGCTACTTTTCTATAATTGAACGAAGAAGTATTATTATCAAGCATTGAAGCATCATCGGACCAATTATATTCAACTATTGGAATCACTTTTGCAATAGGGAATTTTGTTGATTTAATAAAATCAAATATTTCAATAACATCATTCTTTAAATCTTTATTAATTACTAATTGACCACGATGTAATTTATTATCAAATGAATAATATTCAACATCCAAAAGAATTAAATTATTAATAATATTTTGTGGTGCATTAGTCCCTGCTATGGCTTGAGAAAAAGAGAGATTTGAATCAATAATAATTTGATGAGCATTATTTTCATTTTCTCCCATATTAGAGATGAGCAAGAACAAGAAAAAAGAATATATTATCAAATGTTCCAATCAATATCGAGTATTTTTAATTAGTACAGGAGAATAATAATTAAGATTTTCAAGAATTTTACCTGTTCCTAAGGCAACAGCCTTAAGGGGTTCCTCAGCAACATAAACTGCCAATCCCGTATCTTTGGCAATTCTTTTGTCTAATTCTTTCAATAAAGCACCGCCACCACTAAGGAATATACCACGTTCGAGAATATCAGCAGCAAGTTCGGGGGGTGTTTGCTCTAATAATCGTAGAATGCCATTAACAATTTCAGTAACTGTATCCGAGAGAGCTTCGCGAATACTATTAGTAGTAACAGTTATCAATTTCGGAACACCGGTAACGAGATCTCGACCACGCACTTCAATTTGTAATTCTTCTTTAAGTGGGCCAGCAGATCCACCTTGAATTTTTACCAATTCAGCGGTGCGTTCCCCTATCAATAAATTATGAGCTCGACGGAAATATTGAATAATTTGATTATTCATAACATTTCCCGCCACCCGCAGTGAGATATCAGAAACAATACCAGCTAAGGAAATAACAGCAATTTCAGAAGTTCCACCACCAATATCAACTATCATATTTCCAAATGATTGATGGACATCAATACCGATGCCGATAGCAGCAGCCATAGGTTCAGCAACAAGGTAGACTTCTTTTGCACCCGCATGTTCAGCACTATCTCTGACTGCACGTTTTTCAACTTCAGAAATGCCTGAGGGGACGCCTACGACAACACGACGAGGTGGTTGCCAGCTTTTAGTTACTCTATGAATGAATGCACGGAGCATACCTTCAGCAATTTCAAAATCCGCAATCACACCATCCCGCAGTGGTCTTATGACATTAATATCTCGATGTGTTTTTCCAATCATACGTTCGGCATCTTTTCCAATAGCTTTGATTTGCTTAGTTGCTTTATCATACGCGACTACTGATGGTTCGTCTAGAATGATACCTTTACCAGGCATCCAGATAAGAGTATTTGCTGTCCCAAGATCTATAGCGAGGTCATTAGAGAATAGTTTAATAAATGGCATTAAATTAACAATTAAATTTTATTCAAATTTTATAATTTAAAATACAAAATTAAGAATAATTTAGTTAATTTAGTAAAATTTAAGAAATCGAAATTTATAAAGAAAATTAATAAAAAATTTTACAAAAATGTAAGTATTATTACTACAAATATTAACAAAAATTTATTTTGTGATAAATTTGTTAATATTTTGAAAGAATAAAATAAAATATATTATTAGTTTTAATTTATTTAAAAAACTAAAATTTGAAAAAGTTAATTTTAATAAAATTTAAAATAAAAGTGGAGGAATAACAATGGCAAGTGGCGGTCCAGCGAGAGTTTACTTTGTATTATATCTCGCAGTTGTTCTTGAATTATTAATCACAATTGTTGATAGAGATGAGGCAGAAGAGGGACTTGCTCGCAAGCAACGAGAAACTATGAAAATAGTGCAAAGCATTCTCTCGCAGCTACAATCAGGTGCAGGAACAGAAGGTATTAATACAAAACCAAAAGATGAAATCACAATTCCACCTCCTGGAATTGACATTCGTGCTGTAATGGGTGCTGATATTAAATCATTCAGACAATATGTTGTTTCTGTCGGTGTGACAGATATTAGTGGTGATTTGAGGCGAAATGCGGAGGAAAATGAAAAAGAATATTATACTCGCTTGAAAAAATTAGTTAAATTAGCAAATGTTGAGCAAATTCAATATCAGATCTTCTATAATTCGACAGCGGATCCAACAGCTGCTCCACCTTTTCCAAGCGATGAAGATATTAGAAAATCAAAAATAGATTTTGCTAATTATTCTCCCGGCCAACTTGTTGAAGTACCTAATTTCACTGGTCCCAGCTGGGAATTTCTTGGTATGACAGAAATTAACCTTGATGAAGATGCAACATATAATCGATTAGATTTAAATAATTTATCAACATTAACTATTGAACCTGTATATCCACCTAATAAAATTAAAAGGATTGGCCAGACATTTGCACCTTCGGGATTGCCCCCAGATAGTGCATTTTTCTACTCGCACCAAGAAACAATGAGAGAGAGAAATATTAAATCGCAAGGATTATTAAAACGTGATTTTATTATTAATTTTCAACCTCCAAGCAGAGCAGGGTGGTATAAATTACGTATTTTTTCTCGCACTAATCGAATTTTGGGTATTCGTGGAGGGATGAGTGCTGATGAAGTCCCCGATGAAATGACAATAAATATTGGGACTGTCCAATTAACTGTTAAAGATTTGAGAACGGTTCTTGATCAATTAACATTAGATTTAGATGCTTATAACCCACCTTCTCCTGATATTTTGTTTAAGGAAAATGATCTAGATAAATTTCTTGCAAAACTTGACGAATCAAAACAAATGGCAATGAAATCTGATAATGCAAGTGAAGTAATTTCAAATTTGAATTTATATGGATACATCGTTCGATTGCTGGCTCCTGGGCAGTCTGTGAATTTCGATCAAAATAAGAGTAGTATGGAATTCGATGTGCGTGTAATAACACCAACACCAACAATATCGGAACCGACAGTATCAGCATTGAATTATATTGGAACATTTGACAAAGTTCCACTCTCTTTTGATTTTTCAATAGCACCTTTCCAGGGTGAGGGTTCGAATGTACTTGAAGGTAAAATATTCGATAGCCGTGGTGCAAAAATAGATAATTTGCTATTCAAACCATTAGATCAAATTCCAGGCTCGGGAGTAAATCCACCAATAAAAGGAGGCTCAAGAGAATTCAGAGCATACACAAATAATCCTTTGAGTCCGGGCAAATATACAATAGAATTAACTCATTCAATTTCAACAAGGAAATCCGTTCCCGTGGCAGTGCAAGTAGAAGTATTTCCAACGGGATTAACCGATGAAAGTCAGAAAGAAATTAATAATCGTTTATCTGCTTATTCCTATTATGGTTTGACTGCATTTTTGAATGCTGTTCCTACATCAGGTTCAAAAATTAAAAATGACCAGTTTAGAACCTATTTATATACTGATATTGATCAACAACGTCCTCCTTTTGTGGGCTTAACAGTAACTTCAGAAAATGGAGTTTTCTTAAAACCACCTGCAACTAAGCTTAATTTGAGAATCACTTGGATACAACCTGGAACAAACACAGAAGTGGATATATTCCCATTAAAGACCTTCCCAATCAAGCAAGAAGAGCCTAATATAATTGTGAGGAATATTCTTACTGATGTTTCAGGAACCGCTGCGAAGTTCAAGGTAACAGTCTCTAACATACTTGTATCTAAGGTGCAAACAGGTATTGCAGACCAAGATCCAAAAATCGAAGTATCAGTTGGCCAACCAAGCCTTGATGGACTTGGCTCATATTCGCCATCTATTGAACCAACTATCGATGGAGATGTTGAAAATGGCTATACATTGAGAATGGAATTCAGTGGAAAACTCGAGCGAGGTCAGACCAGAATAAGAGGCACAATCAATGTTCCACTCCAAGCAGTTGCAATTAATCCTGCAAACGGAGTCAAATCAGAACCAAGAAAAATAACATTGCAAATTCCTATTAACTTCGAACCCGAGCGGGGTGGTGGTCCAAGGAGGAGATAATTTATTATTAACGATGAAAACAAAAAGGTAAATAAAATGTATAAAAAAATTTCAAAAGCAATAATTAATATAGTGTGTATAGCGATTCTTGCTCCCTCATTTCTCCTCTCGCAAGGAGGAGATGAGGGCTTCCGTTCAAGACTAGAATCTATATTATCAAAATTCACAAATTACCGCTTTGGTGAAATTTCTGTCTATCAAATCAAAGATATGAAAGATGTTCGTGCTGCTATTAAAACAAAGGAAGAGGCAGAGATAACTGAGCAAACAACTAGTGAAGATTGCATTAAAAATGCAGATAAAACAATTCTTAACTTTGTTGAGAACGGCGTCCGAAATGGGAATTCTGTTGCTGAGGTAACACGTGATATGCTTCAAAGAGGTATGCCCGTTCCAACTGATTTGGATTGTATATATAATTATTATGCAAGCAAAACAGTTGTACAAAAGCAATTACGAACAGCTTACGTTATAACCACTCGTATGTATCCAGGTCAAATTGAACCGAATGTGATTATTGCTCTTATTGTTTCGGAAAATGATGATCCATTTATAGAGAAAAATATTGGAAACCCGACTCCAACAAATATTTATACATATCCGGAACTTAAGAGCTTTGATTTAAAAGAATCAGACTTTCGTGCGAATAATATGTATGACCTTGTAATTAACGCTTTTAGGCAAAATAACATTGTAAATAAAACTCTTGAAGCCCAAGGAATCGGAACTTTTTTAAGATTTGCTCCAAAAAAATATGGCGTCTCGAATTCTTTAGTATCAGATAAATTCGAAATTAAAAGCGAGGACATTCAGAAATTTTTGAGAGTCACTGAAGGGCAACCAAACGATATGAACAGTCGAAAGAATGAGGTTATATTATGTCCAGATTTAATTCGATGGACACGCTATGATTTCAATATTGAAAATTATGCAGACGGAACTTCTGACACAATAAGTTTAGTTAGTAATGAACAATTACCCAAATTTGGTCTAGAGATAAAATATGGAATGGAGTCGATTAATTATCCATCTCTTTGGAGCGAGCGGATGACTGTAAGCGCATTATGGGATGCTGCTAAACTCGGGATAATACTTCCAACATCAGGATGGTCAGCAATGACTAATAATGTATATAGTATTCAAAGAAAATTAACTTATGCAGGAGTAGGAGTATCAGGAAAACTTGACTTTCCAATACTAATTTTACCCGGAAGTGGAATTTTTCACATTGATGGCGCTTATGTCTTCGGGAATGCTAAACCAAGTGATTATAAAAATAGGGATTTAGAACCGAATATTTATCAATATCGGGTTGGTGATGATGATTGGTTAATAAGAGGAAATGCTTCAGGGTATTATACTTTTGGGATAAATATAGATGAAAATTATCAATTCAGATTCGGTGTAGGTGCCTCAATTTATTCTGCAGAAACTTGGAACTATCAATCTAAAATGGATTCAATAACGCGAATTAAAACAGTATATTATCAAAAATCAAAAACCGAAACTATTGGCGGAATTGCTACACGATTAGATTTTATGGCAAAAGGATTATCAACACCTTTTGGCGCATCTATTCAATTCTTTGATGAATCGTTATTTGGAAACGCTTGGCTCCAGATACCAATTGTTCAAAATCGATTTTTCTTAAGATTTGATGCTAATGCATACTTCAAAGTTTTCGCAAGTTCTCCACATCCATGGGAAAATAAAAGCTTCTTCTTACCAATGGCAAGATTTATTATTAATTTTTAAAACTAATGTTTGAAAAAAAATGAAAATAAAAATGAACAATAAAGTAAAAAATATCCTGTTAATGGCAATTATTTTTGTTTCACTATTCACGGGTAAAACATTCAGCCAAACTGAACCAACACTTGATAAGCAAGCAATTATAGATTCATTAACGACTATTAATCCAGATGTAAAGAAGTATTTCCCAAGATGGAAAATATGCGAACCTGATTTGCAGATTCAAATTTATCATGCATTTCTTGCATCAAATTATGATAAGAGCTTATTAGACCAACAATCAATTGAAGTTCTTGCCGCTCCAAGGGAATATGATGATGAAGTATTTCAAATATTAAATATAACCTGTGGTAAAGCATCTATGAATGCTGTAGAAATTGAGTCTCAATTAGGTGATATTCTAACTGGTTTCATCTCAGGCTATTATAAATATGCGGGCAAAGAGCGTGGCTATGCCCAAGATAAAGCAAAACGTGATTATTGCTATACTGATATACCAACTGAAATTCCATTAACTCAAAGTCAAGCAGATGCAATTGTCAATTATTTACAACCGACTAATGTTAATCAAGCTTTCACTTTATCTTTATTTGAACAAACAATAAAAATTGGCGAAACGGGATTTTGGCTTCGTTCCACAATAGGAAATGATGAAATTGGTTACCCGTATTGGTACGCTGGCGAAAACAAAATTGTATTGCAGAGGCCACTGTATGTGAATAAAAATTCAAGAACAAGCCGTGCAATACCATATCTTATTAATGCATATTTAGGCGGTGCATATCGAACTGCGAGCGGTATAGACCCTGGTACTATTTTCTCATGGATTCCAAAAAGGACACTTAATAATGCTAATGACGGAAAAATGGTGGCGGGGATGGATTTTAATATGCCTTTTAGACCTGAATTGGGAATTAGCATAAGAGCAGAAATTCCAATGAGTAATCTTGAAAAAGATTTCAATATTGAAACAAATAAATATGGATTTTATAAACCTAAACAACTTGTCGATGGCGGAAGAGTTGATTCTGTTGCGCCTACACTTCGATCTAGTGGCGTAGTAACTGCATATTATAATTGGTGGATTAATCCTCAAAATCCGGAAAATTACTTACGATTTGATGTAGGTGTATCATATTCTGACGTGAAAGAATTAGCATTAATTAAATCTCCAGGCTTAGGTGGCGCGACTGTATTTTCATTAAGTAAAAATAAGACAGGATTGAAGTTATATAAACCAAATGAATTTGGTGATTGGATATATTTCAAAATCGATTATCGCAATCAGGCAGCTTTTCCTTTTGGTGTAAGTATTCAATATTCAAATCAAATAATTTTAGGCGATATTTGGCTACCTATCTTTGGAAATTGGCTATATATTGAGGCGAAATATTCAACACCTTTGCGTCCATTACGTCCATATGAAATCAGAAATTTCTTTATGATTTCACCAATTTTACGATTGACAATATAATTATGTATATCAATAAACTAATTTATATATTCATTATAAACAAGGGGCAAATTACCCCTTGTTTATTTAATTTATCAATTATTTATTGATTTATTTAATATGTTTCTTATTTTTAAGGAGAAAAAATTTAAAGTTTCTACATAATATAGAATAAAAATTATGTTAATTAAACCTTTAACCAGAAAATTCATATTCATTCTTTTTTTTAATAATATATTATTATTTAATATATCTTTTGCTCAAAATGAACAATTAGAAAAAGATATTTTGACAAAATCAAAAATTGAATCGGCGAGGCAAGAAATCTCCCTTACAATTCAGAGTGTTGATATCAGCCAGTTCCCTAACATAAAGATATTAGTTGAAGCATCCAACAAATTTGGTGAGCCTTTAGACACTCTGGAACCAAAAAATGTGTTTATTTATGAAAATGGAATTCAAAAGGAAATTATTAGTATTGAAAAGGTTAAAACACCCGAAAAAATTGCTGTTGATTTTATCTTTATAGTTGATAAAACAGGCTCTATGCAGCAATATATTGATGGAATAAAAAATAATATCGTTAATTTTACTCAAAAACTTGTTAAACGTGGTATAGATTATCGACTAGGCTTAATATTATTTTCGGATGAAATTGAAAAAGTATATCAACCTACATCTAACGTATATGAATTTCTTGGATGGATTTCAACAGTCAAAGCATTTGGGGGTGGAGATGAGAAAGAAAATGCTTTAGAAGCTCTATATCAATCTTCAAAAATTAATTATCGTAAGGAAGCTACAAAAGTGGATGTCTTGATTACCGATGCACCATATCATTCAAAAGGTGAATCAGGCGATGGGCAAACAAATTTGACCTTGGACGATATTATTTCAACTCTTCAGAAAGAGCAAATTCGCGTTTTTAGTATTGTACCTAGCAAATTAGTTCAATACTCAACTTTATCCAAAAAGACTCGCGGAACTGATTATGACATAGAATATCCATTTTCTACAGTTCTTGATAATTTTTCTAACCAATTAACTAATATTTTTATTGTCACTTACAATTCAAGTAAGACTTCAATACCAGATTCAATTGAAATTGGCATTTATAATTCAAAAACGAATAAAATAGTTAGAAAAACAATTCCTATTGTTGATCTTGGCAGAAAACTAATTCTTGAACATCTGCTCTTTGATGTAAATAGTTATCGGATTCCCGAAGATGTCAAGGAATTAAATATACTTAGTGATTTTATGGCATCTAGACCCGAAATAAAAATTTTGATTGAGGGACATACAGATAATGTTGGAACACTTGAAGCAAATCAACTATTATCTGAAAAACGTGCAGAAGTTGTCAAACAGTACCTGATCAAAAGAGGAATAAGTCCTGATAGAATTCAATCTATTGGCTATGGTGAGCTTAAGCCTCTTGCTTCTAATGCAACATCTTTTGGAAGACAATTAAATAGAAGAACAGAGATTGTAATATTATCGAAATAATTTTCTAAATTATCTCAAAGAAATTTCTTAATTTTGTATCTTTATAAAATTTCAAATTCGATGGAAACTAAACAAGTAATTGAAGATAAAGTAATAAAGAAAATTGAAGAATTACGCAAAGAGAAAAATCCCAACTTTACAAGTATTCCTGATTTTCGACCCGGAGATACTATCAATGTAGCTGTACGTGTTGTGGAAGGAGAGAAAGAACGTATCCAAAATTTTAAAGGTATTGTTTTAAGCCGCCGAGGGTCAGGTATAAATCAGACTTTTACTGTGAGAAAAATATCAAATTATATCGGTGTGGAAAGAATCTTTCCACTATATTCCCCAATAATCCAAAATATTGAATTAGTTTCTAAAGGAAATGTTCGCCGCTCAAAAATATACTTCATACGTGGCCTCAATGAAAAGAAAATTCGTCAAAAATTAAGATAAATTAAATATTACTATGATATTATTGAGGGATGTTTGTAAAAAACATCCCTTTTTTTTACAGAATTTTCAATAATTTATTTAGATCGAACTGTAAAGAATAAGATTATAGTCAAAGCAGATGTCGCAACTATAATTACCGGTTCAATTATTTTATCAAATAGATTTAATTCCTTACTCTCTTTTTTTCCTTTTGAAATTGGAATAGCATCATTTTCTATAGAATTTATATCAACTTCTTTTAATGTATCAGAATATAGATACTGTCTTTCGAATTTATTTTGAATACTGCCATCAGAATGAATTTCAACAGCTTCTATGCTAATAGAAATTGTTCGTATATAATTGTTTAAATTTTCCTTATATACTATATCAAGAGTAAAGGGAAGAATTTTTACATAATGTAAATCATTACTACAATTGTTTTGTAACTTGGTTAATTTAATATTGTTAGCAAAAACGTAGTCGATGAGGGATTTCTCGAAATAGTCATAAAATGGCATATCGGAAAACATATAAACAAGAGTATCCTGATTTTGAATATTATAATAAGATATTAATTGAATATACCCTTGCTTTAAAATCGAATCAATAATATTCACATTAGTGTTTGGTGATGCTAAGACAGCTTGAAAAGCTGACAAAAATAATGCAAGATACAAGAGAATATGGATGAATTTTTTATTCATTAAATATTATTAAAATTTAGAATAGAATTATAATTTATAAAATTCTTTTAGTTGAATAAGTAAATTTTGTAATTCTTTATCATTCTTATAAATTGCCGGATTTATGCGAATTTTTCTATTATTTTTTAAATGAATTACAACAGGCACATATCTATTTCGTGTATTTTTACCAATAAAAATTTCAGGGATATTTATCCTTGAGATGACATCAATAGGGTAAAACTTCTTAAAACCTCTACGAGATACTTTGATGCCCTCGGAGCTTATTGTAATCTCACGGTTCAAATACAATTGATATAGCAATGCTATTGTTGTAATGATTATTATAATAGATAAAATTAAAATAATAGGTTGATAAACTGCAATTATCAATTTGTCTTGGGATATAGTTTGACGTATTAAAATGACAATGCTCAAGCAAATAGCGTAAATGGCAAGTGATTTCCAATAATAATCAAGTTGGGAATAGAATACTTTAGTTGGGATGATTTCATTTTTATTTTTGTCTTCATTCATAAAATTAATTGTATTTATTTGTTAAAATTATTCAAATTAGTTAATATATTTTCAGCGATTATTTTACTTGCGTCAGGTTTAGCAAATTTTTTAACATTGGTTTCTATCTCATGTAATTTTTCAGGATTATTTATGAGATTAATAATTGTATTAATAAGCGATTCATTAATATTTTCTTGCATAAGGACAAAAGCAGCATTCATTTTTTCAAGATATTTAGCATTTCTCAATTGTTCATTGTTCAGACCTTGCTGAAAAGGAATCAGTATAGAAGGCTTACCGATTATTGCAATCTCTGCTAAAGCGGAAGCACCTGATCTCGAAACTACCAAATCAGCGGCAGAATAAGCTGACACCATATCTTCAATAAAATCAAATTGAGCGACATTCTTACCAATTTTCTTCTGAACTTTGTAATTACTCCCTGTTTGCCATAAAAGTTGGATATTATTATTTTCAAATTTATCCAAATTAGCTTCTATGCATTGATTTATTACTTTGGCACCAAGACTACCACCAACCACAAATACAGTTTTTAAATCGGGTTTCAATCCAAATTTTAATCTCGCTTCTTGCATTGGAATTGAATTGAAGAATGTCTTGCGTATAGGATTTCCAGAATAAATGATTTGTTTGATTTTTTTATTTTTAAAAAAATTTTCAGTTTCGGTAAAAGAAGTAAAAAGAATAGTTGACTTTGGCGCAAGTATCGAAATTGTTTTGCCTGGATTGACATTAGATTCGATTAAAAAAATTGGTATATTTCTTTTACTTGCAACTTTACAAGGTGGATAGCTAATGTAAGCACCTGTTGCAATTACGGCATCAATTTTATATTTTTTTAATAAATCATTAATTATTCTTTCACTTTTCCAAATCCTAAATAAAATTTCGATATTTTTTGGAGAATATAGTGATTTCAGCCCCTCTATTTTTATAGGATGAAAATCATAACCCAGCTTTGGAATAATTGTTCCTTCAATTTTATCTACTCGACCAACAAAATGAAATTTGGAATTTGGATTAAGGTCTTGAATTGCTTCAACAACTGCTAGAGCTGGAAAAAGATGGCCTCCCGTTCCACCACCTGCGACTAAGAATGTAAAAGGTTTATCCATTAATCAAAATATTATCTTTACAAATTTAAAAAAAATAGATTTAATTAAACAATTAAGAAATTTTACTCGTCTAAATATTTTACAATTTTCAATTGAACGTAATATTATTTAAAAGGTAAATATATGAAAAAGTTCGCATTAATTCTTTCAATGATTTTCGCAATAGTATCTTGCGGATATTCCCAACCAAAATTAGAAGTAATTGGAGGTAACAATTATGATTGGGGAACAACATACCCCAAAGATTCTCCATTAAAAGTAAAAATTAAAATTAAAAATTCAGGTAATGATATTTTAAAAATCTATGAAGTAAAGCCCGCTTGCGGGTGCACAACAGCACCTTTAGACAAAAATGAATTGAAACCAGGCGAGGAGGCAACTCTTGATATTTCATTAAATATCTCAAGCTATACAGGAAGTATAACAAAATCCATCCGCATCACTTCTAACGATCCAACTAATAAAGACTCTTATATTTATTTAAAAACAAATGTATTTAGACCAATAATTGTTCAGCCGAATCAAAATATTACAAATTCTGATATGTTGCTCAATAAAGAAGCGACTTATACATTTCAATTGAAAAATCAAGGTGATAAAGCAATAACAATTAATGATATCACTCATTCTCCTGACAATTTAGTTTTGAATATTGAAAAGGGACAAACAATTGCTCCAAATCAAGTTCTATCCTGTACAGCACGATTTATTCCCCAAAAAGCAGGTAATTTCAGTGGTTATATTAGACTTTCGACAAATGACCCTAATTCAGATAATGTTTATATAAATCTTTATGGAATAGTAAAGGATAGCGGCGCTACTCTTACAGCACCTGTTCCTGCAAAATGATGTATAAAATTGGAATATTGACAATCGGTGATGAAGTTAGAATAGGCCAAGTTGTAAATACAAATGCAGCTTGGCTTGCTTCACAATTAACACAAACAGGCGCATTTATTTCTGAACATCGTACTATTGGCGATGATAGAGAAATAATGCTTAGAGAAATCGACGACCTATTCAAAAAAAATGATTTGCTAATTACAACAGGTGGGCTCGGACCGACCCATGATGATATAACAAAACCCGTTTTACTTGAATATTTTAATGATAAATTTGTCTTTAGTCAAGACGTTTATAATTCCCTTCTAAATTATTTGAAAATTCGCAATAGAGAGCTTACTGATTTAGTCAAAAATCAAGCAATGATTCCCTCTAAAAGCCAACCACTTGAAAACAAAGTTGGAACAGCACCTGGTATACTTTTTAAAAAAAATGGAAAAACATTAATCGCATTACCCGGAGTTCCTGCTGAAGTAAAATATATTACAACAACCCATATAATTCCTTATGTAATTAATGAAATAAACAATTTAAATTGTGAAGTCATTTTATATAAGACTTTCATAACTGCAGGTACCTTTGAGTCGGATCTTGCAGAAAAAATTGGTGATGTCAATAAATTTCTTGGAGAAAGCACACTTGCATTTTTGCCAAGCTATGAAGGTGTTCGATTACGGATTGGAGCAAAAGGTAACACATTTGAAGAAGCAAAAATCGAAATTGATAGACTATCTAAAATTTTATACAACAGGGTTGGTCAATATATAATATCTGAGAATGATAAAAATCTATCCCAAATCGTTGGAGAAAAATTGAGGAATATAAATCAAACTGTGGCTGTTGCAGAATCCTGTACAGGTGGACTATTAGGAAAAGAATTCACTGATATTCCTGGTTCATCTGCATATTTTCTTGGTGGTATTATTTCATATAGTAATGAAGCAAAAATTAAATTTCTAAATGTAAATAAAAAAACACTTGATGAATTTGGTGCTGTTAGCGAGCAAACTGCAATCGAAATGGCGATGAATGTTCGTGATATTTTCAATTCTGATTATGGAATTTCAATTACAGGTATTGCAGGACCCGATGGAGGGTCTCCTACCAAACCTGTTGGAACAGTATGGATTGGTATTTCGTTTAAAAATAACACATTTGCAAAATTATTCTATTTCGGTGAAATCCGAGAAATAAATCGAAAGCGTGCTGTTGGAATGGCTTTAACACTATTGCTTGAAGCAATTAATTTTAATTAAGTATTCTTAATAAGTATAAAAAAATATTAATATCTTGTGGCGGTTGTCTTTGGTGTCGCTGTTGAATCAATCGGTTTAGGGGATTGAATTTGAATATTGAAATACTTCATTAATAATTTTTGTGCAATTGGAGCTGAGATTGCACCTCCCCATCCAGCATTTTCAACAATTATAGCAATGGCAATTTGGGGATTATCCATAGGAGCAAAGCATACAAACCAACTATGATCTCTTCCTGGATTTTGTGCTGTGCCTGTTTTACCGCATACTTTCAATCCCGGTACATACGCTGATGTGCCTGTTCCTGATGTAACAACTCTAAGCATACCTTGTTGAATTATATCAAAATAAACACTGTTAATATTTAATTTCTTAGAACTATAGGGAATTACTTCCTTACGTTGAGTTGCAATTTCTTCAATTTCTTTTACAATATGAGGCTGAAAAATTGTTCCTTTATTGGCTATTGCAGCGGTATATACAGCCATTTGAAGAGGTGTAACAAGAATTTCGCCTTGACCAATCCCATAATTTACCAACCTGCCACCAAAGCTGACATTTTCACCTGCATTTTTATAAAGCCAAGATTTTGTTGGCAATAAACCTGCTTTTTCATTTGGAAGATCTATATTAGTGAATTGACCAAAACCGAACATATTCCCATATTTTTCGAAAATATCCATTCCTATTTTTAACCCAAGTTGGCTAAAGAAGGAATTGCAACTATTTTGAATTGCTCCAATTACATTAATATTCCCATGAGCAGCGTGACATTTGACATCTCGATCACCATAATGAAATGATCCGCTACAATAAAATGTCGAATTTTGGGTGATTACTCCTTCTTGTAGGGCAGCCAGTGCAATCAGCATTTTAAAAGTAGATCCTGGGGGATAAAGTCCTTGAATAGCTCTGTTAATAAGTGGAAAATCTTTATTATTATATAAGTAATCAACTTCCGTTTGAGATAATCTTCCATTAAAAATGTTGGGGTCATAGTCTGGTTTACTAACAAGTGCACGAATTTCTCCATTTCGAGGATCAATAGCTACAATAGCACCTCGATTGCCATCAAGTAATTCTTCTGCGTATTTTTGAAGTTCAAAATCGATTGTAAGATATAAGTTTGTACCACTGACAGGGTTTTGGTCTTGCTTTCCTTCGTTGAATTTATAAACATTTTTGCCTTTGCGGTCAATAGCAATGTATTGGTAACCATCGATACCTTTTAATAATTCTTCATACGATTTTTCAACTCCATTTTGTCCAATCATATCGCCTGATTCTAAATATGGAGCCTTAGAAATTTGCTCCTCGCTTACTTGGCGAATATAACCTAAAATATGTGGCATACGAACGCTATCTTCATAAAGTCGTTTTGTTTCTACTTGAATTGTGACACCGGGTAAAAATTGTTGATATTCATTTAGAACTGAGATTTCTGAAAAATCGATGTCCCTTTTCAATATAGTAGGTGTATATTTATCAAAAGAATTTTTTAAGGAAAAGACTTTCTCAATGGACGTTGGCTCCAGTGTTATTAAATTATTCAGCATAATAAATGTTGTAGAATCGAAGCTGGCAGGGATCACAGCCAGATTATATAATGCTTGATTATGTACAAGCATTTTCCCATTTACATCGAAAATTTGACCACGTGGTGGAGTGACTTTAACTTTTTTAATTGCCTGTGCTTCACTATAGGTTCTATATTTTTGGCCACTAAATAATTGCAATTGAATAACGCGTCCAAAATATACTGAGAAAATAATTATCAATAAGATTTTGATGAAATTTCCTTTTGATGCACCCCTTATTTCTGAATTATCTAATATATTATTATTTTGTTTGAATATTTTCATTTTTCAATAAATGTTAATATTTTTTCTTCTTGTGTTCGTTCATTTGAAATAAAATATTGATAAGCAAGTTCAGAAAAAGCAAAACATAACGCTACTACAAAGGCACCATCGCGGAAAGTAAATTGAGGGCTTGTAATATTGCCTATTATCATTGTTGTAACACCAAGAAATCCACATAAAGATATAAACTTATAAAACAAATCTTTAAGACGAAGCGTGGTTATTAATGATTTAAAGAAAAAATATATCACACAAAAAAAGTAAAGTATAGCCATAGGAATACCCACTCTATACATAATGAAAAGGTATCCATTATGTATTATATGTGAATGATAAGTTAATTGGATTATACTGTTATAGTAAGGAAATTTTTTTGCAAAGCCATTCCCACCCATTGGATATTCTTTAATTCGAGAGATAGCGACCTTATACTCATCTAACCTTGTTTGAACTGATAAGTCCGCTCGTCCCATTGTAGTTGAAGTAAGTCTATTCTCGAGAACTTGAAAAAGAACTTTAGAAATATCACCAAAAAATATATTTGCGACAATAACAAATATGATTGCAATTGAGCCAATATAAATAGTAAGTTGATATTTATATTTTATAGGAAAGAAAAATAATAATAAGACAATCTCCATTATGACAATTAGCCAAAATGTTCGTGAAAATGTCAATATTAAAGCAATTGTAGTGAGAACAACCAAAATAAATATTAAAAATTTTGTTGATTTATTTTGAGGAATAAAGAATAATATTATCCCACTAACTAATGTGAAGCTATAAATTGGTTGATTAATCCTGACTGCTGCTCCCAATTGGTATGCATATTTTAAGCCGCCTTCTTCTAATTTAGAATAATAATCATAATATTGACCGAAATCATTTATTATTAAAGAAATTGCCAGAATTATAAGAAAATTTATAAAAGATTTTTTATCGTCAAAATATTCTTTTATTGGAAAATAAAAAAGAGTATATGAAAATACTAAATATTCTCGAACAGCGGACATTAATGGAACACCATTTAAAAAGCTAATTGCTATATTAAAGATACACAAAAAGAAAAACGAAAAAAGAAAAAAATCGGCAATATTTTTAATAAAACTCTTTTTCTGGATAAAAACATACCAAAAAAACCAAAATAAAATTGTTCCTGTATAATAAACAGCAAAGAAAATATCCCAAAAATCGACTCCCTCAGATTGTCCCCGAAAATAAAGTGGGGAGAGAAGGAATATCGAATAAATCCAATATCTTCCGAATTTATTATTCATTGTTAAATTTATTATCAAGCACTCTAAGTTCTTTTCGTAATTCTTTTAAATAATTAATAAGAAATACAATTAAAATGGAAATTACAAACGAACCGAGAGTTCCTCCTGCTACAATAAGTGAGCGTTTAGGCTTGTCTTTTTTATCAGGTGGAATAGCTTTATCAACGACTAATAGATTTTGAACAGATTTAATTTCGTCACCTTTGATTTTTTCAATCATTGGCAGTAGAAATGCTTTTACTTTTGTCATTGTTTCAAAATCAGTATAGAGCCGCATATATTCGACAGCCGTTCCGGTCGCTTCTGCAAGAGAAAAATTGCCCAGAAAACCAGGTTCGTTTTGAATTTTTTTAATTTTATTATCCATTTCTTCAGTTAATTTTTTGAAGGAAATAGCTAAGGGGTCATTTTCTCCAAAATTTTTCTTATAATACTCATAAAAAATATCATATTTAGCTTGTTCAGCTTTCATATCTGATAATGATAATGATACAGCTTTGGCTTGCTCAGTAGGCGAAAACATAAGTGTTGATTTTGAAAAGTGAGACATTTTATTTCCGATTGCAGTAAGGCTTGAATCGACAATTCGCAATCTATCCTCAAAATATCCTTTGCTTATTTTAGTATCTTCTCGGAAGATATCCATCGAATGTCCATTTGCAATATTGACATAACTATTTGCAATATCAGCAGCTCGGTTTTTGTCCTTATCCCAAACAGTTATTATGTAATTTCCTTCTTTTTCAAAATTTATTTCAATATTTGATTGAACTTCTTTTCTTAAATCAGTCATTTTAGATTTTGGAATTTTATATTCCTTATCCAACTCAAATAAATTGATAATAGAATCAAGAACAGTCCTGCTCTGAAGAATTACAAGATATGAATATGCGCCCTCGGTTTGACCTGTGAGACTTGTTAATCCGAATTCTTTCAATGTTGATGATATTGCAGAACTTGCCGCTCCGCTTGTTTCCTGATTAGCCAATGACGGAACTAAGTTGATGGAAGCAGCATACCACTTTGGTAATAATAATGACACGGCAATGGAAATACCCGCTCCTAAGAGAGTTATTATAATAATGAAAGCTCCACTTTTCTTTAAGACATACAAAAAGTATGTCATATCGTGAACAATTTTACCCTGATTAGGATTTTCTTTTATATCTTCCATTTTTTGAATTTTTAAAAAAATACTAAATTAAGAAATATATACGTTTTTATATAATTAGTGAATTTTAATATAACAATATAGTAATGATAAGAATATGAAAAAATTCAAATTATATTCAAATTATGAACCGGCAGGGGACCAACCAAAAGCTATTAAAGAATTAGTTGAAGGCATAAATCGAAAAGATAAATATCAAGTTTTGCTTGGTGTGACTGGTTCAGGTAAAACTTTTACAATCTCAAATGTGATAGAACAGGTGCAAAAGCCCACTCTTGTGCTTTCACCAAATAAGACCTTAGCAGCTCAGCTTTATAGCGAATTTCGACAATTTTTTCCTGAAAATGCTGTAGAGTATTTTATATCATATTATGATTATTATCAACCTGAGGCATACATTCCAACAACAGATACATACATAGAAAAGGATTTTTCGATAAATGATGAAATTGATAGATTACGATTGCGTGCGACAAGTGCTCTTGTAGAGGGGAGGCGTGATGTAATTGTTGTGGCATCAGTAAGTAGTATTTATAGTATTGGTAATAAAGATGAGTTCAAGAAATTTTTAACACATATTTATGTAGGGATGCGATTTCCCAGGCAAAAATTTTTATTTAGATTAACAGAATCGCATTATTCAAGAAACGATTATGATTTCCAACGCGGCACATTCCGTGTTCGTGGTGATATAATCGATATTGTACCATCTTATGAAAATGATACAGGAATTCGAATTGAATTTTTTGGGGATACTATTGATAGAATTAGTTCTTTTAATATTGTAACGGGAAAAATTGAGGAATCCTTTGATGACTATACAATATATCCCGCAAAGCTTTTTGTAACATCCCAGGAATACCTTGACCGAGCAATGGCAAACATCCAAGATGAACTTTATTTGCGTGTAAATCAATTGCATGAAGAAGGCAAATTGCTGGAAGCGCAAAGGCTTGAGCAACGCACAATGTTCGACCTTGAAATGATGCGAGAGGTAGGATATTGCTCCGGAATTGAAAATTATTCAATGCATTTATCAGGAAGACAATTTGGAGAGCGTCCGCAATGTCTGTTTGATTATTTTCCCGAAGATTATTTGCTTGTTGTTGATGAAAGTCATATTTCAATTCCACAAATTCGTGGAATGTACCTTGGCGACCGTTCACGGAAACAAACGCTTGTCGATTTTGGTTTTCGGTTGCCTTCAGCACTTGAAAATAGGCCCTTAAAATTTGATGAATTCGAATCCTTGATTAATCAAGTTATATTTGTTAGCGCAACCCCTGGATTTTATGAATTGGAAAAATCAGAAGGTGTTGTTGTCGAACAGCTTATACGTCCAACTGGATTGCTTGACCCTGTTGTTGAAGTCCGTCCCATTCGCAATCAAATTGATGATTTAATTGAAGAAATTCGTAAAAGAGCAGAAAAACACCAGCGAGTGCTTGTGACAACATTAACAAAACGAATGGCAGAAGATTTAGCGGATTATTTGCAAAATCTTGGTATCCGTGTTGCATATATTCATTCTGATTTTACTGCACTTGAGCGAGTTGATATAATTAGGGATTTGCGATTAGGTGAAACTGATGTTTTAGTGGGTGTGAATTTATTACGTGAAGGTTTAGATTTACCCGAGGTATCGTTAGTTGCGGTACTTGATGCAGATAAAGAAGGATTTTTACGTGATGAACGATCGCTTATGCAAATTTCAGGGAGAACAGCTCGCAACGCCGAAGGCAAAGTAATTTTATATGCTGATAGATTGACTGGCTCAATTCAAAAAGTAGTGGCTGAAACTACTCGCAGACGTGAACTTCAAATGCAGTATAACAAAGAGCACAATATTAACCCCGAAACAATTTATAAATCAATTGAAGATATTTTGAATGCGACATCTGTTGCGGATATTCATAAAAATGTCGTTTCTCAGCGAGAGAAATCTGAGAAAGCACGAGTAAAAATTAAAGACCCAATTTCCGAGCATTTATCCAAAAAACATAAACAAGATTTGATTGATGAACTTTTTGCAGAAATGAAGAAAGCTGCTAAAGAATTGGATTTCGAACGTGCAGCGGAATTACGCGACGAAATCCAATCTTTGCAAGAAAAAGAATCAGTTTCATAATGAGGAATATTTAAAATAATTATTAATTATCTATTCACTTTTTTTGATTACGGGGTTTAATTTTTCTTTTGAGAAAAATATTTTTCGCGTTGCTTCAACTGATACAAAAATTCCAAGAATGAATAAAATAATGGCAATAATCAATAACAAATAATTATGTTTTGGTAGATATAGCCACAACCCTTGATAAAATAATGCAGATTCTGTAATTGCAAGCATAATATATGCGGGGATTAATGTGAACCATTTTGGTGCTTTTATTCCAAAAAGATATGCAGATGCAGTGAATAAAGCAAGAGTACCAATTAATTGATTTGAAGCGCCAAAGATAGGCCAGATTGCCTGGTAACCATTCCCAATACATAATATATATGCAAAAACAAGACTTGAACCTGATGCAAAATATCTGTTTTTAAAGATTCCACCAAAGCGTATTCCCAATGTTTCTTGCATTACATATCTATTCAATCTTGCTGAAGCGTCAAGAGTAGTCAAAATAAATGCATTTAGCATCAAAATTCCAAATTGCACACCCACTATAAGAGGAATCCCTAATACTTGTGCAACTCGACCTAAGGCATTCCCAAATACAATCTCGGCACTTTGACTTAAAAATCCTTGGAAAGCATTCGGATTATGTGACGTTCCTGTTGGGTCCCATACTAATACACTTGATACCATAGTTACGACAAGCACAGCCAGAAGTCCTTCGGTAAGCATTCCACCAAAAGCAATTTTTTGGGCATTCTTCTCACTATCTAATTGCTTTGCTGTTGTCCCCGAAGCGACAAGCGAATGAAATCCCGAAATTGCACCGCAAGCTATTGTAACAAATAACATTGGAAATAATGGCGTACCTTGATTAACAAATGAAATATAAGCCGGACCGGTAATTGTTGGATTTAGTACAATAACACCAATTATACCAATCACCATCCCAATAATCAAAATATAAGTTGAAATATAATCACGAGGTTGTAATAACAGCCAAACAGGAATAATTGATGCAATAAATGAATAAAGAATAATTATAATCAGCCATATATCATAGCTTAGATAAATTGGATGACTTAAGCCATACCAGACCGTTAATCCTAAAGCGACTAATGCAAACACAGTTGCAATGAATACATTGATTTTCAATCTGTATATCATCAACCCAAAAATTATAGCAATAACAATCAAAGCAATTGTTGGGAATGCAATACCTGGTTCCTCAATTAATGTTTTTGCTGTTAAATCTGAAAAGACTGCTTGAACTAGAGCAAGAGTAAACCAGACGAAAACAGCAAATAATGTGCTTGCAGTGCGTGATACCGCACCATCAGCAATTTCGACAATTGAGCGCCCTTCATTACGTATTGATATCACCAGAGCTGAAAAATCATGGACAGCACCCATAAAAACTGAACCAATCAATATCCATAGCAATGCGGGTAACCATCCAAATAGTGCATAAGCAAGAATTGGGCCTACAATAGGTCCCGCTCCTGCAATTGCAGAAAAGTGATGACCAAATAATACAACAGGATTTGTAGGCACAAAATCCAAACCATCGTAATTTGTATGTGAAGGTGTGGGGCGGGATTTATCAACTTTTAAGACTTTTTTCCCTAATTTCCCACCATACCAGAAGTATCCAAAAATGAACCAAGCGATGGCAAATAGCATAATTTGTAACGCATTCAACATAATTAATCTCGAATTTTTTTGAATTCTACTAAATTATGAAAATCTATGTTGAAATTGTTCTAATCAGAATATATAATTTAACATTATTATAATGAAAAGAATTAATTTTGTAGTTATATAAAGATTTACAATGCGAATTAAGTTTATATGAAATTTTTTAGCCAATTTATTACATTACTACTTTTGCTATTTATTATCAGCTGTAGCAACGAAAAAATAATCAATGAACAGGGCAAACCTAAAATAGACAAAGTTATTCCCGAAGAAACTTGGGTGGGGGATACATTGACAATTTATGGATCATATTTTGGTGACCCATCTATAACAAGTTATATAAAATTTGATGACCAAAATATTATCAATTCTAAGCAATGCCTCAAATGGACAATTTCTCAAATTAAAGTAATTGTTCCATTAACTGCCACAAATCGAATAATAGCAATAGTTGATAACGATACATCAAATTCATATCCAATAAAAATAAGCAGGTTACCAAAAATTGAATGTGTTGAAATAACAAATGGTTCGTTTATTATGGGTTCAAACAATGGATTGATTGATGAAAAGCCCCTCCATACAGTTCAAATTTCACAATCTTTTTTAATATCCATATATGAAATAAATCAATTCATATACGAGCAAGTAATGGGAGTAAATCCAAGCATTGTAAAGGATTATAGCCTTCCCGTAGATAGTATAAATTGGATTGATGCAATTCAATTTTGCAATAAATTATCTGAGATTGATAGCCTAAAACCTGCATATAAATTTTTTGGCGAAAATGTTGTATGGGATAAGTCGGCAAATGGATGGCGATTACCAACAGAAGCAGAATGGGAATACGCTTGCGAAGCTGGAAAAACAGGGGAGTATTCAAATAATTGGTCATTAGATGATCTTGGCTGGTATAATATGAATTCGGGGCTTCATTCGCATCCAAGCGGGAGAAAGCGGGCAAATGATTGGGGGCTTTATGATATGAATGGCAATTTGTGGGAATGGTGTTGGGATTTCTATTCTGCTGATTATTATAAAACATCTCCCACAATCGACCCAACCGGACCTGATTTAGGAGATAGACATATATCACGTGGTGGATCTTGGAATGACGGTAATTTCTTTTGCCGTGCTGCAAATAGATTCTATCCTGATAGCTCAATCCAATCCACAGGCTTTAGAATTGTTAGAAATGTAATAAATAAATAATATAAATAATTCATTTTATTTTTTTGGAAAAATCATAGGAAGAATATGTTAAAAAGTATGACAGGCTTTGCAAAAGCAGAATTTGCAAAGGATTATATTAAAGCAACTTGCGAACTTAAATGTGTGAATGGTAAATTTCTTGACCTAAATATTAGACTTCCTCGCAATCTTCAAAGTTTGGAATTGCAGTTACGTGATATGCTGAAAAATCGCATTTCGCGTGGAACAGCAACTTTGATTGTTCAGGTTGAATATATTGACCCAACGAAAGCTCTGGCTTTTAATGAGGAAAAAGCAAAAGCAGTATATGAACATTTAAATTCTTTGAAAAATTCTTTGAAAATCAAGGATCCAATTCACCTCGAACATTTGATTAATTTTGATGAATTTTTTATTGAAGTAAATAATCAAGAAGATGAAAAATTAATCAGTCAAGTTGTAAAGCAAGCTACTAATCAAGCTTTAATGAACCTTGAAAAAATGCAATTAATTGAAGGGAAAAATTTAGAAAAGGATATCTTTCGACGATTACAAAGTTTTCAAACAAATCTTGATAAAATTCGCGCTTTAAGTTTGGAAAAAGTTCCTCAAGAACGCGAGAAATACCGCCAAAAAATTGCTCAGCTCTTCGAAAGTGATGAAATTGACGAACAACGATTATATCTTGAAATCGTTATTCTTGCTGATAAACTTGATATAACTGAAGAATGCACACGATTGGATTCGCATATTAGCTTTTTCAATGAAGCTTTAAAAAGCAAAATTTCAGAGGGAAGGAAAATCAATTTCCTCATCCAAGAGATGAATCGGGAAATCAATACAATTGGCTCTAAGGCTAATGACGCAGAAATTTCTCAACTTGTTGTTCTTGAAAAAGAAGAACTCGAACGCATTCGCGAGCAAATCCAAAATGTAGAGTAAATTAAGTGTCGTATATAGCAAATATTGGCAAAGGATTTATAGATTTTATTGCTCCAAAGTATTGCCTTGTATGCAACAATCCTATTTCTGAAAATGAACAAACAAGCTATATTTGCGATGAATGTTATCATAATATGCCATTTGCTCCACAATCGGAAGTAATAATGGATAGAATGTTTGAAATTTGGAATGCCGATGATATTGCAATTAGCAAGATTTGCTCATTATTTTCGGTCAAAGATGCGAAATATATGCAACTGATTCATAGCTTAAAATATTATTCTTTAAAAAATATTGGTATTGAGCTTGGCAAGTTATTAGGTAATAGATTATTGCAGGAAAATATGACTGAGTACGAAGCAATTATACCTGTTCCTATACACAAAGCAAAAGAAAGAGAGCGGGGATATAATCAATCCAATTACATTGTAAATGGAATTTATGAGGTGTTGAAAATTCCTCCAAATTATAAAATGGTGCAAAGGAAAATATATACACAGACCCAGACAGCACTTAATGCAGAACAACGCAAATCCAATGTGGAGCATATTTTTGAAATTAACAGGAATACTGATAAGCAATATATTATAAATAAGTCCTTTTTAATTGTGGATGATGTCTTTACAACAGGTTCAACGCTTAATTCATTAGCATTAATGTTACTTGATAAAGGAGCAAGAAAAATTGATTGCGCAACTCTTGGAATAGCATAATTTTAGATTAGATTAATTAATTTTATAAAATAATTTTAAAAAAATTCACTTTTAATGTAACTTTTTTTAATTTTAAACGTCTAATATAAAAAAGGAGTTGGAATGCAAAAACATTTTACACATTTCTTCTATATTCTATTATTATTATATTTAATACATATACCTTCAATATATTCGCAAGATAAAATTGAAATTTTGCTATCGGGCAAAACATTAATAGTAAATGATTACAATGTGGTTGCGAATTGCTGCTCGAAGTTTAAAGATGATGTTCAAAAAGATGGCAATAGGATTATTATAATTCAAACTGATACAAGCACAACTAAATGCTACTGCAATTGCAATTTTGATTTAACACATTCAATTACAAATTTACTAAATGGAAAATATAAGATAGAAATATATCGAGCTGAATTTAAAAAGTATGGTTACAGTGAAGATAAAACATATCTTGTATGGTCAGGTGAATATGAAATTACAAATGGTGGCTCACAAAAAGTGCAATTTACAACGGAGTTTACGCAATCGGATTGCAAAAAAGAAACACGAATTAGTACAAAATCAAACAATCAACCTATAAAAGTAGAAGTTTACCCTAATCCTGCAAAATCCGAAATTACAATCAAATTCTCGGCACTTGATGAAAGCGATATTCATATTTCTATCTATAATTTCTTAGGGAAAGAAGTTTATTCCTACGAAAAAAAGAATTTGGATGAAGGTATTCAAACGGTCAATTTAACATTGGAATCATTACCCGCAGGAATGTATATTGGAAAGCTTTTTCTATCAAATGGAAGAACAGAGACCTTTAAAATTGTATGGTCCAAATAAGTCCTTGCTATCATTATAATAATGGATTATTTTGAATATTTCAATACTTTACATTATAAAAGCGATGCAGATATATATAACTTATTAAAAAGTTGTTTAATCAGAGATCATTTTGGGTATTATGTTAATGAGAAATATATTCAAGCATTATATGACCGAGCAATGGACCGTAATCCAAAAATATTTTACGATGCACTGCAAGATGCACTTATTACTATTCATAATTGGAGCTTCAAAATGAGCGAAGCAAAAGTAATTGAAATAAAACGGCTCGATTATTTAAGCGATTACGAAATTCGAGAGCTAGTTGCTACAATTGGTGCTGCCAAAAAGAATCCACCGCTTGACTTGTCAAATCCTCAGCGATCTGCCATTACCGAAATTTTTGGCATTGCACCTGAAAATATGTTGTTTTGTCGAGTGGGGGGTGATTCAATGGTAAATGCGAATATTTATGACGGCTCCACATTGGTTATTGATACTGCAAAAATTGCAAGAAATAATGACATTGTTGTGATTTCACTGAATAATGAATTATTTGTAAAACGGATACAATTTAATAATGGTAATATTTCATTAATTTCCGAAAATGATGGTTACGACCCTTACAAAATTCGTCCCGACGACCATTACAAAATCGTGGGAGTTGTCAAACAAATTATTCAAAATCTCTGATATTAATTGCTATTTTAACAATTAGCCTTAATATAAATATCCTCTCCTATCCTTTCAATTGATTTTATATGCATTTTTGTTGTATTTTCCATTTTTTCAATATGCAAATCGCTAAATGCTTGCAAACCATTGCCTAATATTTTTGGTGCAACAAAGATTTGAAATTCATCAACAAGTTTATTATGGACAAAATTGGAAAACAATTGAGCACCCCCCTCAACCATTATCGAAGTTATGGATAATTCAGAACCTAATTTCCTTATAAGATGCACCAAATCAATTTTATTTCTATAATTTAATCTAACGGGAATAAGTTGGACATTTTGTTCTATAAGTAATCCAGCTTTAACAGAAGTTATAGCATTTTCATCGCAGACAATGTATGATTTGTTTCTATATTCATCAGTAAAAAGATTTAAATCAAGGGGAAGAGATAGATGCGAATCTAATACAATCCTTTTTGGAGTTGGTAAATCATTTTCTCGCACAGTTAGATGGGGATTATCCATTATTGCAGTATTTTTACCAATCAAAATTGCATCAACCTCGGAACGCAGATATTGTACTTTGCTTCGCGATTCAGGGGAAGTTATCCATTGGCTGACACCATTTTTCAATGCAATATTTCCATCAATGGATTGCGCAATTTTAAGAATAATGTATGGTTCTTTAGTTTTAATCCATTTTGCAAAGCCTTTATTTATCTCTTTTGCCTCCTCTTCGAGAATTCCTACTTTTACTTCAATGCTCGATGCTTTAAGTTTTTCAATACTTTTGCCCGATACCATTGGATTTGGGTCAATCATTCCAATCACTACGCGCTTAAAATTATGTTTTATTATCTCATCTACGCAAGGTGGCGTTTTCCCATAATGGAAACAAGGTTCAAGATTTACAACAAGTGTGCAATCAGAGAAATCAGTTCGATTTGCGTTGTTTATAGCATCAATTTCTGAATGATGAGCTCCAAATTTTTTATGCCATCCCTCAGAAATAAAATTTCCATCTTTATCAAGTATAACTGCACCCACTCGTGGATTTGGGCTGACATAACCTGTGCCCCGTTTTGCTAAGTCCAATGCTCTCTGCATTGCTTCGCTTTCGGTCATTAATCGCTCCAAAAATCTATCATCGAGACATAATTGATTGGTACAGCTGGAATTATCAATTTCGCCTTGCATTCGCCTTTAAATTTCATTTTCTCACTTGCGAAATTTACACTTTGTTGATAAATATAATAATTGCCAATTTCCTCAGGAAGCACATTTGAAATCATTTGTAGAAAGTTTTTGCCTTCGCTAGAATTATAGATAATTTTTTCATTTTGAATTTCCAACCTTAATTTCTCGCTTGTTGGCAAATACGAACCCTGAACAGTGTTTAATCGTATCGCCAAAAGCTGGAAGTTATACACACCGTCACTAATCTTTATTGTTGGTAATAAATATAGCGCTTGTATCTCGGGAAAAATATCAGTGTAATTTATATCATCAATTGATTTTTCGATTGTGTATTTTCCATAATTTGAACTTAAGACTATATTAATTTTGCTTTGTTTCCAATCATTTGGAAGTTCATCTTTTTTAAATTTTTGTATATATGCATAAGTCAAATTAATTTGCTGTTCTGCCCCCTTATAGCTGGAATTAATAATCTCTTGCGGATACGTTGCAGAATCTTCACTTTGTCCTCTGAAATATACTTTTAAATATTCCATCTTAGGAACACTCCTGCTTAATTCTAAAGGAAGTTTTGAATTAATCAGAAAATAAAAATTAACAGAATCTTGATTTTCTATATAAAACGCCATCAAATTTTTCATAATAAATTCCTTAGCATTTTTTTTGGAATTAAAACTTGAACAAGCTAGATTGCTAAATAATACTATTAAAATTAATAATTTCGTTATCTTTTTCATCTTTATAATAACTTATTATTGCAAATTAAATAATTTTCTCATTATTTTAATTTTTTTATTAAAATAATTATTAAATTTGAAAATATTCTCGGGGGGAAAATGAAATATCGCAAAATTATATATGCTTTATTTATCATTATTTCTATGTTAAATATAAATATAGCAAATGCAGGTAGTGCAGGTAGCAACTATTCAATTGAGACAATGAATATTGTAAATATGCCGACCGCAGGCAGTATTCCTTTGAAAAGTCAATTCTTTGAATTGTATTTTTCGCAAAATTCCTGCCTTAACATAAAAATACTTGATGCACCGTTTAAGAATTTTTATTTTGGGCTTTCCGAGGGAGCCACTAATTTTTTTGGTGATGGAAATATTACTTTTCAAAAATACCCAGGCGTAATTGCAAATTTCCGCATATTGAATGAAGGAAAATATTATCCCGCTATTGGAATTGGAATTAATACGCAAGGCAAAGGCAATTATAACGAATCTAATGGTCAATTTGATTTTATCAGCCCTGGTGCGTATCTTGCAGTAAGCAAATCGTTTTTATGGTCGCTTGGTTATTTTGGTTTGCATATCGGCACAAATTATTCATTTGAACCCGCATCAAGCAATCGGCAATTTAATTTATATTTTGGCATCGAGCAATCATTAACAGATAAATCCTCAATCAATTTAGAATATGATGTTAATACGCCTGAAAATCCCGACTTTGTTTTCAATAGAGCATTGCTAAATCTTGCGCTACGTTATTCTATAGATAATAATATTACAATTGATTTGAATTTTTTGGATTTATTTGAAACTAAAACTTCAGTAATGAGGTATTTGAAAATTGAGGGAATAATTAATTTATTTTAATAAAAAATGGGCTGCGGTTTCTCCCGAAAGACAGCCCACAAGACTGTTATCACAACAGTACCTTACAATCTATTAATTTGTAGACGTTATTAAAATAATATATTTTTTATTAATATTTTCTAGGAATTCTTTCATTTTTTGTTATTCTTTGGTTGAGTTAAATCTTTTATATCATTTAGATTTAATTTACCTGTAATTTGGATGAGTGTCACCTCATCAGACTCATAAGTTAACATTAAAAATTCACTGACTTTATCATTTGCATCTTTTTTGATAAGCATCATCACTTTTTCATCCTTTTTGGAAACATTCATCAGCTGAGAGTATTCCCTTGTATTTATTATCCCAAGCAATTCATTATAAATTGAAATAGCAGGAAGCTTTCCGCCATCATCTTTGCTATATGTCAAAATCTTGATTCCACTAATATCTTTTGCAATTTCTTTTATTTTTTTGTCGTCTTCTTTATTCTTTTCTTTATTGCCATTCATCTCATTAAAAACATATCCTAGACTGCTTCCCGGGATATTGACTACGGTAAAGCCATCCTGCCCCGAATATGTTTTCATTATCAAATCCATATCTGCCGAAGATGCTAATTGGAGTGATAATATAAATAATATCACTATTATATTTAAAGTTCTTATTTGTAGTTTTTTCATTATTTAAACCCTTAATTTGATTCTTTTTTTGATAAATTTAATTTATTAAGCGCATTCATTCCGTCTTGTAAATATTCCAATTTATCTAATTTTCCCAGTCCCTTATTCAAATTTTCAGACACAGCATATAACGCATATTTTGTAATCCTATATGTTGAGTCAGGATCGGTCACGGTAATCACATTGCTTTGCTTGTGAGAAAATGGATCTTTTGGCAAAAAGAAAATTATAGAAATTATTAGCAATATCGCCGCAGCTGCCGCAGTTATCCAATATGATCTCCGTCTTGTATGATAAATTTCGCTGACTTTAGGTAATTCATAATCATAATTTTGATATTTAATCTCTCTTTCCTGTTGATAAAACACAAATTGCGATTGATATTTCTGCAATTCTTGAGCCACTTCCTCATTATTGAAATAATCGCGAAGGACAGCTTCTTCTTCAAGTGTGGTATCGCCTTCGTAATATTTTTCGAGTAATTTTTTAATTAAATCTATATCCATTTTCATATTCCTCTAATTTCTCTTTAACTTTTTTTCTTGCACGTGAAAGATTCACTTTGACATTATTTGGTTTCATATTCATAATTTTAGCAATTTCTTGCATTTCCATTCCTTCGATGTCTCGCAATTGCAATATGGCACGTTGTTTTGCGGGAAGTGAAGCGATAATTTTTTCTACAATTTTAACTTGTTCTTTTTGTTCGAGCATAATATCGGGATTGAGGGATTTCTGCGTCGGGAAAATTCCTTTAATTGGAACAAGTTGAATATGCCGCGTGCGTAATTTATCTATGCAATAATTTTTTGTCACTCGCATTGCAAATGCTTCAATATTTTTTGTGCTATCAATCATATTGCATTTTTCCCATAATTTAATAATCACTTCCTGCACAGCATCTTTTGCATCTTCCTCATTTTTCAATAGCCTGCGAGCAAATCGGTACAATTTATCTTGCAATGGAATAATTTTGCTTAAATATTCTTTTTCTTCCACTATTATAAATACGAAAAAAACGAAAATAAGTAACAAAATAAAAATCCCATTCATTTAGAGAATGGGAATTTAATAAAGAGGGAATTGACGTTATTGTTTTATAAATTTCCTGACTTCTGTTTTGGTTGCGTTTGAAAATCTAATGGTATAGAAGCCGGGCAGAAATGAAGCAACATTAATTTTATCAGAATCAATAAAACCTGATTGCATATTATTTCCAAGCAAATCGTAGATTTCATAATTCCAGCCTGAATATGGGGATATATTTATAAAATCATTTGCGGGATTTGGATAGATGAGATTGCTATTCATTGGATCATTATCATTTACACTTGTAATTATATCCGATATTTTCGCACGGAAAACACCATCTTTTTGTGTTGCAGCAAAAATATAATCACCAATCGTTGCTAAATCTCTTACCCATAGATTTGTTAAACCCTCACTTTTCTGGATCCATAGATCACCACCATTTGTTGAGTAATATACACCACCCTCAGGCCCATCCAATGCCGCTGTGCCAATAAAAATTATATCATCCTTAACTAAGTAAGATCTTACATCGGGCATTGTTAAACCGGAATTTATTTTTTCCCAATTATCTCCATAATCAGTAGAGCGTAACATACCCTCTCCCCAACCTCCTATAAATAATGTATCTCCTTTTACTTTGAAAAAATTGAAGATGGACTGCTCCCTTATAGTATCCCACGACGTACCCCCGTTCGTTGAACGTACAAGTCTAAATTCATTGGTATATAAATATATAAGTTTGTTATCAATATATATATCCTGTGCTAACATAGGCGATAATATCCTTTCCCAGCTATCACCCTCGTTTGTAGATAAATATATACCATTAGCAGGATCTAAAACAATCACACTATCTCCAAATATTTCGAAATTATAAACATAAGTATCTCCATTAAATAATGGCAAGTTAGAATTCTTTAATACCCATGTTTCCCCCTCATTAGTTGAAACATATATATCAAAAGGAAGGAAACTACCTTTTGAGTTTACTACTCTGTGAGCTTTGCATAACCATATATTAACACCTTGTGCTTTCAGGAGTCTAATTTTTGGTAAACTATCTGAATCTATATCTAAGCCATTATTAGTCTGTGTCCACTTCTCACCAAAATTTGAAGAAACAAAAACACCAAAATAATCAGTTCCTGCAAAAATTAAATTATTTTTTATCGTCAAATTATTTACATAAATTGATTCAGGGAATCCATTATTAACAGGAATCCATTGGGAATAAGAAATAGTAACTACTACAAAAAAGACAACAAAACTTACTAATTTTTTCATTAAATACTCCAATTTTTAAAGGCAGAGGGTAATTGACTCTCTCCTAATGATACTGAATCAATTGTGATATTATTTGCTTTTGTTACCATTGAACTGGCTAAACAAAAGATGAACAATGTAGTAAGTATCGCCATTGTGCGCACAATGGACGTCCTTGAATTTGAATTGGATTTACTATTCCTGCTTGCTGATACAATAAACCAAAATGGCTTATCGTCAGATCCTTTGATCCTTTGATCCTTTGATCCTTTGATCTTGTGTTAAAGTTTTCCATATATCCTCCGTTTTTAGTTAATAATATTGAAAAAAATAACACAGCAATTTAATCTATAGAAATTTAAACTGCTTTCGCAATTTGAACATTTTTAAAATTCCCCCTTCATCACTTTTTCTATTTTGCATCTACCTCTAAATGCAATTTAAAACAAAATAAAATAATATCCAAATTTTTTTTATTTTTTATTAATTTTCCACTATACTCCCCTCTTATCCGGTTCCCAGATGAATTTGTGGATTTGCAATTGCAGGCGGATAGGGAGATGCGTGGCAAGTATCCATTGAGATAAAACGATTGGCTCTAATTTCCCAAACACAGGAGAAAAAAGTAGATTCTCAGTAATGGCAAATGTATTATTTCGTGATATATAATCCATTGCCCAATCAAAATCCCCGCGGTCGCTGATTACAAATTTTATTTCATCTTTTTTGTTCAAATACTTTAAATTTTCAATTTTATTAAATTTTGACATATTCGAAGCGGGACATTTTATATCTAATATTTTAATAATATCGGGATGGAGTTTATCAATTAATTTGCTACCGCTTGTTTCGATTGCAACGGTATAGCCATTTTCAATTAAATAATTCATTAAATCAATGCTATTGGATTGCACAAGTGGTTCGCCACCTGTGAATTCAATAAAATTGCAATTGAAAGATTTAATATGCTCCAAAATTTCCCAAAAGGTCATAATTTGCTCAATTTGTTTTATTTCGAGAGCATAAGGAGTATCGCACCAAGTACATCGTAGATTGCAACCTTGAAGGCGAACAAATACACACGGCAATCCTGCTCTTGTCCCCTCCCCTTGAATAGAATAAAAAATCTCAGAAATATTTAATGTGTTATTAAAAAAATCATTTTCAAGCATTTTCAGTCATTTTAAATTAGTATAAACGAAGTTATGATATCAACTAATATTTGAAATGGAAAATTAGAAGCAATTTTAAAAAAAACAGCAAGATTAATATAAAATCAACCCTGCTGTGTTTAGAATTTCAATAATTCAAATTATTTTTTACCATTTTGCATTCCTGGAATTCCATCCCAAAGCAAGAAATTTTCAGGGGATTTTACCATTCTATCAAGCATCTGATTTTTGCCAAGGTTTGGTCTATCCTTCAATTCGGGGTATTTCTCAAGCAATTCTTTGTGCAATTTATCAATTTGTGGTTTAATTTCATTTTGGAATTTTTCTAAATCTGATTTCAATTTGTCGAATTGCTTTTGATTATTTTTAATAATTTTGTCAATTTCTGCTTTATTAGCCTGCATCTCAGCTCGTCTTTGTGCCATTTGTGTAGAATCCATTCTTTGGTGTGGTCCCCCTTGCCCATTCTTGCGATTATTTTGCATTTGCTGCATTGCATTTTGTCTATTGTTTGTTGCATTATTACGCAAATCATTTAATTTCTCTAAATCAGATTTTGAGATAGATTTGTCGAAATTATTTTTGATTTCCAACAATTTAGGATGGATTTGAGTTTGACCGAATTTTTGCATTTCTTCTTGATACGCTTTTAGAGCTTCCTTTTCATCATCGCTCAGTCCTTGTCTTGGAGCAGCCATTACCGATACTGTTGCAACCAACATTGCTACAATTGCGAGATTAATGATTTTTTTAAACATATAACGCCTCATTTAATTTTAAATACAGAATTTAGACAGTAAAATAGAAGAAAAAGTTTAAAGATTCAGCAGAATTTATGTAATTTATCATTAATCTATAGCTTAACCGACGAGGAAATATTGCCATTTCCGAGCAGATGGCTAAAGCCATCTGTTGCGTATTCCTACCATATTGCAACAGTGGGCTTCAGCCCTCTGCATAAAGATAAACTACATTGTTTATCACAGTGGGCTTCAGCCCACTGCAATGATTCTGCACCACGATGGTCAAGATACATAAACAGTGGCACAATCATCCTTGATTGTGTAAATTCCTTGATTGTGTAAATTCCTTGATTGTGTAAATTCCTTGATTGTGTAAATTCCTTGATTGTGTAAATTCCTCACTGTTTAAATTCCTCACTGTAGAGATGGCATCTATACCGTCTCTACATTCTACAATAACCAGCACCTAGTATCTTTCCCACCTACTCCTTTATAAATTTAAATACATAATTTCCGCGACCGTAATCCAGTATTATATTGTAAAAACCACGCGGGACGTCTGCTACGTCAAGTTCTATTTCATTTTTCCCCTCACTGAGGATACCTTGCCATAAACTACGCATATTTCCATTATAGTCGGAAAGCTTTATTTCTGCTTGCACAGGCTTATTGATATATACTCGCAAGCCTGCTCTGTCACGTACAGGATTTGGATATATTAGATTATCTCCACCTTGCACTATATTCTTAACACTCAATATCTTAGGCGTTTTAAAAATGTCTGTTCTAAATGTGCTATGGTCATTATGCGATGCCGCGGCAACAAGAAATTTATATCCTGTGTTAGGCTCAAATGTATCCACCGTATAAGATGTGTCGGGATAATCAATCAATATCAAAATATTACTATAATTAAGCGTATCAGTTATTATATACCCACGATTTATAAGAAACATTACATCATACGTTGTCGCACCCTCTACTCTTGACCATCTCAATTGCAAACTGTCCTGTATGTCAAGTTCATAAGGATGACCAACGGGTGGGGAATATATTATGGGCATTTCAAGATTGCCCGCCACCGTCCTACAGCTTGGTGGTCCATTAGAAGGCTCACTGTTCATCGATCCATTTGCCAAATCATTCATTGCTATTATAGAGAAACCATAAGTACTTGAATACCATAATTGCACATCCACTGATGTATCTCGTGTGACTATGTATCCCTGGTGCTTCCTTTGTCTGTCTACATACATTTGACCATAATCAGCAGTATAAAATCTCCCCCAATAATTCACCATATACTTTGTTGCACCTTCCACTCTATTCCATCTGATTGTGTTATCAACTTCATATTTTCCACTTGAGTCTTTTCTTATCAACTTCCCTTCAAATGGCGGAACTAACTGCTTTTGACCTCTATATTTATTAATGAAATCATATCCAAACTGAATCATATATGATGGATTTATATAACGTATATCTCCCCAATATCCAAGATATCCTAATTCCCAGGTTTTCCCTCCATCTGTTGTCCTTTTATAAGTGCTCTTATTCTCAAAAGTTCCCACCAACATATAATTGTTCTCATCGTAAATACTATAATATTGCAAATTATTTCCACCTTCCATATTATCAAATATCATTGTCCAAGTATAGCCCCCGTCTGTCGTTTTAAACAATTTTCCAGTTGTGTCGTTTGCTTGTATATATCCTATTTTCTCATCTAAAAATGTTATATTATTAATTTCATAGCCAGGTATTGAAACACTATGCCAATTTGCACCTAAATCTTCGCTTAATAATATTGTTTGCTTATCAGGGAGAATTGCGATTTTATTTTGATTTGGAAATGCTAATCTATTATCTATTGTATTTCTTTTACTATAAAAATATTTTGAAGTATCAGATTGATAGATTTCTTTATATGTAGACCAGCAATCCTCTGTATAAAGCAATTTGTATGAGCTCGGAAAAGAATTAAACGTATTTCCTATTGACTGTAACAATAATATCCCCTTTTGTTCATCAAGCATTATAATATCCTTTGCCTGTGTATTTGAATCAAGTAATCTTTTTTCCCAAGTTTGACCCCCATTGTGTGTTATTAATATTTTACCATAGAATTTATATGTTGGTTCAGCTCCGCCCCCTGGCTGATTAACGAATTTTAATAATTCAGTTGAATCACCAACTACAATTATCGTATTCTTAGAAGGGTAGGCAATTGAACGATTTCGATTTGACTTCCGTTGCTCAGGTGTTGTTGGAATTACAGTTGAATATACAATTCTTTCATTACTTATTTGAGTCCAATTAAGCCCACCATCCTCAGTTTTTACGATCCCTCTATAAGCGTTTGATTTTTTAATATTAGTACCAGGGTAAAATTCACCTTCATCTCGAACATACCATTGTAATGCAACATAGTGGTTTGAATCATAAATTGCAAAAGTTCTAGCTGTAAAGTCACCAGCTAGTGGATCATCTTGTAATACTAAACCGGCGGGATAATAATCCCATTTATCTGTTAATTGAGAATAGAGATTAAAAGTAAGAATTTGAAAAACACCTAACGTAATTATAAAAAACAATATTTTTTTCATATCATTATCCTTTTTTTAATTTGACAAAATTTTTAAATTTAATAAATTATAATAAAAGAACGAAAAATGACTACTGAATTGAAATATATCTCATTTGCCCGTTTTTATGGTCCTCTTCCTTTTGTGGTGGCGGGCGTCCGCAGTGAATTGCGAGATATTTTGTGAAGTTGATAATAAATATAATACTCCCCCCCCCGCAAATTTTTGGGGTTTGGAAGATCCCAACTTTGGTTTATTGAAGTGAAGCTAGAAATGCGTAAAAAAATTACACTATTCCTCCAAAACAAAGACTGTTGGGCAATGAGATAATATTTTTCAAAGATATATAACAAAAAATCAACATATAATTTTCTATTTTAAAATAATACAAAAAATAATCTATAATAATAAGACAGAAAAATTGCAAAAAAGTTGCAGATTACTACAAAATAATTGTAAAATGCAGTAATAAAATGGTAATTCTTTCTTTTATTGGATAGACCAATTTAATTTGTGCTTGGGTGTTCAAGCAAATATTGAATCCGATTTAAAATTTGTCGTTCCAGTATTCCATTTGATTCCCAAAAATGCACTTTTGCGGTAGCATGCTCCTCCATTCCACTAATTTCACCTTTTAGTTTAACAATGGTTGTTCCGTTGGGTTGTTCAGTGAGCCAAAATTTATATTGAATTCTTCCGCTTGCCCACACTCCACCACGAATTATTGGAACTTGGACGCTAAATTTTTTTAGAACATCCCACGTCGAATCGGTTTTGCCGACAATGACGCAATAATCAGAAAAAATCTTACCTTTATAATACCCTTCGGCAGTTTGGTTGTAATTTTTTTGCAAAATTTGGCATGCTTGCTCATCAATTGCTTTAATTACAGTATTCCACACTGTCTCAAACGATTGTGTGAATGTTCTTTCATATCCCTCAGGATTATATTGTGTTTTAACTGTATCAACTTTAAAAGGGTTAAATTTATCCTCTTCTTCTTGCTGCGAAAATAGATTTAGATTATACGAAAACAATAAGCATAAAGCCAAAAAATATAACTTTTTCATAGTAAGTTCCTCTTTTTGATAAATACAAACATACGAAAAAATGAGCAATTGTTAAATAAAGTTAGTCTATTTTATTCAAAAGATAAAATTTCCTTAAAACAAGCTAAAGAAAATATATAATTAATACTAGCAATAGAACGGGAGCAGAGAACATTATGCTATCAAATCTGTCAAGCACTCCGCCGTGTTCCCAAAATAATTTGCCTGAATCCTTTACATTTGCATCACGTTTAAAGCTTGATTCAATGAAATCGCCAATTTGCCCAAAAGTTCCAATAATTAAACCATCCAGCAATAATATAGAAATCGGTAAATCAATTTTCAATGCGAGCCCAAGCAACCAAAATGATAAAATTCCACTTATCAAACCTGCAATGCCACCTTCCCAACTTTTTTTTGGGCTAATCGAAGGGGCGATTTTATGCTTTCCCCATTTTTTTCCAATAAAGTACGCGCAGGAATCGCAGATCCAAATAGTTGCAAAAAACACAAATAAATAAAATGCCCAATTTGTATTGTTTGTAATTCCGAGAGAAAACAGATAGTTATAGAAGAAACGCAATATAATTAACGATGAAAATGGAATCAGCAAATAAACAAGCCCACCAAATGTTGTTGATATATTTGCAATTGTATTGCCATTATTGCGAAATAAACTTACAGTAAATAAAATTATAAATAAAATCAAAATTTGCTGAATCATTGCAATAAAAATGGAGCCAACATTATGTGTGATGTATGAAAACGTAAAAATCAAATAAATACTAAATAAAATTGATAATCCCGAGATAATTCCAAGTACTGTCAATGGATTATATCCTTTTGCTTTTGCCAATCGGTAGAATTCCCATAAGCCAACAGAGAATAAAAAGGCAAATGCAATAAAATAATACCATCCACCTAAATAAATAATTAACAATACTAATGGGACGCCTATGATGCCCACAATTGTTCGTTTTGCAAGTTCGTTCATAACTCTCCTTCTTTATTATATATATATTCAGGGGCAAAAGGTAATCTTTGGTCAATAAATAAAAATACCTCGCCTGTGTGTATTTCTATAGAAATTTCATCAGCAATCGCAATATTATGTGTTCCTTCTCTAATCCCCAATTCAAGGGCTTCTTTTTCCAATTTCCAATATAAATTGTGAGTTGTTAGAATTGCCTTATTTTTTGGAATTAATGATATAATTTCATCTTTAAATGTTTTTAAACGAAATGATTGATCAATGCAAATTCCATATCTCCCTTTATCGTAAATAGTCAGATTCATAAATTTTGAATAGCGGCTAAGAACGCTCCAATTATTTAATGAATGCTCATAAAGTCCGCCATGAATTCCTAAAATCAATATTCGATTATATCCCTTTTCGGAAGCATATTTCAATGTTTTCTCAAAATCATTTGTTTCTTGCTCTGAAATTTTGATTAATCTATCATTTGGAAATCCTGTTGCAATGGCATCATCACTCGAAAAAGAATCCAAATCGCCAATAATATAATCAGGTATTATGCCATTTTTAATTAACGAAAGACCAGCTCCATCCGCTGCAAAAATTGGTGCTTTGGGCAATTTCTGGATAAGTTCATATTCATCGAATACACCATTGAGAAAAATCAATAAATCAAAGCATTGATTATCATAAGAAATTTCGCAAAATTCTAATTCTTCATACTTTTTATATAATTGCATTAATAATTGACAAAATTGATTATTTTTCAAAATTACAAAATTTTATGGTCTTATATATTCAACAAAGTTATCTTATAACATAAATTAATTTTTTATATATAATTGAAAAACTTTTATAACCTTATAAAAATTCTTAAATTTGTAAAATCATATAAATTCATTTGATGGTAAAAATAGATTTGCATAAATTATTGAGAAGAATATCATCCTATATATTTATTATATTATTAGTATCATTTTCAATTTGCAATCTATCAGCTCAAAATGAAACACAAAGTAATACCAAGCAAATCGTTAATTCTATATCACATAACCTGGTACCATCTACTTTAAATAAGAACCTTTATGAGATAAATATCATTGAATTTGAAGGAATTAAATCTTTTAAATTAGAAGAAATAATTGAAGTTATTCAAACTCAATCAACTGTTAATAATACTCCATACAGGTTTTTCAAATCTTTTTATAAAGAATTTGAAAAAAATAGAGCAACACCAAAAATTTTACTTCATCAATTTAAGCAGGGACTGAATATACTGGGCAAAGACGTACCATTTTTCTATAAAGAACAAATCCAGGAAGATGTTACCTCGATCGAAACCTTCTATCACATAAATGGTTTCCATTTTGCAAAAGTATATTATATGTTTTATCCATCAAAAAATAAACAAAATAATATTTTAAAATTTGTTATTAAAGAAGGACCTCAATTCTTTATAGATACAATTGTTTATCAGGGATTGGGTAGGGTAGATAAGGAAGTGCTTTCAAATATTGAGAAAGCGCGTACAGTAAAAAAGGATTCAAAATTTAGCGAGGCAAAAATCACATTAGAAATTCAAAATATTACTAATATATTGAAAAATAATGGATATTTTTATGCTTCTACACTGCAGCCAATTGTATTGATTGATACTCTATCGCAGCAAGACAGCATAATAATCCCACTCGATTGCGGAAATAGATATAAAGTTGGCAGAATAGATTTTATTGATTCTAACCGCGGGCAACCAAAATTAGCGTATCAAGTTAAAAGAAAATCGCTTGAGTTAAAGCAAGGTGATTGGGTAAGCCGAGAAAAAGTAATGGAATCAACTAACAATCTGCTCTCGCTTGGAACATTTGAACTTGTAGCAATAGATACAACTTCACAATTTGCACCACAAAATGATTCAATATTGAATTTTGCATCATATCTTTTTTATCGCAAGCAGCAAGAATGGGATGCTGGTTTGTCTTTTAATCAAACAAGAATTGATAATTTATTGAATTTTGGATTAGAAGCATATTACAGGCATCGCAATTTTTTGAATGCAGCGCAGAACTTTTCACCTTTTGTTAATATCTATCTAAAAGATGTTAGCTCAACAATATCAACGGGAATTTTTGAACTTGAGGGGCAAATTGGATTTCGCTATTCTCAACCAATTCTATGGACTATAGCTAATTCACGTGTAGGATTATCGGCAAGCATTTCTTATTCCCAACGCTTGATGAATAATTATTTTAGAATCTCCACATTTTCTTTTCCTTTGAGTTTCCCAATCAAATTTCCTAAAATAACCTATTTTGATATTGGAAGTATTGATTTCCAATTTACTCGGGATGAGCCAATCAATTTTGCCTCATCAATGAATCGCGCCTACAGATCAGCCAAAAATGCTCAGGATACAAATAATATTATGCAAGCTTTTTATCTTTATCAAAGTATGGATGATTATTTATCAAGTCCCACATTTCATTTGCTAACGTCAAATTCTATTGGCTTTTCTATGACGGGGGATTCGCGAAATAATGTACTTTCTCCTACAAAAGGATATTTAACGTTCATTGGAATTGACGGTTGGAATCCGCTTTTTTTCTTTGACCCGCTTTCAGGATTATCGCGTTATATACGCTTTCAAATTAGTCATAGCCAGTATATTTTGCTCTCTCCGACAACAGTTTTCGCATATAAAGGAAAATTTGGAACTATCACATTATTGCAAAAGGGAAATTCATTTATTCCGCTAAATGTTCAATTTTTCTCAGGAGGCCCGAATAGTGTTAGAGCTTGGCCCGCAAGGAAATTGCGTTATGCAAAACCATTAAGTGATTCCACGATGTCTGCAAATACAATTGATTTCTTACAAAATTTTGTCGGTAATGGCGTAATTGTTGAAGGGAGTGCAGAATTTCGCTTTGGATTTAAAAAATTCCCTGGGCTAAGCACAGGCTTGGCAAATATCATTTCAAATATGGGAACTACATTATTTCTGGATTTTGGAAATTCCTTCCATTGGTATCTTGAAAATACAGACTATAAAATTTCATTTTCCGATTATATTACAAAGCTTGCCGTTGGCGTTGGAATTGGATTACGTTATCAAACCCCAATTGGTCCAATTCGATTAGATTTTGCTTTTCCTGTTTATGATCCACTGAAGCAAATCACGCCATTTTCAAAAACGCAAATCAGCTTCGGAATTGGCAATGCATTTTAATACAATGTACTAACATCATATCTGTATAGAATTCTTATTAAAGGGGGACCAACGGGGATGTACCCGATAATGTCTTGTCTTAAAATTGTAGAGACAGGTCTAAGACCTGTCTCTACTTTTAAGGAATGGAGGGGTGTCCTACATTTCCTTCATCATTTTCTCCACAACCTGCTTTCCATCCTTAAAAAATCGCACAGTATAAAATCCTGCGGGGAGTGATGATATATTTATCCTGTCTGTATATATTAAACCTGATTGGACGCAATTGCCGAGCAAATCATATATTTGGTAATCCCAGCCAATGTATTGAGTTGCAATTATGTAATCGCGAGCGGGGTTAGGGAACAGCGGGCTCTGGGATTGTATTGGATTTTCTTTAACACCCACACCTGTAATTAAATCAGTGAGTCTTGCACGATAAAAACTTTTTAATGAACCTGTAAATGAAGCCATATTTAAAAAAATATATTCCCCATTAATCGCAAGCTTTGTTCTATCCATAGATACACCCATTTGTATGCCCGAATTACGGGCTTCCCAGGTTTTTCCTTTATCTGTTGAAAGAAAAACTCCATTTTGATGAGCTTTTAGAAATAAATTTTCCCCATCATTTGAAATTGCATTAACCCAACGTTCAACCCTATTTCCATATAGAAATCCAACATCTGCCTCTTCCCAAGTCTCACCAAAATCCTCGGAGATTACTAAACCATCCGATATACCAACATAAGCATAATTATCAAGCAATGAAATTGCATTTATTTGCTGGTCAGTAAATTTATATTGCTGCCAAGTTGCACCCAAATCTGTTGATTTGTAGAGTCCTGCACCCCAAGTTCCCGCAAAAATGGTATTTCCACGAATTGCAACAGGATAAACATAATAGTGTTTAGCAAAGCTTCTGAATTGCCAACTTGCACCCATATCAGTAGATAATAATATGCCATCTGAAATGCTTGCCACAACATTATTCTCATCTATTGATATTTCATAAACAACCGTTTTAGGTAATTTCAATGTTGTATCACGAGCGCATTGAGTCCAATGCTCACCTTTATCAGAAGACATAAATAAACCTAATGCATTACCAACAAAAATATTATTTCCGATTGCTTCCACAGCAATAATTTTCGACTCAACAAGCCCATTCTCATTCCATATCCAGGTTTCTCCTTGGTCAGAAGAAACAGCTAATTTTTGAGGAGTGCCTGCATAAATTATTCCATCCTTTGCAGATAATGCAGTAGGATTTGCGTATGATATACTTTGATATATCTTTTTCCAAGTTGAGCCCATATCAGTCGATGAATATATTGTATGCGAATCCTCATCAATTGCAAAAAAGTATTGCCCATTATAAGTATAGTCAAATATATATGGCAAAGTATTACCCTTGGAAGTCCAAGTCGTGCCGCTATTGGTTGAAACATAGATACCCGCTAAAGTACTAACAAAAATCACAGAATCTTTCAAGAACATTGAATAAAGATTTGTATTGCCACCTGCAACATTAACTTTATTCCAATTTTTCCCATTATCGGGGGACATATACATTAAGAATGAACTATATTCAATAACAAAAATACTATCCCCTTTTCGTGCAAAATATCGAGCTTGCAAAGTATCATTTCCATTCATAACAGGCACCCAATTTTCACCCAAATTGGTTGATGTAAATAATCCACCATAATAGTAAGTAATACTACCAATTTTCTCTTCTTTCATTGATAATGCCCATATTTCATTATTATTGACATCATATAATCCAATATCACTATATGGTAAACCTTTTATATCAATTGGGGCCCAGTTATCACCCCAATCTGAAGAATAAAAAATACCATTTCCAGGCGCATTTATATATAATTTATCATTTTCATAAGAAATCTCATTTATGGAAAAATTAATGCCATTATTTTTGGGAATCCAATTGTTACCCATATCAGATGAAATATAAATCCCATTTTTTGTCCCAACAACAAGTTTGCCATTAATTATTTTATGAACATTTATATATGTATCCTCAATTGAAACTGTGTCCCAGCTATTACCATTATCAAGTGAAATTAAAAGGGAACCTTCAATTTTAGCCATAATTGTATCATTATAAGAGACAATGTATGATATACGAGGAGCATGATGTAACCACCCCGGGACAAGTTCCCATTGAGTGTATAAAGAATTTAAGGATAAGAAAAAAACTAAACATATTATTAATTTTTTCATTGTGTTTTTCCTTTTTATTCAAATAAAATAAAAGATTCAATATTTAAATGGGCAATATGCCCACCCATATTAGTTTATTTCTATTTTCAAAGAGTCTTATAAAAAATACAAATTCATTTTTATCTAAATTAAATAAAATGTATTAAATAACAATAATAAAAAAATAAATATTTTAAAAAATTGTTTTAATGCCGATTTTTTAAATAGATAACAGTTCTAAACGTCAAACTCAATTTTATAAATACTTGAAAAATGAATTTTCTCAATCCTTTTGTTTTATTTGGATTAATTGCAGCGTCAATTCCAATCATATTGCATTTATTGAACTTGCGCAAACTTCGTACTGTTGAATTTTCAAGTATTAAATTTCTAAAAGAATTACAAGAATCGCAAATCCGCAAACTCAAAATCAGACAAATCCTATTGCTTGTCTTGCGAACCCTATTAATCATCTTTATTGTGCTTGCATTTTCTCGACCCGTAATTAAAGGAACATTGCCAGGAATGACCAATTATGCACAAACAAGCGCAGTAATTTTAATTGATAATAGCCCAAGTATGAATTATTCTGATGAATTTGGAAATCGTTTTAACTATGCAAAACGCACAGCACGTAAATTGATTGAGCAATTCCGCTCGGGTGATGAAGTTGCTGTAATTCCAATGAGCGATTTAAAAGATTTCGCAAATTATAATTTTTCACGCGATTTGCAAAATTTAAAAGAACAAATAAATAAAATTAATATCAGTTATTCTGTCGCAGATTTAGATAAATCAATTTCTCTATCTTCTGCATTGTTCGAAAATTCTCGAAATATTAATAAAGAAATATTTATTATTTCAGATAATCAATTAATTAATTTCAAAAGCATTGACACAATTTCAGAACAATCCCAAAACAATTCCATTCTAAAAAAGTATCATCCATCCATATATTTCCTTGAAGTTGGTGCAAAATCAAAAATTGATTATACAAATTTATCAATTGATTCTGTGCAATTGCTCACTCAAATTTTTCAACAAAATAAGCCTGTTCAAATTCTTGCAAATATTCACAATTATTCTAAAGAAGACCAGCCATCTACAATTTTGAGTATTATATATAACAATGAACGTGTTGCCCAGTTGGATTTCAGTATAAATGCAAATTCCACAAAATCTGTAAATATCTCAGCAAATCCAAAGGATTATAAAATAGTTTCTGCGGAGGCAAAACTCGAAAGCGATGCATTGGAAGAAGATAATTCAAAATACTTTGGATTTATTATGCCTCACTCTCCAAAAATTGCGGTAGTTGATGATGAAAAAAATCCTTATTTGCTTTCAGCACTTGGAATTAGTAATACAAATAATTTATATAGTTCTGAAGTGATGACTGTGAATGATTTCAATAATAAAACAATCACAAATTATGACGCAATAATTATAAATTCATTGAAAAATTTGAATGTTGAGAAATTGCGTCAATATATTGCAAATGGGGGTAAAGCAATATTATTTGCTGACGATAATTTAGCACAATCACCTAACTATTTGGCGTTACTTGGAATACAAGGCGGACGATTTACGCAATATCCCGAAGGTCAAATGCCCGTCGTTTCACAAATTCAAAAGCTTTCTCCAATATTTGAAGGTGTATTTACAGACAAATCTTCATTTAGTTTGAATGAAAAAATACATTTTAAAAAATTATATTCAATATCAAGTGGATTCCCAATAATTCAAACAACATCGGGGGACCTTGCATTTGAAAAGAATTTAGATAAAGGCAAATTCATCTTTATTGCGTCACATCCATCGCTCGATTGGGGAAGCTTTCCTATTTCATCTTTATTTCCCGTATTTATAAATCGCTCGGTGGAATACCTTACAATGATTTCTGAAATTTCAAGATCTGCGACAATAGGACAGTCACTTCAAATCACAATCCCTGAAAATTATGCAAAAGGTTCAAGCTTCAAAATTATCGACCCGCTTAAAAATGAATCAGTGCTTTATGCACCAAATTTGTCTGAGGGTACTACTCTTAAATTTGACAATTTGTCAATTCCTGGGAATTATATTGTTTATAATCAAGCAGATGAACCCGTAGCAATGGTATCAGCAAATATCGATAAGCGTGAATCAGATATTTCACAAATTCAGAACAGCGCAATTGAATCACTATTGAAAAAAAAATATAGCGACAAAATAAACATATCGTTTATTGAAGATTTGACTTCTATTGATAAGAGCATACAACGGATACGCACGGGTTCTGAGCTTTGGCAATTATTTGTGATTCTTGCGCTACTTTGCGGAATTGCAGAATTAATTGTTGAGCGAGTCTCAAAAAATGAAGTTGTGGCTGAGTAAAATATTAATATAAAATTGGAAAAAATTATCAAACAATAATTAAACAAAAATATTTTTATTATATTTAACGTTAATATTACAATTATTATATATAATTGAGGAGCAATTATGCCATCCCAAAAATATTTAATTTTGATTTTATTTGTTCTATTCTCAATCTCTTTTATTCAACCAATTGAATCGTATGCGCAACAATTTCCTGAGAAAAAATTTAATTGGCAACGCATAACTTTTGAGGATTCCACTTGGTACGGACCCACAATGGAAATGAAAGCAGTCAAAACTACTAATAATTTACTAGTCATCGGGGGACAGACACTCTATGGAGGCTTTAAACGACCTGTTTCAATTTCATCTGATTTTGGAAAAACCTGGAAAAGATATGACTTTAATACAATTGTAAATTTTATTGTTGACAGTAAGAACCGTTTAGTAATTTATGGAGATTACGATTCCCTTTCTCAACTTTTACATATTATTGATTTAAATTCATTTCAAGAGCAAATCCTACACGTGCAAACTACATTTCCAATTAAACAATTAATCGAAATCAGTGAAGATAATTATGTTGCTAAGGCACTTGATTACATTAATACATATTTATATTTAATAAATTACAAAAATCTAACAACTACCCAGATTTTGCCAAGAGATGATACTGCTGGGGTCTATAGTAAATTAAAATATGTTGATAATTTATTTAAAGGATCGAAACCAAATAGAATTTGCGTAGTTGATGGCTATTATCCGGGTGGAATTTATTATACAGATGATTTATTTAATACTGTACATCAATTTTTAACAGATTCAAATCTAACAGGGCAACGCACTATTTGGGAGATAAACTATGATAGTGGTGTATGGTTATGGGGTGCTTATTCTTTTGATGCGTATAATCTTACATCGGTAAATTTGTGGAGAATAAAAGATGAAAGTGGGAAGAAAGACCTAATATTGCAAGATTTGTATCCACCACTGAATTACAGCAGCCCTTTTACTTTATATGCAGCCAGCAACGTTAATTATATTTTTGTATTAAACGGTGCAAATCATATAGTATATAATAATGAACAGGATTCATTATTTTATTCGGATGATTATGGCGATACATTCTATAGCGTTCCAATGCCGCCAATTGCTCATATTAAATATGCTCTTACTCCTTCGGTCTCTTATGATGGAAATCCTCTTATTATTTTATCTTACGGTGATTCAGCTGGGGTACATTTTGAAAGCGAACTTTATATAGGTTATCAAGATACAACATCTATAAATACTCTAAATGATAATTTAAATTTCACTATTTCACCTAATCCCGCAAGAGATTATATTATAGTTAATTCAAATTATAATATTAACTCAAGTGAGAAGTGCCAATACAATATTATTAATTTTTTAGGCCAGAATGTGCAAAGTGGCGAGCTAAAAAATAATAGAATTTCCATTACTGAATTACCCACGGGTATTTATTTTATAATTTTAAGATTGCCATATTCAATAAATAGCAATAGACTTTTGCCATTGAAATTTGTAAAGGAATAAAAAAATATTGATAAAAATTTTATAATTTAAATTAATATGAAAAGAAAAATTCTATTAAGAAATATAACAGATTTGGATTATTGAAACGTATTATATATGGAAGGATAGGTGTTTAAAAATTTGTTTAACTAAAATAAAGGATTTTCAAAATGAACATCTTTCAAAAAATTACACAATTCATTACAATTAGTGTAATATTAGTGGGATCTTTCTCTTACGTTAGTCTCAGTGATATAGCAAAAACAACAACAAAATGTGACGACCGGAATTTTAATGCTGGATTGTGCAGCGGGACAATAACTACTTGTGTATCCAAAACTCCACAAGAGAACGGAAAAGATCACATTTCAGTATGGGTACATGTAGTCGCTGATTGTGGTATGTTAGGTAGTTTTGATAAAGCGGGTAATATATACGATGGTGAACTATCCTTAAAATTACCAGATGGATCAGCTATTCCGTACGACGGTAAGCTTTTATTTGATGAATCCGATATAATTACAAGTGCTACTTACGATCCACCGATTGAGAGTGCAGGTAATCTTGCCGAATGGTCACCAGTTGGGTATAATCTTGAATTTAGGGATAGTATTAGTCACGAACTAACAGGGATCCTTGTTAAAACTGAAGCAGATTCAATACCTGTTTACTACACATATAAAACATATTCTTCCAATAAAATAAGCGATACAACTTTGGCTGCTCTTGTCCAGGCTTTGAACTATGGAGATCCAAATTTTCAAGCAATGAACGTATTCCCAAATCCGGCAAATGAGCAAATTACAATTTCCTTCAACTTTTATCCCGAAGTCGATGGATATCCCTCTGTTGTTGGCAAAACCCTAGATTATTTAAAAATATACAATTTGGAAGGCAAAGAAGTATATAAAGAGATGAATATTCCATCTAGGGAAAATAAGATAATTGACATTAAATCATTGCCAAGCGGAACCTATATTATTGAGACTGCGGTAAATAGTGCAAATCTAAAATGGCAGACTATGTTTTCCATATGGCGTTAAGTAGAAAAATTCTTACTTTAAAAGAATGGCACACCCGATAAATGTGCCATTTTTTTTATTATATAAAATATCGTAGCAGAAAAATTCTATAAAATTTCAAAAATTATTTCTATTTATAAATAAATAAATATCTCTTTCTATTCGTTTTTATCCAAACAAATTGATTAAGAGGAGACATGGATCTCTCTGACAAAGATATTGAAAATTACAGAAAAAAAGTGTTAAGTGCATTATCAAATAACTACAAATTTAGTAAATGCCTGCCCGAGGATATCGAAGATGCACTGCAATACGCACTTTTAACATACGCAGAATCAATTGATAAGAATAGTAGAAAAGAAAGATTCACTACAACTGATGCCTTTAATGCTTGGTTATTTACAGTCTCTCACAATAAGCTTATAGATATATTGAGGAAAAAACAATATCTTGTTCAAATATATGAAGATAATGATGAAAGAGATAATGACCCGATTGGAGATATTTTTGGACAATTTATTGATAGTGATAACCCATTAATAGAATTTATTTATGATTATCAGAATGAGGAAAATATTGATAGGATACTCATAAATTTTTGGGAATTAATATACAAAGAAGGTGATTGGGATAAAATCGAAAAAATAATATTGCAGAAACACCACGTAGTAGGTATTGATTTAAGGGTTTTGGCTGAGGAAATAAAAATGACGCCAAACAGCCTATATTTAAAGAATAAAAGGCTTAAAGAAAAAATAAAAGATATTATGAATAAAAACAATATTCATAATATAACAGATTTGGATTATTGAAACGTATGTTTTTTCTTCTCAGTTCTTGCTCCGAAATACTAGCGAGATTGGGACTCCCTCCAAATCGAAATTTGCTCGCAATGTGTTTTCGAGAAAGCGGCGGTAATTCGTTGGCACTAATTGAGGGAAATTGCAAAAGAAAGCAAAAACAGGAGGTTCGACTTTCACTTGTGTTATAAAGTTTATACGTAAATCCTTTCCCTGTATTGATGGTGTCGGATTCTTATCAAGTATTGGAAGAAGTGTAGAATTAAGTTCAGAAGTTTTGATATGTGTTGATCTACGTTCTTGAATTAACTTTGCTAATTCAATAACTTTGGAAATTCTCTGTTTGGTCAAGGCGGAAATATATAATAATGGTAGATACCTATAATTTGGCATTTGATAATAAAATTCTTCTGTGAATTTTTGCGCTGTTTTATCATCTTTTTCTACTAAATCCCACTTATTTACGGCAACTATAATCCCTTTCCTTGCCTCATCAACTTGATTAATTATCTTTTTATCTTGGTCTTCTAATCCGCGAGTGGCATCAAGCATTACAACTACAACATCGCTTCGTTCAATAGCACGAGAGGTTCGCAAGATGCTATAAAATTCCACATTTTCCTTGATATTGCTCTTCTTACGCAATCCCGCAGTATCGATAAGAATAATTTCTTCATTATAATATTTCATAATGCTATCTATTGAGTCGCGTGTGGTGCCTGGAATATCGGTAACTATCGAGCGATTTTTTCCCAGCAATGCATTGGTAAGGCTGGATTTGCCTGCATTTGGACGTCCAACTATTGCAATTTTCAGGCGATTATCTTCGGTTTCATCATCATTAGTTTCAGATAAATTATTAACAACTGCATCCAAAAAATCGCCTGTGTTATGTCCATTAATAGCAGAAATTGGGAAGGGTTCGCCAAGCCCCAGATTATAGAATTCATACGCAAAATTTTCCTGAACAGTGTTATCACATTTGTTCACAACAAGGATAACAGCCTTTTTTGAGGTTCTCAATATCTTAGCAATATCAATATCAAAAGCAGTAACACCATCACGGGCATCCACAACAAAAATAATCGCATTTGATTCATCAATAGCAATCTGAGCTTGTTCACGAATTGCAGATTCAATTGTACGAGTATCGCCCGGGATAAATCCACCTGTATCAATTATTTGAAATTTCATCCCATTCCATTCGCAAGTGCCATAAATCCTGTCGCGAGTAATTCCGGGTTCAGATTCGACAATTGCCTCACGTTTGCCCACTAATCTATTAAAAAGAGTAGATTTACCTACATTTGGACGTCCTACAATAGCCACTAAATTCATACTTCCTTTATATTTCTAATTAATTATATAATTTTGCATAATAAATATATAAAAACGAATGGCAAACGATTTAATTGGTAAAAAAATACTACTTGGTATAACAGGTTCAATTTCTGCATATAAAACACCATATCTTGTTAGGGAATTAATTAAGGCAGGCGCTGAAGTTAAAACAATATTAACTCCTTTTGCAGGAGAATTTGTTGCTCCTTTAGCTCTGGAAAGTGTTAGCAAGAATCCCGTAATTATTGATATGTTTGATAAGAATGTACAAAATCAAGGTGCTTGGCATATCCAATTAGCACATTGGTGCGATTTAGCAATAATTGCACCTTGCACTGCTTCTACACTTGGCAAATTGGCAAATGGAATTGCGGATAATGCATTGGTTACTGTGATGATTGCGTTACCCAAGAATAAGCCATTATTAATTGCCCCAGCAATGGATGAAACAATGTTTAATCATCCTTCCACACAAAGAAACATTGAATTGCTCAAGCAATATGGTGCAGTTGTAGTTCCACCTGAGAGTGGAGAGCTTGCAAGTGGATTAATTGGAGCGGGAAGATTGCCTGATTTTTCTATTATTATTAATGAAATAATGAATGCTTTAAATAGTAAGCAAGCAGATAATAAAATGAGTGAAATACTCAATAAATCCCAAGAAACATTGGATGAAGCAGTAGAAAAAATAAAATTCAATACAGAATTGGAACTCGAATTTTTAAAACAAAATATACACATTGATAAATTAAAGGAATATTATAAAGGGAAAAAAGTCCTGATAACTGCGGGACCAACCATTGAAAATATTGACCCCGTGCGGTATATCTCAAATCATTCGAGCGGAAAAATGGGCGTTGCACTTGCGGAAGCTGCCAATTCGCTTGGAGCAGAAGTGATTTTGATTTCTGGACCTATTTCCATAAATACTTCTGAATCAATAAAACGCATTAATGTAAAAACAGCAGAAGAAATGTATAATGAAGTAATAAAGTATTTTCCCAAATGCGATATTGCGATAATGGCGGCAGCTGTTGCAGATTATACACCAAAGGAAAAGTATAATGAAAAAATAAAGAAGAGTGCAAATCCAGAATCTTTGACAATTGAATTAATTCCAACAAAAGATATTCTCGCGGAAATTGGAAGACCAAAAAAGAATAATCAAACGATTGTTGGTTTTGCTCTTGAAACAGAAAATGCAATTGAAAATGGGCGGCAAAAATTAATTGAAAAGAATGCGGATATAATTTTAATAAATTCTGCAGTGCAGGATGAGTCAGTATTTGGTAGCGATTATAATAGTATAATAATTGTCGATAGGAAAGGAAATATTGCAGAATATGGAAAAATGGAGAAAAAACTTTATGCTTATAGGATTTTGCAATATATCAAAGATTATAGAACAAATAGCGTTAATTAATTTGATTAATTGACGATATAAATTTATGGGAAACAAATAATATGGCAGAAAATCAAAATATACACGAATCTGAATTATGGATTGATAGGGGAGATGACTTTAGTGCTCACGATGATATAATCAGAGCAATTGAATGTTATGGTAGGGCAATAGAATTCAATACCCGTTCATATACAGCATATTTCAAGCGTGGCACTATGTATGAAAAAAACAAGGATTATGCAAAAGCAATAGACGATTTCAATAATGCAATTTCGCTTAATCCTGAATTTTCATTTGCTTATTTCAGAAGAGGAAGTGTATATTTAGAAGTTCATCAATATGAGAATGCTTTGAATGATTTCAATAAGGCAATTGAACTTAACCCAAATCTATCATTTGCATACCACAAACGCGGATTAATATATTTAAAAGATAATAATTTAGACTTAGCTTTAGAGAATTTTAATCGCGCAATTGAGCTTGATGAATCTTCAAGTCAATCGTATTTTCAGAGAGGCAATATTTATTTTACACGCAATGAATTTATGAGAGCTTTGCAAGATTATACAAAATCCTTACGATTAGAACCATCAAACACAATGGCATTAATATCACGAGGATTAACATATTTGAGATTAAATAATTATTCTGATGCGCTAAATGATTTCACATTGGCAATCAAAATGAATCCAAATCAAACGCTTGCTTATAATTACCGAGGAATGACTTTTGTAAAATTGAAGGATTATGTTTCTGCGCTTAAAGATTTTCAATCTTTATTGGAATTAGAACCACATAATTCCGAAGTTTATAATAATTTGGGAGTAGTACATTTTTCAATGAGAGAATTTACATCAGCCGTACAAGATTTTTCAAATGCTTTAGAACTAGCGCCAAATTCTGCACAAATTTATTTCAATAGAGGTAATGCATACTATTATTTACGAAAATTCAATGAATCGTTGTCTGATTATGACAATGCTATTTACCTTGACCCAAGAATGTATTGGGCATATTATGGAAAAGGGAATGTGCTTTTAATGAAAAATAATACTATGGAAGCAATTAAAGAATATACAAAAGCCATTTCAATTAATCCAAAATTCTATCAAGGATATATAAGTCGTGGGAATGCATTTATGAAAATTCGTTATTATTCAAAAGCTGAAGAAGATTATACATTAGCAATTGAAATTGATCCAAAAAATTCCGTTGGCTATTTAAATAGAGGAATTGCATTTAAAACAAATAAACAAATTGATTATGCTGCCCGCGATTTTAAAGAATTTCTAAGATTAGTTCCTGATTCCACAAAAGCAGCACAGCAAGTAAAAAGATGGTTGAAATCAATGAACTATGATATTGATTAAAAAATATATACCTATCAATTTCTTGATTGTCTATTCTAAAATAATATATAATAGAATCTCTATATTGTCATAAAAATAATTATCGTTTATTTTCAATGAATTTGGTTGAGGTATATAATGAAGCGAACTGCTTTTTCTATCGAGATAAGATATAGAATAGAATCCATCATTCTTTCCAATTTGCCTAAAATAAACGACAAATTTTAATTCTACAGGTTTGTTTTTAATGAACATATTTGCAACTGTAAAATATGAATTATCACGTTTTCTATCAATACGTTTATCTACAATTCGTACTTCGGGAAAACTATCGCAATTGAAAAAACCCGGTGAACATACAGCCTCCACTAGTTGTTGTTCGTTCAATCCCGAATCCCTTTTGGTAATCTGTATATTTTTCATATCAGCTATAAATTCAAAAGATTTCATTATAGTATCGACATAGTTTATCTTGCCACTCTTAAAGTTAATTTTGCTTTCAATAACTCCCTTTTCTGTTTGAATTGTGAAAGTTATGTAGCTCTGCTTTAAATCCAGTTTTCGGACGTTTTCCTTTTGCGCAAAAATGAGATTTGTTGAACAAATTAAAACGACTGCTATTACTAAGCAATTTAAAATTCGTGCGTTCATTTTAGACCTCTTGAAAAAAATTTAAAATTCTAAAATATCAACGTATATTAAAAGAAAAAATTAATATTAATTAGTTTTTTCTATTCTCTGACTTATTATATTAAGTACTTTTTGAGATTCTTGATGAGCAGCCTCAACAATTTGTTTGGCTTCATCGAGAATAGTATTTCTATAATTTTCATCTTCAACCAGAGGAAGATTTATCAATACATTTTTATAGGCTCCCCAAATGCCTGTTTCCAAAGCCTTAGCACCAACTTCAACATCAGAATGTGACGCAATATTTCCAAATTTGGCAATTGCTTGCATCTCGTTCCAAATAGAATTTGCCAATTTCATAGTTGTAAGAGGTACTTCTATTGCTTTAATAATGCCCTCTTGCATCTTGCGATTTCGGATTTGTTCCTCTTCGGGAGTATCCTTTGGCAAATGCATTGCTTTCATATATTCATCAAATGCCTGAGTATCTCGGTCTATCATTGGTATAAGTGCTTGGGTTGTATCATATAGTTTAGGCAATACAGCTCGAATTTCTTTATCAACATTTTCAAATTTTCTTATGCCATAAGTTAATTGCCCAACCATAGTGCCCAATCCTGCACCTATTGCTGCGATTGCTGCGGAGGCAGATCCTCCACCTGGCGAAGAAGTTCTTGCCGCAATTTCATTAATAAATTCCTTAACTGTTAAATTCACAAGTCGCTCACTTGATTTATCTTCAATCATATACTCAATTATCTTCTTTTTTGGTTCAAATCGAGTAATTGAATTAAGTCCTAATCTATCGATGGCTAGTTTAATTTTTTGCTCTTCTTCGAGAATTATTAGATTTTCGTTTTTTATATAATAATCTGCTGCCATTAATATTGCTTTCAAAGGAATTAACCCAACCAATTCCGAGCCTGCAATTCCAACATTAAGCAGCTTAGCTTGTGCCTTTGCAGATTCAAAAGCAATATGGGGTGGAGTAATTTCGTAATTTGTAAGATTCATTGATATTTGTGCCATATTATATTCATCAACCCACCAACCAATTGCTTTGACTTCTTTTAGTAATCCAGGATTGTCAATGCCACGACCTGTCTCACGCAAATTTAATGCAATACGATGTGCTTGCTGCTTTGTGCCAAGCACATTAACATTATAAGCAATTAAAAAATTTCTTGCACCTGTGGCAGTTGCGCCCCAATTAGGTATAAATTCAGCAGGACCAAAATCGGGTCTCCATTCAGGTTTCAGTAGCTTTTCAGGCAAACCTTCATATTCTCCTGCTCTAATATCGGGCAATTTTCTACGATAATCTGCTTTTGCTGAATATTCATATAAATATATTGGAATTCCAAGCTCGGCAGAGGCTCGGCGTCCAAATTCTTCTGATAATGCAACGCATTCATCCATCGTAACATCGGAAACAGGAATAAATGGGCAGACATCCATTGCACCCATTCTTGGATGCTCGCCTTTATGATGTCGCATATCTATTAATTTATATGCAACTCGAGCCGATGCGAGTGCCCCCTCCAATACTGCCTCAGGAGAACCTACAAATGTATAAACTGTGCGATTCGTCGATTTGCCAGGATCAACATCCAATAGTGTGCAGCCTGGTGTATTTCTAATTGCATTTGCAATTGCTTCTATAATTTCGGAATTCCGTCCCTCAGAAAAATTTGGGACACATTCAACTATTTTTCTCATTTGTATCTATATTTTTTTAAATTTATAAATTTCAATATAATCAAGATTTCCAATCCATCTTTTTACAGTCTGGTCTTGAGGAAATATTAGAAAAAAATTTGTAAATATGCGTTTTTCATCCTCTTGTGCTATTGAATTAAATTGTAAATATATTTTATATTGTTTTAAAAAAGTAGTCAATTTTTCAAGTTCTTGAATATTATTTTTTGATAAGGATTTATCGACATTTTCCATTCGTGTTGTATCTTTTATAGTAATTCTTTCCCGAAATGCAATAAAAACAGGTATCTTCGAAATATTTGAGGAAATATCAGAATAAAAGAACTTCTGACTTTTTCCATCCTTAGAGTGTGCAATAAAAATCATATCTTCAATTTTCTCATTTGTTAAATTGCAAGATCCGCTCTTTACGACTTCTTTAAATTCATAACCAACAACCGTCTTGAAAAATTTTTTATTTTTAAAATACAAATTCAATAATACACGATCTAAATTATTAGTAAAAGAAGTATCATTTATATCAATTTTGCATACAAGCTCCATATCTTGCGAAAATACGGCGTTTTGTTGCATACATAACAGTAAGCAGATAAATGTAAATAGTAATTTTTGCAAATTTCTCATAATGCATTATTGAATTAATTACAAAATTAAACATAAAAAGAAAGGAAATGAGTAATATTTTTAATTTTGTCATTGCAAATCTTGAACTAACTACTTAAGTCGAAGGTTCAAAGTAGGGCTCAAAATTTTGAACCCCTACATTTCCTTGTCATTTCGAACATAGTGAGAAATCCATTTCCAAAAGGATAGATTCCTCGCTATGCTCGGAATGACCAATTTATACTAAAGATATCAAACCAAATAATTCCCTTTTCTCAATTTATTACTTGACTTGTCGTCAATAACATTTATTTTAAAATTCAAATTATCTATGTATAAAATCGATGATGATGTTGAGGGACTAAAAGCTTTATCACAGAGAATAAAAGATATACGCTCAGAAATAGCAAAGGTCATTATTGGGCAGGAAGATATCGTTGAACAATTGATGATATCAATTTTTGCAAAGGGTCATGTATTGCTCATTGGTGTTCCGGGACTTGCTAAGACATTGCTTGTGCGAACACTATCTCAAGCATTGGATTTAAAATTTAGCCGTATTCAATTTACACCTGATCTAATGCCAGGCGATATTACAGGCACTGAAGTAATTGAAGAAAACGTATCAACAAAAGAAAAGGTATTTAGATTTGTAAAGGGACCAATATTTGCAAATATCATCCTTGCTGATGAAATCAATAGAACACCTCCTAAAACACAAGCTGCATTGCTTCAAGCAATGGAAGAAAAAGAGGTTACAGCATCGGGAACAACTTACAAATTGGAAGAACCATTTTTTGTGCTATCTACACAAAACCCAATTGAACAAGAGGGAACATATCCTCTTCCTGAGGCACAATTGGACAGATTTATGTTTAATATCTGGCTCGATTATCCAAGCTTTGATGAAGAGATGGAAATTGTGAGAAAAACTACAACCGAATTGACTCCACAAGTCAATAAAGTGCTAAATGCAGACCAAATCATTGCTTATCAGAATCTAGTAAGAAGAATACCTGTGGCTGATAATGTTATAAAATTTGCAGTAGAACTTGTTAGAAGCACAAGACCAGCCACAACTAATTTCAAAGTAGTAAAAGACTTTATTAGCTACGGAGCTGGACCACGTGGCTCACAATTCTTAATACTTGGGGCAAAAGCCAGAGCCGCTCTTTATGGAAAATATACACCCGATATTGAAGATATAAAGACTGTAGCATTGCCTGTATTACGTCATAGAATTGTTACAAATTTCAATGCAGAGGCAGAAGGAGTATCGATAAATCAAATTATTGATGAGATTTTAAATCAAATTAAAATATAATATGCAGGAACTCACAATCGAAAGATGCAAAGAAATTCTAAAAAATGCTGAAGGTCAAGAGATTGCCGTCATTGGCGATATTATGCTTGATAGATTTATTTGGGGCAATGTTTCGCGAATTTCACCCGAAGCTCCCGTGCCTGTGCTCGAATTTGAAAGAGAGACCTATCATTTAGGTGGTGCTGCAAATGTCTCAAGCAATATTAAATCATTAGGTGCAAAACCTATCCTGCTTGGCGTGTTGGGGGATGATAGAGAAAGTGAAATTTTTCTTGATATTATGAGACAGCAGGGTCTGACTAATGATGGCATTTTTATTGACCCCGATAAAAGTACTACTGTCAAAACCCGCCTGATCGCTGTCAATCAACATATTGCTCGTATCGATAGAGAAAATAAGCAATATATAGACAAAAATATTCAAGAATTTTTTCTCAATTATCTTAAATCTATTAAAAATTTAAAGGCGATTGTTTTTGAAGATTATAATAAAGGACTTTTGCCAAAAGAATTTATTAAACGAGTAATTGATTTTGCGAGGGAGAAAAATATCTTCATTAGTGTCGACCCAAAGCAAGAAAATTTCTTCGAATATAAAAATGTAAATCTGTTTAAACCGAATTTGAAAGAAGCACAATATGCTTTAGGATATCCATTGAATTCATTGGAAGAACGCACACGTGGGGGAAAGGACATTATTGAGCGATTGCAATGCGATAATATTCTTTTGACATTGGGAGCAGATGGAATGATGCTGTTTGGGAAAAATTGTCAGACCCTTATAATTCCAACCCGAGCAAGACAAGTTGCAGATGTGTCAGGTGCCGGCGATACTGCAATTGCAACATTTACTATTGCGACTATAGGGGGCGCAAGCATTGAGGAATCGGCTATGATTTCTAATTATGCGGCGGGCACAGTCTGCGAAAAACCCGGCGTTGTCGCAATTGAAATAGAAGATTTACTGCGTACTATTAAGAGAAATTCAGGACTATAAAATATGTAATATTTTGCTTCTTATTGTTAATTATTTGATTACCTATGTATTATCAACTAAATATTTCAATTATTTAATTTTGCTTTTTTTATTATTTAAATTTTAAAATGGATAAATTTAATACAAAACTTGAAAATATACCTGTCTCAATTTTTTCGGTTATTACACAATTAGCCTACCAATATAATGCAACAAATCTTGGGCAAGGTTATCCCGATTTCAATGGGCCGGAATGGATATTCGATTATGCTCTCGATGCGATGAAGGAAGGAAAAAATCAATATGCACCTTCTTTTGGAATTAACTCATTAAGAAATTCGATTGCAAATTATCAAAAGCATTTCTATGAAATTGAATGGAAACCAACTGACGAAATTATTATTACAGCAGGTGCAACCGAAGCATTATACGATACAATTAATGCATTACTCAATCCTGGCGATGAAGCGATACTTTTTGAACCCTATTATGATTCTTATTTTGCAGATGTAATATTGGCAGGTGGTGTTCCTAAGTTTGTGACTTTGAAATTACCCGATTTTTCGTTTGATTTTGATGAGCTTGAACAACAAATAACATCAAAAACAAAGATTATTATCTTAAATAATCCGCACAATCCCACAGGAAAAGTTTTCAAAAACAATGAATTAGAATTTATTGCACAAATTGCCAAAAAATACAATCTTTATGTAATCTCGGATGAAGTCTATGAATTTCTAACATTCGAAAATATTAAGCACACTCCAATTGCTTCACTTGATGGGATGCAAGATAGAACTATTACAATTTCATCTTGTGGGAAAACTTTTGGTTTTACGGGTTGGAAAATTGGTTATGCAATGGCTAAGAAAGAATTTATCGAAGCAATTCACGGAGTGCATCAATGGACAACTTTTGCTGTAAATACCCCTGGGCAACATTCAATGGCACAAGCATTTCAAAGATTAGATGAGTATTTGCCTAGTTTCAAACAATTATATGAACAAAAACGCAATTTTGTGTATAATGAATTATTAAATTCAAAATTTACACCGTATAAACCTGAAGGCTCATATTTTATGATGTTAAAATTTTCCGATAATTTATTTAAAGATGATATAGAAGCATCACAAATATTAATCAAAAATTATGGAATTGCAACAATTCCACCATCTGTATTTTATTCTAAATCGCAAGAGGGAAAACAATTATTAAGACTTTGCTTTGCAAAAAAAGATGAAACATTAAATGAAGGTATTAAAAGATTAAAGAGTATATAAATGGCAATAAAAGTAGTCACAATAGATTTCTGGAATACGATTTTCGATTCAAGTAATGGTCAAATGCGTAATTATATTAGAAATCAAGAAATTCGCAAAGCTATGAAAAAGATAGGATTTGAACCAACTGACCACCAAATTAATGACGCAGTTCGTGCTGCCTGGGGCCATTTTAACCGATTATGGACAGAAGAAATGCGAACGCCAATGCCAATTGAGTCTGTTGAATTTATATGGAATTACTTTTCACTTTCTTATGATAAGGAAATAATTAATGAAGTAGTGAGAAGCTTTGAAACTGCGATTTTGAAATATCCACCAAATCTTGTGCAGGACGCGAGCTATGCTATTTCAAAATTGAGTGAGGACTTCCAAATTGGTCTAATCTCCGATACAGGATTCACTCCCGGCAGTGTTCTGCAAGAACTTATGAAACAAAAAAATATATTTCAATATTTCAAATCCTTTAGTTTTAGCGACGAGACGGGTGTTTCTAAACCACATCCAAAAGCTTATGAAAAAGTGTTGAGCGAGCTAAATTGCAATCCCGAAGAAGCTTTACATATTGGAGATATAGAAGATACTGATATTAAAGGTGCAAAAAATTTAGGTATGAAAGCTGTGCTATTCCTTGGGGACCCAACAGCAAATCAAACTGCGCATACAAAACAACATAGTAAAGCCGATGCAATTGCTCACAGTTGGAATGAAGCTTTAATTTATATACGGAGGTTATCAACTCAGATATTTTAAAAATGAACATTGTAATATTAATATTTTTTTGTAATTTTGTAAATATAAAAAAGAGAAATATTCCCGAATAGCTCAGCTGGTTAGAGCATCTGACTGTTAATCAGAGGGTCGGGGGTTCAAGTCCCTCTTCGGGAGCGATAGAAAACAGGCATAGTTATATGCCTTTTTTTATTGCACAAGCGAGGACGCTTATGCCACCTAATGAAAAAATGCGTATCCAGTTTCTGCAAGTGGCACAATCATCCTTGATTGTGCCACTCTGTCATTCTGAACGAAGTGAAGAATCCATACTCCAGGAATGGATTCCTCGTTTCGCTCGGAATGACAGTTGATAAATTACCTGTTTCCTCCTGTAAAGACGCCATATATGGCGTTTCTACTTATGTGGCTGCACCATCCTGGTGCAGAATTTGCACAAGCGAGGACGCTTTTGGTACTACTTTGTAAGAGTAAAAAATTTTGAACCCATAAAAATTATTTTTTTCAATTAAGTGTAATAAAATTGAATTTTTCAATCTAATAGATTATAAAAAAAATTTGTAATTTGTATTTTTTTAATTGAATAAAAAAATATGAAAAAATTATTACCGATATTATTGATTTTCTCATTAATAGGAAGTTCATATTTATTTTCCCAGAATATGAAATCTTCAAAAGCCCAGTTCTTTATTGAAAATAAAGGGCAATGGGATAGCGATGTGCTATATCTTGCTCAACTTGGTGGATTGAATTTATGGATAACAAAATCAGGTGTTGTCTATGATTATTATCAAATTGAAAAAAATAAGAATATGAAACCGAAGAATTTGCTGAGAAAAGCTCAAAAGAGTGAAAACGAAAAAATTAGAGGTCACATAATCAGATCTCATCTTCTCGGTATAAATACTGACATAACAACACAAACATTCGACAAAAGCGAGGCTTATCATAATTACTTTAAAGGAAATAACCCGAAGGAATGGGTATCGTTTGTTCCATTATATGGTTCGGTCCAATTGAATAATCTCTATAACGGCATCGATATTCGTTATTATTATGAAAATAATAGAGTGCGTTATGATTGGATAATTCATCCAAATGCTGATGCAAATAGAATTAAAATTAAATTTGAAGGGCAAGACGGGATAATAATTGCATCAAATGGCGATTTAATATTGCAAACATCGCTTGGAGAAGTAGAGCATTGCAAAAGCTTTGCATATCAAATGGAAAATGGAAAATATAAAGCAATTGAATGCAGGTTCAACAGTGAAGGTAGTGGTGTTGTATCATTCGATATAGGAAGATATAATAAAAATGAAGATCTAGTTATAGATCCATTAGTATATAGCACATTTCTGGGTGGTACTGCTGAAGATTACATTACTAATATAGCAATGGATCACTTTACAAATGCGTATTTAACGGGATATACTATGTCAAGTGATTATCCAATATCAATTGGGGCTTATAACAATGATTTTTATAATGTTGAGGATATATTCGTTACAAAATTAAATATAGATGGAAGTAATTATGTGTATTCCACATTTATCTGTGGTTCTTATTATAATTCTCAGAGATGTGAAGGAATAGCAGTTGATAGTTCAGGTTGTGTTTATTTAACAGGATGGACTAGCTCTAAGAATTACCCATTCACTCATGGATGTTTTGATTCAACATTTAATTATTACAAAGCATTTGTTACAAAATTAAATGAAAGTGGTTCTGCATTAATATATTCAACACTTCTCGGGGGTAGTGGGACAGAAGCAAAGGGAATTGCAATAGATAAAAAAGGATGTGCATATATTACTGGTATTACATATTCAAGTGATTTTCCGACTACACCGGGATGCTATAATCCGACTTTTCAGGATTCGGGAGATGTGTTTATAACAAAATTAAATGAGACGGGTTCATCTTTAGTATATTCCACATTGATTTGTGGGACAGGTTATTATCAATATAGTAACGGTATCGCATTAGATAGTTTAAATAATGCTTATATTGTGGGATATGCTGAAACGAGCGATTTTCCTACGACATCAGGAAGTTGGTGCACTACTTATAATGGGGAAGGAGATGTATTTGTGTTGAAGATTGATACAATAGGTTCTTCACTTTTATATTCTACATTTCTTGGGGGTTCACCTTATAAAAATGTCTATGGAATTGCTGTGGATAAATTTGGTTGTGCATATATTACAGGCTACACTACATCAAGCGACTTTCCTACAACACATAAATGTTGGGATTCAACTTTTAATGGACTTTATAATGTATTTATTACAAAAATTAATGAAACAGGCTCGGACCTTGTTTATTCTACATATTTAGGAGGCACAGGTACTAATTACGGTTTTGCTATTACTACTGATGAACAAGGAAATGCAATTGTAGTAGGATCTACTGATGCTTCAGATTTTCCGATTACACAAGATGCTTACGAAAACTCATATATTGGTAATGATGATGCTTTTTTTACGATATTGAATTCTGATGGTTCGAATCTTCTTTACTCTACATTTTTAAGTGGTTCAAATATTGATCGAGCTTATGGTGTATCTTTTTACAACAATATAGTAATAGTTTGCGGAATCACTTATTCACCCGATTTTCCTACCACCGATGGAGCTTTTGATAAATTCTATAATAAGATAGATGGTTTTGTTACAAAGTTTGATATTTCGACTCTTGGTGTAAATGATATACAAAATTGTTCCAAGAATAGTATCACTCTTTCTGAAATTGAACCAAATCCGTCAAGCGATATAATTCGATTTACATATAGTATTTGCAATGCACAGAACATCAAAATTGCAATTTATAATATTCTTGGCGAGCGTGTTATGCTAATCTCGGATGGTTATCAGATTGAAGGAATGCATAATGATGAATTAAATATTTCGCAATTACCGAGCGGAGCGTATTACATACAGATCGTAGGGAATACCGAACAAGTAAATCAATTGATAAGTATTGTAAAATAATTATTTATGTGGCTGCACCATCTGGTGTAGAATATGCGTTGTTCAATGATATTTGAATTATAGAGGATTTGTGTCTTCTATTGTGTCAATTTAAATTGGCATTAGGTGCTTTTTTCTTAGGAAAGATCCTTTTAATAGCAGTTTTCTTATTATTTCAAAATAGTTTTTTCTTTAATTTGTCTTTATTACTTATAAATTAACTATAATATAAGCAATTTAAAATGATTTCAGCAAATGAAGCATTTGAATATGAACTATATTTTGATTATTTGAGGGATCCTGCATCGGTTCCTCCAAAATGGAAAGAATACTTTGAACAGAAATATGGAAAAGAGAATTCCATAGCAAATTTAGTAACAAAAGAAGAGAACGCATTAAAACCAATTATACCTAAAGTACCTGATAAGGAAACTGAGGAAATAAAGAAAGCGATTGAATATACTAAAAAAGATTATGAAATTGCAGAACCTTTGATAACCGCCGAAGCACGGGTTGCAAATAATATGGAAGAAAGTGTTGAGGTGCCAACTGCGACATCGTACCGGCAAATTCCTGTAAAGCCACTTGACGAAAATCGCCGTATAATGAATAAGTATTTAGAAAAGTCAAATAAATCGAAAATTTCTTTCACTCATATTATTTCATGGGCAATTGTAAGGGCTTTGATAAGATATCCAAATATGAATGCGGGATTTGCAAGAATCAATGGTAAGCCACACCGACTGATTAGAAAATCAGTAAATCTAGGAATAGCAATCGATATAATTCGAAAAGATGGTATTCGTATGTTATTAGTACCCAGTATTAAAAATGCTGATTTAATGACTTTTTCTGAGTTTGTGGAGGAATATAATAATCTTGTCTTTAAGGCAAGAAATAACAAATTAAATCCTGATGATCTATCAAATACGACAGTATCGATAACAAATCCTGGAACGATTGGTACAAGTTTTTCAGTACCTCGTTTAATGAAAGGACAGGGATTGATTATGGGTATTGGTTCAATTGATTATCCTACGGAATTTCAAGCAGTTAGACCTGAAAAATTAAGTGAATTTGCTATTTCTAAAGTTCTAACAATATCCAATACTTATGACCATCGAATAATACAAGGTGCAGAATCTGCTGAATTCCTTGCATATTTACATAAATTATTAATAGGTGAAGAGAATTTTTATGAGCAGATATTCTATTCTTACGATATTCCATTCGAGCCTGTTCATTGGGAAAGTGATATTGACAAGCAGAAGTTAAATAAAGTCAACAATGCAAAAGACGACCTTGTTGAAAAAAATGCCCATATAATGCAATTAATCAATGCGTATAGGGTGCGTGGTCATTTGCTTTCATCAGTTAATCCATTGGGTAGGGCAACGTATTACTATCCTGAGCTGGACCCATCCTATTATGGATTTACAATATGGGATTTAGATAGAATTTTTCACGTAGATGATGAATGGCAGACAAATGAAATGCCATTACGTGATGTTCTTGAATTGTTGCGTGATTCTTATTGTGGCAATGCAAGTATTGAATATATGCATATTCAAGATTTAACAAAGAAGAATTGGATAAAACAATATTTTGAAAATACAAAAGGCAATTATAACATATCTAATGACATAAAATCAAAAATACTTAAAGAAATAATTGAAGCAGAAACTTTTGAAAATTTTCTGCAGACAAAATTTCTGGGTACTAAACGGTTTTCATTGGAAGGAGGGGAAACTCTTATTCCAATGCTTTATAACTTATTAGATCTTGCAGCAGATGAACAATTAGCGTCAGTAATTATTGGAATGTCGCATCGAGGAAGACTGAATGTACTTGCAAATGTGCTGGGGAAACCTTTGGAAATGATTTTTCGAGAATTTGAAGGGGATTTTGATGAAGAATCTTATCAAGGTTCAGGGGATGTTAAATATCATCTTGGTTATAAAGGAAAATATACATCAGAAAAAAATAATATAATCGATTTTCATCTTGCAGCAAATCCAAGTCATTTGGAACTTGTCGACCCAGTTGTAGAAGGAATTGCAAGAGCAGAAGAAGATAAATTATTAGATAAAAATTATAATAAATCTTTACCGATTTTGATTCACGGGGATTCTTCATTTGCGGGAGAGGGTGTTGTGATGGAAACTTTGAACCTCTCGGAACTTGAAGGATATAAAACAGGTGGAACAATACATATTATTGTAAATAATCAAATAGGATTCACAACTAATGCCGAGGATTCTCGTTCAGCATATTATGCAAGCGATATTGCAAAAATGATCCAGGCCCCAATTTTGCACGTCAATGGAAATAACCCCGAAGCTGCATACTGGGCTACTTTATTTGCATATCAATATCGCCAAACTTTTAAGAGCGATATTGTTATAGATTTGCTTTGCTGGCGTAAATATGGACATAATGAAGCTGATGAGCCAACATATACTCAACCACTTTTATATAAAAAAATACGCTCAATGCCTCCTATCAGCAAGACATTTGCAAATTATTTAATTGAACAAAAAATTATTAATGAAGATATTTATAATACAATTCATAAAGATTTTCTTAATAAATTAAATTCTGAATTTGATAAACATAAAGAACAAGAAAATAAATTTGTATTTAATGGCTTTATAAAAAATAATAATGAGGAATTATTATTAAAACCTGTAGAAACACGTGTAGATAATGATGTATTAAAATTTATTACAGAAAAAATAACAAGTTATCCAAATAATTTTAATATAAATCCAAAAGTAAAGACAGTGCTAGAACGACGGTATAAAATGGTCTTTGAAACACCTAATACGATTGACTGGGCAATGGCAGAAAGTCTTGCTTTAGGTTCTATATTAATGGATAACCGCAGTATTAGATTTACAGGTCAAGATACACGACGAGGAACATTTACACAAAGGCATAGTGTGCTGGTAGATTATAAAAACGAAGACCTTTATATACCATTAAATCATATTAATGAAAATCAGGAACATCTGAAAATCTATGATTCTCCATTAACCGAACTTGGTGCATTGGGATTCGAATATGGATATTCACTTATTGAGGATAGGGGAGTCACATTATGGGAAGCTCAATATGGCGATTTTGCTAATAATGCAATGCCAGTAGTTGATCAATATCTTGCTTGTGGTGAATCTAAATGGGGGCAGATTTCAAATCTTGTTATGTTGCTTCCACACGGTTATGAAGGACAGGGACCTGAACATTCTTCTGCTAGACCTGAACGATATTTACAATTATGTGCCGAAGGAAATTTAATTATAGCAAATCTTTCCACACCAGCTCAATATTTTCATATATTACTTCGACAAGTATATAGCCAACGTAGAGCGCCTTTAATTATCTTTACTCCAAAAAGTTTATTGCGTCATCCACGGGCAGTATCAACATTGGAAGAATTCTCTGAAATTGGATTTCAAACGGTAATTGATGATGTGAGGATTGGAGAAAAATCAAAAATAAAACGTATAATTTTCTGTACAGGAAAAATATATTACGAATTGCTTGCGAAAAGAGAAAAAATTGGTATTGATAATATAGCACTTGTGAGAGTGGAGCAACTATATCCATTAGATCAAAATTTGATTTCGAAAATAATATCAAAATATCCAAATGTTTCAGAGTATATTTGGATGCAAGAGGAAACACAAAATATGGGATATTGGAATTATATGTATATGCAATTTCAAGAAATATTACCCAATACACACAATCTAAAATATGTGGGACGACCTGCAAGTCCCTCAACAGCTACAGGTTCATCTAAAATGCACCTTGCTGAGCAAGAATTAATAATCTCCCAAGCATTAAATTTTAAATAATATAAAAGGAGTGAAGAATTAATTTCTTCACTCCAAATATGCAGTCTTTAATTAATTACATTATAATTTTTATCAATTATAGCTACTCTGATAATGCTATAATTTTTAAAAAATGCGATAAAACTATTAAAATTTTTAAAGAGCCTCTCTTTTATTAATTATAGACATAATTGATATCGCACGTTGCATCCGGATATCAAGCTGGGTACGATATGCTTCGAGATCTTCAATAGGAGTGCGGGCAACACCTGTTTCCATAGCGGCTTTTGCAACTGCGGGTGCAACCCAGGTTAAAACACGTGGGTCAAAAGGTTTTGGAATAATATATTCACGTCCAAATTTCATTTGAACACCACCATAAGCTATTTTAACTGATTCAGGAACATCTTCTTTTGCGAGAGCAGCAAGTGCATAAGAAGCAGCTTTTTTCATTTCTTCATTTATAGCAGTAGCATGAACATCTAAAGCTCCACGGAAAATGAATGGGAATCCAAGAACATTATTTACTTGATTCGGATAATCTGAACGACCTGTTGCCATAATAACATCGGGGCGAGCATCTAAAGCATCTTCATATGTAATTTCGGGGTCTGGATTTGCCATTGCAAGAATTATTGGATTTGGTGCCATTGAACGCACCATATCTTTTGAAACAACATTTGGACCTGATAAACCGAAAAATACATCAGCACCAACTAATGCATCAGCAAGAGTGCGTACCGATGTTTCACGAGCGAATTCTTCTTTATATGGATTCATTCCTATGGTTCTTCCCTTGTAAATCACGCCCTTTGTGTCGCACATTATGACATTTTCGGGTTTGACACCAAGTGAAATATGGAACTTTGCACACGCTATACCTGAGGCACCTGCTCCATTATATACAATTTTCATATCGCTTAATTTTCTGCCTGTGATTTCAGCAGCATTAATTAGAGCAGCTCCGCTAATAATTGCAGTTCCATGTTGGTCATCATGAAATACAGGAATATCTAATCTCTTTTTTAATTCGTTCTCAATATAAAAACATTCAGGTGCTTTTATATCTTCAAGGTTTATACCTCCAAAAGTAGGAGAAATTGCCTCAATAATTTTTACCATCTCTTCGGGATCTTTTGAATTTACTTCAATATCGAAAACATCAACATCAGCAAATCTTTTAAATAGCACACCCTTACCTTCCATTACAGGTTTGCCTGCTATTTCTCCAATGTCACCCAAACCAAGTACCGCTGTACCATTTGAAATAACAGCAACTAAATTGCCTTTTGCAGTATATTCAAAGGCTTGTAAGGGATCTTTTTCAATCACTTTACAGGGTATGGCAACCCCAGGAGTATATGCAAGTGATAAATCCCATTGTGTTTCACAAGGCTTTGTTGTGATTACTTCAATTTTACCTTTTCTGCCCATACTATGGTAATGAAGCGCATCTTCATCAGTAATTTTCATAATTTACCTTTATTAAAAAAAATTAATTCTAATTTTTCTAAATTTTAAAAAATATAAATTACAAAATTTTGGCAAAATTAAAATAAAAATCCTTTGTAAAAAATAAAATTAATAATATTGAATATTATTATAGAAAAAATTTAACAAATTCTCATAAAATTTTTGTAATTTTATAAATTTTATAAAATGTAAATAAATGTTTTAGGTGATAATATGCCTGATAAAAAATCTAAAAAAGAAGACAAAAAGTACGTATATTATTTCGGCGGTGGTAAAGCAGAAGGCAACGCTGAAATGAAAGCTTTGCTGGGAGGCAAAGGAGCAAATTTAGCTGAAATGGTAAATTTGAAGCTTCCTGTCCCTCCTGGTTTCACAATAACAACAGAGGTCTGCACTTATTTTTATGAGCATAATAGAACTTATCCTCCCGAATTAAAGACCGAGGTCGATAACGCATTAAAAAGATTAGAAGATGAAATCGGAATGAAATTCGGTGATCCTAAGGATCCATTGCTTGTTTCTGTCCGTAGTGGGGCAAGAGCTTCAATGCCTGGTATGATGGATACAGTCTTGAATTTGGGACTTAATGACATTACAGTCCAAGGTTTAATAGCCAAAACAAATAATCCCCGTTTTGCTTGGGATGCCTATAGAAGATTTGTTGCAATGTATGGTGATGTTGTGCTTGGACTTAAACCACAATCAAAAGATGATATTGATCCATTTGAAGAAATTCTTGATGCTAAAAAGAAGGCACGTGGAGCAAAAAATGATATTGATTTGACAGCAGATGATTTAAAAGAACTGGTATATGAATTTAAAGCTGCTATTAAAAAAAGATTAAATGTTGAATTTCCTGAAAAACCAATTGATCAACTTTGGGGAGCAATTGGTGCAGTATTTGGTTCGTGGATGAATGATCGTGCAAAAGTATATCGAAAATTAAATAATATCCCCGAATCTTGGGGCACAGCAGTAAATGTTCAGGCTATGGTATTTGGGAATATGGGAGAAAATTCAGGAACAGGGGTGGCTTTCACTCGTAATCCTGCAACAGGAGAAAATGTGTTCTACGGTGAATATTTAATGAATGCACAGGGTGAGGATGTTGTGGCAGGTATCCGTACACCTTTAACAATTGAAACCCTCAAAGAACAGAATGAAACAATTTACAACCAATTAGTAAATATCCGAAATATTCTCGAAAAACATTATCGTGATATGATGGATATTGAGTTTACAATTCAAGAAGGGCGTCTTTATATGTTGCAATGCAGGGTTGGGAAACGCACAGCATTTGCAGCAATAAAAATTGCTTTTGATTTTGTAAAAGAAAAAGTAATCAGCAAGAAAGAAGCTTTATTAAGGATTGAGCCAGACCAATTAAATCAATTACTGAGACCTGTGTTCGATGCGGCAGAAAAAGAGAAGTTTATTAAAGAAAAGAAATTAATTGCAAAGGGGCTAAATGCAGGACCTGGTGCAGCATCAGGACGAGTTGTTTTTAATGCAGAGGATGCTCTTACGTGGAAAAAGAAAGGTGAAAAAGTTATTCTTGTAAGAATTGAAACATCTCCCGAAGACATCGCAGGAATGAATGCGGCTGAAGGTATCTTGACTGCACGAGGTGGAATGACATCACATGCTGCGCTTGTTGCTCGTCAAATGGGGAAAACCTGTATTGTTGGCTGTGGAGCATTGAATATTGATTATAAAGCACGTCAATTTAAGACCGAAAATACATCAGTAATCGTAAAAGAAGGAGATTGGATTTCAATAGATGGCTCGACGGGTGAAGTATTTTTGGGGAATATACCAACTAAACCAAGTGAAGTAATCGCTGTTTTAATCAATAAAACGCTAAAACCTGAGGATGCACCTGTTTTCCAAATGTTCAATGAGATAATGATATGGGCAGATAAATATCGCAAGCTAAAAATCCGTACAAATGCGGACCAACCCGACCAAAGTGCCAATGCTATTCAATTTGGAGCAGAAGGTATCGGACTTACCCGTACTGAGCATATGTTCTTTGGCGAGGGTAAGATTGGACCAATGCGTGAAATGATTCTATCAGATGACACAGAATCACGTCGGAAAGCATTGGCAAAAATTCTTCCATTGCAAAGAGCAGATTTCGAGGGAATTTTCAAGGTGATGGATGGCAGACCCGTGACGATTCGCACAATCGACCCACCACTTCACGAATTTGTTCCACACGATGAAGCAGGCCAGAAGGAAATGGCTAAAGAAATGGGAATATCTCTCGAAAAAGTTCGTGAACGTGTTGAAATGCTACACGAATTCAATCCAATGCTCGGATTTCGAGGTTGTCGATTGGGAATAATCTATCCAGAAATCACAGAAATGCAAGCTCGTGCAATATTTGAGGCTGCTGTAAATGTTATTAAATCAGGTCAAAAAGTATTTCCTGAAATTATGGTCCCACTCGTCGGGAATGTCAAAGAATTAGAAGACCAAGAAAAAATTATTAGAAGGGTTGCAATTGAAGTAATGACAGAAAACAATATTCAATTTGAATATATGGTAGGAACAATGATTGAAGTACCTCGTGGTGCCATAACTGCGGGAAAAATTGCCGAAGTTGCAGAATTCTTCTCATTTGGTACGAACGATTTGACTCAAACTACGTTAGGATTAAGCCGTGATGATTCAGGTAGGTTCTTGCCTGAGTACGTTGCCCGAGAAATTTATCGCGTTGATCCTTTTGTATCGCTTGACCAAGAGGGTGTTGGCTTCTTAATGAAACATGCCGTTAAAGAAGGGAGAAATACGCGTAAAAAATTGGAAATTGGTATATGCGGTGAACACGGTGGTGACCCTGATACAATTGAATTTTGTCATAATATCGGATTGGACTATGTTTCTTGTTCACCTTTTAGAGTGCCAATCGCAAGACTATCAGCAGCTCGTGCAGCTATTAAAGAAACCTCAGAGCAAAAAGTAGAGAAAACTGATAAAAAAAGAAATAATAATAAGAAAAAAAGTAAAAAATAATATAATTTAAAGCAGAAAATAAAAGGGCTAATAGAATTAAATGATCTATTAGCCCTTTTTTATTAATTATTGATAGTTTTAATTATTTACAATTGTGCTAATTTTGGTACTATCCGAAAAAGTCATACTAACAGGGAACCAAAGTATTTGCAAATCTTGTCCCGAACGCACTTTTTCATCACGCTCATTATTTGAGTCATGGAAAAATGGATAAGCAAAGCGGCGTGTCTCTCCCGGCTTTATCACAGGAACTTGCGTCATTACTTTTGCAAGTTCTATTGGATATGCTTTGATTAACTGATTTTGCATATCGAAAAATCTAAATTGCCCCTCAAGATCTTTTATATCTTTATTTGAAGTATTAGTTATTTCAAATACAAGTATATCCAATTTCACCGTGTCTTTATCCTGGGGTTGCAAACCTAAATATTTAATCTTGTGGTTCGATAATATCTGAACTTTTGCAAGTGTTGCAACTAATTGCTTTGCCGAATTCTGCCAGAGATTTTGCTCTTCTTTTGTGATTATTTCACCTACTGTTTTGCCTGTAATTGAATCAGGTGTTAAACCATATCTGTTAATAGCAGAATTAAAGAGGTCAATTTGGTCGCGTGTCAATTTCTTCTCATTATAAATATTCTGAGCAATTTGATAAAGATTCTCTTTTGTTATCTTTTCTTGAAGTATAGGACTATTACTTTCCTTAGAACAAGAAAGAATTGACAAAAAGGAAGCTGCAACAAATAATATTAAAATAGATTTTTTAAACATATAGTAAACTAATTATTTAATAAATTACAAAATTAACATATTTAGGGATTATCTTTTAAAAATTCTTTTATCGCTCCATATCTTAGACCTTTTGAGCTTATATAAAAATCAGAATGTCCAAATTTTTCCTGTATCGAAAGGAATATCAAAGCCCCGGAAAACAAAATTTCCGCCCTTTTTGGATGAATATTGAATTGAGTAGCAATTTGCTTGGCTGACATCTTTGAAAGTTGCTGCGTTTGAGCTAAATTTTTCTCATATTTAAACATATATTTATCTATTAACAACGGTGCAAATTCCTTCATTTGCAATGCAATCATTGCTAGTGATGTAATTGTTCCACCAATTCCCATAAAATTGCTCGAAGAAAATCCATTTATGTTGTTATTAATTATTTCCTGAAGAATTTCTTTTGCACTTTGAATTTCATTTTCTGATGGAATATTATCATGGAAAAATTGATTTTTTAAAGTAAGGGAACCGATAGGAAGGCTAATAATTTTATAAATTTCATTTTCTGTACCATTAATAATTTCCGTACTTCCTCCACCAATATCAACGACTGTCCAAAGTCGGTTGTCGGGAATTGCACCCAGAAAACTTAAATATGCTTCTTTCTCAGGTGAAATTATATTGATTTTTGCATCAATACTTTGAGATAATTTAGTGATAATTTCATAAGAATTTTTTGCTCTGCGAAATGCTTCAGTGGCATTTGCTATGATAATATCGACATTATAATTATTAATAATTTCGCGGAACTTTGTTAATGCTTCTTTTGCTCGCCCTAATGAATTTTCAGATATAATTTCATTATTTGTTAAATCAGCGCCAATTTGTGGAATTGCAATTTCATCACAAATTGGTACTATATTTGAATTTTCGATTTTTGCAATTAACATCAGAAATGAATTTGTGCCAATATCAAGTGATGCAATTCTCATAAATAATAATATTTTTTTAATATTTCTAAGACTGTCTTGAACCTATGACTTAAGTTATAGGTTCAACAAAAATTTTTGTACCCCTTTCAAAAGTAAGATGCTTTTGTCACTAAGTGATTATTTATTTACATTTGAATGCTAATGAAACCCATTCGGATTCCTGAAGCATATCAATAAGTTCAAAATTCATTTCATTTGCAGATTGAATAACTTCATCCTTATCATAGACTAATATGCCTGAAACAAGCAAAATACCATTTTTGCTAACCAAGGAGTTATAAAATTTTTGAAAAGAGCCTTTGACTAAATTAGCATAAAGGTTAGCAACAATACCATTGGATTTGGGTAATGTGATATTTTCAATATCAGCTTCAAATAAATCAATGGAGTCCGAAACCCCATTCATCTCGAAATTTTCCGTTGCATTTTCGATTGCCCACTCATTATTATCAACAGCAAAGGCACGAGATGCACCAAGTTTTATAGCTAAGATTGCAAGAACGCCTGTCCCTGTGCCAATATCGAGCCAAAATTGGTTTGGTTGGACATATTTTTCCATCAATTTGGCAATCAATCTTGTGGTTTCATGCTGACCCGTTCCAAAAGACATTTTGGGATTTATAATTATAGGAATTTCAGCATTAACTTCATATTTTTTCCATTCAGGCAATATTGCAATTTTATCGGAAATATTAATGATTGGTATATTTTTTTCAAACTCTTCGTTCCAATTTTGGGCATTAACAAATTCTTCGGAGATAATTTTAGCATTTTTGTCTATATTTTTCAAGGATTGAAGCAATTCTTTATGCATCTTGTAAGTCCATTCGTCATCGAGGAAGGTCACAATTAACTTATCAGTTTCTTCTTGGATACCGAGGATTGGATAATCCATTAATACAGCAATCGCAAGGTCAAATTTTTCCTCGGGAATACTAATTGAGATATTTTTAAAATTCTTCATTAAAACTGATTTTAAAACGTTTTTAAAATATATAAATACAAAATTACTAAACTCATTAATAAATATGGATGAATCTTTGACTGAAAAATTATCTAAAATAAAACTTCTTGCGATGGATGTTGATGGGACGCTAACTGATAGTGCAATGTTTTATTCTGCTGAAGGTGAAGTTTTAAAACGTTTTTCTACTCGAGATGGGATGGGAATTACATTATTGCATAAATTTGGAATTCAAACTGCCATTCTCACAAGCGAGAACACGGAAATTGTTATACAGCGAGCAAAAAAGCTTAATATCCAAGATGTTATTTTAGGAACAAAAACAAAAGATGAGGATATTAAATTGCTCGGTAATAAATATCATTTAAAATTAGATGAAATTGCATATATTGGAGATGATATTAATGACATTCCTGTATTAAAAATTGTTGGCTTCAGTGCGTGTCCACAAGATGCATCAAAATTTGTTAAAGATATTGTGAATTATATATGCAAGCATAATGGAGGCAATGGTGCAATTAGGGAGTTGTCTGAGATGATACTCATTGCAAAAAATATTGATATTATTATATAATTTTTTTATAAATTTGTCGTTAATTAAAATATAATTTTTTTAAATAAAATTTTTGGAGGAAATATGGCAGAACAAGAACGTCAAAATGAATTTTTGAAAGGCATTTTAATTGGGTCGCTCGCAGGTGGCGCAATCGGTGCTATTGTCGGTTTATTACTTGCACCAAAATCAGGCGAAGAAACCCGCAAATTAATCGTAGATACAACTTCAGATATTTATAAGAAAACAGCAGATTATATTGTTGGTTCAACTGAAAAAGTAAAAACTGAAACAACAAAAGTTTATAACGAAGCAAAAGAAAAAGCATCTGAAATTGTAACCTCAGCAAAAACACAAGCTGAGGAGCTTATTAACCGTGCTGAAAGTGTTCTACAAGATGCAAAAGAACGAGCAGCACAAGTACAAACAAGTGTAAAAAGTGGTGTTGAGGCTTTTAAATCAGAAATTAAAGATACTCCTGATGAAAATTAAGGAGTATAATTTATGTTAAATATACTTTATATTGCTTTGATTGTAGCAGTTGTATTTTTTTGCATATTTATGATATATATGCTCACTTTAATTAGAAAGACAACTAATCTAATTGAAGAAACAAGGGAAAATCTAATTATGCAATCGAAAGAATTGAAGGAAACATTTGATAAGATTGAGGAAGCTGTGGACAAAATAGATGTATTTGTTCATACAGTAAATTCCAGTATTGATGATATAAAAAATATGCAATCTACAATCGGCAATATTGTTGCAAAAGCAGATACAACCGCTACAAATATACTTTCAAACATCAATAATTTTTCTGATTTGCTTAATACATCGTACCATAAAGTAGAAAAGCCTGTTAGCGATGCTGTGAATTTAATTAGTAATGTGGGCGGTTATTTTCAAAAAATAAAAGCATTCTTACCGACAAATAAGAAAGAAAAAAGGAATGCTGAAAAAAATAGGCAGAATTAAGAATTTATTTCTTAATTTTGTAAATAATATGGATGGGTTCTTGGCTCAGTTGGTTTAGAGCGCTTCCCTGACACGGAAGAGGTCACGTGTTCGAATCACGTAGGACCCACAAAATTTTTAAATTAGCTTCCTAAAATATAACGCCAATACCTAAAGTAAAATAGCTTTTTGATTGCTCATTATCTGTTTTCCCAATTAAATTAACATAATTATATTTTCCCTCAAGGTTTAACCCTATTACTTTTAAATCAAAATCGATACCTACACCTATACCCGCACCAAATCTGCTATCGGATGGTGAAGTCGAAACAGCAACATCAACACCCATAACTTTTTGATTTACAGTAGAATAAATATAACTATATGTTAAATTTCCTGCAATATAGGGGCTAATAATTGAATGAAATGGATATAATTGTAACCCCGCTGATATTGGGACAATTTTTGTAGATGTAGAAAGTGTGGTCAATGTTTTTGATGGGTCGTTTGGATCTACAACTTTTATTTCAGATTCGGGAAAACTATTATAGGCAGCAGAAGCAAAAAATGTGAAGTTTTTATTTAGTTTGAATCCATATTTTATACCAATATAATATCCATTGTCAAGACCCTGCGAAATTAAATTGCCAATTGCGGTATCATTCACTCTGACCGTTTTGGAATTATATACATCATTGATTTTATTACTTGGAGTCGAGAGCCCGCCAAAAAAACCGAAAGAGCCTGATTCAGCTTTACTATTTTGAAAAATAAGTAAAGATAGAAAGAGCGCTGAAAAAATAAATTTCTTCATTTGTTATTCCTCAAATGTCATCAAAAAATTAAAAATTGATAAAAACAAAATGAATTAACGTTTAAAAATTTAGTTTGTTTTATTATTAATTGAGTTTGAATTACGGAGGCAAGGTATAAAAGTATAAAAAAATAAATTTTCCCATATTTATTAAATAATTATCTTTAATTTTGAAAAAAATTATTATTTGGAGTCTTTTATGAAACAATTTTCTTCTCTCTGCAAGGTTATTGCAACTTTATTAATCAGCATATTTTTAGTCACAGGTTGTGGATTAATTTTTCATGGCACCAAAGATCCAGTAAACTTTACATCGGAACCTGAAAAATGTCAGGTATATATAAACGGCATATTTATGGGAACTACTCCATTGATGTTGGAGCTGAAATCCAATAAAACGTATATAGTCGAGTTTAGAAAAGATGGGTATGAAAGAAAAGTGTTTAATCTAACAAATAGTGTTAATGGTGGATATATTTTCCTTGATGTATTGTTTGGCTTATGGCCCATCGTTATTGATGCAGCGACAGGTGGATGGTATACTTTGGATTATGACCATATCCATAGTAATCTAGAATTAGAAAAATAATTCGAATTTTACAGTTAAAAAATTCTATATTTTTTGCAATTAATTTAAATCAATTTTATTAATTTGCATTTTAAATATAAACAAAAGGAATTAGTTATGTCAAAATTTCGTTTCTTATTCCCAATTTTGTTTGTAATGGTATTTTTTAGCTCAGCATATTCACAAACCAATATAAAGATGCCTATTAATATAGGAATTACAGGAGGATTGGGATTGAATATGCATAACCCAGACTGGACAGATCATGGTCCATTAACGGGACGTCCTCTTAGATATAATCAAACTTCAACAGCAATTGGATATTACGGTGGAATTATTGCCAATTTTCCTATAAATGATATTTTCACAATATCCGCAAGAATAGGATATAATAATTTAAACGGTACAATTAAAGCAACTGCTACAAATGGCAATATTACAGAAAGTACTACAATAGATACAAGATTAGAATATTTTGAAGTATCCCCAATTTTAGAGCTTCATAATCTTTTACCAGTTAAAAACATTTATTTTCTTGTAGGATTAGAACTTGCCACACCTTTTACAGCAGAAGGTGACTTAACATACACTGAAAACTCAACCCCTTCAACGTGGTCTAGAATGAATACTCCCATGGAAGATAAAGTTCCTCGTGTTGCCCTTGCAGTTGGTGCAGGATATGTAATCCCCTTGAGCAAAAATGTATTTTTGACTCCCGAAGCTTCGTTCCGATTTGGAATAACAAATATATCTTCTGAATCTAGCTGGACAGTTAATCAGCTCCGATTAGGTGTATCGTTAACATTTGGATTATCTACTTAGAGGTGGAGGAAACTATTCAGCAAACTACTGAATATATGAACCTTGCAGTTGACGAACCTTCACTAAAATATTATGACAAAAATATGGATTTGCAACCACACGCCTAGGTGAAAGTTGAAGAAGTGCAGTATTCAGAATTTTCTCCATTTATTCCATTAAATTTTTTCATTTTTTTCATTGAAAGAATTCATTTAATTCACATTTTTTAAATTGAGAATAATATATGAATATAGAAAGTAATTGTTTTATTGAATATTTATTAATGATTCATCTGAAAAATTTTTAAAAAATTATTTTATTATTAATAGACTTTTATTAATTTGCATTTTAAATATAAACAAAAGGATTTAGTTATGTCAAAATTTCGTTTCTTATTCCCAATTTTGTTTGTAATGGTATTTTTTAGCTCAGCATATTCACAAACCAATATAAAGATGCCTATTAATATAGGAATTACAGGAGGATTGGGATTGAATATGCATAACCCAGACTGGACAGGACAAGGTCCATTAACGGGACTTCCACTTAGATATAATCAAACTTCAACAGCAATTGGATATTACGGTGGAATTATTGCCAATTTCCCTATCAGTGATATTTTCACAATATCCGCAAGAATAGGATATAATAATTTAAACGGTACAATTAAAGCAACTGCTACAAATGGCATTATTACCGAAAGTAATACAATAGATACAAGATTAGAATATTTTGAAGTATCCCCAATTTTAGAGCTTCATAATCTTTTACCAGTTAAAAACATTTATCTTCTTGTAGGATTAGAACTTGCCACACCTTTTACAGCAGAAGGTGACGTAACATACACTGAAAACTCAACCCCTTCAACGTGGTCTAGAATGAATACTCCCATGGAAGATAAAGTTCCTCATGTTGCCCTTGCAGTTGGTGCAGGATATGTAATCCCCTTGAGCAAAAATGTATTTTTGACTCCCGAAGCTTCGTTCCGATTTGGAATAACAAATATATCTTCTGAACTTAGCTGGACAGTTAATCAGCTCCGATTAGGTGTATCGTTAACATTTGGATTATCTAAATATGAAGAAGAACCCACAGAACAATCTGCAACATATAGAACTCTCACAGTCAATGAACCATCATTACGTTATTATGATAAAAATATGGATTTGCATCCATTAGCACAGGTAAAAGTCGAGGAAGTGCAATATTCAGAGCTTCATCCGCTAATACCTTATGTGTTTTTCCCTGAAGGTAAATCCACTCCAACACCATCTTCACAAGTGCTATCAGCAGAAAGCGAGGCGGGTGAATTCAATATCGAAAATCTTCCATCCGATGCTGAGCAAATTAATACTTATACACTTGATATTGTCGGAAGTAGATTGAAAAGCAACCCAGGAACGAATCTAACCGTTACGGGGACTATAAACTCTAATGAAATGAAGAATAATCAAAAATACCTTGCAAAAGAAAGAGGTGATTTTGTTCGCAATTATCTTGTTGCAAATTATAGCGGTGACCCAAATAAAATTACTGTAGTCGCAGGAACATTGCCAGCCAAACCATCTTCAAAAGTTGATCCCGATGGTGACGCAGAAAATTGCCGTGCCGAAATTGCTTCAACTAACCCAGAAATTCTGAAACCTATCATTGTCACAAGCGATAAAGAACGTGTCTCCGACCCCGCACTTATTGAATTCTATCCTAATATTGTCACAAATGACACAATTTTAAATTGGGAATTAATATATTTTCAAAGTGGGACTCAACTGAAACGATTTGTTGGAAGTGGGCACCCATCTCATATTAGTTGGCAAATAGCACCAAATTTACTAAAAGCATCTCAAGTGCCAATAGATTATCAATTTAATGTCGAAACTATGTCGGGATTAAAAAAAGGCGTTGAGGGCTCCATTCCTGTTGATTTTGTTTCTTATACGCGGAAAAAGTCTGAAGACTTGCCTGATAGGAGTATCTCAAAATTCAGCCTCGTATTATTCGATTTTGATAGCGATGTGATTAACGATAAAGATAAGCAAACAATTGACCAATACGTTATCCCCGCAATAAAAGCAAATTCAACCGTTCAAGTTTATGGATATACCGATAGAATTGGCGATGAAGATTATAATAAGAAACTTGCTCAACGCCGCGCAAATAATGTTCAGAAATACATTGCAAGCAAGGTTAAGAACGTGAAATTTGAAACAATTGGTATAGGCGAAGGAGTTCAAATATTCAATAACGATACACCGACAGGTAGGCAATTATCACGCACCGTTCAGATTTATGTTATAACACCAAAATCATAAAACTACAAATGCAATAATATAAAATCTCATTATTTTATTTTTCATTTTTTTCCTTTATTCATATCCCCCCTTTTGCAAAACAAGGGGGGATTTTTTTAGTGATGGAAATGAATATTGGAGAATTAGATTTTGCAATTTTATAATTTTGCAATTATTCATTATAAATATGTTGCTAATTCGTAGTCTAGATTTCAATCCATATTTTAATATTGCAAGTGAGGACTATTTTTTTAAAAATTTTAATGAAGATATTCTTTTCCTTTATCGTGATCTTCCGTCGATAATAATTGGGAAACATCAAAATGCTTATAAAGAAGTAAATTTTCGATATGTGCGAGATAATTCTATACCTGTAATCCGACGTATCAGTGGTGGGGGCGCGGTTTATCACGATTTGGGGAATTTGAATTTTGCGTTCATACAGAATAAACATGAGGGAAATTTATCCGACTTTGAGGGATTCACTTCGCCAATTCTTCACTATCTTGAATATCTTGGTATCCCCGCCAAGTTTGAGGGACATAATGATTTGCGTGTCAATGGGAAAAAATTTTCGGGAAATGCAGAGCATATTTTTAAAAATCGCGTTTTGCATCATGGCACTCTTTTGTTCGATGCAAATCTGGACAATTTGAGAAATTCTTTGCACATATCTGATAAATATATCGACCACGCTGTAGAATCCGTGCCATCAAGCGTCATTAATCTTTCAGAAGTAATAAAAAATAAAATATCTATTGAAGAATTTGAAAATTTGCTTATCGAATTTTTGTTCAAAGAATATTCGGACATTATGGAATATAAATTAAATGAAAATGATATTGAACAAATCAATAAGCTTGTAAAAGAGAAATATTCAAAATGGGAATGGAATTACGCCTATTTTGGGAATTATGAATTTAGAAACATTATAAGGAGCAAGGGTGCTAATGATTCTTTAAGGAGCAAGGATGCTCCTTATACTATATATTTTAAAGTGAAAAATGGAATTATACAAGATTTCGCGATCGAGTCCGATTATTTTACAAAAGATGAGATTAATAAAATAGCAACAAGTTTAAATAATATACAGCATCGATACGAAACAATAATGGAAAGACTCGAAAAACTAGATATATTGGGGGAAAATAAGGGGATGCTTTTGGCGGATTTTGTTGAAATGCTGTTCTAAGTAAATATCCAATGCAGAGGGCTGAAGCCCTCTGTTGCATAACATAGATTCATCGCGACAGGTGGCTTTAGCCACTCGCAGAATTCGTAGGGGTGTATTATTTACTTATGTGTCTGCACCATCTTGGGGGAGAACCTCTTGCAGTTCCGACTCTTGCAGAGGGCTGAAGCCCTCTGTTGCATAACTAATCCATATCGGTGGCACAAGCGTCCCCGCTTGTGCAAATTCTGCAAGGGGATGCTTTTACTACTTATTGCTATTTTTCCCAAATTTATTAATTTGGAAATTTTAAATTTTCAAATTAAGTATGTTATGAAATCTTGGTTTTTAATTTTATTAATATATTTTCTTGTAAATGTCAATAATGCAATTGCTTGTACAAATCTCTTGATTTCCAAAGGTGCATCCGCTGATGGCTCTACGATGATAACATATAATGCAGATGCAGGTGGATTTATGGACCCACTTTATTTTATGTCACCGATGGATCATAAAGATGATTCAGTTGAGGTATATGAATGGGATACGGGCAAATATCTTGGCAAGATAAAGCAAGTACCCCACACCTACGGCGTTATTGGAAATATAAATGAATATCAAGTGAGTCTTGGCGAAACTACTTTCACTGGGCGGACAGAATTGACTGATACTAACGCACGTGTTGATTATGGTTCGTTAATGTATCTTGCACTGCAAAGGGCAAAAACAGCACGTGAAGCAATAAAAGTTATGACTGATTTGGTTGCTGAGTATGGATATTATAGTTCGGGGGAATCCTTCTCGGTTGCCGATCCAAATGAAGTTTGGATATTGGAAATGATTTCCAAAGGACCTTGGGAAAAAGGAGCAGTTTGGGTTGCAGTGCGAATCCCTGATGGATATATTTCAGCTCACGCAAATCAATCGAGAATTCAAGAATTTCCATTAAATGACCCTGAAAATTGTATATACTCGAAAGATGTAATTGATTTTGCTATAAAACATAATTATTATAATCCTAAAAAAGACGGTAAATTCAGCTTTCAGCGAGCATATTCACCAAATGATCCAGCAACATTGCTTGTTTGCGAGGGAAGAATATGGAGCCTATTTCGCCGTGCAGCCCCATCCCAAAATTTTTCCGATGATTATTGGAGAGCAGTAGAAGGAGCAAAACCATATCCACTATTTATTAAACCCGATAAAAAGCTATCGGTCAAAGATGCAATTTCATTGATTCGAGATCATTTCGAAGGCACACCGTATGATATGACAAAAGGTTTTGCAGCGGAACCCTATGGAAATCCGTATAGATGGAAACCATTAGAATGGAAAATTGAGGGGGATACAACGACTTATGCTTGGGAACGCCCCATCACATCTCAGCAATGTGCTTTCTCGTTTGTTTCACAAATGCGCTCGTTTATGCCAAGAGAAATTGCAGGCGTATTCTGGTATGGTGTGGATGATAATTATTCAAATGTGTATATGCCACTTTATTGTTCGATGACACGCCCTCCAAAGTCTTTTACAGGTGGAAGCATTCAGGAATTTGATTTTTCGAGTGCATTTTGGGTATTCAATCTTGTTGCAAATCTTGCATATACAAAGTATTCTTACATTATTAAAGATATTCAGGAAGTGCAATCACAATTAGAAAATAAGTTTTTTGCATTTCAACCGTCAATAGAAAAAGCTGCATTGGATTTATATGAAAAAGATAAGAATCTTGCAGTAGAATTTCTAACAGATTATTCGTATTCACAAGCAGAAATGACTGTCGAAAGATGGCGCGAGCTTTGGAAAACGCTTGTAATGAAATACAATGATGGTTTTATAAACGATGTGAAGATGAATAATGGGAGAAGTCCGAAAGGTGTTGGATATGGCGATGAATATTTTAAGAGAGCAATAAAAGATAAGCCTGGCTATTACGACGCAAAATGGCGTAAAAAATAATTTGATGCATCCGTAGCTCAATTGGATAGAGTACTTGACTTCGGATCAAGTGGTTGTGGGTTCGAGTCCCTCCGGGTGTACAAAAAAGCATGGCAAAAGCTAAGTATCCCCTTGCAGAATTTGCACAGGTTGTGCAGAATTTGCACAAGCGGGGACGCTTGTGCCACCTATATGGATAGGTTATGCAACAGAGGGCTTCAGCCCTCTGTAAGAGTCGGAGCTGCAAGATATTCTGCACCAGGATGGTGCAGCCACATAAATAGTAGCACAATCATCCTTGATTGTGCTTCCCTGTCATTCTGAACGAAGTGAAGAATCCATAACAGCCGGTATGGATTCCTCGCTATGCTCGGAATGACAGATAAATTATTATCTGCTCACTATCACGGGTATTGCCATATTTTCATCCCCCAGTGAAATATAAATAAAATATATCCCTGAAGCAAAATTGCTGCAATTCCATTTAATATTTGCTTTATATGGTGCGAGCTTCTCTATTGAAATTTCGGGATTTGTTATTTCATCTCCATAACTTGTGTAGACCTTGATTTTTGCATTTTCTATTAAATAATATTGCTCATTCCAATAAACATTAGCAGTTACTTCACTTGATGCAGGTATAGGATGCACTTTTCTATCAGAAAATAGAAATACTGTGCGTTTCTCAATCTGCTCGCTTATTTCCTCATCCACCGATGTGGTATTGTCATATTTTAATAATATATTAGAGCTAAAAATCGATGCCCATCCTAAATTTTTATTAACAAAAGAAAATGAAGATACAAAGTAGTTTGCTATGTGACGCTGTAATTGCCATGAAGCACCTCCATCGCTTGTATAATATAAATCACCTGTATAAGAAAAACCACTTCCTTCCTTCATAGTCGAAATAAATCCTTCGTTTTCATTAAAAAAATAAATAGAAGCAAATTCATTATCCGATGGTGAATTTATCTTATTCCAAGTATCACCACCGTCTGTTGTTCTGTACAAAGTACCTTTAGGACATCCAAGCCATCCATTTTCATCATCAATAAAAAATAATGTATTTAAATTTGAATCCAATACTTGAGCTAATTCAGTCCAATTTTTCCCACCATCAGTCGTTTTCAGAATTTTGCCTGAATATGCACCAATTAAGCCTTTTTCATCATTAAAGAAATGAACTGAACTAATGTATAACAAATCATTATAATTGGCAAATTTTAAAGAATCCCAACTACTCCCGCCATCTTTTGTTAAAATGATTACTTTAGCGATTGGATCTATTGCCCAAATTCGATTATGGTCAAAAGCTTGTACCCAAGTATATCTATGTTTCGAAGGGACAGGATGATCTGTCCAAGTATCTCCGAAATCAGTTGAAATTTGATAAATATTTTGGGCACGCATTAAAAAGCCATAACCATCAGGAAACATTACAAAATCCATTAAGGCATTACCCATAAACTCAACCATTATTTTCTCTTCCCAAGTTTTACCCCCATCTGTTGTTTTTAATAAATTTGTAGGTCCGAAAGCAAAACCCGTAAGTGAATCTAAAAACTGTATTTTTGGGAATGTATAAGGACCTGGAACTATATTTTCAATCCATAGATCCTTTGCATAGCTCGAGCTAATGGCTAAAAAAACCATTAATACATAAGTTAATTTTTTCATAAAAATTCTCCTTTTAAAAATACAAAAATATACAAAAAATTGATAAAATTAAAGTTCAACCGAAAATGATATAATTTTTTCATTATTTAATATACCTATAAAATGCACTTTATTATCTTGTTCAGAATAAGGTTCAACAAAATTTAGCTCTCCATAATTATTTTATAACCAACAAAATCACTTGATTTCCAGGTTATGAATCCAATATTCTCCATTGTCCCAATTAGACAATAAAATCAGATTATTCTTCGATTTACCTATTAAATTGATTTCATGAATTTCATTATTTTGGTTTGTGTCAGCAATTATTGGTATTTCATCAATGAATTTGCCTTTTAATGAATAAATCTGCAATACATATTTATAATCGGATTCACCTGGATTTATTTGATTTATATTATTCATTTGATTTTCTTTTAAAAGGACATAAATATTATTATCATCTAATATAATATCGCTTGGATAGAAAAGTTGTTTAAATTTTATATTCATATATTCTTTCATAAAATCCTTCACATTTTTCAATATCATTTCTTCTTCTGTAAAAATTTGTTTTAGTAATCCTCTAGGTTGAATTGCTTGAATATTTGTAGCTTTACCATCTTGTATAGTAAATTTAAGAAATGTTCCATTCATAGGGGAAAATAAAATAAGATCACCATTATCATTTTTATAAATTTGTGGGCTATAAAAACCATTATAATCTTTTTTAGTAATTCTCCTTATGTCATCAATTCTTAAAACAACATCAGGGAGATCATTTTTATAGTTATATTTAAAGAAAATAGCTCCTTTATCTCCCTCCAAATTCTTGCAACTTTCAGCAGTGCAGTCTGAATAACGACCAGTGTAAAAAATTGAATTCATATATGAAATCGCTATATCAAAGTTTCCACTATATATATCTTGATTTAATTCTAATACTTTATTTGGAATTGTTGAATTCCCTTCAATCAATGCTGCGATATCTTTGAATCCAACTTTTAGAGTTGAATTTGTATCATAATCATTAGATTCTGTTTTAGTGCCTCGATTCTGCAATCCTAAGATTTTAGGAACATTAAGAAAAAGAACCATAGAGTCCAAGCCATTATAATTAATCATATTTATTATAGAAGGCTTCACAAGCGAACTTTGCAAATGTGAATAATAATCTTTATAAATTGAATCTTTATATTTATAATAATTAATTAAACTATCGGGAACCATATAAATTCTTACTAAATTGCCATTTACAATATCATATTGCTGAATATTAAAATTATAGCCATCTAGGAGATAAAATGTATTTTTTTGATTATCAAAATTTATTCTTGTGATTGTAGAGATATTGGAATCCGCTGCTTTTAAATGAATGCCACTATCTTTGGATAATTTAATTATCGGATGTTGTGTGAAATATTTATTCAATAAATCTGCATTGTCATTTAATTTATATAAACTTTCATTCAAAATTGTTCTGCCTTTCCTGTCCAACACAATTACATCGGGAATTGTATTAATATCTAAATAGGGAACAATCGTCGTATCTTTTTTATCATAAATTTTATTTATTTTAAAATCATCCTTGATTTTCTTTCTTGTTTTTTCATTAAGATAATTTTTCACAATTAAGAATTCATTATCATCTGTGATTTTATCTTTTAATTTGATTCGTATCGCTCCTAACTTTGCATAATTGCAGCTTACGCATCCTTCAAGGGTAATTACATAGAAAAAGTTATATTCATTGCTTGAAATTTCATCAAAAAAAGTAGATTCTAAATTATTATTTGATGTGTCATCTATTGATGAAGCATTGTTGAGGATTATTTGTGATTTTGCATTCATCGAAGAAAATAAAAGGGTCAGGGCTATTATTAGCGCACCTGTTATGTTAATTTGATTCCTTATCATAGTATTCACTTAATTTTTTAATTAAAAATACTTATAATTTTAAAGTGGGAGTTATAAATTATAACTCCCACTAACATCAAAATTTTATATCTAATTCTGTTCCTACAATTAAGTCGCTATCTGCTTATTACAAATTTAGCAACATATTTGAAATTCGGATTGTAATCATTTGTTATTTCAACCATATAATTTCCAATTTGCCAATGCTGAGCATCAATTGTTACGCTATTTTCAATGTCAACATTTGCTTGACTATATATCGTCTGACCTAGTAAATTAAATATCTTCAGTCTATATGAAGGATTTAAATCTGAGTGTTGTTGCAAACCATTGAAAACTATTGCAAATTGTTCGCTTACAGGATTCGGGAATATTGAAATATGTGAATTTTTTAAAGGATTATCTGATGTTGTAGTCCCAATTTTGTAGCTACCATTGCTTACTAAATTAACCCACTCTTGATAATCATTTGTAATTATTGGATCAGGTAAAATAGTGAATGTATATGTACAGCCTTCTAAAGTTGATTCTTGATTTAAAAAATCAATGCCAACATAACCGGTGCCAATATGAGGGTCATTAATATCTGATGGAACCCAAATAGCTTCAAATGTGTAATGGCCAATATTTGGGCAAGGATCCCCTAAAATAGGACCACCATTAATTGGGATTTCCATACAAACTTTATCGTCGCAGCTACCGCACTTAACAAATAAAGTGCCACCATTATTAACTGTTGATTTAACACCACCACTTATTATCGTTCCTCCATATGAAGCAGCTAAGGCTTTATTAAAACCTGCAAAGATTACTAATAATCCGAAGATTATTGCAATGAACGAAAATTTTGTTTTTGATGTTTCCATCATTTACTCCATATTTTGTTTTTAAATATTATTAAATATTTTGTCAGCTCCTCTTGCATTGTCACTCCGCAAAATTACTCCCTTCAAGCAATCCAAAAATGGAGTAATAATTTTTTTCTCACTTTCCAAAAGCAAAATTGCCAATGCAAAATGTGAACTTCTCAAGATATAATAACAAATTAAAAGTCTAAATCTTTCATATTTTTAATATTTTTTTATTTTCTATAATTTACGAAATAATTACTAAATAGAATAATTAGATTACATTTGTGGTAAAAGCATCCCTTTGCAGAATTTGCACAGGTTGTGTCGAATTTGCACAAGCCGGGACGCTTGTGCCACCGATATGGATTAGTTATGCAACAGAGGGCTTCAGCCCTCTGCAAGAGTCGGAACTGCAAGATGTTCTGCACCAGGATGGTGCAGACACACTTTTCACCAGGATGGTGCAGCCACACAATCTGAGCCCTTACAAGCATTGCTTGTATAGCAGTTTTATATTAATCTTCAAAATTTGAGTAATTTAGTTTTTTTCAATTTTACAATATGGAAAAAGTTGCATTATTTGAAAATCAGAAGAGAAAAGAGGCAATAGAGCTTGCGCAATATGTATCAAAAGTTTTTTTTGAAAAAAATATAAAGACTTATGTAAGCTTTGATTTATATGAGCATTTTTCAGATGAATATAAAAAATATGTCACTGCGATTGCCTTAGGCGATTTTGATAAATATGCCGACGCTGTGATGACATTTGGTGGAGACGGCACTATTCTATCAGCTGTGAGATATGTCTGCAAAAGCGAAATTCCAATACTTGGTATAAATGTTGGCAAGCTTGGATTTCTTGCAGAATACTCAAATAAAATGATTGACCAGGCAATAAACGACCTATTGACAGGCAATTATCGAGTAGTCGATAGAACGATGCTTCATACTCAATTGGATGGGGAGTCAATCTATGCTTTAAATGATTTTGTAGTAGAGAAGCTTTCGTCATCGAGAATGATTACTTTGCACACATATTCGGATGAGCATTTTGTAGGGTCTTACCGTGCTGATGGATTAATCATTACGACACCGACGGGTTCTACAGCATATTCTCTTGCTTGTGGGGGACCAATTATTGCCCCTTCATCAGATGTGATTTGCTTAACCCCTATCTCTCCACATTCTTTAACATTTCGTCCTCTTGTTATACCCGATGAAAATCAAGTAAGAATAATAGTCGAATCTCCAACGAATGAAATCAAATTTGTAGCAGATGGACAGGTTGAAAAAATTTTAAAAAATAATGATGAAATAGTTATTAATCTTGCAGAATTTAAAGTCAAGTTAATAAAACCAATGAAAAGTTCTTATTACGATGTGCTACGTGCAAAATTATTATGGGCAACAGATCCTACTGCAGTCAAAGAAGAAAATAAATAAATTTGAGAATCTTATCTTCATTAATATTTATTGTAAATAAAATATAAAAATTCACTAAAATCTCGTAAATTTGTAATATTTTCAAAAGAAAAAAAATGACACAAGAATTTCCAAAGCTAATTTTACCAGAAATAGAAAATCTATCAAATATTGATGTATATTTAGCAAATGGTGGTTATGAAACATTTAGGTCAGTACTAAAATTGACGCAAGATGAAGTTATCAATGAAGTAAAAAAATCCAAACTACGTGGTCGAGGTGGCGCAGGATTCCCAACAGGATTGAAATGGAGCTTTATGCCAAAAGGCAATAGCAATAATTCAGAAAAATATCTTGCAGTAAATGGCGATGAATCTGAGCCTGGTTCATTTAAAGATCGTCAGATTTTTGAATTTAATCCTCATCAATTAATTGAAGGTATATTGATTGCCGGATATGCGATGGGAATCAGAGCTGCGTATATTTATATTCGAGGTGAATATCATAAGTGGATAAAACTTTTACAAAAGGCAATTGATGACGCATATTCGCACGGTTTTGTTGGCAGCAAGATGAAAGAAACATTTGGGATGGATTCTAGTTTTGATATATATATTCATAAAGGTGCAGGCGCTTATGTTTGTGGTGAAGAAACCGCACTGATGGAATCAATAGAGGGCAAGCGAGGTTATCCACGCGTTAAGCCACCTTTTCCTGCATCTTATGGATTATGGGGCAAACCCACAACTGTAAATAATGTTGAAACAATCACGAATGTCCCTGCTATTTTCAAAATTGGCGCTGATGAATACGCAAAAATTGGTGCTCCTGGCCAACCAGGTACTTTGCTATTTGGTGTGAGTGGTCATATTAATAAACCGGGTGTTTATGAACTTCCCACAGGTTTCCCTTTAAAAGACTTGATTTATGATATTTGTGGAGGTATTCCGAACGGTAAAAAAATTAAAGCTGTTATACCAGGCGGAACATCAATGCCACCCCTAACAGCCGATGAAGTTGAAATTGCCAACATGGATGAAGATTCTTTATCAAAATTGCAAACCCATATTGGTACGGGTGGGGTTATTGTAATGGATGAAGATACTGATTTAGTAAAAGTTACACAACGCATTGCTCACTTTTATCACCACGAATCCTGTGGACAATGTACTCCCTGCAGGGAAGGAACAGGATGGATGGAAAAGATTTTAAATAGAATAATAGCGGGAAATGCTACTTCGAAGGATTTAGATTTATTAATATCAGTGGCTAATAATATTGAAGCACGCACAATTTGTGCTCTTGGTGATGCTGCAGCTTGGCCTGTTAGAGGATTTGTCACAAAATTTAGAGCAGATTTTGAACAGCGGGTTAAACCAACGGTTACATTTATTCCGCCTAATGTTGTTCACGGGAAGCGAAATTCAGCAGAAAAGCTTATAGAGAATTATTAATTTGATTCGCTATCTCATATTATAAAAGCAATTTATATTTTAAGAGAAATCTCAAGAGATGGGGGGCTCTGTTTTCTCGATGCTTGCGATTTGCTCAATATAATCACGTATCACGGGTTTTAAGTATATTCCTTCAAAATTTGCATCGCAAATTGCTTTTGCAAGAGTTGAATTATGCCCTTCAATAGAAACATATTTATTTAATATTATTATTTTCTCTTCTTTTAAAATACAATTATTGCTTTTGAAATTGCCTATATCTTTGCGGATTTTATAACCCAATGATTTGGCAATTTCGCTCAATTCATCGTATAATTTTTGAGGTTTCATTAGTTCAAAACTTCTTTTTCAGCATCCTCGAGTGTATCGACAATATTCAGAATTGAATTCAATTTTGTGAGATTAAATATATTTTTCAATATTTCAGGTACATTAGCTATAACTAATTTACCTTGATTCAAAGTGAATTGTTCATCTTCTTTGGCAAGTATTCCAAGGGAGAGGGAACTGAAATAGAGGACATAAGTAAAATCAAGTATAACGCGATTATTTTTTTGTGTCGCATATTTTTCTAAAATAGATTTTAATATCCTTGCTTCCTCTTCAGATACAAACTTTCCAAAGAGATGTAAAATAACGTAGTTGTTTTTTTCTTCAATTTCTATTATTCGATTTTCTTCCATTTGATAATATGTTAAATTACAAAATTAGTTAATTAATGATAATTTCTTATAAAAAATTGCAAAATATAAAATATTTGTAAATTGCATATTATTTTTTTGCAAATTTTTTGAGAAGAAAATGAAGAATATAATTATAGCAGCATCTTTTTTCCTGTTATTTTTTGCTATTTCCTGTAATGATAATAGTGTGCAAACAAATGCGGTTGAAATGTCTTTAGATTCGCTATCTGAACTTCCTGGCTATGATTGGATTGGCTCAGTTATGGCATCTTATACACCTGATACAACAATTTTCAATGAAATAAAACCATTACTTGATTCAAATTCACAATATTTTCTATTTTTTGTAAAATCCTGCGGTCCTTGTGCATCCGCAAGTCAGCAGTTTGTTGAAATTATTAAAATTCTGCAAATGTGCAATTTTCCTAATGATCGATACGAGATTCTTGTTATGAATTCTATCTCAAATAGTCATCCTTATCAAAATATAATTCATATATATTCATTACCAACAATTATGCTACTAAAAAACAATGTCCCAATTTATTCTCTAAGTGATACACTCGCGAAGAGTATAGAAAAGCAATTAAAATATCCCGTTAAATCAGAAGAATTGCTTTATGAAGCATTAAAAGTAGCTAATCAATAGAATATTATTTGGCTGACCATTCTTTAATTAACTTTTCAAATAATTGGGGGTCTAAACGTGGTGAAGAGTAAAATCCTGCGTTGCAACGTTGTCTATAACCTTCGTATAATGAAATTGCGGCAGCAACTGAAATATTTAGGCTTTGCACCATACCAACTTGTGGAATTATAAAATTATCATCGGCTTGCAGAAATAATTCATCGGAGATACCCGAGTGTTCATTACCAAATGCAAGTGCTATGGGTTGGATAAAATCAATCTCATAAAGAGAAATTGCATTTGTATTAAGCTTTGTAGTATAAATTTTCTTTCCTTGTGAGTGGATATAAATAACACAATCGGATACATTATCGAAAATTTTAAATTGCATCCACTTTATAGCCGATGAGCTGCTGGTTTTGGAAAGCTTTGGCATTTTCTGTCCGCTATGATATAATAGGCAAACTTCGTAAATGCCAACAGAATCGCATGACCGAATTACAGCCGATAGATTATGAGGGTCATTAATATTTTCAAGAATTAAAGAAAAATCAGGCTGTCTCCTCTCGAGAACTTGCCTGATTTTATTAATTCTATCGTTGGTTTTGAACTGAGAGAAATCTGCTCTCATTTTATTGCTATCCATAAAAGCGAATTAACGATTGCGTTTTTTATGTCGATCTTTACGCAGACGTTTTTTCCTTTTATGGGTTGCCATTTTATGGCGTTTTCTTTTCCTTCCGCACGGCATTTTCTTACCTCTTTATTTGTGTGATTGATTTGATGTTAAATTTTCGTTTACTTTCTTTAAGAACTCAGGTGAAGGTTTGAATACTGGTACGGCTCGCTCATTTAATGGAACACTATCGCCTGTTTTAGGATTACGTGCCATCCTTGGTTTACGGGTTTTTGATTTGAAAACGCCAAAGCCTCTCAACTCGATGCGTTTTCCCGATGATACTGCGTCTTTGATTGTTTCTAATACACCATCAACAACTTGCTTCGTATCAATCTTTGATAAACCTGTTACTTTTGAAATTTCATCGACTATTTCTGCCTTTGTCATTGTTTGTCCGTTTTATTTATTAAACAAAATTCAATTTTACATTTTTAAAAGAAAACAAATTTAAGAAAAATCATTGAAATATAAAGAGTAATTTTTTAATATCACTAAATAAATTAATTTTGCAGAAATTAAATTCTCAATTTCAATGGAGTGTCTATATTGTCCCGTTTTTGATCAATCAAGCAAATCAATCTCATTGGCAAGTGATGAACTGAAGCATCTCAAAGTCTTGCGTTTGAAAGATAATGAAGAAGTTTATATATCGAATGGAAAAGGTCTTCTTGCTCTTGCAAAAGTAAATTATAAAAATAATGAGCCAATTATTTGCCCAATTGAGTACTATCCAAATTATGGGGAATTAAATTATAATATTTCACTTGCAATTTGCCAAATTCAATCACGTGACAGACTCGATTTTTTAATTGAGAAAGCAGTTGAACTCGGCGTTTCTGAAATTATAATTGTGCATTGCACCTATTCTCAAAAAATAAATCTTATATCCGAAAGAATCATAAAGAAAGCAATAGCAGCCTTGAAGCAATCGCATAGATCAGTGCTCCCACAAATTAAATTTGAACAATCATTGCTTTCTCTTTTATCTAAATTAGATAAGCGTTATCGCCCTATACTACTTGATGAAGATGGAGAAAATCCATTAAATGAGATTGTGCAACAGGATTCAATTATATTTACAGGTCCTGAAGGTGGATTTTCAAAGGAAGAGAAGCAAGATTTCGAGCAGATTACAGATTTATTGCGGTGGAACCTTGGTAATCGTCGATTACGCGCAGAAACAGCAGCTATAAAAGCAATCTCAATCCTATCCGCAATGCTATAATTTCCCCATAAAAAAAAGGCAGGGGGGTAAAAATGGAAAGGAATGAAAATGAGTAGAAAATAAAATCCTCCTCTTAAATTACTTTTAAAAGGAGGAATATTATTAAAAATTATCCTTATCGCTGAATTAATACACTTTTTGATTCAGATGAAATAACAGATTTACTGTCATTTATTGAAGCTATAACAAAGTAAGTGCCATTTACGATATTATTTATCGGAATACGTATAATCTGGCCAGCAGTTACTTCCTTCTTAAGAATTTCTTCACCAATTGAATTATATAATTTGATAATAATTGTGTTATTAAATGTGCCTTTAATTGCCTCTGTTTGTGGTAAATATGTAACTATATACATTTCTTCTTTCGCTGGATTGGGATAAACTAATAATTTCATTTTATTCTCTGTACTTGAATAACTTTCATCGCTCAGATCTAATATTTGCTCATTGATATCAATAATTTTTAGCAATCTTTCATTTTGGTCAATATTTAAAAATGCTTTTTCAGGTAAATTTCCTATGACTAGTTGCTCCATAGTTGTTATTTGATTATTGTGTTTGGACCATATTATTCTATATTCATCGCTCATTCCATTTATAAATACTTTTTTATGAAATTTGTAATTCTTATTATTCAACTTACTTTCAGTCAGTTCCCAAATCTTTCCATCTCTGTGTCTCTGAATGTTCATTGAGTATCCATTTGTCATATCACCTTGTTCTATATAATTTAGTTCCTTAATTTGCCCAATTGAAAACCATTCTGTTGCAAGTGTATCTTTAATTTTAAATTTCCCATTATCTATTTTATAAGAAGTGATCACAGGTGATATTATTCCATTTGTATCGAGTAATGTAATTGGTGAGAACCATTTTTTCTTCCCATTTTGATCACTAAAACCAATAAAGTAATTGTATTTTTCATTAAAGTTATTCCCTTTATAAAAATATTGCCCTGATTGGTTATTGAACGACGAATCAGTATCATAAAAAACTCGCATATATTGATATAATGAATCATCTTTGACACTCATTATTACAGGTAATGAAGGATTTGTTCCTCTTGCACTTAATTCATTGATATTTGGTATCATATTTACATTATATTCCCCTCCTTCCATTAACGTCCAAAAGTTTTGAGGAATTTGATACATCAGGCTATCATTTACACCAAATGCCATTACCAATGCAGAATCGTTATAATATGTTTTAATAATTTGAGTATCTAAACCGTTGAAATATTTTTGATCTTTCATAACACCTTGGGCTATGCTTGGGGACTGTACATTACCATCCAATGCTTTAATTATTGTAGGAATCCGAGCTGTATAACAAGAAGGTACCCATTCAATACCGCCTGGCGTCATTCTCGCCGTATCAGAAAAATCATAACCTGCACATTCAATTATATTATTGCCAGACTCATCAGTTGCTTCCCATACAACTCTATCCATTTTGATAGCAAGACTCCCAGGCAATGGATCAATTGGATTTGGCATATTATAATTAGCAACGTTCCTAATTATAGTAGCATTTCGATGCCTCGACCCCGTTGTACCAAAGCTTATCATACTCATAGTTCCTGAAATATCTTTTTGGATTTGGTATGTCATATCGCACGATGCATTTGGTAAAAAGTGGACTATATTTCCTAGTGAATCTACCTTTATTCTTGTATAAAATATCTGATTTGTTGAATCATCTAAAGTTGCAAATTTGCGACCTTCAAATATTAGCGCACATTCATCTTCTCCTAATTCTACACGGGAATATCGATTCATTTCTGGATTTACAAGTGTCGGGAATATCTCACCGTTTGGCATTTGCACAAAAGGTATATAGCTTATACCTCGTATAATTGAATCACCAGGATACATCCACCCAATTCCAATCCCCCTCTGTGCATCGCTCCAAGAAACATAATTCCTAGTGAATGAAGCATTGATGGTTGTCGTCCCGATGTATGTTGGATCTTTTGTTGGAAAATTATTTACTAAATAAGATCCAACAACTTGGTTTGTACTATCCATAAATATTTGAGTTGTTACTTTCCTAATTGTATCTATTGGCGAACTAATATCAACTGTATCTAAAGTACCACGTGAAGCAAGAATATATCCCTCTCCATAATCATCGCAATAACATATTCCATTCCAGATCAGATATAATCTGGCTTTTATCGTGTTATCTATGATTTCCCAACGTGCAACAAATTTTGCGGGTTTTCTTGTCATATACATTAAATCTTCAGATGTACAAGGTTTTAATGAAGTATCAAGAGGTGGCTTTGTATAGTCTGAAACCCTTGTCAAATCACACTCAGCCCTATCTAATATTACTGGCAATCCTCTTGCAAATAAAGGATTTGTGTTGATTATAGAGTCACAACTTGTGCCTTTGAATTCTAATTCTGTATGTAAATAAATTTTATGTTGTGTATCAACCGATAACATATGAGGTGGTCCCTTTATTGGACCCTCATTTTCATCTTCGCGATAGGAATATAAATATTCTAACTTCAAAATTTTCCCTTGACCAGGTAATAAAAATAAGCTAAAATAATAATCATTCGGTATATATTCATCAAAGGGTGCAAGAGGGTATAGAAATTTAAACGAAACATTTGAGATTTTATCGTTATAGGGCTTCTGCATAAACCAATCTGTCATACTGTTTCCTACCTCATTGATTCTTATTCCACTGCAGATAGAGTGTTTGTTATTTGTTTGAAGTGCACTAAATGGAATTGTTATTATTCGGCTCCCTAACCTAAACCACCAAAAAATGTATGAGGTAATTATTCTAGAAAATTCAATTGACGGATCAGTAAATGGGATTCCCCAATTTACCAATGAATCAAACTCTGCTGTTGGAATAAATTTTATTGGATTGAATGGGAGTAGTGGATCTGTTCGTCTGTTTTGTACGCCAAGATATATAGATTCGTTAATAGGATAGTGTATATTTTTTAATAGGGTTAAGTCGTAAAATCCTGAATCTATGGAAGAGTTTTGCTCATAGTGTGGATTATTATTTGCATCATAACTAAAAGGCCACCGTGTTTTTATTTTATGTGTGTTAATATACTTATCCATTAAATTCCCATCTTGAATATCGGGATGCTGGACGTACCAACTCCTATAACCCTTCCCGTACCATGCCTGTAAACGCAAATCCATTAGAGTGTTTTCATTAGCTTTCACCCATTTATGGATTTTATACAATGTTGATCGATTGCTCTTCCTGCCTATATATAATTTGTTCGTATCTAATCCAAGTATCCGTTTCATTTCCTGGTATGTACCTAAATAATCTTGTATGCGTGAAAAATCCCATTGAGAACTGTTTGGAGTTGGAATTAATATCCAATCGCTACCAATATTGTTTGAAAAATCACCATAAAGAAAATGTTGGTCATCAAACAGTAAATTATTTCTTTGGTCATCTGTTAATCTAAAATCTGCCGGTACTAAATCCCGATCTTCTGTATCGTCTTTAGTCTTATCAAAGAAGAATTGACCATTCCATATTCCAATCCTTGTAAATGGTTTCACTTTCCTAGGATTAAAATTTCTATCATCAAAACTATGTTCAGTTGGTTCTAAATCATATATGAGTCCCTTTGTTCCAAGTATCAATGGCTCCCATAGTTGAAATGTTATTTCCTCTCCAGTAAAGGGCCGGTCACAACCATTAACACCAATGGTAAGAACAGTATCATTCCCAACGTATGCTTGATCTCCAGGTTGAACAATATGTTGAGTTAAAGAGTTAGATATCCACATTTCTGCCCACCAAGGTTTCCCAGAAAATAAGAAGTTCTGTTGCTTGTTATCATCAAGTACAGACATAAGAATGTTTGTTCTATTTTCTATGCGTTGTTGTATTGTGATCCCACCGTCCATTACACCTCTGTAGGCACTTTCATCATCTAGCATATCCTGGAATGTGTATGCTCCAAGATAATTACCATTAGAGTCATATTTGTTGGGTAATTTTATTTCATAATCCGAATGAATACTGTCAAGTTCGTCATTATAATGTACTCTACTCCAGTAATTACCCTTATATCCACCTTGAAAACCAAAAGAACAGAAACTAACCGAATCTTGTGGCTTATCATATCTACCATCCCAATTGTATCCATATCTAATAAATGGAACGGGATTTAATGATATATTCATAAAACCAAATGAAGCCCATAGTTCATTTAGTTCCTCATAATACATACGCTGCTTGGGCCATGGGTCTATCCCTACCTCGTTTACACCGATATTCCCTATTAATTTGTTGATATATCTATGCACTCCCCAATACATCGGTCCCCCTTCATCTTTCAAATAAAATCGATAAGGCCGGATCCCCCGATCTCGAAATTCTGGTCTTGTCAAGTTAGTTATTGCTCTTTGTGCATTGACAATTATTGAATCATCATATAAACCCCGAAATAAATTTTGTGCTACTGTGGTTTCTATCCGTATCCAATCTATGCTTACCGGGACCGGGTGGTTTTGATCTGAATAAATAACTTGTATTCTCAGCCGCTTTATATGATTATTGGGATTATTGGGCTGTCCATCTATTAAAGGCTCCTCAAGATATGATGAACGTTGACGCAGATTGTGATTGAAATTGCTATTGCTAGGAGTTTGATCATCAAAAATCATTTTTGCTGTGATTGTTATATCCTTTCTGCCTGGATCTGTATCAATTGGAAGCATTGATTTTTTGATATATACTACTTCATCTCCATTAACAGAATCAGTGAGTCTAGCTTTCCCGCGATTAAATGGTAATAAAATTATTGAATCTTTATGTTTATCAGGTATCCAAGCAAATTTCACTAATTGCCAGTTAGGATCTTCTTGTGCATCTTCAAATACTGTAAGATAAAATACTCTTATTTCTAATATATTCTCAGTTTCGCTTTGATCTGTGCTATTATCTTCTCTGCGCAAATTTAATGTTAGAAATAAATCTGTCCCATTGTAATCACGATTCCATATTGGATCATTTAGCAATATTCTGTAGCGACGTTCATATTGTGTATTATCTAAATATGGGGGTGGTAAATGATATATTTCATCATCAGGCCAGTTATTGTCAAGAACTACCGTTCCCTTATCAGTGTTATCAAAAACCAAGCGACTATGATTATTCTCAACAAATGAATGTCCTCCATTCGTCCTAAAACCAAAAACAGGTTTTGCAGAATCTTCCACTGTCTGCAAATCATTAACAGGTAATGTAATATGTAAAGCTGGCTCCCATTGCATTGAAGAACTAAATGCTGGAGAAAATTTGCTCCAATTGTGCCCTACAACGGGTGTATTCATTATCACATCGACACCGTCCGCAAAAGCACTATCAGGTGTATTTAATAATGTTATTCCATCATTATCATAAAAACCAGTTCCAGTAAATCCATTCTCACAATTTAAATGTGATTGTGTCATCTTTAAGACAGAACTTATTGTTCGTCCATTTCCCCAGTGCCAACCAAGCAAAAATCGATTATCTTGAAATAGCGGATTGCTAGTATTTAATAATACTTGAATATCCCCTGCACTTGTTGAATATGTAAATGTATGCTGTTGGGGTTCAAAATCCTGCGAAAATCCACTAATATTAGACAAAATTATAATGCATATTATTATATATGCACACTTAATAAATAGAATAACAGGTCCTCTTTTTCCACCTTTACCTTCACTCTTTACTTTTCTCATCTTTCCACCATTATTTTATAGGTTGAAAAAATTGTTTTGTTCCTCAATGTGCATAAATATATCCCCTGGCTTAAATTTGATGTGTTCCATCGGAATTCATTGCTTCCCGCTTTTAGTACGGTCTTATAAATAATAGCTCCTTGCTCATTCGCAATTTGTACGTATGTTGGTTCATTTAGTGGTTCGTTAAAAATTATTGAGACATCTCCATTCGTTGGATTTGGATATAGTAAATCTTGCTTTTTAGGTCCTTCACCTTGCTCTACACTCGTAATAAATTCAGGAATTGTTAATAATGAAATGGTGTAATAATTATTTATAATCATTTTCTTTTTATCACAAGATATATCCAGGGGAATTATACCTAATAATTCTCCATTTTGATCCCTATTTGGAAATTTAAATATTCTTTCAAATGGTGGTTTGACAGAATAAACTGTAACTCCTTTGTCATCACTAGACTTAGCATATGTAACAAATATATATTTAGAATTGCAACTAAACAAAATATTACCGTATTGTGAGGATGGCACATAGAACCCACCTATAAATTTCCAATCCACCGTGCTCCATAAATATATGGAATCTTTGCTATCACAACACGTTGCAAGAAGTTTCCCATCAGGAGATAGTGCTATTTTTTCTCCTAAGCATCTTTCTTCTGTTGACGCTATTACACCATATCGCCCATATTGATTCTTAGGAATTGTAGTACTCAACTCTAATGTCTCAGCATCCCTTAATACCAATCTGTTGTAAGAAGGAAATCCTTCCGGCTCTTGATCCTCTTCTACTGTTATTAAATATTTTCCATCCTGTGTTATAGTTATATTCCTATGAATGAAGTTAGCATCTGGTTCTAAAACTTTTATTATGCTTAATGGTGAAATATTAAGTGCAACCAATATACTATCATGATAAAAGCTAGGGTAATTGCCTCCAGCATGAGCTCCAATAAAATACATCTTATCCAGTGTTGGATGTAAAATAACCTTAGCTTGACCAATATTTCCAAGAACCAATGAATCAACGATCTTATGAAGAACCATATCATATTTTAGAATTCCTGTGTACCCAGCGGATAATGCATAATAAGTGGCATATAGGAATCGATTATCGTTATTATGAAATGCAAAAGAAAATAGATTAGGACTTTGAATATTTCTGATTCCGTAAATTGTGTCAAGAATTTCCCCTGTCTCTGCTGATAATATAATTATACAATTATGGCTACTAAAGGATACAGCTATCTTTTCACCATCGGCGAAGAATTTAGCATCACTTAACGAATAGTAGCCAAAATTTCGTGACCAAAGCAGACGACTTGTATCCTGCGTTTGTCCCCGCATTTGGGGTGCCCCGCCCAACATTAGAGCAATGAATAGCACAGCTATTGCTATTCCCTTGCTAAGATTGAATCGTGCCTGTTCTCCTTTTTCCCTCCTCGAGAAAATCGCGCCCGCAGCCGATCCCACTGCTGCGCTACTAGAGAGTACTTTTTTAAACATAAATGTTCCTTTATTTTATTTAAATTTAGCTCAAATCGAGCTTTTTTATCTTATGTCATTCTTTTTCTCAATTTGTTAATTCAACAAATACAAATTAATAAAATAAAACTAAATTCCCACATAAAAAAGGGGGCAGGGGGATGTAAATCCTAAATTCCAAATTTCCCTCAAATTATAAAATTTAAAATTCCTCTTTTTCCGCCTTTATCACATTATTATTTTTATTGATGTATTCTTTTCATTATATCTTATGTTGATTATGTATGCCCCAGAGGGTAGTTTTGGTAATTGCAAGTTCAATTGATTATTTTCAAATAATTGTTGTGTTGGATATTGATAAATAATTTTTCCAAGGACATCCACAATGGCTATGAATGCCTGGGTTGTTAAGTGTGGAATTATCATCAATTGTTTATTTTGTTATAAAGTATCGTTTTTGATGCGATTTATTGGGATATATATTTTTTAAATATAAATTTTTCACAAAAAGTGTAACAAAATCGATTTTTGATTGTCTTATAGTTACATTATATTCATATTTTGCTTTTTTTATTTTATTAAGTTGTATTTGTTTAATTGAAAAATTGAGAAGAAGAATGACATAAAATATATACTCGTGCTCTCGAGTAAATCTGGGCAATATTGCCCATAACAATTTTAAAAATGGAGGATAATATTATGAGAGAGCATAAAATGTTTATAGCAGTTTTAGCTTTTGCGATATTGCAAAGCATAACACTCTTGGGACAGCAACCCAATGATGAAGTAGTGTGGTTAAGGGGACCAAGTCTTCTTTATCCAGGATATAACTATAATATTCGCAACGCAGTGTATTCGCCTGATGGACAAACAATATTGGTATCGTTCACGGGTGAAGAGACAGGATGGCACAAAGCAGATATAAAATGCACAGAGGTAGATGCAGTGACAGGTGCATTCATACGCGAGGTGCCAATTCAAGGCATAATCCAGTTCAGCGCTGATGGAGAATATGTCTATACGTATGACTGGAAGAAGGTGCGCTGGCC